>JACLAB010000883.1_pt1 | contig 14764 bp, 6 predicted proteins | sample 8027921 | NCBI WGS metagenome assembly JACLAB01 (sample SAMN15725117, study PRJNA655200) | protist metagenome | isolation source: fluorescence activated cell sorting (FACS) single amplified genomes of... | place: USA: West Boothbay Harbor, Gulf of Maine | collected 2000-07-19 | reverse complement strand
GACGGCGCGTCGCGCGACACCGCGACGCGACGCGACGCGCGCGCGGGTCCCGGCGCGCCGGCGCGGCGCGCGAACGCGGTTCCGGCGATCGCGCGACGCGCGCGCGCCCGACGACGCGCGCGCGACGCGCGCGAGGGTCGAGACGGCGCGCGCGCGAAAGCCCTGGCGCGACGACGCGCGCGACGGCTCTCGCGCGCGACGCGCGATGATCGTCGCGAGACACGCGGAGGGGAAGCGAGGGGAACATCATTACTGCGTCGACGCGAGGATCGAGCTGTGGAGCGCGGCGCAGGTGGAGGGACTCGGGGACGCGCGCGGGCGGGGGTCGACGGAGCGAGAGCGAAGGACGCCGAACGCGCGCGTGGGCGCGGTGCGGTGCGATATACGCGGCGCGAAGGACGAGGACGCGAGAGCGAGAGCGAATGCGGTGGTGAGGGACGCCGGGATGACGGCGGCGTTCGCGAGAGGGGTCGGAGAGGCGATGAAGAAGGCGGGAGGGACGACGACGACGAAGCGAGGACGACGCGCGACGACGGCGTGCGTGGCGAAACGACGGAATGAACGCACCGGGACGGAGTTTTGGGTGGTCATCGCGCGTGGGGGGGGTGAAGACGAGGACGAGGACGCGTCGCGGGAGATGCGAACGATGTCGTTTCGCGTGGGCGCCGGCGAAAACGCAGAGGCGGAGGCGAGAAATCGGGCGGCGGCGTTCACCGCGAGCGCGGCGTTCGACGCGTGGGTGCGCGGGACGAAGTGCGTGCCGGGACCGAAGAAAGCTGGATTGGGTGGGTCTCGTGTGCGGGCTAAGAAGCATCCGTACGCGTACAGCGGGATCATGGGCGACGACATCATTGATTGCGTGTGCGGCGACAACGAGGAGTACGGGTTCATGGTGGCGTGCGAGACGTGCGGGGCTTGGGAGCACGGCGAATGCTGTAGAATCTACGCCGAGGAAGAAATTCCGAAAGATTACAAGTGCTCTTCGTGCGTTCGTCGGAGCGAGAAGGCGGTCGTGTTGCTCGAGTTTGCGTCGGATGACAAAGCCGCGTCGCTGCGAACGGCGCCCTCCCCGGTGCGCTCGCCCGAAGGCGACGAGATTAAAGACGATTATTTTGGTACTATAGACGGTGTCGCCGCGTTGCTAAAGGAAGATCGCATCGCCGTGTGCTGCGTGTGTGGATGCGAAGATTGCGATGGAGAGTATGGTTCAATGATTCGAGCGTGCGCGTGCGACAGCGGCGGCGCCATCGCGCACGAGAGCTGCATGAAGAATTGGAGCGATAAGTACTCACCACAAAAAGCAGGGAATGGAAGGTCACGCACGACGTCTCGAGCGCCCGACACCGTGCGCTGCAAAGCGTGTGGTGACGTAGGTGGAAAAGCTTCTGGTGTCACCGAAGTCGCGAAGCTTGATGAAATGCTGAAGGCGTTCGGCAAAGCCGTCGACGACACCTCGTCGAGATACGAAGCCGAAGCCATGGCGTATCGCGCCAACCCACGACCGCGCCCTAGAACGCCCGTCGTTGAGACTAAGCCGAAGAAGGAGAAGCCTAAAGTCGAGAAGAAGAAGGTTCCCGCGGAGAAGCCAGCCCAAACGCAAGCTGAGGCTGCGCCGCCGACGCCGAAACCCTCCGTGAAGGAAGAAAAGTTTTCTGGAACGCCGCTGTCTATGTTACCTTTGAAGAAGAGGCGCATGATGGCGTGGCATTCCGAACAAACTGGACTTAGTGAAAACGTCAAGCACGAGCTCAAGAATAATATCGCAGTGTGATAATTATCTATGTGTTGATATTGCCTAAAACGATGCTCCTACGCGCCTACTGCCTGCAATTTTTTTTCTATGTATGATTTCGCGCTCACCGCACCCGCACCCCACTCCACCTGCCACTCGAAATATGGCACGGTGACCACTTTCCAACCGCGCACCGCGAGCGCCTTGTCTCGCAGCTTTGTTTTCTGCGTCAATCCTTCCGTCAAGTTTGTGTAAAAGTGCGACGGCCCATCGCACTCGATGGCGACTCGCTTGTCCTTTAAGCATATATCCATGCTAAGTAATCCATCGTCCGTGAGTTCCTCCATGTATGGCTCGTGACCTAGGCTTTTGACCGTCTCCAAGACTTCCTTTTGAAACGTACTCACGCGAGTGTCCTCGGTTTGTTGAAGCCACGCCGAGCGGCCGAGCTCAGCCACCCAGTCTGGGTAAACAACATCCACAGTTTCACGTTCTGGATCGAAATCGTGCTGCATCAGCCTCGCGTGAAAGAGCATCTTCAATCCCTCCAGCTGGAAATCCATAGAATCCCTGCGGAAAAGCTCGCGCACGGCAGCTTTGTACAGGTCTGATTGAAACGCTCCCACGGAAGCGATGGCCCAAGTGATATTGGAAAGATCTTGGCTGTTACATTCACTGAGACGAAACCACGACGGGGTGACGTCATTGAAGAGCTTGTTCAGGCCATCATCTTCTGAGCCACCGAAGACAGAGAGACCGATGGTTGTGTTGGCCAAAGCTTGAGTGGTGTATTCTTCTCTTCGTTCCAGGAGCGAGCGTTCAAAAGTGCGCAGAGCCTCGTTCCCCGGATGGTGTGCAAACTGCGCAAAAGCCCACACTGAATTGGAAAGCTCTTGTGCTTTGAAGTTTTGGGACGACTTCACGACAAAAATCGCCAAACGATCGAGAAGCTCGTATCCGGGATGCACGCCCAAGGACGACAGCGTCCAAAGCGCGTTGGACACCGTCTGCGTGCTGAACTCTCCTCCCGTCGCGCTCTCCGCTTGCATCAACTCTTTGTCCGGTTCGGGGAGCTTTGACAATATCACTGGTGCGAGAATTTCCGCCAACCTTTGCGCACGAGGATGTTTCAGCACCGTATACGCCCACAACGTATTCGTCAGCGCTTGCGGGTAAAATTCATCCACCTTCTGCTCCATGCGATCCGCCACTAAACCCAAGAGATCATCTCTCGGTTTGTATTTCAGCACCGCGCACGACCACGCAAAGTTGCTCAAGTTCTGAATCTGAAACGTCGCGAGCAACCGCTTGGTCGTCGCCTCCAAATCCATCACCCTCGCGTCGCTTCCGGCTTCCCACGCTCGCGGTAACAACCGCTGCCGCGCCTTCTTCGCCAATCTGTGCCACGCCGTCGCGCAATTCACCCGATTATATAGATGTGACCGCACGCGAACGTGTTCTAATATCTCCTCCCCCGTGCGCGCGCTCGTGATCTCACCGTTTAACTCCGTGCTCAGTCTCCGGTCGACGCGCTCGCCGCCGTACGCGAACCCCTCCGACGCGCCCTCGTACCGCCCCCTCGCGCGCGTCGCGCTCGCCCCTCGCCCCGAATCGTTCGCGCGCGCTTTTTGCTCGCCATCGCGTCGATATCTCGGCACGAACGCCGCTCTTTCGCGCGCGCCTCGCTGCGCGCTCGCGATTTCGGCATCATCATCGCGCGCGCGCGATTTCTCCCCCCCCCTCGCTCTCGCGCGCGTCCCGCGCGAGCGAGGACGTCGACAGCGACGCCGCGCATCGATCGCGAAGGTCTCGCGCGAGGCGGCGCAGCGACGACGTCGCGAGGACGCCGCGCGTCATCGTGTGCGGCTTCGCGCTGGGTTTCGCGTCACTGCGCGACGCCGAGATGGAACCGGGAGCGATCGCGCTCGGCAAGGTGGCGCGCGCGCCGGCGCAGCCGTGCAGGGTGCGCGCTCGATCGACCGCGCGCGGCGACGACGACGACGCGACGAGGCGACGACGCGAACGGCGGACTGACAATTCGACATCGAACGCGTCGCGCGCCGTAGATTCTGCGCGATGACGAAGCCGCGGACGCGCTCAAGGCGAAGAAGGGTTCGCGCAGGGTGTATTGGTTCGGCGCGAGGTCCCTCGGTCACGTGGCGGAGAAGGAGTTGAAGGCGTGGGACGCGGACGCGTTCGAGGCGTCGCTGGCGGAGGTGAAACGCGGGAGGGATAAACTGGAACTCGCGCTGGAAGAGGCGAGAGCGTACGAGAACGGTGGCGGTGCGGTGAGCGTGGACGTGGGATCGACCCCAGAGGCGGTCGTGGAGACGGCGGCGAAGGAGGGGAGCGAGGCGGAGACGCCGGCGCCGGCGCCGGCGGCGAAGAAGAAGCGCGGAGGAGGCGGGCGTAAGAAAGTCATCGAGGAAGAGGAAGAGGCGGCCCCGGCGGAGGTGGCGGGAGAAGAAGAGACGCAAGCGGCGAATGATGACGTTGAAGATTACAAACCGAACGCCGAGGAGGAGGAGGCGAAGCCGAGCGGCAAGAAGCGCAAGCTCAGTAAAAAGGCTGACGGCGAAGACAAAAAGGATAAACAGCCCGCGGAGAAGAAGCCGGCGAAATCGAAAAAGGTAGAAATCGAAAAACCAGTGATCAAAGTACCGTCGAGTACACCTAGATTGTTAGAGTTGAAAACCGAGCTCGAGGATGGGCTGCAGGCGTACGAGGACACGCAAGAGCAACAAGAGCGTGCTCGATTGGAGCTTGAAAAAGCAAAGGAAGCCGTGGCTGCGGCGCAGATGAAAGTGGAGCAGGCAAATTCGCACGCCAACCGCGTCGTTCGAAGATTGAAGCAAACCGCTCGGCATATTCAGGAGCAAAGCGTGAACCCAGTCATGTTGCAGGAAACGTTAATCACCAAAACCGTGAAAAAAGGTAGCAAGGTGAAGGATCCTTCGCTCGCAGACTTTGCAAAGACGTGTGGAACGGTGATGGTAGAGTGGATCGAGCTTGTACGAACCTCTGCAGTGAACATGGTCGCCGTTCAGCCCGTGGAAGAGGTGAAGAAAGTGGTCAAGGAGGAAAATTCGGCGGAGGACGTGAAGATGGAAGACGCTGAAGACAAGCCCGCGACGGATTCACCTGCCAAGTTAAACTTGCCTCCGGTATTAGCGGAAACATTTGCTAAGAAGGGGTCGGTTGCCAAGCCCGCGGCTCCGGCTGCTGGCGGAGTACCTAAAGAGCCCGCGCACGACGCCACTCGTCTCCGCGTGGCACGCTACTTGGAGCAAGAGCACGGCTTATCTCGAAACGCCTCGCTCACGCTCGAAGCTGCGCTTTTCGATCAAGCGGGGGAACCAGGTATGGCGTACAAAGCCGCGCTCAAGCGCATCGTGAACCAGCCGTCCATCATGTCGTCCAACGCGCCGGCGCTCGATTCAGGCACAGTCAAACCGGCGCTCTTGCTCGCGTTTCGAGGTTAACGCGACGGTTAGCGCTGGCAAACGAACGAACGAACGAACGAACAAACGAACAAACTTTTGTAATTCATTCACTCCCTACTACGACCTAAAAGTCTCGCATAAATCACACCCAATCCCTCTCCGTCTCCCGACGTCGTCCCGCAAACCTTCAACGCAACTTAAATCCGAGTTTCCGCATCGGCTGCATCAGCGTCTCGTGCACCAGCGTCGACGACCGCAACCGCATCCTCTGTTTCGGCGTCTTCGCGAACGCGCAGTGTCTCTTTCCCTTTCGTTTCCGCAGTATCTTCCCGCTCGCCGTGACTTGAAACCTGCCCTTGTACGACGAGTACGGCTTAATCTTCACCTTCGTCTTCCCGTTCGCCCCGACCTTGACCTTGCGCGCGTACGCGCGCCGCGCCGCGACGCCGCCGATCGACGATCGCGCCGTCGCCGTCGCCGTCGCCGTCGCCGTCGCCGCGCGCGCCGTCGTCGCCGTCACCATCGCCGTCGACGCGAACGCGCGACACCGCGCGCGCGCCGCCTCGACGGCGCCCGTCGACGACTCGCGCGCGCGCGCGGGCGCGAGCGCGGCGCGCCGGACGACGCGCGACGTCGTCGCGCGCGCGGACGCGAGCGCGCGGCGCGCGACCGCCGCGAGCATGACGCGACCGAGTCTGCAGACGCGGTCGCGGCGACGGCGACGGCGACGGCGACGACGGCCGGCGACGGCGCGCGCGATGGCGCACGTCGCGCTCGCGCTCGTCGCGCTCGTCGCGCTCGCGCGCGCGACGACGCGGGACGAGGGCGAGGCGCTGCGACGCGCGGAGGACGCGCGCGCGGCGGAGCGGCGCGGGCGAACGACGGCGGAGCGCGCGCTGCGCGAGGCGCGCCTGGAGCTCGAGCGCTGCCGACGAGCGATGGACGCGCGCGGAGGCGCGACGCGAGCGAGGGCGTCGACGTCGCACGAGATGATGGCGATGGGGACGTTCGCGAGCGCGTTCGATCGAAGGCTGGGGACGCCGCGGCAACCGTCGCTGGTGCCGCTGGCGCGAGGACGCGTCGAACTCGACGCCCGGGTGCCGGCGAGCGCGCTGGAGGGATTGGACGAGTTCACGCACTGTTGGTTGGTGTACGTGTTTCATGAGAACACGGATCTGGGCGCGGGGGCGGAGAAAAATGGGAAAGTGGGCGCGGCGGATGGGCCGAAATCGACGCTTCGCGGGAAGATTCGGGTGCCGAGATTGAACGGGGAGAAGCGAGGGTGCTTGGCGACACGAACGCCGCATCGACCGTGTCCGATAGGACTTAGCTTAGTGCGAATCGTTCGCGTGAATGGGAAATCGTTGGACGTGGCGGGGGCGGACTTAGTGCACGGGACGCCGGTTTTGGACGTAAAACCATACGTGCCGTACAGCGATTGCGTCGTCGACGCTCGCGCGCCGGAGTGGGTCGGAAACGATCTCGCCGATGGTGACGGACCGTTGACCGTAGATGAAGTGAAACTTACGGACGCCGGCGAGGCTGCTTTGCGCGCGGCGTGGGAGCGTCGGCGCAAAGATTCACTGTACGAAAGCGCCGACGAATTCGTCGCGTTTGTGACGCAGGCGCTCGGGCGAGACATTCGGTCGTATCACCAGCGCTTGGGCGATGTTGCGCCAGACACGGATTGGCGCGTAAGTTTAGATGGTGTTATCGTCGTGTACCGTCAGTCAGCGAAGCGCGTGGTCGTCGTCGGGGCTGAAAACTAGTGTTAGAAACTTGTATTACTGCTGCTCTACTTGGCGCCCTTCCGTCGTCGCGTTGACAAACTTTTTAAATACGACGTTCTCGTCGGCTTTAGTCGGGTTCTTCGAAGAATCCGACGGACTTTCTGCGGTGATTTCTTTTAAGATTTCACTGGCTCGTTGCACGGCGCGGCTCGAAGCACCGTCTTGCGTGTTGTTTTGGAGCACCGTCTCGACAGCGCGCTCCGCCTCTTCGTCTGTCACCTTGTTCGAGGCGGCGACTATCTTTTCAACGATATCTTCCTGACTATCGACGTCTTTGCCCTTGCCCTTCTTCCACGCACGTGGTGCGATATTTATGGGTTCTTTCAGATTCTTGATGAGTTCATCTTTATTCTCCGTCTCTTCGACCACATTAGTCGCCGCTTGCCACACGGCCTCCGCTCCAGACTTTTTCGCCCCTCGTACCTCCTCCAACGTTTGCTCGATGATCGTGTCCGTCATTTCTAACCGTTCAGACGCAACCTGTAATCCATCGAGATCGGTGTTGACGTCTTCGGTCAGTTCTAGGACGTCCGATGTTTCTTCGAGCGCATCGTCCGTTGCTCGTACTTTCTCAAGCGCCTCATCTGCGCGCTCGTGGACGTCGTCGGAGCTCTCATCAGCCTGGCTCGCTTCCCCTTCCTCTTCTATATCTCTCAACGTCTCGCGAACCTCGCGTAGGGTATCGCTTACATTTCTGTACGATTCTCTCGCTTTGGCGAGTTTCTCCTTTGCCTCTCGCACGTCCTCTTCGTCGACATCTTTTCGAAACGGATTGAGCGAGTCGAATTCGCGCATCGCTGCTGAACGCGTTTCCTGACTTGAAGCGAGCGCGAGCGTGGATGTCACATCTTTCACCACGCTCTCGCTTAATTTCGACTCTTCGGAAAGTTGTGAAACAACTCGTTCTACGGCATCGATTCTTCTGAATTTCGCCGCCGCGGTGAGAATCCTGTCGTAAACTTGCACCCTCGATCGTACGAATGTTTGAGCGGCGACGAGTCGTTGTATGATGACGACAACCTCAGCTTCTTCTTTCAAGGACTGCAGTGTGCTTCGTGTACATGCGATACCAATAAATACGCCAAATAGAATTAGCGCGTGCGCGCTGAGACGCACACCGCTCCCGAGCTGCTGCAGTAGTTTGAAATCATTCATACTTTTCTTCGAGCTCGACGACGGACACGTGCGCAGAAACATCATCCCAGGAAGAATGAATGTAAGTATCGAGCATGTCGTGCTACCGATGAGACCGAACACGTGTTGAATGTTTGGCACTGAAATGGACACGCGCAAGCAGCTGTAAAGCACGAGAACATCAAACACTAATTCGGTGTGTCTTCCCGCCACGCGCGAGAGCGACAGCAAGAGCGAGGGCGATATTTCTCGCAAGGAAATGAAGAGAAGCGGCACGCCGGTGCATATAGCGCACCCGTACAAGAACCGTACCAACTGCGTGTAAATCCCAAACCATCCACTTTCCGCACCAAAGTTGCGCAACACGTTACCGTTCACGCTCGACCCGAACGCCACGTATCCGCACGCGCCGGTGACGATGTAAAAGATCAACAAATGCACCATCGTCTCGTTCGCGATGCCGACGACGCGCGAGGTCGACATCACCGCCGTGCCCGAACTCTTCAACGCTGGAAACACCATCACGTGCGCCGCAAAATTAAATACCATGATCGGTAGCACCAGACCCAGCCCGCTCGCGTCCCACGTCTTCGACGCGCTCGATTTCCCGTCGCCGAGCGCCAACCGTCGCGCCGCGAGCGTCACCAAACACAATCCAAACAACCCCGTCGTCGCCAACCCGAACCCCACCACTTTTTCGAGTCTTTTTTGACTCTTCACGAACGTCGCCAACGGCAAAAACACCCCAAACGTCACCCCCGCCATGACGCGTTCGCGATTCACCTCCACCCCAGCCGGCAGCACGCCGCTCGACGCCGCCGTGAAGAAATTATCCCCCACGATGTTTACGTACGCCACCACCACCCCGACCAACAGCGCGGCGATGCTATACTTCGCGACGATCCTCCCTCGTCGTCCCAGCGTCGCGCTCGTCAAATCTTCGTACGACCACGCGCCGTGCGCGTTCGCGCAGTACAACATTTGCTCGAGCGACAGCGCGCACGCCAGGCACGCCCCCGCGCTCGTCGCCGTCGTCAGCGCCAATCCGCACGCCGCGAAGCACGACGGCACCGCGAGCGCGCCGCTGCCGAGCATCGAGTTCAGGAGGCTCTTCGAGCTCGCGCGCGACGACGACGACGGCGCGAACGCGCGACGACGCGCCGCGCTCGAGCTCAGAATCTCATCTTGCGTCCGCCGCGGCGTCGAGCGCGCGCGCGCCGCGGCGTCGCTCGCGCTCGCGCTCGCGCGGGCGACCGCGCGCGCGGGGTCGCGCATGGCGCGCGCGACGACGCGGCGCGCGGCGCCGTGTGCCGACGCGCGGGGCCGTTATCGTTCAAAGCGACCGGCGACGCGGCAGAGCGCGACGCGCGCGCGATGCGGCGCGCGACGCCGCGCGCGCGCGAGCGTCGAGCGGCGCGCGTCGAGCGAGACGCGACGTCGAGCGACGACGACGACGACGACGACGCGCCGCGAGTGGACGATTTGTTGGTGCCGTCGTCGAGCGACGACGAAGACGAAGACGAAGGCGACGACGACGGCGGCGAGACGACGCGCGAGGCGACGCGCGACGTCGGAACGATGCCGCTGTCGCTGTCGCGATCGATCGGGGACGCGAGCGACGCGGCGGTGCGAGTGCTCGTGCGACGAGTGTCGAGACGCGCGGCGGCGTCGGCGGCGGACGAAGACGACGAGGACGACGCGAGCGCGGACGACGCGAACGAGGACGAGAGCGAAGAGGATGGTTTAGCGATCGCGGCGATGCGCGAGGCGAGGTTGCTCGCCGGAGAGCGAGGGAAGAGCGAGGCGGGGACGTCGACGGCGGACGACGCGCGAGACGAGGCGAGACGAGCGCTTCGCGCGCTGCGAGCTCGAACGGAAAAGAATAGGACGGTGGGGACGGCGGCGAGCGCGGGTGGGGTGGTAGATTTAGTGAATGTGGAGAGAGTGACGAACGCTATGATGGATACCGTCGACGCGGGGAGGGCGATGTGTTGCGCGCTGGGTCCCGGAGAACGCGTCGCCGTGGGAACGGAGGGCGGTTTTATTTTTCTCGAACGCGGCGTGAACGATGAGCGGACGGTTTCGTGCCTGAAATCGGCGAATACTTTTGCTGGAATTTCAGCCACGCCCGGGGTGACGAGTTTGTGCTTCGATGAAAGGGGTGAGTGGCTCTTGGTGGGACACGACGACGGCGGTCTCACGCTGTGGGATATCAAGCGCACGCCGACGATTTTGAAAACAATCGTCGGCGCGCATCGAACGCCCGTGATAGCGCTCGTAATGCTTTCAAAAGTGGAGTCAAACGGTGTTGTTGACGTGATATCGTCCGAGGAGGGTGGCCTCGTCATTCATCACACGCTTTCGCCTCTCGGAATGGGTGTCGTTCGAGTCAAATCGGCGTCGCTCGGCGAGCGGACGTTCGTGATAGCGGCGCACGCGCTGCCTCGAGTCGGATCGGTGAGTGTATCAGATATTAACGCCCATGATAATGGTATCATCAGTCCTACGTACGGTGAAACGCTGAGCGCAGCGAAGAATATTGCAGACGCCGCAGGCGTTGCGGCGTTGTGCACGATGAACGCCGTGCTCATCATGCGACTCAATCCACGAGCTGAGGTCATCGCAAAGATCGTTCGGCCGCCAAACATCGCGGCTACCGTGCTACCTGTGATGTGTTGGAGCCCGAGGTGGGTGGATGAAGTCACTACAAATGACAACGTAGAAGAATGCAATCTTGTCGTGGTATGGGGCGCGAGCGTGTACGTGCTCTCCGTCGACGTTGAATCGATCAAGCGATCGCCTGGAGAAAATGAACGAACTAAACGCGCCGCAAATACATCGCGTATCCTGAATTCGTGGAGCATCGATCCAGAAGGCGTCGTTGCGAGTGCGATGGCGACGGCTTGGCTGTCGCAAGACTTGATTTGTGTCCTTAGTAGCCGAAACAAGCTATTTGTTTACACGTCTCATGGGCAGCTCATAGAACGTGTTGCGACGAGCGAGCCTCCGATTGCTCGTGAAATTGTACAAGCCACCGCGAATCATGACGCTGTTTTCGAGCGTTTGCCATATTGGCATGGATCTGTCGCCGTGCGCGGTGTTCATTTCGCTATGCTATCACCTTCGAGATTACGCCGCGGCAAATTTTTTGGTTGGTTCGAGCGAATGCAAGCAAAGAAGGCGGAAGGCAACTGGGTTGGTACTTTGAACACGCTTATTGAAGTCGCATCGGATGAGCTGCCGTTGTGGCCGAGCTTGTCGAAAAAGTATGCAGATCCGGAGACTACCCGGGAAAGGGCGGTGCAAGCGTTTGTCGACGTAGTCCCACAGTTCCTTGATGAATCTTTGAACACACGTGGTATCGACTCTGACGATGCTGCGTATTTCGAACTAATAACAAGTGTCGTTTTCGGTCTGTTGCTTGCGTTTAACGCACTGAATCAAGTGTATGCGCCGGTGGTATTCGGTGCCTTCCTAAACTCAAAATGCAAAGCGGCGTTTTTGAAAGGCATGGTGCCCCATATCTTATCGGACAAGTTGCGTTCGTTACCTGCAGAAGTGATGCAAGCGCTCGTGGAGCACTATGCTGCGCTTGATGCGGCAAATGTGATTGAACAGTGCGTTCTGCATATGGATGTAGAATCGCTTGATTTGAATCAAGTCGCTCGACTCTGCAAACATCATGGCATGTACAGCGCGCTCGCGCACGTGTTCACGAGAGCTTTAAATGATTTCATCACACCGGTCGAAGCCATGTTTCAAGCCTCGCTGGAGCCCAAGTTTGGTGATAAAGCTCGCGTTCGACAGGTCTTGCTGTTTATTTTCAAGACTATTCAAGGCGAACAGTTTCCAACAAACGGTTGTAGATTGTCGAGCGAAATCGTTAGTCAGTTTCGAATGGAGGTGATGAAATTTCTGTTTGAGCCAGTCGATCTTAATGTGTTTACAATGAGCACGCATGATTCCGAGTCAAGTTTGAGTACCACGTGGAACGCAGCGATGGCGCTCGCCGTACGAGAAGACGATTCATCATGTCCACCATTGCGTCTTTTGTATCTTCTTCTTGCCGAACCCAAAGCCTCGACTGTTGTGCTGACGGAAATTTTGAAAGACTGGGACGCAAGTGAGAGCGAAATACTCGCCATAGATGGCCTTCCAACCGATCGCATGGGATCTCAGGTTATTGTTGAAGCCGTGGTTTTCGCCGCCGGTGCGTGTGGTCCCGTAAATTCAGCTCCAACTCGTTCAAGACTTCTCACGTTTGCCGCAAGCATCGTCGGTACCGGCCGCGCCACAGTGACGCAGCAAGTTGAACGGGAGCTCTTGGAAACTTTGGCGCTCGCGAAGACGAAACATGACGTCATAGAAAGAGAGAAGGCGATGGTATCCATCATCGGACGGCGCATAGACGAAGATATTACGTTGAATGACGAGTGTCAAATACTCAATCTCGCGCGAGAAGCACATTTTGCTCAAGCCGAAGCCGTGATATACATCGCATCTGGTGATCATATCAACGCTTTGAAGGCGCTCGCCGGTGATGAGCACCGGAGAAACGCTGCTGTACATTATGTAGACGTGTGCCTTGGTAAATCAGGTCCAGGCATCGTGCATGCAGAGCAAATGAACGCTGGACCAGCGGTGGCACGAGCGCATCCACTCGACACCGAGAGCGCCAAGGTCTTTCAAAACGAGCTCCTTGCGATCATGCCCGTCGTCGCCGCTAAATCCGCTGATGTATGCGCTCGTATTGCAATCGCGTACTTCCCACACGCACAAGCTGAAGTTCTGAACGCACTATCATCGGAGCCTGTCTTGCAGTTTCAATACCTGCGACAAGTTCTCGAAGCCGTGCACGAAGTTAAAGACGGCGTCGGCAGCCCTCACGACATGAGTCTCGTGGACTTGGTGTCGGCGACAAAATCCGTCGTAACGACGGAAATGGCTGAGTTGTACTTTCGACTCATGTGTCAATTCGAACCACAAGATGTGTTGAAGTACTTAAAAAGTGAAGACGTGAAGAGTTTAGACGAAGCTCGGTGCCTTGAATACTGCCGAGAGTTCAACGTCATGGATGCTACGGCCTACTTGCTCGAGGCTGCGGGTAACTACAACGAAGCGCTCAGTATTCATCTATGCAACTACTCCACTGGTATTCGCGCGATGGCGCAGCTCTTCACGACGAGTGGGGCAGAGTGGACAAAGACTGCGCCCGCGGAGAGTTTGATGAAGGGATTCGTCATCGAGACAAACGAAGCTTTACATGTAGCCGTCGGGATGTGTAGACGCGTCTCGAGCGAAGTATCAAATAGTGAAGAAATGTGGTGGTCTTGCCTCGATAGTGTGTTCCGTTCGTTGTTAGAGCTCACGGATGGCGCTTACAAGAGAGTGCGCGATGTTCTTGACGAACACTTGGAAGATGTTTTACGAGTGATGCTCGGACGCGTAGATAACGCGCATCTTTTGGAGATGATTATCAGCCGCTACGGCGGTAGAGATATCTCCGAACTTAGAAAATTACTCACACGCGTTTTCGGAAATTGCGCACTCGAGAGAGAGTTCTTAAAATCAGAGGGATCTAGCGTTAAGCAAGAGGCAGATAAAAAAGTTCTCGAGGATTTCCAAATTCGTCGCCGCGCTCAACGAGGGACGCGGCGCACGGTTCGATAGCTAGTTTAGGAAAATCAGAAAAGTAAAAACAAATTGCTAACATTGCTAAAGCTCGACGCGTTTCAATCTCCTGTTTCTTGGCGAACAAGCTTGCCAGACGGTGTTTCTGTGTAGTCGACGACCACGTCCCCTGTTGGAATGTCAACCATCGATCGCGAGCGATGCAACCCGTTTTCAGATTCCGTATCTTCGTCAAACGACAGGCGTGGGGGCTTCCAGCCATCTTTCACCGCCTTCGTTAAAGGTGGAACGAAGTCTTTCTTGCGGCTCACCAGGCCCGGAAGTTTCAGCATCGTTCCATCGTTCTCGAGCACTCCACCGTACGCCGCCACGGCGAGCGAGGCCTCGACGCGTCCGCAGATCAGCAGTGTGGACGTGAGGTTGACAATGTCGACGATAGCTAGAAGCATGGCTTTCGTGGATGGCGTCACCAACTTTACGGCGCGCATTTCCGGAAGTATATCCGCCGCTCGCGAGAGCGATGCGTCCGCATCCGTCGTCTCGATGACCGAATACGCCACCTCGTACGTCTCCTGATCACCAGTGAACTTGAACTGCTTCATATCACCGTTCACGAGTGCATACGGTGTCATCAGACTCAGCGACTGACTCTTCGCGCGAAACTGTCGGGCTGCGAGCTCGTTCACATCCTGGACCTCTAAGTACTGCACCAGCATCGTCACGACGCGCTCATCCCACGTCGTCGTCGTTGGAGACTTCAAGTTTAGCGTGTCACTCAAAATCGCGCTAAGCAACATTCCGGCTATGTGTTTGGGCAAAAACTTCCCTTGTACCGCGTGATTATGCGCGATGATGGACGACATGCACCCCCACGGTCGAATGTCGACGAAAATCGGTCGCTCAGTCACGATGGTGTTCGACTGCAGCGCGTGATGATCGATAATCCCCACGATGTTCCCCATCGGAATCGCCGGGTTCAACTGCGACTGCTGCTGAAAATCAACCAAGCAGACGTTCCTATCCGGTCGTTCCGC
>JACLAB010015820.1_pt1 | contig 14767 bp, 10 predicted proteins | sample 8027921 | NCBI WGS metagenome assembly JACLAB01 (sample SAMN15725117, study PRJNA655200) | protist metagenome | isolation source: fluorescence activated cell sorting (FACS) single amplified genomes of... | place: USA: West Boothbay Harbor, Gulf of Maine | collected 2000-07-19 | reverse complement strand
ACGAGTATGAAGGAACGACTTGATAGCCTGTATGTAATAAACAACTTTATATCAATAATACAGTACTGTATACAATATAAATTATTATGTACGTATGTAGGGCTAGGGCTAGATATAATATTAGATATGTTGATATGTACTGTACGAAAGTACCTATTCGTACTAAGTTGTTACTGCATGTGTAGAGCACCTACGTGTACAGCTGTACACTGTACGAAAGTACAGCTGTACACTACTGTACACTCTTTTTCTAAAAGTTAAATTTCGAAGTTTTTACGAAATTTGTGTACGCGCGGCCACAACACTAAACCCTCGCGTACTAAGCGACCTACGCTCTCGTGCCATCACACCCTCAGCACCCTCTCTACCTCACGTCGTGGCGCGCTCTGGACTGCGCCAACACCGTTCCAGAACCGTTCCGATATTTTCGACTCCTTTCAACACTTCCCAGGAATTTTATCTCACGCGACGTCTCGGCGCTCAGTGGAACCACCCGTGCCAAGGACGTCGGCCATATTCATCGCGATCTTCAACATTTATTGCGCAAGTGCGGATAGATTTTTTCACGACGTTGCTTTTTGAAAAACGATGGATTCACAAAAGAAAACTCGGCACAGCAACCACCACCACTGGCTTCATATCCAACGAGAATGAAACCTTGCCCAAGAACGTAATTCATCAAGTTGTCAATATCTGACTGGCCATAACAGCAATTTGCTACCCCGCCGTCTGGCTGCGGATGATACGAGTGTACCTCTAAGTTCAAAATACCAACGCGTTGCCCAAGACGGAAACTTGAGTCCTCGAGCTGCGAAATGACTTCAAACTCACCACTGGCATCTATTTTGAGGATACCAATTATCGCATTTCCCGTCTTGTCCAGAAGTTCAGATAATGTATCTACTTTGACCTCGAAAAGTTGTTTGCCCAAAGCATCTTGCATACGTAAAGTTCCTCTCCGGTAAGCTAAACCGGTTTGGATGAAACTGTAGTTTTTTGATCTTGCGTGTCTTACGGCACGCTCAAGCTCGCCTATTTTCCGAATTTCGTGCTTAGCGTCAAGAGTGGGGTCAAACACATAAACCGCAAGATCGTTCCTTATTTTGAGAACTGAATCTTCGAAGGTAAAGTCGCCGTTGCTCCCAAACGAAAGCAAAGAACTTCCTGACACAAGCTGGTGAATCCCACACATTGCACGCATCGAACCTGTCACGCCGACCCACTCTTGTGGAAGAAGGTCAGGTGGACAGTCTTCCAAAAATCGAGGAGTACTCATAAATATTTCCTCGGCTTCCGCCTTCGTGACTGGCCCGCTGCACATCCAATTCGTTGACGAGATATCATTCCCACTTGATCCAAAGCCCGTGGAGAAGGTGGAGGAGGATGTGTAATAATCGCAGTGCTTCTTGCGTTTCAGGGTATGCGGTAAAGTATCCTTCAGTGCACTACTGTCTGTAAACGAGAACGCTTGTGGCGCGACTTCGATTGCAGCACGGGAGAAGGCGGCAGCAAAAAGACCACAGAGGACGAGCGCTCTCCGCGAATAACGGCTTCGTAGTTTAGGATACGTCAACGCCCATGTACGAATGCATGTGATGCCCATTTGAGTGCGCGCTGCCTTAAGCTTCGAATAATAACGTCAGTTCGTACGGAACGAAGTACGAAAGTACTTCCGGAAGTACGTGTACTTCCGTACACGTACTTCCGTAAGAAGCCTTATTTTATTCGTTAGTTGTACGTGTAGTTGTACGTGTACTTCCGGAAGTACGAAATAATAATAAAAATAAATAAAGTACGGAAGTACATGTACGGGAGTATGTACTTTCTTACTTGTATATACTGTATGTAGCTATGTACTTTCGTACTTTATTTCGTACTTTATTTCGGAAGTACGTACATAGCTAGTTAGCTACGAAGGTACATACGAAGGTAGTACATACGTACGGAAGTACTTTCGTACGTAGCTAGCTAGCTACCTTCGTACGTAGTACGTACGAAAGTATCTTCGAAGGTACACGTACACGTACGTATGTAGCTATGTACGTAGTTAAAGGGCATTTAAATGCTCATAGGACGTCTATGACTAAATGCCCGTAGACTACATAGTGCATAGCTGCATACTGTATACGTATAGTGTATCTACTATCTAGATATCTACATATAGTACATAGCTATATTATGTAGCTATGTAGTATGTAGCTATGTACCTTCGTACTTCCGTACGTAACTATGTACACTGTACACTGTAGTCGTGTACCTTTGTTTCCTTTTATTGTCATACTTTCGTACTTCCGTACTACTGTACTACTTCCGAACATAAAAGTATATTGAAAGGGGAGCAATTATTTTGAAAGCAAATCTCCTTTCGACGGAGTACCTGGAAGAACGGTGGGTATGAGTCTTTCTGGGGTTTGGATGGGATTAAGCGGGGCTGGATTTTATTTACGAAAACCGTGAAATTTGATACTCGTACCTTCGTAGCACTTAAGAGACGCAAATCTGAAATTGAGCCCAGATCCTTCATAAAATAAAATTCAGAATGGTTTCAATACTCGGACCGCGTGCTACACATCCTCAGTGCGAATCACGTTCCCGTCAATCCTGATCTACATGTTATTGCCGAAAAGTGTGAGAGATCACGAGCCGGGAATGCGTGCGAGCTTTAAACAAGCTGCAACGCCTCAGCCGTATTCACCTTGTTCAACTCAGATATGGTGGTTTATATTGATACTCTGCGCCAAAATATAAAAGATGCTTTAACACATATCGAGCGTGCGAAGAAAACTCTGAGATCGAGTTTGGAGCCCCCAAAAAGAACAGTTGGGGTGAGCTCGTCACCGGTCGTGTTTCGCGAGTTTAGGATAGCAAAACGCCGAAGCTTGGGCTAGGCAAATCGCGATGGAAACGTTACGTAGTCAAGTCTAGCTCTGTGAACGCCAAAATTAACGGAATTATGAACGAGGCGCTTCATCTCAGTTCACACCACGATGCCGTTCGACGACAAAGAACAAGAAGCGTAAGACGAAGTCAATCTGCCAAAGCCCGTTCATGAATGTGCTAATGAAGACGATGAGAGCACGTGGAGCGAACACGTGCAGCACTTGTAAATCTATATTAACCATGAATCCAGCTCACATCGTAGAAGTGTGAGAAAGCGTTCGCAAGCCTCAGAATATACAGGAAAGGGAAATTAGGTTCAGCTAGTTTGCGAGCATCGATGCAGCCGAACCACACAGCAACAAACAGAGGGAACCCTGCCAGAGCACAACTGACTTCCGAGCTGCGAATCCCGGGAGGAACCTCGGTTTCATCCCGTGTACGCCTTTCTTCGTAGTATGCGTTAATGAGCGACCCGCCAATTTCCTTGAGACGAGCTGCCTCGCAGCTCTCGACAATGAGAAATACTATGTCCTCTACTCCTTTACCTGGTCCAGAGTATTGCCAGTCGATGAACAGTGGTTCACCACCGCCAACAGATTTGTCCCAGAACAAGTTAGGAAATTTCAGGTCACCGTGCAGTAGTGTTCGCACTCCACTTTGTAGTCGTTTTTCTGCATCCTCGTGAAACTTCACGGCGTGGTCAAAGAGGGCAAAAACTTCTGGCGATATGGTGTTCTTCCACTTCTCCTTGAAAATGGGGTAATTTCGTTTAACGTGTACACTCATGTAGGGCTTATGTTGAGAAAGTCTGCCAAGGGGAGCACCCAGAAAATGAGAATGAAATTTAGCCACTTCACGAACCACCTTCAGTCCACTCTCGAGAGAGAAGTGCGGTGGTCTATCCAATGAGCTGACGTCTTCAAGAACGATTGCGCGTGACTTAGGTAAAACTCCATAAAATTTAGGAATTTTGATTGGGGCGAGGCTGGAAAAACTTTCGTAGAAAATGCATTCAGTTTCGTGTAAGTGTAAAAACCCACTGACGTCCTGGAGAATGCCATGGTCACTATTATCCTGTTTAAGCACCAAGTGCTGTGAGCCTCGGCGAGCTGACAATATTTCAGAGATGTAACCTCCGCTCAAGCGCACTGGGTATACTGTGCACTGTTGCTCGAACATAGTTGATAACTCATCTCTGAGGTGCGAGACAGACTGCAGGTCATCGAGTAGAGTATTAGGATCAACTCCCTGATAGTCATTCAAGAAGGCGTCGCTGCCACTGAGCTTGTTCGCCACCGCCACGACATAATTAGCTTTGGCGGCACGTCCAGCGATGTATCCTCCTCGAGAATCTTCGAATACGACGCAGTTCAACGGCGAAACTCCAAGCAAGCGCATCGCTTTCACAAAAGGTTCTTGATCTGGTTTCCCAGTTTTAACATCTTGAGCACATATCAGTGGTACACCGTCCAGCTTCATTTGTCTGATAAGAGCTTCAGCTGCACTTTTATTCGAATTTGTCACTATGCAGACGAGCCCTAGTTCCATGCACTTCCGCACAAACACGTTTGCTCCTGGAACTTCGCTAACACTAGAAATATTTTCCAAGAAAACTTTATCTTTCTCTTCCGATGAAATGGCGATTTTAAACACCTCTTCAACTTGTTTGTCTGCGAGACCGCTTATGTGAGACAAAAAGAACGCTACATCAACGAATGCGCCTCTCGGGGCGAGGAGTGCCTGCCACGCTTGCACGTATGCGGAAGTTGTATCGACGAGAGTCCCATCGAGGTCAAATAAGAACGCTAGCCCTTGCTTGGATAGATATTTCTCCAAGTCTTCAGGTGTTCCAACATTAGAATACTCATCTTCCCTAACTCTAAGGGCTTGAACACGCTTCTTGCAGGCTATGTACTCTCTGAGTACGCAGGAAATGTATGCCTCGCCTTTTTCATATTTATCTGCATCACGTAGGATCTCCAAAGAAAAACTTTGGAATTCTTTTGCGCTCGCAAACCAATATGCTCCTGTGTTGGCCAGCGGACCTACACGTTTTTTTTCCGCAATTTCGTGAATACGACCGTCTTCATCAGCAAATACGTAAGAATACTTCGGTGAGGATTCTTTGTCGATATCCTTCTCTAGGAAAGAGAGTGCACCGGCACGAATTTCCGGTTCGCTTTCAAGTGCACGGAATCTCTTAACCACGTCGCAGCTGTAAAGCGCGTCGCAGTCCAGAACAAGTAAAGACGAGTCATTGTCGCCTGGCGCACTGGACAGGGCCTCAAACACGGTCTCGACAGCCCCAACGGTTTCTTTCCGAATGTCGATAGTGGGATGACATATTTCTCCAGGAAAGTTTGTAACGACTACGTACTCATCAACTTCTCTGTCGATACTGAGAGCTTCAACAACGCGGTCAATCATAGGTTTCCCATAGATAGGAATGAGCGGCTTGACAGTCTCATAGCCTGAACACTTGAAGCGCTCACCAAGACCGCAGGCGGGTATTACGATTTTCATGATATGTGTTCTTTTAATTAGTGTCACTCTTCCTCGTTTGCTTCGTTTGTTCGCAATTTCGAGCCTTGGTTAAAGAGCAAGAGTACACGTACGTTACTTGCGTACGTGCGGACGGAAGTACTTTCGTACGAAGGTACTTCGTTCGTACACGTACGGACGAGATAGCTAGGACTACAACTAATTCCTCCTACCTTCGTATGTCCCACACACACGCACGTTACGTGTAGTTGTACAGTAGAGCTGCCCGGATGGGTTAGAGCTCAGTCTTTTTGTAATCAGATAACACACAACAGAGCTGTACGTCCGGAATTACACAATACCTTCGTACACAGCACGCACAGTAGCGTAACAACTGAAATGCAGAGTGAAATTCGCTGGCGCAACAACTCTGTCCCGATAAATCTGTCTCGAGGTGTAATTAGAAGAGCGGTTTTGTTATCCGGCGTGCTCTTCTTTTCCGTATTCGTCGCGCACTCCTTCAGAATCGTTCCGAAATCAAAGTTTTCATTTTCGAAACAGCAACTCGACATCGCGACACGACCTCGGCGAATATTATCGTTCAGTTTATATGGGAACTCTTCCCGCTATCTGACCGGGGCCATCGCAAACGCGCGACTGTATCGTTGGATTTATCCTGGTTGGGAAATGCGAGTTTATCACGAAGATAGTGTTCCTCAGTCAGTGCTGCATGACTTGAGAATTGCCGGTGTTCACCTTGTAGTCTTGTCCGGGAGCGACTTGAATCCTATGAAATGGAGGTTTCTTGCCGCTTCTGACGGGGAAGTAGACGTATTTTGCTCTAGAGATATTGATTCACGTCTCACAGTCCGCGAGTACTCGGCAGTTTCTGAGTGGCTCGAAACAGGTTACCTGGTTCACGCGATGTTGGACCATCCCGGACATACAACATATCCATTGATGGGTGGTATGTGGTGCGCAAAGTACGGCGTTCTTGCGGAGATCGAATCACTGCTTTCAGAGTATGGGAAAGATGCGCACTTTAACGCCGATCAAGAGTTTCTATCGAACATTATTTGGCCTAGAGTGGAACACGTTACCTTACATCACGCGAGCTTTGGCTGTGAGAAATGGTCAGCGACCAAAACTTTTGCGGTCCCGCGTGTAGGTCTCGAACACGTCGGTGCGGTCTATATTGATAATTTAATGCGACCTGAAGATCTAAATATACTGCGCGAGGCCATAGCTTCAGGTCAAGAATGCCCGATGAGCACTCAAGCTTGACACACGCGTTGTCCGCTAGTAAAAGTTAGGCACATATGTTAAAAGGTCGGAATATGCGACCAGGTCGTTGTCCCGTACTAGCAACTGAAGACCACCATCCGATAGAGTCGCGTCCGGAATCGATGAGGTGAATGAACGATACGCTCGTAAACCCTTGAGAAAGACCGGGGAGTTCCTCGCGAAAAGGTCAGAAAATAAACATCTTAGAAGAGGGGCACAGGGCACTCGTAACCCAAGGAAAGACACAAGTTGGAACTTCAGCTTGGTTGGATCTGATTTGATGCATTTCTCGATAAATTAACGACACCGCGACGAGCTAGGGCGAAATGTTTGGATTCAAGCGCTACAAATCACTTGCGTTGATCGCTGGTTGACACTTAGTCTAAAAGGAGTTTTAATTTTATCTCCAGAACGTTTTAGAATGCTTGCTATCGTGTTAGACGTTGCACGTGTAGAGGTTTCCCGGTTATTGTCTAGTTTTCCAGGAATATTTGAAGCTGGTCAGTTTACACCAGGAGACTTCAGCAAAACTGGCTATTTCTTGACACGCGTGTCGGAGAAGGCAAGCGCCGAGCATAGAACTCTTTATACAGCTGCGGAATCAGCGAAATACAGTTATCGCTGTGGTTTTTGCACTTGTATCCATAGTGATCAGAGTAAAGAGTTTGATGGTATGCGTCTACGTAGTGAAACGTCAAAGGTAAATCATCGAATCGCTTGAGCGAATCCTCATCGTAGCGCTCACGTTGGCCGAAGTTTGGTGGCTGGCTATTGAAGTTGCCTTCTCGATCTACTAGCGTGACTCCAATTCTGAAGGCGAACTCCGACACACAGACGTCCCAAAATCGGTAAATAGGTGGGTCCACCGATGACATGCAATGCAATTTTAATTGCTCTCTATTTGCTCGAAGCCGAACGAGAGCACGAGGTGATATCAAAACACCACCTCCGCCACAAAGAGTGCTGCACTTTAGTTGGCCGTAAATGTACCCTGGGTCGCGGTCCCGAAGAACGTATGTCCTATAAAAACGGATCACGTTATGTGTGACGACGAAAGCATCGTCGTCGACCAGAAACAGATATACTTTCTCGTCGACAGGGAAATTAAGGATCACGTCAATAAATCTGCCTTGGGCGCTACCATAATCAGCAAGGCCGTTCTGAAGATAAAGTAACTCGCGTGGAACGTCACAGATCCGGACGTCCGTGGCAATGGAAAGTCTGATGGAACGACCAGTGTGTCTCTGCCAAGTCAGCCAGCCGTGCTTTCCGGCATATTCCCAGCTTTTCCCACTTAAGACAACCAGAGCCAATGAAGTGCTCAGACCACTGTTATCGAGGACAGTGTTGTTGTCACTTGACAAAAACTCAACCGTCAAGAGGAAAATAGAAATGGGAAGCACCACTATTTGCGCGCGGCTGATATATTCACTTCTGGGCATTTCCTTGGTGCGATATTTAGTCTATTTGGCTTCCACGTTACTTGCCTCCCCATAGAACATCCCTTCAAATGTCAGTGTCCAACCTCTAGCTAGCTAGCTACGAAGGTAACAAGTAAAAGCTAGCTAGTTAATTTAACGACTACGAAAACTACGTGTACAAAAACTACTGTACGAAGTAATCGTTTAAAAATGAACTTGATGCCTCCAAACCGTGTTTCACTATCATAGCTAGGGCCCTACTACAAAATCACGTGTACAGTACGTGTACCGAAGGTACGAAATCTACACGTAAAAGTAGAAAAACTTCACTACGTGTACTGTACTACGAAGTAAAGATCGGACTTCCCCGAAGAAGAAAGACGTCCGGGCTCGCCCGGCATGAGAAACGCGCGCGTCCGCCTCGGGATGATCTTTTTCGCGGGGATCGTCCTCCTCGCCAGCACGACGAGCGCTCCTTTCGATCGCTCCGAGCCGCGATCCGAACTGCTACGAAGGTCTCAAACAGGCTTCCTAAACAAAGCCTCATTTTGGATCACTTGCGTAAAGTTATGGGCCTTTTAGACAACACGCGATAATACATTTAGTCATTTAGACCAAAATGAGATCACATACACTACAACTACTCGTATTTCACCTAATTTTACACAAAAAAAGCGGAGGTACACGTACGTGTACGTGTTCGTGTACTGTACACGTACCCTTGACTTATTTCTGGCAGTTGAAAGAGAGTTACCGGAGGAATACTCGCAGTCGCCGTTCTTTCACCACAATGAAAGTCAATCCTCATTCAAAACGTATGATGTGGCCAGAGTAGGGAAAGGTCATGATGCCATTCCTTCAAGCATAGCAGGTCCAAGCAAAACGTTACCTTTTGCGCGGAGAATAGCCCCTAAAAGTTCCCGTGCTTCAAATGCGTAAACGTGGTGTGAGGGTATCAAAATCACTGTCGCTGTTGTGTGCATCAACAATCCTTCTTTTAAAGGTCATTTCCATTCTCTTGTGCTTCAAAGAACAGAGACAGCAGTCGTCAAAATGCATGGCACCACTCCAAAACAGCGAGATCTTTTTGCCCAGCAATTTGCAAAACGATGCTTGTGTTAGACGTGCCAAGATACAAGCATGTCTTGTTTTGCAAAAGAGTGAACAAATTGGTCCCAACTTTTCATGTAGTAAACATGCACATGAGTTCGTCAGCTCACCTGCAATTGCACTCCATTTACGTTGGGAAAAGATGAAAGATAAACCTATTGAAGAGTGGAGTCCAACTCTCCGTCGCGCCTGTACACAACGTATTGGAGGGTGCTCGTCGTGCCGACAGGCCTTTCTCCTGGAGAATAAGATTGATATTAGAATCGATGAAAAGGATTACCTTTCGCTGCGCGGGCTATGTAATGATGCAGCTTTTACGGATCTCTACGAACAATTTCGAAGTGCACAAGCCTTTTACGTGAACTATTTTACGGTGAGACCGTCGGATTTCGATCAAGGTGTTCAGCTGTTTTCAGGGCCAGTCTGTCGCCCGCAACGCTACTGCGAGCCACTTTCTGAAGCCATTCGACATTTTAATTCTATTTCAGGTGTGCACTCGTGTGGAAACACTCATGTGGCAGGTAAACTTGTATTAGGAACTTCCTGGGAAGCAGGACTTGCAAGCTCGCTGCACGTAATGTCACACGATGTTGCGGTCGCTTCGTATCTTAGTGCTCGCTACCATCTTCTAAAACGGTCAAACTTTAACTGGGCCGACAAACGAGACTGTTCGCCTCCTACTTTGCAGTGCTATTACGATGTGCATACACAGTTATGTTCAAAGCAAGGAACTGATGCCATCTTGCCAGATATTGAAGAAGTTACCGAGGAATTGCTCGAAACGGTGGGGTACAGAAGTTCAGACGTCTGGGCAAGGAATGCGCGCGTTCGACAATTTTCTAGCTTGAATAAAGAAGATTTAGATTTCAGTGATCTCAAAGTGACAAGAAAGGTAGCAGAACAAATTGTGAACACCTCTACGTGCTTTGAGGATTTTAATTGCAGTCATAGTCGTGCACTATTTTCGCAAAAGTCGAGCAGAGGCTATCTTCAAAAACAATTCATTCGAGCGGCTTCAGTCAGGTTTTTTCAAAGCCAGCTCAGTCCTTGGGTAAACGAGAACATCGATGCTGCACGAAAGATGATGCCACTCGTGCACCCCTTGGTTTCTATGCATATTAGGAGGGGTGACAAACATCAGGAAATGCAACTACTCGATACCGAGGAATATCTGAAACGAATCCTGCCGGTGATGATAGCGTTTGGTGTTCGCAACATCTTTTTATCCACAGAAGATCCAGAACCTATAGCATCTGCTATGAGACGTTTCTCCGCCATTAATTGGATATTTACGGACGACGTCAGGAAAAATCCTAGCTGGCATGATTTAATGGCATCAAATCTTACTGAAGAATTTCTTCTCGCCATGAGAAACTTGTATCTAGCGGCAGAGGCAGATTTTTTTATTGGCACCCGGGAAAGTAATTGGTGTCGTTTAATAGACGAGACGCAGAAGGCAAATGGTCTTGGAGGTACATATTACATCGATGCACATGGGCACCTAGAGGAATCTGAAAAATACACGGACTGGTGACAACAATCGACTTGATAGTCTCGTTTCGAGAAGCTGCAGCGGCCGACTTTTTTTTGGACCGAGGGGAAGCAAAGGTTATTCAAAGGTTATTTTACCCAAGGTAAAAAAAGTCATTTTTGAGTTCATATTTTTTCCTTTCATATTTGTTGAGAGGAAATGCATTGAAGGTCGTCGCCAGAGTGAGAGGATCGGCAAGCACAATCATTCAAGATCGACAATGATGACGCATGTCAGGACCTTTGGTAAGAATCCGGAATAGGCATAGTAAAAAGTCGTATGCCCGAATACGTCATATTGGCCTAAAGGGCCGCGTAGTTTTTCTATCCTCAAGAAAGAGCTGCACATACCGGTCAACGCTGCATACCACTCAAAATACATTCGTATTAATGATCTGTTGAAGTTTATTGAGAAAAACGATAGATTAATCTTTGCCTTCGCAAACCTTTCAAAAATCATGATAAAAGCACGTGATGCACTCGGTTTCCTGTGCTGAGGACCAGATGTCCGCCACAGTATTTGCAACTCGTTTTGCCTCTCTATTTAAAGTCAACGTCTGCGTTAGTTTATAAGCTGCTTCTTGCATCTGCCGTGCCTTCGTAGTGTTTTGCATAAGTTGGTGGGTGATTTCCCCCATGGTGGAAAAGTTGTTGGGTGCAAGGGGGACGTAGTGGACCCACGATTTCAAAAATGGGGAGAGCATGTGACAGTGTCTATACTCTGGATCCTCGACCATGAGAACCACACTTCCCGATGCTAAGCGCCAAAATAATCCATAGGCGTGCACGTTGCCAGTAATGTCTATGATCCCAAAGTGCCGTGCCCACACGTGCTCCTGTAAGCGTTCACCCATGAGGCCTTTCGTCGACAACATCTTTTTTGATTCTTTGTCTCCACACTGCTGCACGGCAGAGACAAACTTCACATCCATATGCTGTATGCTGCTTGCTGCTTGCGCGAATCTCACGCGGAGCAAATTTTCGCACCGCTGTCCAAACCCTGTCGTAGAACCCCTCCACACTATTGAATTGACCTTCCGATGAAAACGCGCTCTCCGTCTGACGGTGGCGATTTTCGTTTGAAAGCCCGACTCTCTTATATAGTGGGGGTCAGGAATCACGACGACTTGCACTGGGCAACTGCCATCGTCGAGCCTGATATGAGAATGCGTCGCAAGAGGGACTCCAATTCGATATAGTTGTGCTTCTATCCTTTGTGAAAACGAAGCACCATCACAGCAGTGCAAGAAAACCGTTCCTGTGCTATCGGATGGCAAATGCGAAGATACCAAGCGAAAGAAATGCTCGAACTGTGCGCAGTATTCCAGAGGCGCCGATCCCGCATCGGATCTATTCATGATAGTCATTTCAACCTTGCCGTGAGTGAAGATTACGCAAGCGAGAGCACCAGCGTTCCCCGTTCTATGTCCGTTTGAGCCGAGAATTTGAAAAGCAGTCGTGCACCGCCGCTCAAGAAATTTATATTTTTCCGTCAGCCCCGGGGTATCGTGCTCAATAGACAGCGTGAGTTTGCGATATTGTGCACAACAGAAAGTGATACTAAACAGAGCACAAAGGAATAGTCGAGGCGTCCATTTATCTCGCTTGAGAGCTCGGGAAGTGCGTCGGAGAAGTATTCTTGAAGCGAAAAGCAGCATGCTTACTTCGTCAAAACACGTCGGTTATCACAAAGCACGTAAGCATATTCTCCCGAAATAACGACCACCATTTAACACGACGGGTAGACCCCGCGCGTAAAGTCCCGAAATGCGTGAATTCTGTGCTAATGTTTCTCGGGGCTGGTGTACTACTATGCAGATCGCGGGTCGCCCTTACGTAGCTTTTCACAAAGTGACGGGAGTGGTAAAAAAATGCAAGAACAACTAACACAGAGCGTGGGCCTTTATTTCCCTATCAAAATAAGTTGTACTACTTACATACGTTTACATACACAGTATAATATGTTACTAAATTGTATGTACTTTCGTACGAAAGTACGTGTACAGCTCTACACCTACGTGTACGTGTACAGTTGTACATAGCTACATACCTTAGATAGAGCTCAGTCTTTTTGTAATCAGACATACAGTACACAGTTTACAATAAGTAACATAACAACTTTATACTTTCGTATGAAGTTATTTTTTTCTTGGCTACCTTGCTCGTTAGTTACGAACCTTGCTCGTTAGTTACGAGGCCACACCCCAAATCCGCTCTGTTTTTGGGGGTCAGTCGACCCAACGGTCACCTATCAACCAGGACACGCCTCGGGTCACTGTTACTCTACCCAGCCTCGAGACTGAATCTATTGAAATCAAGAAACCAAGAACCGAAGCTCAAATGAACCAACTTCACGCTGCCCGTCAAAAAGCCTACGAAATACGCCGTCAGAAAGCAAATGAACGCAAAGTGAAGGACGAGGAAGAGAAAATTGCTCTCAAGGAGACGGAAGTTGGCAGGGACAAAGAGCTTCTCAAGCTAAAACAGATAGCCGTAGAGCACGAACTTGATGTAGATATCAAGCCAAAAACTAAGCCAAAACCAAAGCCAAAACCCAAACCGAAGCCAGAACCAGAACCAGAACCAGAACCAGAGCCCCTCGATGTACCGGAGATTGTTACGGCCATTCCGCGACGCTATGACCGCGTTAACCTCTCCCCGATAGGATATCTCACGACGAGGAGAGCGCTGGGTTCACCGCGTCGCGACGGGAAGACGGCATCGGGTTGTGACGAGCATCTCCGAAAATTATTGACTAAAATTGCCTTTTTTCTTCTAAAATTGGGGGTTTTTTTTTGGAGACGGTGCTTTTGGGTTTGAGGACCTCGCGTTCGATGATCAGACTGAAATGCCCATACGAATATCGCGAGGGGCAAATCGGGATCGATGACAAAAAAGAAAGCCCCCGTGCCGCCCGAAATAGCCCCTTTTTCCGCTGAGTGAATGTGAAATAGTCGAACGCGTGTGGGCAATTCGCGTGCTCGTATGGGCAATCAGTCTGTAAATCCCAACGCGCTTAAGTGTTGTGTAGGATCGACTTATCGGGATCGATGACTAAATAGTCATACGCGTATGGGCAATTCGCTTGCTCGTATTGGCAATCATTCTGTAAATCCCAACGCGCTTACTCGCACGAGTATAGGGCTACAGTAATTAATAAGTGTTGTGTAGGATCGACTTTAGATAGTCAGTCGTCGGTAAATGTACATAGGACATCTCTGACTAATTGCCCGTAGACCGATAAATCTGCAACTCGGGCGGCACGGGGGCTTTTTTTTCAGATAAAATTTCCTGTAGATCAAGTATCCTGCAGATCAAGTGAACAACTGCACACGCTGCTGTATTTTGTCACCACCATAAAACACCACGTTCATGTCTTGATATTTTATAAGCTTGGTATTTTATATAAGCGGAAATAAAGCACTGGTTTTCACCAGACGAAAGCCTGAGTTTTGAAGAGCTCTCGTATCAAGGGAAAATGCGTCGAACTCATGGAAATGGGAGGAAGAGGAAATGCAGGTCTGTGCTCACCAAAAACATTTGTTATGTGAGTTTCATGTCGATTTTTGTCTGCGTTTGCTTGTCTGCAATTAATTGTGTGGTATCAATGTTTGTGCCCGATGAGTAGTGCATCATCCCTTCGCATCGTCGCTTTGATGTTTCATATCGTGGAGACCCCTTGGTCGAACGAACTCAATTAAGAAGTTGGTATACACTGTCCGGGGAACGCTGGTCTAGTGTCACTACTTTCGAGGCATACACAAAGGCTGCCGGTCCGTGGTTTGAACACTCAAATGTTTGTGTCGACCACGGGGATCAAATAAAATACTTTGAAAATGACGACTTTGATTATCGGCGAAATGCTACGTTGACAGGGGCGTTAAAAGCTGGTATTCCACATCGACCGAAACCGTTTCTCTGGGCGGGAGAGCCCGCTAGAAATGGTCGACCTGCAGATTCTTCTGAATATGGTGGAAAGTCACCAGTTTACGTCCTCAAAGGTAAAACACTAATGTTGCACTGCTGGCGCGTACAGAACAATCCACATCCTCTTCATTTCC
>JACLAB010007566.1_pt1 | contig 14770 bp, 11 predicted proteins | sample 8027921 | NCBI WGS metagenome assembly JACLAB01 (sample SAMN15725117, study PRJNA655200) | protist metagenome | isolation source: fluorescence activated cell sorting (FACS) single amplified genomes of... | place: USA: West Boothbay Harbor, Gulf of Maine | collected 2000-07-19 | reverse complement strand
GGACGCACTATCCCAAGGTGCACAGCCAAAAGCTTCCGGGCTATTCGGAAGCTCGCAAGCTCCACGAAGTTTTCTTCCGGTTGTCCATGCAGGGGCGAGAGCCGACGCCGAAGTTGTTTCCCAGCCCGGGGGAAATTTAGAGCAATATTCGGTTGTGATGAAATTCGGTGGAACCTCTTTAGCGAGCGCAGAGCGCATGCGCGAGGTCGCATCCATTGTCCTTAGTTTCCCGGACCAAATGCCAATATTAGTTTTATCTGCAATGGGTGAAACCACGAACCAGCTTCTATCAGCAGGAGAACAGTCGCTGCAGTGCAGCAACTCTGACCAAGTGGTGAACATGCAGTGCATCCAACACATTCGCAAACTTCATCAAAGTACAATGGACCAGCTTAACGTTGACCCTGACACTGTCTACGAAGTAGAAAAACTACTGAAAAAGCTTGAGCAGATCTGTACTGGCATCGCCCTCATGCAAGAGTGCACCAGCCGCACACGCGCAACTTTGGTTTCATTTGGCGAACGTATGAGCACCCGAATATTCGCTTCATTTCTGCGCTCATTAGGCCTCAGAGCGAGACAATTTGATGCTTTTGACGAGCTAGGTTTCGTGACAACTGATGAGTTTGAGAACGGCAAGGTTCTTGACGTCACTTATTCAAACGTTGCAGCAGCTCTCAGGCATATTAGAACTGAGCTTCCAAACATAGCGGTGGTGACCGGATTTCTTGGGCGTGGTGAGCAAACAGGGGCTGTTACCACGCTTGGGCGTGGTGGCTCCGACTTGACGGCTACTATCATAGGTGCAGCTCTCCAGCTTTCAGAGGTGCAAGTGTGGAAAGATGTCGATGGTGTACTCTCTGCTGACCCCCGCGAGGTGGTCGGCACGATACCAATCTCATTCCTGTCCTTCCAGGAGGCCACCGAGCTAGCCTACTTCGGCGCACAAGTCCTTCACCCACAATCGATGAGGCCCGCAATGGACTCAGAGGCCCTCTGTGTGCGTGTTAAGAACTCGTATAATGTCCTTGCTCCGGGGACCCTCATCGGACACGTTAGGCCTGGTGGAACTGAAGATTGGTTGCTGACCTCTATTGTGCGGAAAAAGAACGTCACCATGCTTGACATCATTTCAACTCGCATGTTGGGGCAGTATGGGTTTCTTGCTAAAGTATTTGCAGTGATGAATAATGCCGGTATCTCGGTAGACTGTGTGGCCACGTCTGAGGTTAGTGTCTCTATTACTTTAGACCCTGCAAAACTATGGAGTCGTGATCTTGTGAAAGAGGAACTTGAGGCTCTTGTGAGAGATTTCGAGGAAAACGGGATTGCAAGAGTCAGATATACAACTGGAAACTCACTTATTTCTCTAATAGGCGAGCAAGTGTTTGAAGCTCTGCATGCTTGGTAGAAGAAGTAAGCTTAGTTTTTACGTTCGAAGGTGCGTGGATGATTTTCTCTCACTTCATTCGTTCGAAAATATTACGAAGGTACCGAAGGTACGAAGGTATTTCATAGAGTTCATACATTATCATGAAATGTAACGAGACAGTGTCACTCTCCAGAGTGTATGACGGATCCGCCTGTTTGTAACTCAAGGATAAAAGATGGCCCTGCTTGCACAGGCAAACAGTCAGAACCCAGCAGAATAATAATACGATTTCGGAGATGGGCAAAATCTATGTTGGAAGCGTTGACATGGCATCAGCATGCGCGCACGACGACACCGCGAGCGTCCGAATCAGTACTGAAACCGGACGGATCTCCGTCAGTAGACATAGGCACTAGCTAGCTACTAGTAGCTACGAATATTGATAGGTGAGATTAATTTTCATCGATGCTTGGTCAACTTCGACGTCGACCACCGCCTCCTAGGAAGACGCGCGTGCGTCGTGCTTCGTACAGAAGTGGCGTGCGTGTGAGGACGACGCTTACGTGCACGCCAAGTGCAACGATAAGGACGTGCCGCGGAACAGTCGTAGTCAAAAGAATCGCACAGCGTTGTAGTCAGAAATAAAGTGAAAACGGTGATTTTGAATTAAATCGTGTACATAGTGATCGATCTAAAGACCAATCAGAAGACATAAGCTTACATGCAGTCGAAGAAAGTCGGGTGGAATATTGCGCTAACGTGACTTACGAGCTAAAACTCTTAAGTCCCTAATGTGCTTGCTCCAGTGGATCCACGTAGCAACTGGCATTGTCGGGCTATTTCTCAGTCGCCTTCGATCACCGTGACGCGCCTTGAATCATAGTTTGCCCTCACTGCCCCTTTGCGTATAGGTCACTTTTGTAGACTTTGAGCCGGCCACCGGGCCAGCGAAAAAAGTAAAGATGTTAATCTGACTCTCCGACTAGTTTTCCTAACCATTGTTTCCCTCGCAAACTTCGCAGTGCCCCGTTACTATTGCGGTGAGTTCAGCTACACGACGGGCGGTATTATGAGAGACTCATTTATTTTATCTTGCAGACTACTGCGATGCATATTTAACGCATGACTCAGTAAGTCCTCGAAACCCTGTGCAACGAATTTGTTTTTTGGTGTTGAACTCCTGCCACCTCAACAGCCCTCCGTACGAAGGCAGCACAACGCAGGTTATAAGCACAAGGTGATCATATCAACATAATTAATAGGACGCGACCCTGTGATCATGATGTTCACAGGCAAATGTTCGGAATTATTACATGCAGTTTGAAGAGCAGACCACAAAGTCACTCGTTGGAGTGCTCGGTGGTGACATGCTGGAGGAGCAAGCAGCATCTACGGGTTATGGAGATAAGATGAAGGCTGCTATCCAAAATCAATTAGGTCGCTATTCGGGCATTTCTGCCTTCCCGAATCATGACAGCACAACCTGAAGTTCTTACCCACAAACTGCCTGGAAAATGAGAATTCGGCATTTTCTTCGATTCATGTATTTTGATGCATGGACAAGCTGTCAGTTAAATGGAGATACAGAACAGGAACGAAATTAGCGGAAACCATCTGCATCTTCTCAAAAATTTTGGTTTCATCGGCAATTCCATTTTCTTCAAGAGTGGAGTTCATGTCCAGTTCAAACAGAACCATCGCCTCGCCAGCTTTCCTCAAAGCCTTCCACGTGTAGCCTTCTGCCTGCCAATTGCATTCCATGTATTTTTTTTGGATATCAGCCACGACATCTTCGGAAGGGATATCCATGACTTGCTCATGACCCGTCAAAGTGTTCTTCACCGTGACCTTCCTCAATTTTGCTGACAGTCTGCCGATTATCAAGGACTTGTCTTGCCACCAAGGAGTATGAGGCGCTTCGGTTAAAGGGTAAGCAAACATGTGAGCACCAGCGCGTGAAGAGACGAGATTTGTTATTGGATGCGCGGCGGTCCCAATGTCGAAGTCGTCCACACTTAGAACAGAAGTACCTCGCGATCCACACGGCTTGAAAAGGTAAGAAATATCAGTCCCTGCTACCGACAAGAAAGACTCGACCACAGATGGCGGATACAAAGAAAGCAGCTGAGTTATATCGTACACATAGTCACCCAGCAGCACCCAGCAGCTTTCGGACGTTCTGTGTAAAGCGACCTAGAAAAGTTCGTCAAAGGTAAGAGAATCCATTTTTTTGTCACACGCCTTTCAGCAACAATTTTCCAACCCACCTCATCAAGAGCGTAATACCGAAGCGTCGATAAAGTTGACATGAAGCCGGGCCATATGCGAAGAATAAGTTTACGAAACAGCGACTAATGCAGGTTAAACACTGACACTGCAGATTCACGAAACTGTTGTGCAGGTCGAGAATCAGAGCTTTGAATTTGATTGTATATTAAAAGTTTTATTCATCTCAAAGAGTTTGATGATGAGTGCTCCACACATGCCAGCTAAAATGTGTCAACTCGATAATCTATATATCACGGTCCTATCACATATAATAAAAGTATATAAAAGTGATAAGATCTTATTTAATTCGAAAGATATGGAATTAAGATGTGAAGTGAATTCTGGTAACGAAACATTATACGCGGGATTTAACCCGAGGATATATAATATGTATTAATATGTAATATATATATATATATATATATGTATATATTATGATCGTCAACCATGCATACATGAATCACGGAATATTCGCTTCATACAACAATAATGTCCATATTTTTATCATTGTTAATTCGTCAACGTTATCCGGATCGAAGGTTACAGTTGTCTTGGTTAAACGCTACGAAGGTACTTATAAGTAGTGATCAAACGTCGGCGCGTTATTTGAAGTTAAGATGGCTATTCATGTGTATTAATATCAGTCATTATTCCATTTCGGTTCCCCACTCCCCGGTATTCTTACCCGCCCCCTGTTATGCTCCGGCCGCTGGAGGATCCAGCGATACCGAGCGAGGCCGTGGTTGACGATCCTGCTCCTGGGTGGCTGTTCCTCTCTCCGCACCGCTGCGCCCAGGTGCTGGCTATATTGCGTGTGATTAACTGATTAACCATGCATGTATATGTATGAAACGATATGCGCACGTCGAAGTAGGCTATGCCGACCGAAGTTGCTTGGGACGGACCCCAAAAAATCAGTAAAAAAACCAGAACACTCACTACATACGTTCATTCGCCCCCTGAGAGTTTATTATTAGTCTATTCGTGTAAGAGTTATTACCGTAACGTTTTCGAAACTGGCCCTTTATTTAAATCTTTTGGCGTTATAAAACTGGGTGAAAGTGTATCACATTATTGTGGTTTACCTTCGTTCGAAACGTAACTTCAAAAACGAGTTCCGGACCTTTCTTAAAACGTTCGGCACCAATACCGCTAGACAGCACAGGTTGCCGCTGCTGCATACAGCATCCGGTCTGCATCCTGGCGGCTCGCCGTGGACATCTATGTTGAAATAACTTCGCAAAAGGAAGCTGTCCAACTGCCACGAAGGCGCAAAAGGAAATAATGTCAGGTCCTGCTCTTTCGTTATTTTTTGCCGTGAAGAATCGCACAAGCGCAGGAAGCGGGCGAGTGATTCTGCCCCAAGAAATGATGGAGAGGACGAATTTACGCTTGGGTGATCCTGTATTCGTCGATGTGAGCCCATCAGTCATCAAGCCACCCATGTACTCGGGTAAAACAAACAGTTTTGGCTGGACCTTCCTAGCGACAGTCGAGCCTAGGTTAGTGCAGCACGTGTGTATGCCGGGCGGCTCGTGCATTCCTGCCGACAAAACTGCGGTCCTCGATCCTTTTATACAGCTTCATCACACAAAGCTTCCACCAGTCTCAGAAACATCGGTCCCAAGCTTTGTAGGTCGGTTTCGTATGATAAATCAAAAGCCCATAGAGTGCTCCACGGCGATAATAAGCATTCGAAGACTTAACAAACGTTCCACGGCTTTGACTGTGGTCTCTCGGCTCCTGCAGCGTTGCTGCATCGTCCCTGGAGCAACCATTCATTTGGCGGAAGAGATAGTTGCGACGGTGCGTACGGCTGAACCACCGCCAACAACTCCTGAAAATGATAGTTGCTGGTACGTCACCGCGAACACTCGCGTAACCATCATTGACGACTCCAGAGATCAGCGAAATTATCTTGAAAGTTTCTCAAGTAGACCATTATGTGAAGATAGCGTCCTTGTTGGTATGGACGAAACTCTTGGTACTTTGCGGGAAGCGATTGTGTGGCCGTATTTGCACCCAGATGATGCATATCAACTTGGGGTAGAGTTTCCGCATGGAGTATTGATTCATGGTCCTCCGGGTGTTGGGAAATCGGCAGCAGTCCGCATGGTTGCAGCTGAGATGAATGCAAATGAGCACGTCCTCGGCGGTGGGGATGTATTCGGTCCACTTGCAGGAGATTCCGAGGCAAGATTAAGGCATTTGTTTCAAGCAGCCAGGGATGACATAAGAAATGGAAATCCAACTATTCTCATGCTGGATGAGATCGACACCATATGTCCCGATCGTGGAAACAAAATAGACTTACACGGCTCTAGGGTAGTTGGACAGCTTCTAACTCTTATGGATGACGGAGGGTACAGGGAGCAGGGCGGAGAGCGACTTCTTGGGAAATGTGACGAGAGAGGTAACACAAAGAAGGACATTTTCCCATCTGTGGTTGCGACGACAAACAGACCAAACGTAATTGATTCCGCACTTCGACGCCCAGGTCGCTTCGATATGGAAGTCGAAATCACGCTACCTTGCAAACAAAAGCGTGAGATCATTTTACAGCTGCATTCGCGTTCACTCTCGCTGTCTTCTAAGGTTGATCTTAAATATATTGCGGAGCAGGCTAAAGGATACAGCGGGGCTGATCTCGCTGCTTTATGTCGAGAGGCGACCATGGCTGCGATCAGGCGAACACGTGTTGTACACGACGACGGACCAAGTCGCCATAGCATTTGTCGCAGGACGAGTGGCTATACAGTGAGGCAAGTCTCGAGTGACGACTTCAAACTTGCATCTTCGAGAACTTGCGCTTCACTAGTTCGTGGCATCAAAGTGGAACTGCCTAACACGCGTTGGAACGAGATTGGCGGTCTATGCGAAATAAAATATCGTCTCCAGAAGGCAGTTGAATGGCCTTTGAGGCACTCGGTATCATTTTTGCGTTTAGGATTGACACCGCCATCTGGTATCTTACTTTGTGGTCCACCAGGCTGTGGAAAGACAACCTTAGCACATGCTGCGGCAACAGAATCGAAAGCCACAGTTATTACACTGACTGTTGCTGACACTTTTCACAAGTTTGTCGGCGAAGGAGAGCAGACACTCCGAGACGCGTTTACCCGTGCTCGCCGTACGGCACCCTCCATTCTGCTGTTGGACGAGTTAGATGGCATGGTCAGTTCCCGAGATTCAAGCTCTGATTCAGATGATACAAATAAAAGTGCGCACATCCTTTCCGTATTGCTGACAGAAATGGATGGATTAGATGCGACTTCAAATGGATCTGTGCTTGTTATCGCCACCACAAATCGTTTCAGCTCACTGGACCACGCACTCACTCGACCTGGAAGATTCGATGTAGTTTTGCATATATCTGAACCTGATGCAACTGGCCGCGCAGAGGCACTGCGCATTCATTCGAAAATGATCCCGTTGAATACTGATGTGAATTTGGATGATGTTGCTGCGCGGACTGAACATCTCACGGGCGCGCAACTCGAGGGGATAGTTCGCGAGGCAACACTTGTAGCTCTCAGAGAGAATATAGACAATAAGCAGGTTGCTCAGCGTCATTTTGAGGCGGCACTTATGGCAATAATTTGAAGTTTAAAATATACGTCCTTCGAAGCAGCTGCAAACAAATCTGATTACACCGACGAAAGAAAGAGTTGAAGCAGGGAAAGCTTTCTGTCAAATTTCTTGAGTGTGTTGAAGAAGTACGTAGAATCTAAGAGGAATTTACCAAAATAGATTGCTCTGCAGAAAAAGATGGGTGAATATCGAAAGGTTTGTCGAAAGCGACCTTACGTGCTCACGCGAATCAACAGTCTACCCACGTCAGCGACTCACAAGCTTACCCTAGCATTATTCAACAACTGAAAAAGAACACGATGGTAATCAATTATGCTGATGGTGATAGTGACGCAAATATGGATCTGTTTCTGTACCATGAAACCATGAAACCTTTCCTGAAAAATATGAAGATACACAGACTGCAGGAGCGCACAAAAATTCTGCACACTTTTTCTGTCGATAGGAAAATGGAGTGGCAAGGCAAAGTTAAGAGAACAAATATAGGCACTTGACGAGTCGTAGTGATCGTGACATATTTCTTCATAACATGTTATCAGATGTTACTTAGCATACAACTTTAAAAAAAACTCTATTGTGTTTCATTCAATCCACAAGATGCTAAAGGCACGTGATTAATCTGCCTCTAATCTTGCTGCCTGTGACTGAGAATAACGACGTCCACGAGTAACCACTGATCAACAAAGCAGCACTTCCTGAGCTGCATCAAGACATTTCATTTGGCTGTCTCAGCAACATCACCCAAGAGAGCGCGATGCCGGCAAAGCATATCCAACCGCCAACATCATACCAGCTTTCACTGGACACTCGCTTTTTGGCGTGACTGCCAGCGTGACTCTGTGGTGGTCTCTCGGTATCCTCCTGCATTTGCTCGTCCATCTGTCGCTGAAGCTCTGCATGAAGCCCGGGTGCTTTATCTGTCATCTCCAGTGCCTTTCTGTATATATCATTTGTAGGCTCTTCGTTGAGAGCCCGCTGAAAGCAAGATTTTGCTTCGTCGAAGAACTCCTCTGCTTTAATTTGGTCTTTAAACAAGAAACCTTGTGACGTTAAGGCATTGCCAAGGCACCACAGAGCGTCATGCTTCTTAGGGTTTATTTTAAGCGCGGCTTCGAACTTGCCAACTGCAAGCTCGATCATTTCAACGGCATCCGATCCATGCCTGAAGTGAGCAAGCTCGAGAAGTGCCCCTCCCCATCTTGTTAGCACCTGAAAAAGGTTTGCTAGTCAGACAAGCACTAGTCAGACAAGCACTTCAAAGCGGTTTGGTGCATACCTGGGCATCCGCTGGGTCTTTGTCGTGATCCGATTCAGCGAGCTTGCGGGCTTCTTCGAAAAAAACCATGCGTTCGAGCTCCTCCTTGGGAAGTTCCACCGAATTCATAATGAGACCGGTCAAGTGTTCAGACGGCCGAGTCGAGCGAGAATGGAAATGGGACTTTTCTATCTGCATCCAAAAGTCGTGTACATTTATTTAATACTTCGTTCGTTCGTAATATTATTATATATACGCCGATACGTTTCGATCGTATTTAATAAATAACTCTAATAAGCGATTTATTGCTTCCTTCGTTCCTTCGTTCGTTCGTACGTACCTTCGTAAAAATGTCACACCCTTATGAAATTCAGAATACGAACGAACGAAGATAAAATATATATATTATTATTATGTATATATTATTATAAATATATTCGGCATATATAGCCGTTGATTACAGGACTCGATGTCATCAACATATGGAAAAATGTCACACTCACCTGGTATCGTTAATCAAACATCACGGTCTATTCGCTCATACATTGTCAACAATTTTACACCCAATCCAACGTTTTTTTAACTCGTTTAACTCGTAAATCTTGGTTTACCTCTCGACACACGTCACTGAATCCAAGGGTATTAACACAAAACAGCCACGCTTACCTACGAGTATTCAAGTTGTGTTTTAATTGTCTAATTCAGATGGAACCGATCAATTCCGTACGGTGCTTCTGCATACCTTCGTAATAAACACGGTTGTTAAGCGCTTCAACCAAACTGACTACTCACGGTTTTCTTTTCGTATTAGCCGTTAACCGCATCGCCTGCGCCGGACGCGCGTGCGCCGGACGCGCCCCGGTCTCGTCCCGCGCGCCGCGCCGCGTGGCTATGCCGACCACCTGGGAACGGACGCACCACGCAAACCCCGACGCACGCCAACACCCACACCACACACCCACTCTCCGGTCTCTGGAGCCTTATTCGGCATAGCCGCATCTACACTATTCGGAAAATGTTTGACTGTAAAAAATGCCCGGTGCACTGGTGATCGTTTATCAAACATCAGGTCTATTCGTTCCATACATTGTCGACATTTTTGACTGTGAAAAATGTCCGGTGCACCTGGTATCGTTTATCAAACATCACGGTCTATTCGTTCCATACATTGTCCACATTTTCATTTTTTTAATTCGAAGATCTTGGTTAAGCCCTTCATACATTCACCCGCTCCAAGAGTTTTAAATTTTTTTAACTCGTAAATCATGGTTTAGCTTTCCCACTATCACCGAATCCAAGAGTACCTTTTTTATACTCGATCCAAGTATAATAATAATGCTCCTTATGTGTTAATACCAATAGTTCCTTAACATTGTAACGCATACCACAATTAACCATCTATCCCCCTGAGGCTATGCCGACCCACATGGAGCGAATCACACACAGTCCTCGTTCGATCCTGTAAAGTTATTATTATTACTAGATAGCTAGCTATGACAACGGACGGAAATGAAAGTACATGCATGTTGATTATTGTAACTTTATTTACAAGTATGTTTTCAAGTATATATATATATATGTTTTCAAGTATGTTTATTTACTCGTGATCGAGGGTTATTATTAGGTTATAATATATATATAAATATATATATATATATATATTAATACTTGTATATATTAATACTTGTATATATATATATATTAATAATATAATAATAATAAGATCTTAATAATATATTTATTAATATAATATTAGTATTACGTACGAAGCAAGGTACCTTCGAACGAGGTAAATAAAACCATGAATGCTAAACGCGCGGACTGCTCGATGGCGAGGGCCTGCATATAAAAATCGCTCGACAACTTTGTCGGCCTCCTCGTTAGCTGCCCTCCTCCTCCTCTTCTTCTTCTTCCTCCTCATCCTCCTCCTCTCGCCTCCGAAATTTGCACTTCGTCTGCGAAGTTGTTGTTCATCACCTGCGAAAATGTCGAGTGGACTTTCTGCCCAGCTGTCGCCCTGCTACAAAGTTGCAATCCTACACCCGGACCTTGGAATAGGTGGTGCTGAGCGTCTCGTCCTCGACGCGGCTTTGGAGCTATCTAAAATTGGATGCAACGTGCGCATTGCTAAGACTTCGACTTCTGGTGCAGGATTTAGTTTCCGCAAACCCCCTCAGGTGGTCCTATACACAGGATATCATGACGTAAACAGGTGTTTTGAAGAAACGTTGCTTGACGGTAAAAGAGTCAACTGCGAGTTTAAAGATGGTTAACTTCCCCCCCGTCACATCCTTACGCTTGGTTCAGGACATAGGCGCGCATCTTGGATCAAAGTACATGGCGCATGGATGCCGCGTCAAATATGTGGTCGATTACATGCACCATTTGCAAATTTGCGAGCTTTGTGGACTTCCGTAAGTGAACACGAATCGGCAAGCATTCTCGTGCTATGTGGGGGCTAAAATCAAATGTTTCTCAGACTGCACTACTCCTCTTTGAAAGGCACATTGATGTTGTCATAGTCGACCAGGTTTGTATTTTCTTTGATATACTCTTCTTTGTCGCACCATTTCAAGTCCTTGGAACCTCTGAGGATCTTGCGAATGATGGCAGGTGTCAGCGCCATTGGCCCTGTTCCGGTTTTTTTCATCTATCAAAGTTTTGTTTTACTGCCACTATCCAGACATGCTATTAGCTAAACGGGATTCGTGGTGGAGAAGGCTATATCGATCGCCATTAGATCTAACCGAACAGCTCACGTTGGGACTGGTCAGCTTTTTTTTACTCGCAACCTATTACCTCTCAGAATTCCGCCACTCCACCCTGCAGGCTGACAAAGTTCTTGTGAACAGCGAGTACACTCGCGAGACATTTGCACGAACTTTCAAATCGCTTTATCGTAGCGGGCTTCATCCTGCGGTACTGTATCCAGCCGTTGGTAGAAGGAAGGTATGGCGTGGCAATCTTTCTCAGGTACGACCAGTTCTGATCTTTGGTTGTTGTCAGGACCTGTTTGAAAAGAGAAGAAATTCAAATCATTTGACCAAGGCTCCGAAGTATGAACTTCGACTTTCAAAGCGTGAAGGCAGCGAGTATATCGTGCCATCGTGTATATTTATATGCATGTGACTCAATGAAATTTACGTGACAGGGCTTTCCTTTCCATAAATCGCTTTGAAAGGAAAAAAAATCTTAGTTTGGCACTCCAGGCATTTGCTCTTTTTCGCACAACAGGTTATTCTGTCGACAAAAAGGCAACCCGCCTAATCTTTGCGGGAGGATTTGATGAGCGAATCAGGGATGATGTGGAACACTTGAAAGAGCTCAAGCGGTGCGCAAATATTCTTCTCCTAACACGTCGCGAACCTGTAACCTACGAGGCGTTGAATGAACCTTTACGAAAGGGAAGCTTGTACTTTAGGAGTCCAATCGGATGTGAGCTTTTTACCATGCGTGAGCGCAGAACAAAAGGCTAAGCTGTTGTCAGATTGCCTCTGCGTTCTCTATACACCAGAAAATGAACATTTTGGTATTGTACCTCTTGAAGCAATGGCAGCTGGGAAGCCCGTGTTGGCCTGTAAGAGTGGTGGTCCAGTAGAGAGCATCATCGACAGGGTCACTGGCTTTACCTGCGAAGCATGTCCCAAGGCGCGTCGTTGTCTGCCCCTGCCGTGTCATTTCCGTCTCATCGCTAACTGTCCTTCAGGCCTTTGCTTCTGCAATGGGAGAACTATTTCGAAATCCTGAAATGGCAACTCGCATGGGACTTGTTGGACAGCAACACGTTGAGAAAAAGTTCAGCAGAAAGTCCTTCGGAAGACAGCTGTATCTGCATGTCAACGAACTGTTAGACAGTTCGAACGAGACCAAACATGATTGCAGTGTCGTGTATGCTATCCTTGTCGGCGTTCTTTTATCTTTCATCATGTTGATATTCCGGAACGAAGTAAATCTGTGATGACACAAATATGAACCCGAGGCGTTTTCTCAGTAAGGGTCGCAGTTAGCTGATAACGCATCAGAGGTTCAAGGCAAATCTCCAGACCCCGGAATCTAAATTGTGATCCAAAAGTGTGGCACCCATTTCTTCTGTTTGCCTTAGAATTCGCTTTTCAAACTTTACTCTGGCGACCTTTCCTGGCTTCTTCGGCATGCAGCCATGCAAAGTTATTTCAGCGCGCTTTCTCAACCTCTGCTCAACTTCGCCGGAACATTGGTGGTGTATGTGGACGACGCCGCGATCTATACGTACCGTGCGATCAATGCAAAGATGGCGAACATCTACAGGCTCAAGCCATTTGATAGACCCAACGTTTTTTCTTGTAATAGTAAAGCCGTCAACACTCGAAAGTGCATCTTCCCCTTCTTCTTTCCAAAGCGATTGAAGCGTATCCATACTTGGTTCAATATCGTAGCTATCGCATGATGCCGTGAATGGGAGAACGCGCATATCAGAAGTGTCATCATATTTTTTTTGGCTATCGCTGCTGCCCTTTTCTGCATGTGGAACCGTATCTCGAGAAGAGTGTCGAGCTATCGAGTTGAGATCTCCGCGAGCCGAAGAAGAAAGAGAGCTTCTTACAAGCAGACCTACGTTACTAACCTTATTAGCATATGTCGCGTCATTTCCCGCAGAGACACCACCTTTTGATCTTTGAACTTCAGGACGAATATACAGATTACGAGGACTTTCCCTCGGCTTCAAAATCCACTTTTTAGTCGTAGAACAATCAAATGATGCGACCCGGCCTGTGTCGAAAAAAGCAGGGCCACATTTTTGTATTGGCTGCTCTGCAGATGTCATGAATCCAAACTTGCCTTGAGTGTTTGAGCGAGGCCGAGGCCAATTCGATTTGGTCGGCCGTGAAGCTGAATGTCGCATAGGCAGCGACATATTTTTGTTCGATGACAAATCCTTCGAAAGGAAAGTCTGGGCTCGTTGCACAAGTTCATGCTCCGATAGACGAGGCGAAGCCAGTATTCTCCCGTAGGGTAAAGTATTCACGTGTAATGCTTCCTGCACCTTATGCATAGCAGCTCCATTTGATACTTGTGGATCACATGTAGTCGTCCTGGATTGTCCAAAGTGATAGTTGATTCCCGGCAATGCTGTGTTATTTTTGAGTGGCGTCAGAGATGTTGATCCAGACATCATTAATGGGTCGTGTGCTAGCGAAGCGTTAGCACTGCTTAGAGGAGCAGAAGGGGGAAGCGTGGTTGAGGAGAGCCCGACACCTGTTGTTAAGGCCGGTGACGTGGAAACAAATATCCCAGGGGCAGTTGATGCCTGGAAAGGATATAGAGTACCGTTATTTCTGCTCACGATACCGAGGGTACTCGATGATGAGATCAATGTTCCAGGAAAGCTAGAAGTCGTGCTTAGTGATAGCTTGGAAGGGCTCAGTGCACTGTTCAAACCTGTTGTTCTGGACCCGAAGATACTGATAGAAGGATTCGCAACTCCAGGAAGATTTGACGTTCCCGCCATGTGATTGTTGAGCACGCCTGAAGCGGGAGTGTTGTACCGATTGTGGGTTCCGTGTGTGGGGAACGTGCCGTGTGCCGGAAATCCATGCGCGTGGATGGAAGCGGTTCTTTGCTGCTGCGGAGAGGAGCTAATATCTAAAAACGATGATTGGGACTTTGTCACGTGACTTTCAAGTACAACTGGATGATTTGTCGTATTTGCTGTTGGCAACGTTGATGAGGTGAAAGCAGGATCATGGTTGACGACACAATTTGATGCAAGTACACCATGCGCAGCATTTCGTGAATTCAGGTCAACAGCAAAAGCACCGCTTGTGTGTGAAAACCCAAAAGTTCCAGGTCCAGAACCAAGCTCAGGACCTAAGATGTTCATGCCAAAAGCTGATGAGGAACGGAGCTGATTGTTGCTTTGAGTGTGTGCACTATGCTGCTGCGTGACTTGTGGGATGGTTGTCGCTTGTAAAGAAGTACCTGAACCTTGAAAGTGTGTTTGTTGGAGACTGTCCACACCATACCCGAAAGCAGATGTACTCCCGAATGGTACATTTGTTTGCCGTCCAAACGCACTGATAGGTGGACATCTATCACTAAATTGACCATCATCAATTGAGTGTGGGATAGACGATCCAGGAACCCCTGCCCGCAAAGATGCCTGGGTACCGAAAGATGAAAGCGCTCCAGAATTCGAAACTCCCGAGCCATAAGAGAAAGCCGCTCCGTGGTGTGTCCCTGGTGTTCCACTGCTTGCAGATAATGCACCTAAACTGGAACCATGGTTGAATATCTGCCCAGATTGA
>JACLAB010005307.1_pt1 | contig 14798 bp, 6 predicted proteins | sample 8027921 | NCBI WGS metagenome assembly JACLAB01 (sample SAMN15725117, study PRJNA655200) | protist metagenome | isolation source: fluorescence activated cell sorting (FACS) single amplified genomes of... | place: USA: West Boothbay Harbor, Gulf of Maine | collected 2000-07-19 | reverse complement strand
GGCAGCGTGGTCCATTCCATCGAATGGATTCAATAGCTCATTTGACATCTTCAACAACTTCTTTCTACGCTCTGCAAAATACTGTGATCCAATCAAGTTCGACTTAGTTACCAGCCGTTCATAGCAAGATTCTTAATGCAAGCTCACGAGATCGCTCGTCAACATGCGCTAAGTCATCCTATAGATGCATTCACTATCACTATAAAATCGAATTTTTGTACAAGTTGTACGAAATATGTTTTGTGGCGCTTGTTGCCTCTGGACACTTACACTGACATAAACGACAATATGATGATCCTGTTATATTTCGTTTTCATAGTCCTAGCTACAGCAATGGCAGTAAGCAGTGCTCGATCACCACTCAATCCCGGTCCGACTCCGGACTTGCGCACGGCCTCTGCACAATCACCTGTTTCACGTACAGGTCGAGCACACAAACGCAATTCATCAACCTATGTGGTGGCGAATGCGAGCAAGCAGCCTCAACCTGTCACAAAATTTCCCCAGCCTCGTTTGTTTCCCCCGTTTAGCTTCATGTCGAGTTTCTTTAGCCACGCGCTGCAACTCTTCATCGAAGATCAGGATGTACTGAAGTTGGTTTCCCGTTTTTGTGCATTTGTGGTGTGGACAGCACTATCGTTGAGTGTAGCTGGGTCACTTGGGGTGGACACGAAACCTCTTTTGGGTCTTGCATCGATGGCGTTCTTGACCATTGGGGTGGGTGCGAAAGACGTGTTGACAAATACCTTTGCCGGTCTGTTTGTCATCTTTGCGAGACCGTTTCGCAGGGGTTCAAGTATCACAATACATGCATCGCATGGTCCCTACAGTGGCAATGTTGTGGCGATTGACATGCGGTACGTTCGTTTGCAGCAAACCAAGGGGCAGCTGCTGGTCCCTCTCGGAGTGATCATCAATACCCCCATCACCGTGGAGGAACTCTAATAAAAGGAAGATGATAATAGTATGAACATTTGTATACATTTCACACAGTATGTACAGCTTATTTGTTCATTGCCACTACTTTAATGCATTTAGCTCTGCCGTTAGGAGCTTTATCTCTTTCTCAAGTATCTTCACACGGTCCGAGCGCCACCCTATGTCTCTTTTGAAGCCTTCGATCTCCTTTGTTTTTTCGTTGAGTGATTTCGACTGTTGATGCATACGAATACGCATTTTTCTCATTTCTTCACCCTGCTGCATGTACTTCTCTTGCAGATTTAAGAGTGACGTCTTGAGTCCACCAATGGATCGCAAGGGGTGTTCTTCTTCAATCGAAACCTCCTCGGCAGGAGGGTGTTCCATTCCGGCGTCATTGGGAAGTTGAGGGGGGCCCTCTCCATACCCATCAATGGGTTCCCACACAAGAGGGGGACTCGCAGAAGAAGATTTATGCAAACCGTGCTCTGGGTTGGGAGTTGTCGTCAATCTTTTCGGTATACCGAGAAGCATTGAAATCACGGTAGTGGGTGCTCCAAAAAAGAGGGCAAAATCAACTGGAAGCAGTCTAAGGTAGTTTTCGGTTTTAAACCCATAACTGTAAGGGCATATGCGCAATAATGCCACAATGAGCTCAGAGGAACTGGCCGCACGTGCTGCCAGATGGATCGGATAATACCCTCCTTTGTTTGCTGTAAACACTGCCGCTGGTGAGTGTGATAAAAGAAACAGAGCTACGCTCACATCTGCTTGCTCGCCCCGTGGACTGTATTGAATTCCATAATGAAGAGCGAGGTTGTCATTTTTCTTGTCCAGTACAGTGAGGCCCTCCGGATAGTACTTAATGAGAAGTTTCAGGACCACAATGGGGCTCTGTCGCCATGCTGCGTAGTGGATTGGCAGCTTCCCGTCGTCATTGGGCTCCTTGATGATTTGTGGGAGCACCTCCATTATTGTCGTCAGTACTTCTTCTGATGCATTGAACTCGAGTGCAGTGTGCAAAATCGTATCACCGAAAAGCACGCCATGTTCCGTGTCTTCTGCGGCTGAATTTTTAACATCAGCACCGCCGTCGCCATCATCATTATCATCATCATCATCATCAATGTTTCCTCCTTGTACGTGTACATCCGTCATATCCTCCGTCTCTGTTACCTCGCCCTCACCTTCATTTTTTTCTCCTTTGGTACCACTACTACGATCACCGACGATCAATGAGTTGCCTTCTCTCTTCTTTTGCAGCAAGCTCTTACCTTCTTGGGTGATAGTTTTCATGCTCTCAATATAATCTGAAGAAAGGGTAGTGGAAAGCAACGATCTGATGACGTCTGCTTTTGTGCCACTCTTTATCGCTACATGGATGGGTTTTTTCCCAATAAACCATGCAGTGGAAGCGTCACCACCACCCCGTGGAGCAGCATAAGGAGTGTTGACTGCAGGTGGATACTTTGAGATAAGAGCATTGATAAATTTTTCGGTCACCACCGGCGACTGCACTGCAAGCTGCAAAGAAGAGCGGTTTTTTCCATCTGAAAGTTTGGCTGCATTCGGATACAACTCTAGCAAGAAGAAGGAAACATCAATGTTGGCCTCATACATGAGGGCAAGGTGGAGTGGCAGATTTCCTTGCCCATCCGTTTCCTCTGCTACGTGTTTTGCCCGATCTGTAGCCGTACACAAAAACACAACTGCAGGTTTCGGTAACTTGAAAGCACATGCGTAATGAAGAGGCTTTGAATCGTTCCTATGCTCTTTCATATCAAGGCCCTGGGGGAAGGCCTCCACAACCTCCTTCAGTGTATCGACGTCGTGTATGTTCGCCGCTGCGTAGTGAATAGGCAATTTCCCAGTATGGTTGCGTATTGATGCGCCTTCTGGAAAGGCAAACAAAAGAATACGGATAACCTCGATGTCGATGTACCCCAACTTGCACGCGCAGTGCAGGGGTCTTTCCCCAAGAGAATTGCATACCCATGCGGACTCCGGACTGGCGAGCAATATACGCTCTACTGTCTCTACTGATTTAAGAGCGTAGAAAATAGACGGCTCTTCTCCCGTGTCCTGCACCCCGTCTGAAGCGCGTATACTACCGCTGTCAGTACTAATAAGCGTGTGAGCGCCCTCAAAGTCGTCATCGCGAAGAAGAGCGACAAGAAGCGACATGAAATATTACAAATTCAATTATATCACCAACTCAGGGTGCCGAGAGGCAGCACATACCACCAAAGAGGGTACCGTGCTCGATAATGGTGTTCGTTCTCAAGAGGACTATCCGGAAATCAGTTATGGCAATTCTCAGCCTTTCGATCAGCACTGGACTTCCAATGGATTTATCCCCCTCACAAACGCCGTAAATAGTTACATTTCGTCCAAGGCATGTGTGGACAGTGGAACTTGCTCCGATATTAATTCCGACCCCTATCAGACAACCAATCTTGGTGCCGCGTCGTTTCCTAACGAAGAGTACGAAACCACTGGGTTCTGGGCAGCCATTGGATCCACTTTCTCTCTATGGATGATCATTGTTTTGCTCTACCCGATTTCGAACAGTATCTCCCAGTTGGTGAGGGAGAAAGAGTCAAAGCTGCGTGAGGGTATGATGATGATGGCTCTTCGTGGTGATGCCTATTGGGTGAGCTGGTGGTTCAACTTCGTCAGCTTGTTCCTTCCTCTATCACTGATTCTCACCCTCGTCGGATCGTCATTGTTCTACTACTCTGACTTCTGGCTCATATTTGCCTACTTCTTTGTGTTTTTTCTTTCAGCAGTTGCGTACGCCATCTTTATCTCTACTTTCTTCACGAACAGCCGCACAGCGTCTATTGTGGGAAGTCTTGTATTTTTTGGTGGATTTTTCGTTTATGTTGGATTGGTCAACCCAACCAATAGCACTATCATCGCAGCTTGCTTGCACCCCGCAACAGCGTTTACTTTCGCTACTCTTGCGTTTGCGGAGTATGAAGACACTGCAATTGGTGTGACATCCTACACATGGAACACTAGTAATGACTACAACGTCACTTTCCAGGAGTGCCTGAACATGCTCTTCTTCGACTCACTTATCATGCTCACACTCGCCTGGTACTTTGATAAGGTGTGGCCGAGCGATATTGGTACCCAAGAACCATTCTATTTCGTATTTCAGACTTCGTACTGGAAGAAAGTTTTCAAATTGGATAAGAGAAAGCACGTCGACCATGAAAGTACACAGAATAATGACAATATTGAGGATGTTGATGAAAGTCTAACTGCTCAAATTGCCGCTGGAACTTGCATCGATGTAAAGAACCTTTACAAAGAATTTGCTACACCCCACGGTGGCAAGAAAGTTGCTGTTGATGGTCTCAATGTTACAATGTTTTCTGGTCAAATTACCGCATTGCTTGGGCACAATGGTGCTGGTAAAACCACTGCGATCTCTATGCTTACTGGACTAGTTTCCCCCGATGCTGGAACTGCAACCATTGAGGGTGTTGATATTACAGAGAACATGGATATGATTAGGAGAAATCTAGGTGTGTGTCCTCAGCATGATGTCCTTTTCCCCGAGCTTACTGTCTACGAACATCTTGTCATGTTTGCCTCTTTCAAGGGTGTCCATTCAAGTGAGATTGAAGGAGAAGTCGACAAGATGGTGAAAGCTGTTGGCTTAACTGAGAAGAAAAATGTCGCATCCAGTCTGCTCTCCGGTGGTCAGAAACGTAAGCTATCCGTCTCCATTGCCTTCATCGGTGGCAGCCGCGTCGTATTTTTGGATGAGCCTACTTCTGGTATGGATCCCTACAGTCGTCGCTTTACCTGGAATATCATTCGTCAATACAAAGAAGGCCGTATTGTGGTCCTTACAACCCACTTTATGGACGAGGCTGATCTTCTTGGTGATCGCATTGCTATCATGGGTGATGGCAGACTCATTTGTTGTGGCTCCTCCCTCTACCTCAAGAATCGTTATGGTGTTGGATATTCTCTGACTCTTGAAAAGAAAGACGCCATTTCTTTCGACAGCAATGGCATGACTAAAGTCGTCCGTAATCATCTTCCCACTGCTATTCTCTTGACTGATGTTGGCACGGAAATGACTTGGCAGCTTCCCTTCAGTGCCTCCAGTATATTCCCTACTCTCTTTCTGGAACTCGATGACAATATGGATAAACTCGGTCTCGCATCGTATGGCATGTCTGTGACTACACTTGAAGAGGTATTCATCAAGATTACTCGTAGTACCCACACGGGTAAGGTTGCTACGGATGGTAAGACTAATAATGAAGTGACCTCGGAGAGTATTTCCGCCAATGTCGACCCGATGAGTAATAACAACACTCCTGCTGCTATTGCTGATGACTCTAGTGCTGCTGAACCTCTTATGATTGATTCCGAAGGTGGAGAAAACGCGGTTTTCGTTGCCCCTTCGAGCAAATCCGAGGGAAGTAAGGACGCCAGCGAGGATCATCATCAACACGCCCACAACTTCAGAAAGGTCCCCGAAGATCAACACCTTGTGTACTTTTTTAGACACATGCGTGCACTGCTTGAGAAGCGCGCTCTCTACTTTGTGAGAGACAAAAAGGCATGGATATTCACGTTCATCATTCCTTTTATCTTCCTACTTGGTGGTTTGCTCATCATGAAGTACACGTACCCCTCTAGCTATGAGCCCCCTCAAGCAATTTCCGCGAATTTATACAACGACGGTATCTCAACTAATCCGCTACCAACTCCGTACTTGAATGCACAGAATAATTCCATCACTTATGGCTCTCCGGGTTTCGAGTATTCTATGGACTATGACCGTGGCGTTTACGCTCTGCAGGAGGGATCCTCAATTCTGACAACACTGGGCACGAATTACCCTCTCATTGACACTGATGATAACACTGGCGACCAGGCCACTGTTACGCGCCTAGGAACTGTTGCGTTAGCCGATAAATCTGACTACGAAGCCATGATGGTCGGTGGTATTGGTTTTCTTGCCACAGCATCAAAATTCAACCAGTATATTCTCACGGCGAATTTCTCGGCCATTTATGCTGTTCCTCTGTACCAGCAGTTGGTCGCCAGTGCTACTGCAAAGAACCTAGATAGTACATACTCTATCAGTACTTCTTACTCTCCTTTCCCTGATACGAAGCGCGAAGATGACGAATATAGTAATTATAACGTCGACCTTGTTGTGACATTCATCATGTTAGCGCTTCCCTTCGTCCCCGCTTCGTTCATTACCTACATTGTGCGCGAAAAAGAAGTGAAATCGAAACATCAGCAAATGGTGAGTGGAGTTGGAGTAGTGGCATACTGGCTTTCAACGTTTCTGTGGGATAATATTTCATTCACAGTGACTGTGCTGCTTTTTTCTGTGTTGGTTGCAGGGCCCGTATTTGGAGATGACACCACACAATTGGGCGGTGGAGGATCTGAATACTCCACCGAGCTAGGATGCTTCATTGGCCTCATGTTTCTATTTGGTACATCTATGACTGGCTTCACGTACTTGGTCAGTTTCTTCTTTAAACAGCCAGCTATGGCCCAGATCTGCATGATATTTGTGACTTTCATTCTCGGTCTCGTCGGTGGTATCGTGGGTATCGTATTGAGAATTTTGACTGATACAAGAGATCCTTACGAAGCATGGATCCAGTATTTGCTATGCCTTTTCCCTCCTTTCGCTTTGGCAGATGGATTGCACAATATGGCCCTCATCTCTATCTGGTCTAATCTCGAGAACAATGGTGTGCTCTATAAGGTGACTCATTGGCGCATCACTGGTCTTCACATGATGATGATGGGTTGGGAGACGGTAGTCTTTCTTGGTCTTACGATTTTAATTGAGTGGGTTGGTACCCTACCTAAAGTACAGCGATTGTTAGAATGCAGAAATGGCCCATTACCGGAGGTAGACGAGGCGCTCAAGGACGATGATGTGATTGCACAGGAGAAAGAAATCGAGTCAGGTGCTGTCAACTCTGAAAATTCTGTCATTTTTGTCGAGGGTCTCAAGAAAATGTACCGCGGTGGCAAGTATGCAGTGAAAGGCATCTCTCTAGGCATTCCAAATGGTGAGTGCTTTGGCCTTCTAGGTATTAATGGTGCTGGTAAATCGTCTACTCTAGCTATGCTCAGTGGCGAGTTTGGTCCAAGTGATGGCAAGGCAAACCTCGCCGGCCTCGATCTCTACAAGGACATTCACGCGTGCAGAAGAAAGATTGGGTATTGCCCCCAGTTTGATGCCTTGTTCGAGTTACTCACTGCGCGCGAGCACCTTGAATTGTATGCCCGCATCAAGGGCATTGATGAGGAAGATATCAAGCGTGTGGTCGATGCGAAGATTCGTGAGATGGGTCTGACCGAATACGCCGATCGGTATGCTGGTACGTATTCAGGCGGAAACAAACGCAAACTGTCTGTTGCCATAGCTATGATTGGCGAGCCTTCCATTGTCTTCCTTGATGAACCGAGTACCGGCATGGACCCCGTTGCCCGTAGATTCATGTGGGACGTTATTTCTGATATTGTCACGAAGCGTGAAATGTGCTCTTTGATTCTCACAACACACAGTATGGAGGAGTGTGAAGCCCTTTGCACACGTATTGGCATCATGGTTGGTGGTGTCATGCGCTGTCTAGGTAGTGCCCAAAGACTGCGTTCCAAGTACGGAAAGGGATACCAAATCGAGATGGGATTGGAGATTCCTCAAGCACATGTCGTAACTACAATGTGCAAGGAAATTGAGACAAAGGGTGCCATCTCAACTGGGGAATTGTTGTCCACAAGCCCCCCCGCGGGAGGATCCGAAGAGGAGCACGTGACCAACTTAAGCGATTTACCGTTCTACCATTTCCACATTGGACTCGAACAGATTAAAGACTGTTTTACCAAATTTGGAAAGCCAGAGTGGTGCGATAGGTTGAGACATAATGCGAGTGGATCTGATCTTGTTACCGCTTGCGAAAGTCAAGGGGGTGCTGGCCTTCGTCACGTGGCGTCCTGGATGATTTTGGAGACGCACTTCGATGCAATTTCCTCTTTCCTCACGGAAAACTTCACGAGCTACATCATGCACGAGAGACAGCCCTCAAAGTTGAGAATCGAGATTCCATCCGAGTTACCTAACAACGGTGGCAAGCTGAAGCTTAGCAGCATGTTCAAGGCTGTCGAGAGCAAGAAAACTGAGCTTCACATCGAATCCTACTCCATGGCACAGACAAGTCTCGAGCAGATTTTTAATTTCTTTGCGCAGCAGCAAGAGGAGGAGCAAGGCTCTTCTGGAACGATGGCCGGATAGGTAGTGTAGCTATCATAATACTAGGCGATGTGGGTTGACATTGTTGTATATATTGTTCTATGTATATGGAGACAACTTTCTACTATTTCGATGCATCTGCTGCTTCAGAGGCGTCTCTTACAGCCTTACGGGCGGCATTTCGCGCTGCAACCCCTCCTCCCATTTCGGCAATCTTCATTCCTGAAAATTTCACAATAACTGCACTGATGTTATCGCGAGATCCCTTATCGAGAGCGACGTCTAACATCTCCTCGGCCACGAGGGCCATGTTGGATTCGCCCTCATCAAGAATAGATCGCAGTGCTGCAGTTGCCTCAAGATTCGACATGACATCGAACAAACCATCACATGCCAACAGAAGAAACTCATCTGCATCGCAACGATTATGCGTGATGATATCGGGTTCAGGGGACACCTTCTGCTGTTCGGCTGGAAGTTCAGGGGAAGTTTTATACTGAAAATCTCCAAATGCTCGTGATACAGCCAAGTCGCCATCCACACGCTTGAACTGAACTGTACCCCCCGCCTTCTCAATGCGAACACGCTCGATATTGTTGTAAGGTTTGTGATCAAATGACATTTCCTTCGTCTTCCCTCCCGATGCCATCACCGACCTGGAATCACCAGCGTTCGCACAAACAATCGTTGTTGGAGTCACCATACAAACCACTGCGGTACAACCACTTGTGTCAGCCCCCGGTGCACCACTCATTTGAAAACGACGCAAAGCAGCGTCTGCGTCAATGAAGGAGGCTTTCATTGCCTTACTTAGCAGCTCTATGTCTGTCTTTCCTTTTTCCACGTACTCTTTCCATTCCTTGCGATTCTCCAGCAAACCAATCAGCTCAACCGACGCCCAGGCAGATGCACCAGCCCCACCATGACCATCAAACACAGCCAACATCAAGTGATCCGAGGCGGTAGGCATACATCCTACAATGTGAGCATCTTCCTGTTCTAACCTCCACCCCTGCATGCCACTAGCACTACATTCCAGGCCTGCGAGGGAAGGATAGTGGTGACTGTCCTTCTCAGTTTTCGGTTTGTCTAGCAGATTACCCATGACACACCTCTTTATAAGGTTGGGGTTCAAATTTTTTTTTTAACCCCTCTTGGGGGTTGCATGTGCACTATTTTCTACGATTACTCCCGCTCTCGAATAAATTAACCCCCGATGTAATTAGATATTTAGTTTTCTTCAACACGCGCCAGTCTTTGTTATGTTTCTGCGCGCTGTTCTGCTTGCATGCGTCGCCACCACGCTTGCTTTCCAAGCAACGCGCAAGACCATGCGTTCTGGGGCTCACGTTAGGTAGGTGACGTCTCCGCCTCTCCTTTCGAACACTTTGCGATGAAACACGCTTGAATTGAGGTTTGGTGATGCACACGACCCTCACTTGTTCGCTTGCATTTCATCGCATTTCACTAACATTCCGCTCTCTGATTCTCATTGATTGATACTCTTCACCTTCACCTCTATCCCCACACAATCTTTACCACACTCATGCTTAATTACTCATTCTCTTCAATGTCAACGCATTTCCTCGTTCGTCGTCAACTTAAAGTTTGAGCATGAAGCTTGAAGGTGCTGGTAAAGATCTTGTCGGTAGTGACATCGAATTTCCCGAGTTTGATCCAGCGGGGTTTACTAAGAATGCGGATGAAGAGAAGATGTTCTGGTACAGATGCGCCGAGCTGAAACATGGTCGAGTTGCCATGCTTGCGACGTTGGGCATCATCTCACAATACTACATCCAGCTTCCAGACGCCGTTTTTAGCCAGGGTGACAAACCATTTGGAGCTCTTCAGCAAGTGCTAAGTGATCGACCTCTCGCTGCTGCTCAGATTCTGCTTGCCATTTTTGCAGTCGAGGCGTTGGGACAGCAAAGGCAGACACAGACGAACGAGCCTGGAAATGTTGGGTTCGACCCCCTTGGTTCTCGTCCTGAAGATCCTGATATGTGGAGAAAAGTGCAGCTGAGAGAATTGAAAAATGGGCGTCTGGCTATGCTAGGAATTGCCGGTATGATGTATACTGAATTTCTCACTGGCATCGGTCCTCTAGAAGCCTGGAAGGTTGGTGCTGTCAACCCCTTTGGTGATGGATTGGGAATTTTTTAGCCACGGTCAGGTTCATTGTGTTTGTTTTTAAAGTCTCAACGAAAAAGAAATCTTAAACAGTTACGATGGCATTACTGCAGCGTCTTCGCTCTTTACTCATCGTCTCGTTTTCCGAGAATGCCATTGTATCTGTGTTGAATTCCCAAAATGCAGTTGACCACCGCCCATTTACCGAGCCACCAGTGAAGAATATTTTGCTGCCAAATGCGCACACATCAAAGCAGTACCAGTGTGGCAAAGGAAGAGTTGCGACGCGAATATAATCGTCTCTATCCGTGAAGTATCTATACACTGCCGCTCCATGAACGATGACATAAATGAATGAATTTTTGACGCAAATTGCTGATGTCATGCCTTTGATTGGCATGTCTTTCATTCGTGTCCACGTGTTCTGTTGTGAATCAAAGCGCTCTACTGCACCGGTGACCCAACCATTTGGTACTGCTCCCTCCTCAAACCCAAGATGGTTCGAATTATCAATCTGCCCACCAAAGACATAGAGACTATAATCACTGCTACTGCTGTTATTCTTAAGCACTGATACTGCGCCCAGGAGCCTTCTGCCAACATTCATTTTTGGTAGAATGGTCCACTCATTCCTTGCATCCGAGTACATCTCAACATCCGTGGAGCACTCCTTACCATCCTTCCAACCACCAGTCGCAAATATCAGCCCATCACATTTACCATAACCCGATAGTCTACACACAGCCAGGGCGTGTCTCTCGATACTCATGGATGCAACCCCTTTCCATGTGGGTGTGGTAGTGGATGAATCATCCCCTAGACGTTTGGTATCTGTAACCAATCTCTCGCAAGAAACGAGATTAGAATGCATCCCCCCTCCCGACAACGCGTACAATGTACCATCGGAAAGGGACACAGACCCATGACTGCCCCGATGCTCATTGAGTGCGGGCCCCTCAATCCATCTCTTCTCTCGAAAGGAGTAGTACTCAGTGCTAGCTAGAGTCTTGTTTCGGTGCCTACCCCCAATTACATATAAGCGCACATCTCGTTGTGTGTCCTCTTCAAGCACGTCCTCCACCTCCCTGTTATCTGAGAGCAATTCAGTGCAAGAGCTAGAAGTGACTTCCTCGCCATGAAAAAGACGGACGTGGCGAAAGAGCTTGTTCCTCGACGGAAATGTATCAGCACATTTATCGCAGGACACGTTCATTGGGAATACAGAGTAGTAGTGTTTTTTGCACCAGTACTCTCACACGCAAACAAATTATGGTTTGTTTGGGTCCGATTTAATTGTAGTTTAAAAGTGTTAGGGTTACAGTCCTAAAGGGTGGTATGTGCTGCCTCTCGGCACCCTGAGTTGGTGATATAATTGAATTTGTAATATTTCATGTCGCTTCTTGTCGCTCTTCTTCGCGATGACGACTTTGAGGGCGCTCACACGCTTATTAGTACTGACAGCGGTAGTATACGCGCTTCAGACGGGGTGCAGGACACGGGAGAAGAGCCGTCTATTTTCTACGCTCTTAAATCAGTAGAGACAGTAGAGCGTATATTGCTCGCCAGTCCGGAGTCCGCATGGGTATGCAATTCTCTTGGGGAAAGACCCCTGCACTGCGCGTGCAAGTTGGGGTACATCGACATCGAGGTTATCCGTATTCTTTTGTTTGCCTTTCCAGAAGGCGCATCAATACGCAACCATACTGGGAAATTGCCTATTCACTACGCAGCGGCGAACATACACGACGTCGATACACTGAAGGAGGTTGTGGAGGCCTTCCCCCAGGGCCTTGATATGAAAGAGCATAGGAACGATTCAAAGCCTCTTCATTACGCATGTGCTTTCAAGTTACCGAAACCTGCAGTTGTGTTTTTGTGTACGGCTACAGATCGGGCAAAACACGTAGCAGAGGAAACGGATGGGCAAGGAAATCTGCCACTCCACCTTGCCCTCATGTATGAGGCCAACATTGATGTTTCCTTCTTCTTGCTAGAGTTGTATCCGAATGCAGCCAAACTTTCAGATGGAAAAAACCGCTCTTCTTTGCAGCTTGCAGTGCAGTCGCCGGTGGTGACCGAAAAATTTATCAATGCTCTTATCTCAAAGTATCCACCTGCAGTCAACACTCCTTATGCTGCTCCACGGGGTGGTGGTGACGCTTCCACTGCATGGTTTATTGGGAAAAAACCCATCCATGTAGCGATAAAGAGTGGCACAAAAGCAGACGTCATCAGATCGTTGCTTTCCACTACCCTTTCTTCAGATTATATTGAGAGCATGAAAACTATCACCCAAGAAGGTAAGAGCTTGCTGCAAAAGAAGAGAGAAGGCAACTCATTGATCGTCGGTGATCGTAGTAGTGGTACCAAAGGAGAAAAAAATGAAGGTGAGGGCGAGGTAACAGAGACGGAGGATATGACGGATGTACACGTACAAGGAGGAAACATTGATGATGATGATGATGATAATGATGATGGCGACGGCGGTGCTGATGTTAAAAATTCAGCCGCAGAAGACACGGAACATGGCGTGCTTTTCGGTGATACGATTTTGCACACTGCACTCGAGTTCAATGCATCAGAAGAAGTACTGACGACAATAATGGAGGTGCTCCCACAAATCATCAAGGAGCCCAATGACGACGGGAAGCTGCCAATCCACTACGCAGCATGGCGACAGAGCCCCATTGTGGTCCTGAAACTTCTCATTAAGTACTATCCGGAGGGCCTCACTGTACTGGACAAGAAAAATGACAACCTCGCTCTTCATTATGGAATTCAATACAGTCCACGGGGCGAGCAAGCAGATGTGAGCGTAGCTCTGTTTCTTTTATCACACTCACCAGCGGCAGTGTTTACAGCAAACAAAGGAGGGTATTATCCGATCCATCTGGCAGCACGTGCGGCCAGTTCCTCTGAGCTCATTGTGGCATTATTGCGCATATGCCCTTACAGTTATGGGTTTAAAACCGAAAACTACCTTAGACTGCTTCCAGTTGATTTTGCCCTCTTTTTTGGAGCACCCACTACCGTGATTTCAATGCTTCTCGGTATACCGAAAAGATTGACGACAACTCCCAACCCAGAGCACGGTTTGCATAAATCTTCTTCTGCGAGTCCCCCTCTTGTGTGGGAACCCATTGATGGGTATGGAGAGGGCCCCCCTCAACTTCCCAATGACGCCGGAATGGAACACCCTCCTGCCGAGGAGGTTTCGATTGAAGAAGAACACCCCTTGCGATCCATTGGTGGACTCAAGACGTCACTCTTAAATCTGCAAGAGAAGTACATGCAGCAGGGTGAAGAAATGAGAAAAATGCGTATTCGTATGCATCAACAGTCGAAATCACTCAACGAAAAAACAAAGGAGATCGAAGGCTTCAAAAGAGACATAGGGTGGCGCTCGGACCGTGTGAAGATACTTGAGAAAGAGATAAAGCTCCTAACGGCAGAGCTAAATGCATTAAAGTAGTGGCAATGAACAAATAAGCTGTACATACTGTGTGAAATGTATACAAATGTTCATACTATTATCATCTTCCTTTTATTAGAGTTCCTCCACGGTGATGGGGGTATTGATGATCACTCCGAGAGGGACCAGCAGCTGCCCCTTGGTTTGCTGCAAACGAACGTACCGCATGTCAATCGCCACAACATTGCCACTGTAGGGACCATGCGATGCATGTATTGTGATACTTGAACCCCTGCGAAACGGTCTCGCAAAGATGACAAACAGACCGGCAAAGGTATTTGTCAACACGTCTTTCGCACCCACCCCAATGGTCAAGAACGCCATCGATGCAAGACCCAAAAGAGGTTTCGTGTCCACCCCAAGTGACCCAGCTACACTCAACGATAGTGCTGTCCACACCACAAATGCACAAAAACGGGAAACCAACTTCAGTACATCCTGATCTTCGATGAAGAGTTGCAGCGCGTGGCTAAAGAAACTCGACATGAAGCTAAACGGGGGAAACAAACGAGGCTGGGGAAATTTTGTGACAGGTTGAGGCTGCTTGCTCGCATTCGCCACCACATAGGTTGATGAATTGCGTTTGTGTGCTCGACCTGTACGTGAAACAGGTGATTGTGCAGAGGCCGTGCGCAAGTCCGGAGTCGGACCGGGATTGAGTGGTGATCGAGCACTGCTTACTGCCATTGCTGTAGCTAGGACTATGAAAACGAAATATAACAGGATCATCATATTGTCGTTTATGTCAGTGTAAGTGTCCAGAGGCAACAAGCGCCACAAAACATATTTCGTACAACTTGTACAAAAATTCGATTTTATAGTGATAGTGAATGCATCTATAGGATGACTTAGCGCATGTTGACGAGCGATCTCGTGAGCTTGCATTAAGAATCTTGCTATGAACGGCTGGTAACTAAGTCGAACTTGATTGGATCACAGTATTTTGCAGAGCGTAGAAAGAAGTTGTTGAAGATGTCAAATGAGCTATTGAATCCATTCGATGGAATGGACCACGCTGCC
>JACLAB010000933.1_pt1 | contig 14799 bp, 9 predicted proteins | sample 8027921 | NCBI WGS metagenome assembly JACLAB01 (sample SAMN15725117, study PRJNA655200) | protist metagenome | isolation source: fluorescence activated cell sorting (FACS) single amplified genomes of... | place: USA: West Boothbay Harbor, Gulf of Maine | collected 2000-07-19 | reverse complement strand
GTAATAAATTTATTACATACTATACCTACATGTTGCCTTAGGTATTAATATTATATATCGTTCACTAAAACATGTCGAATCGAAGACTCACCCCTTCTCATCTCAGCAATTGCGTCATTGATTTTTGAGAGTGGTCTTTTCTTCACCGAAGCTCCGATTCCATTCCGCGAACAAAAATCTAACATTTCTATCATATCTTTGCGCCCCCCCCCGTATTACTGGTCGTTATGTTGCACATTGTAAACCCCATGGAAAATACATCTGCTGTTATTGGCGGACACATACCGACAAAACAAATAGTGCCACGTGGTCGTAACAAGTGGAAGAATTTTTCGAAGTCTACTCTTTGGTTTGTTGCGATGGTGACGAGAATGAAGTCCAGAGATCCTTTTCTGCGCGCCATAGCGTCTCTATCTGTGTGTAACACGTAGTGTCTTGCTCCATGTTCAATTGATTTTCTCTTTTTTGACTCAGAAGAAGAAATCGCTGTAACTTCACATCCCATCGCTTTTGCAAATTTAATTGCCATATGTCCAAGGCCACCGAGACCTAAAATTCCTACACGATCCCCAGGCTTAGTTTGTTCCTTCAGCGGAGTCCAAACCGTCTGCCCTCCACAAAGTAACGGAGCTACTTCTGCCGAGTCCAAATTTTTAGGTATATTGAAGGCAAATGAAGCGTCCTTAATGCGTACTAGGTTTGCAAAGCCTCCTCGATTACCCTCGCAGCAAGTGCACACAACTTCACTGCAAAGTTGTTCGTTTCCTCTCAAGCACCACTCACAATCATGACACGATGAACATTGCCAACCTACCCCACAGCGCTGCCCTGGTTTCAAATGTGTGACAGCGTTGCCAACTTGAGTCACAATACCAACAATTTCATGGCCGCATACTTGCGGCCATACGGCATAGTCTCCATAGTCTCCTGAAATAAGGTGGTCATCCGAACCACAAAGCCCACAATGTGTAACTTTTATCTCAATCGAAGTACTCGTCATATCTTGTAGACTAATGTTAATTGGAACAAGATTTTCTCCTTGGGAAAGGGCCGCATAAGCAACTGTTCGGGCTGACCTCTTGGTCGCACTGTCTCTATTTATAAGCAAAGATTCAAGTTGTAATGCATTTGACAAACTCTGACCCCATCGTTCATCTACGCATAAATTTATTTCACCTGACTTTTCGCCGCTTTCGAGCCGCATCCCCTCCGCAGCAAGCTCAACCTCCATGGATTCGAGCAAAAGTAGAGCTCGTTTAAGCTCATCAATGCCATCCGCAGCTCCACTTCTTGCGGCATTGGTCCATCCTCCTAGACTACACATGTGAAGAGGTATATCCTTCGATATCCACGTATACAGTTGATCAAATCTTATTAATTTACCTTTCACTTCTCGGGCATTTCCATCAAAACTTTCAACCTTTCCTTCTAATGAAAGTTTCGTTAGCATTATAGAGCAATCATTAACACTCATAACACTAAAGGCCCAATCCGTGTGCGGAAATAAATTTAATGAAACGCAGGCTCGTAAGAATATCACAATATAATCGTCATCAGGGGCAAAACTTCCTTCATCCGTAGAAATGCCTATATCACCAAGTTGGAGAACCGCACTTGGGACACCTAATTCAGTTTGAGCACGCAAACACAACAATTCTGCCACCTCTTTACTCTTACGATAGCCTGTTGCCTCTTCACCAGGGAGGGGTAGCATTGTTGATGTGAACACGTGCTTAGCGCAAGCTCGTGCTGCAAATTCTAGCACATTTACTGTGCCACCGACATTTACTGCAGCCAGTGCAGAATATGCCTTCAACATATTAACTTCTGCTCCCGCATTGACAACGACATCGACACGAGACACCAAAAATTCATATTCACTACTAGAGATACCAAGCAATGGCTTTGCAACATCACCACAAACAAGTATTACCTTCTTTGAATATCCATCACCAAAAGAAATTCCACGACGAGAACTCATACTGAGAACCCTTTTATTTGCCTCCTGCTTGTCCTTGGCTCTAATGACGCAGTAGATACAATCGACGAAATCATCTAAAATGAAATCGCGCAGCAGATATGCACCAACGTAACCCGTAACACCCGTTAATAAGATGTTTTTTTTACTTTTCGCATTCCACGAGTCAAAAATAATTCTTCTAGTTTCTTCGCTTTTTTCACGAGCCAATGAGCTGAAAGTGTATTTTTCTGCCTCGTTTACTGCATTAAATTCCCTAGCATCCACTGAAGAGAGACTTGCCATTCCTGATAAGGTTGGTTTAGACAGAATCTCACCTACCTGAACTTCTTGATTTCGATATTTTGATATAGCATCAGCTAGTTCGACAAATTTTAAGCTTCCACCGAGGTCAAAGAAACTATCGCTTCCTTTCAAATTAAGCTGTGGTTGACCTAATACCGTCTTCCAGATGTTTGCCAACTCTGATTCAGCAACAGTCAGGTCATTTGAAGCAAAGTCCGAAATTCGTTTCAAACTATTGACATCAAGTTTCGAATCCTTACCAGATGTAGCAGTGTGAATTCCATCATCTAAATAATAAAAAGCACTTGGAATCATATAATGCGGAGCTCGCGCCTGCATCCACTCACGAATCTCATTCTCTGATATTGATTCATTCGCGTTCAAAGCTACGGCAGCGACAAGACTGATTTCTATTCCATCTTCCTCACCAAAAACGGAAACTTTCGCTATTTTGATCGATTTATGCTGGAGCAATAAATCTTGAACCATCCGAGGAGAGACTTTGAATCCACGGATTTTAACGTGTGCGCCATTTGCTCTGCTTTCAAATGTAATTTTATTTCCTCCATGCCAGCGAACTAAATCCCCAGTATCATACCAATCGGTTTTTATGGAGGTCTTACCATGCTCCGTCCAGTAACCAGTGAGTAAACCTTGTTTCTGCACGAAAAGATGGCCGATATTGCCGCGTAAAACAGCTCGCCCCGAGTCGTCAAGTATTCTTGTTCTCGTACCTTCTCGAATTTGAAAGCAACCATCTTTATAAACAGCGAGATCACCACTTTCGTTTGTGCTGTATATATTAACTATCTTACAAGCGGGTACTTTTGCCAGAAATAAATCTTTGATCTGGTCTCGGAAACGTTCTCCCGTCAACATGAGGGTGTGCACAGAATTAAAAGACTGCCGAAAAGTTTCATCTGATACATTTATCAAACAACTCTCCAAAATAGAAGGAGTCAAAAAAAGTACCGTGATCTGCTTCTGTTCCACGTATTCGCATAGTTCTTTTGGTTTCAGAAAGAAATCGGACGGTATGATGGCAAAAGTGCAACCAGAAAGAATAGGGATTAAAAAATAATAATATACCCAGAAACTCCCGACCCGATCGCCATCTCTTAAAATCTTTTCGAAAATTGGCTGCGAATCAGTGAGAGAAGCCTGCGGACAGCATACGACTTTAGATATCCCAGTGGTACCACTAGTAAGCACACAAAAACCTCCGGAATCTGGTTTATTATGTGCATTTAGAGTTGGATGAAGTTCTTTAATGATACTGTTGACACATCCGAAATCTTCCATTTCTTCGGATAGTACAACGACACTCGCCTTTTCTGTATCAGAAATATTCTTTGAAAGAGCATCTGAAGTCAAGATTACTTTGGGTTTAATAATACCTAGAACCCGGTCGAGATCGGTCGATCTATACCAAGTAGGTACATCTGCAAAGATACACTCGCGTAATAAGGAGCCAAGGGCTGCCCATGTTGAAGATGCAGAAGATTCAAGATAAATTGCTACGTGATCACCAGAAGTGCACCCATATCTGGTCAATATCTCGTCTACTTTCAGAGACCTTGCATAAATTTCCGTCAACTTGTACGAACCTTCCACATCCGTGACCGCAATATTGTCCACTTCTTCGCAACGTTGAATTAGCTTCGATAAGTCTCGCCAGTGCACATTCGGAAAATTGATATCGATACTTTCATTGCCTTCAGCGAAACTGACTTCAGACTCCACCTTCGATGACTCAATGTCAGATAGGACTGATTTGATTATGTCTTGCATGAAGATACTTGACACGACATCCTCCTGAGACCGAATTATAGAGACTGGATATGTTAATGATTTCATCGCCGGTATTCTATCCGTAATTATGAGAACACGAACTACACAAATAAATCCTTTTGAAATTTTAGCATCCATTCTTTGTAGCATCTGTAACACAGCTCCTACTTCACCACATACCACTAAAGGCAAATCAAACACATATGGGCATTTTTTTTCCACAATTTCGAATTCATCGTGGTGAAAAGCAAAAATCGTAGAGTCTGAAAAAAACGAAGCAGTCACACATGGTAACGGGTCCAGGTTACCACCATATGATGAGTCACAGACGAGCACATTAAAATTATTTTGTAAAGATGGACCTTGACGACAAATTGGCCAGCTCTTCCTCATCGAAATAGAGTTCCAAACTACTGCTTCGTAATATGATTTTACTTCTATGGTACTTGCAGATATTCCTGGAGAAATATATTTATCATCAATTTGCTCTTCAATTGAAACTTGAGCCAAGTCTACTAGGTTGTTCACCGCAGACTCAACATCCATCTGGATGAAATCCCAATTGAACATGGATTTTTTATATGCAACTCCAGCAAAGTCACAGACATGCTCTATTGCCGATTTCGGACTTTGGACCAAGTCTAGATCGGAGTCTAAAACTAATGATCTAGCACTGATTCGTTTCAATCTTGCAAGGATCTCAAATGAGTTTTTGTAAGAAAGAGCGTTACTGTTTTCACCAACTTCGACTCCACTCACACTAGTTCTCCATTTCGATGCAGAAGTTGCTTCAGGATCCCGGACAAGAATTATGTGATTGAAACTCTTCAACCAAGCATCTTCCATTTCCGCATCGTTGTAATCATGACATAGTTCCATGATAACATTTACCTTCACCCCTGCGTTTATGCTCAGTATTTCTAGGATAGAAGTATATGCTGCTTTTCTCAGCGAATTCCTAACACTCTGTTCAACATACGTGCTTGAATCTGAATGCGAGGATATTCTGGATTTGTACATTTGAATCTCGGGGTGCATTTTGAAACAGCATTTGAGAGTATCTGTGTGACTATTGGGTAAAGCCCATACTATAATTGGCTTTCTCTCACTGTAGTGCAAATCATTTGATGAAATCAGAGGATATGAACTTCCTTGAGCAGTGCACCAGCAACACATTCCGTCGCGTATAACTTCACATGCAACGCCTAACTTTCTCAGCTTGAATAATATAAAAGGAGCCGGACTTATCCCACCCCGTGCAATAAGTAGAATCCTCCGAGATAGGTCTACTCCAGAATCTAAGAAAATCTGTCTCAAGGTATCCGAATCTTTCGCGGAAGAAATAAGAGAAAATGGGACGTTTCTTGCACCAGGAATATGGCCGCGGCGGTGGCCAGTAAATTCTACTAATATTTCATTCGAGCTATAGTAAGAGATATCTAAAGTCTCTCCGTGAAAAATTTGAGGCTCTCGACAGTCAACAATCTGAATTTTGTCAGAGTCTAAACCTCTCAAAACTTCAGAAACATTAACTTGGTATACCGATGAATTTGTATGCTCACGCGGTGTGTAGGTGTTGAAATAACTATCGTTCATACCGAGATCTTTACGAGAGTCTTCCGTGCAAAAACCAGATTTTTTCCATTCCTCGATCCCACCTTGAAGGATACGCACCTTCCCCGCATGTCCAAATTGTTTGAATACAAAAGCACAATACTCTGCACTGAAACTAGCGTGATCAGTGCCATATATTATAACATCATCTTCAACAGAAATGCTTACTTTGTTCATGTAACGTACAAAATCGGTCAACTTTGGGAAAGCTTGAGGAGTCTGTTGCGAAAGATCGCTCACTAACTCGTGATTGTAAAAGATTGCGAACGGTATATGTTCTTTATCGTACTCTTCACGGATAGATGTCCTTAATTTCGTGTCATCCCATCGCGCATCAATAACTTTTAACCCATGATGCGACTTTTTACTTCCTAGTAGATCTTGAAGTTCAGCAGCAGTGATAGTTTCCAAAATGTACATTTGAAGACGTCTGTCGAAAAAGTAACCCCACACTTCAAAATAAGTATTTAGCTCCTTTAGATATGTAGTGATTCGTAGCACTGTTCGCGCGTATTTCAAACTTCTGAAAGTGCCGTGGATGGTGTGTGCTTTATCAGAAGTTTCTTATAAAAGTCTTCCGCACGTTGGGAACGACTCGTTCTAGATATTGATGAGGCGCGGTGGGAAGAGATAGGACTTTTGAAAAAAAAACGAAGTATGTAGGAGAGAGGGGAGCAGTTTTAAAAACAGTCGTTCACAAAACGTTTTGTCGTGTCGTATTTACAAAAAAATATTGGTATGGCATCAATCATGTCCATGGCAAAAAATAAAGTATATCATATACTCGCTTTCAAGTAAAATCTCAACAAGCATGCATGCAGACACGGTGCTGGGTGCTCTTTTTTTACACAAGGGATTCAAAACCGAAAGTGTACATACTTCGTTAGCTCTTGAGCTATTACGCTTCGGAGTAACTCTGCCTAAAAGCGCGATAACAATTTCCTCCTCGGAGCATTGAAGGTATTTTCAACGCCGTTGTAGGATTCTTTTAAGTAAGCGAAACACGAAAAATGGCACGTAATCGCGGGGAAGATAAACCCACCCCTGAAACCCAGAGAGACGGACAAAATTTCACAGACCGTGACGAAGGTCGAAGTTTTGTATCGCGAACTCGCCGTGAAACGAATATGATTAGAAACCATCCGTGGTTTGACTATCCTCCTGCTTTTGAGAAACGAGTGAGAAAAGTTATAAATAAAAGTAAGCAGCTTTTTAATCCCGCAATAGTCTTCGAGCCACTACCACCAGCGCTCAAATATTCTCTTACCCGTAACCTTGGATTTGTTTCTTCGGTATTTACTCAATTCTTAGGGAGTGATGGAGTAAGTAATGTGCAAGAATCGATTGGTATCAGTAAATAGAAGAGTTTCATTAATTAAGGGGGAAATCTTTCACAGTTTTTAGTATAGTTTCTAAGAGAGTTTGGTTGGTTAAGTAAGCCAAAGTGCTGAAGCAGGGCATGACGAGAAGAACGTGCAAAATAATTATTTTGTAATAGTAAAAAAAACTCATCATTTTCTGACATTCCTTTTGTGAGATATCGAAACAAACTTTTCATCCAGATCAAGCCCTAGCTTTTTAAGGCCAAATGAGTCTCGATGAGGAATGTCACGAATATCAGTTTCCCCCTCAGGAGAAGATCTGATTATCCGAGAAACTTTTGGGTGAGGAGTCAACTCAATATCACCAATACTGTAGTTGTTACCAGCAGGACTTGTGAAACTCATCCTATCGACACTAGCATTTCGTCCCGGCGTTTGAACACTGTTTATCTTGTGATCATATTCATCACAGTCAAGGTTTGCTTTCCGCATTCTAGAGGTATGATATTTTGGCGAATCTGGTACAGATCTTTCATCAACTTGGTCCATAATTTCGATAGGTGCCTGTGTCTTCCATGTTGGAAGCTTCCGTGTTCCTCCATTCGCCTTAATCTTTTCGTAAATAATACCCGAACTTTCATTGATAAGCACTCGGGAGTCTGGAGAAATTGAAAAAGAGTCTAAGTTATGACTATTCATTGCATGACTCTTCGTTGACTCGTCATCTGCCTCCCGTTTCCAGTCGAGAGTTGGTTTCATGGGAGTGTTTGAAGAATCTGTGTTTCCTGATCCAGTAAGTGTGCTAGCTCCGGAATCTTCAGAAGAAACATTCAATGTTTGAAGATCTTTACTTATCCCGGTATTAGAAGATGCAGAGGTGCGGAGATTGTCGGTAAAAAACACGTCACTTGACGAATTGCAATTTTTTCCAAGTGCAAGGGAAGACTCGGTCCAGTCACGGGCGTTTGAAGCCTTAGTTTTTGAATTCACCACCTTCCCTCTATCCTCAAAAAAGGGGTCTAATTGGTCAAGCACTTCTCTCGTCCTAATCTCCTCATCATATATCTTTTTATTCTTCCCTCCGATTTCACTTTGAACATTATTTGTCGAATTTCCTTCTTCTTCAAGATTTAATGCAAGACTGTTTGGAGCTGAAACTATTTTATCAATTTCAAGATCTCGTCTGCCATTCACAAAACCAGTGAATCCTAGCACACGCTTAGAAGTCTGATCTAAATCTCGAGAATTATCACGCATGAGCGCACGAACCGGTAAATCGTAAGGACGATTACCAAAAGGTTGCTCGATCTGCTCAGCAGCAGCTTCAATCCCAAATAAAGCCAATGATAATAATGTGGTGACTGGCACGACACCAAAAACACCAACTTCGTGCACAAGAATAAATGGAAGGGAACATACATAAACCATAAGTGTGCACTTTAAATGCGTAATAATACAACCAGGTGGAGGCTGGTTTACCACCTTTTCACAAGATCCATAGTTATCCATTATAGATGCAACCTCGGCATGAACGGTGGAAGCGATTGCAGGAGGCATGTATCCACGTCTAAAAGCTTCCTGCACACAACCTCGAAGAGCTTCTAAGCAGAATAAAACCTTGTTTGATGCCCCAAAAAGACCTTCTAAATCATCTGAATCTAATGGTGTCGTTAATCTTTGTACAACAGAAGCATCTGTAATTGATGTTCCATTGAGTCTGTCCGCTACACACTCTTTAAGAGTGTTTATCAACGCAAGTGCTCGGGCTGCCAAGATTGGATCGTCTGGAGCTACCCACGTACAGAAGGTACCACCCAAATTTTTGCAATAAAACAAAATATTTCCCAAACAAGTTCTCCCATACCACCAGCGTTCGTGAGCATTGTTCCATCGAAACACTAGCATGAAACCCATCGGAAGTCCTAGAACACCATGCATAAAGTTAGAGAGAGGTTTTAAATTAGCCCCAAGACGAACTTTAGCAAATGCAGCGGCACACGCAAAAGTTGTACTTAACAATGTAGGTTGTAAGGGTCCAAGTTCTCGATTTAGCAGCCACCGAGGATTCCGTCCAAAAACCGAGCTAAAAATTCCAGAATCATTAAAATCGAGTGGATTCTCTGGATATAGGATCAGTGAAAGAACAAAAAGTGATACTCCAGAAACTGAGAATAGTAATAGGCGAGTTGTTTTTGAAGGATCTCGAGTGATCCAAATATTTATCATTCGTTGTTTCGTCCGCAACACAATATCATATGCATCTCTATACACTCTATCAATCCACAAAATTCGCGTTTCAGCTATTGAAAATGCGTCCGGATCGAAATCACTTTCATCATCATCTGAGTTACCACCATTGTGTCCATCGCCACCACCTCCTACACCACCATCTCCATTATCACTTTGTCTAATAGATTGCGTGAGAGCGCCAATATTACTTTGTATACCTTTATTTTTATCTAATCCGGGTACGCCCTTCTTATCCATGAGAAAGAATTTACTTTGTTGTTTGTTGTTGTTGTTGATGTTTGTTGATGTTTTACCTGAGTCTGTCTTGAAAATCTTTTGTGACAGAACTTTGGCTTTCAGTTCCTCCAAATCAGCGTGCTTCTTGTTCGAAGCACTTCTCGTACTAGGTAAGCCTATATTATCACTAAGAATGATATTACTTTCGTTCGTAGCTCCCATTTTCTTTGCACCTGGCTCTCGCATTGACGGAGGTAATAGAGTATCATCGGCAATTTTTTTATTCAAGTCAAGGGCATCACGCCTGGATGTCTGTGACTCTTGAGGAAGCTTCGAAAAATCCTCATCTCGAGAACCAGAAATGCTCTCACTCGTGATTGTTCTAACAATTGATCGATTTTTTTTAGTAGGTTGTGGATTAGCTTTCACTGCAAAACGAGAAAGGGTGTGGGTGTGTGCTTGAAAATTTTGTCTTTTGGTGGACAAATTTGAACCTGACATTTGCGTAGAAAGCTGCATCTTCTCCTTCACCGCTTCACGAGCTACTCATTCAAAGAGCGAGGCTTCCTCGACCAGTCTCTGCAAGTTTTGAATACGTTCAACACAAATGATTCTATTATACTTTTGAATGCGAGCGCATGAAGTTGAACTCTACAGCTCGTACCAGTGCTTTTCGGTTTTGTTTTTCAACCGATAAATGGTCAAATGCAGTAAAACATTAAGTTAACTTTGTAAAAAGTAACCACTTGGTTCGTTGGTAGTTCGTATATTCTTTATGTCCTCTCCCGCCGTGTCAAAGTCCCTTGTTGTTAAGCTATTTAAGCACAAGAAAAAAGCGAAAGGTTCGAATTCTCCTTACGCACGTACGCGTATCAATACTATACGACCCCTACACGTGAAAATGAAAAAAAATGAAACATGAAAAAATGAAATGAAAAAGTCAGAAAAACATATGTGATACGAACTCGTATTAATTCGAATAAAGAATTATGAACAAGAGGACAAAAGTGCAGACTACACGTCAAAGTAAACTATAACGAAAGAACCATACGCAATAGAGTGTGAACGCAAAAGCCACCGACCGTTCCACACTTATTCGAAAGGAACGGAGACATCAAGTTATCGTAAGAAGTTGTATTAGCTGCGCTTTTGCGTGGATAATATTTTCTTTCATTCAGTATTGACTTACGCATAGACACTATCCTGCCGTTGATTCTGTGATTTTTTGTGATTTTTCAAAAACACTCATCAAGCTCCCAGAAAAAAACAATCGGGATGGGCGTACCCGATCCCGATTTTCGGTTACAAAAGCGTATGTTTGCAACAAAATAAATTTCGTGTCAGAATTTAATCCATGAATGTTGAACAGAACTTTTGTTGAGGTTCATCACGAATTTTACAGAGGGAAACCAGTTCAAATATTTAGAAAAACTGGTGAGTTTGAAACTATTCAAAAATGAAATAAATAAACATTTTTTTGCAGCACTCCTATCAAGAGCAAGAATTGAAGACCGTAGTGATTGATCTGGAGGATATTGCCAAGGTAAGTTCATATGTTTTCATTCTATCTTTGATTTCACTTTTTATTACGTCAGTCCAACGATCTTTCAGATGAAGAAAAGAAAAATATCTTGGATGGTTTGTTGAAGAATTCAAAAAGATATCTTCAACTGCTGTCAGAAATAATTAATGAAGTGCGAGAGAGCCCGAGCGATGTGAACACCTCAAATTATCGACCACAAGTCGCATCAGAAGAGGTGATATTTTGAATGAAAGTTTGTGGAATTCAATTAAAAACAGGATTTTCAAAATAAACAGAGTATGCAAAATAAGCGCTTTGCAACTGAGATCGCAAGAAAACAGTATCAAATACTGCTGAATCCTGGTACATTAATTAAAAATGAAGGACTTCGTAATATCCGAGCTTCTCATATTGGACATCTTGTTCGCTTTCAGGTCATTAAAACTACACAATTCATTACTTCTAAGTTAGTTTGAGCTCTTTTTCCCAGGCTATTTGTACCAGTGTTGGAGATGTAAAACCAATGATGGAAGTTGCATGTTTTATGTGTGATGAATGTGGATACAAAATTTATAAAGTCAGCTGCGCCTTTCCACAACTTAATAACTTTTCTTACACTTCTTTGTAGGAAATTATGCAAGAAAACTTCACACCTGATAGTGAGTGCCCCTCAAGAAGATGCTCCATGAAAGGTATCCGTTTAAACTATATGAATTGAATGTTTATATATGATTTTTAGGGAAGCTTTTTCTTGAGACTCGAGAATCAAAATTTGTGAAATATCAAGTACTAAATTTCAAGGATGCTACGCATTTCATGTTTGTGAATTCTTAATTCAGGAAATCAAGGTTCAAGAGCTCTCAGAGGATGTACCTGTTGGTCGCATTCCTCGCTCCCTGCAAGTCCAAATCAAGGGTGCTTTAACTCGCTGTGTTGGGTGAGTATCTCTAATAAAATGTACAATACGACCACATATTCTTACATCATATTCATAGTCCAGGCAATGTAATTGAGATATCTGGTATCTTCCTCCCAAAACCTTTTACAGGCTATAAGGTGCTGTTTTATTTGAATAGTTGCATGGTGTAAAAATTCTGTGGAATAGGCAATGCAGGCTGGTCTTGTAACAAATACTTTCATCGAAGCTATGCGAGTACAACAAAGTAAAATTCGTTACGGTGATTATTCACTGAGTGACGCAAATCTGGATAGACTGAAGATGTACCGGAATGAGCCTGAGTTTTACAGTAGATTAGCTAAATCTATCGCTCCGGAAATATATGGACATCTTGACGTAAAAAAAGCGCTTCTTCTTCTGTTGTGCGGCGGTGTTATGCGAGTTTTAGATGATGGAGTGAAAGTACGGGGTGACATACATATTTGTCTCATGGGAGACCCTGGCGTTGCAAAGTCACAATTATTGAAACACATTGTCAAAATCGCACCTAGGTAAATCATTATTAGGTGCATATCGCAAATCTTACGTATTTTGTTCTAGGGGCATATTCACAACAGGTAGAGGAAGTAGTGGTGTTGGTTTGACAGCTTTTGTTCAAAAAGACCCACTCACTGGCGAAATGATATTAGAAGGAGGGGCACTTGTATTAGCCGATAATGGGATATGCTGTATAGATGAGTTTGATAAAATGGATGAGAGCGACCGCACTGCCATTCATGAAGTAATGGAACAGCAAACCGTAAGCATTGCTAAGGTAACCTGTTTCTTTTACACCTCATATTTTTTTTAACTATTTTATTTCAGGCTGGAATAACTACGACTTTGAATGCACGTACCGCTGTTCTTGCTGCTGCAAATCCTGCATTTGGTAGATATAATACATCTTTTACCCCTCAAGAGAATATGAATCTTCCTGCAGCTCTTTTGAGTCGCTTTGATCTTATGTGGTTGCTTCTCGATAGACCTGATTCGGATTCCGACACGGCACTGGCGCATCATGTTTTGCATGTGCATCGAGAAGGAATGCCTCCGGTACGTATCCCAGAGTTTCGTATGATATCTTACTTAACGCTAAAATCTTAGGAATTATCATTCACTCCCATATCTTCTACAGAACTACAGTCATATATTTCATATTCGCGCAAATTCAAGCCCCATATTCCTATTAAACTGACTGACTATATATCTGGACAGTATGCAGAGTTGAGAGCAGAAGAAAAAGAAGCTGGTGAAAATTCTATGGTGAACACCAAACAATTCTCGTATACTGCTCAAGTATTAATTTTTTTTATAAGGGTTATTCAACTGCTCGAACTCTATTATCAATTCTTCGTCTATCTGAAGCAATTGCACGCCTACGATGGAGCGATAAAGTAAGTACTGTATTGCATGTATCCTGCTGACATTCAGCCTTTTTTGTTAAGGTTGAGCAGACCGATGTAGATGAATCGCTGAGGTTGATGAAAATGTCTAAGGTTCGAGCCAGCCCAAAGGAATTTTATGTATGAAACTGACCTATTCATACAGATTAGTCTTGAAAACTCGCGTGCAGAAAAATCTATAATGGACCCAGTGACATCCATACACATGGTAAGTTTTGAGTTTCTCCTACTAAAAAGTTGATGATTTTGTATAGATCATAAGGGAATGGGTAGAGCGAAGAGATTCTTCGGACATCACGTACGACCAAGCTCTTTCTTTAACAGTTAACAAAGGTTACAAAAAAGAGGTATTTCAAACATTTCAAACTTTTTTTATTCTTCACGTGCTAAAAGAAAATGCCATCACAAGGATTTGGACGCTTGTTTGCTAGAATATCGCGACTTGAATATTTGGAATCTTGATGACGATAAGAATATAACTTTTGTTTAGCTTTCTAGTTCTGATACAAAATCATTTTCTTTCTAGAATTTTTGAATCACAAGCAACTACTTTCACTTTGTCGGCATGTATCTCTTCAACTATACCACTGTAATTTGTCGCCTTAAACTTTACATTTTCTAATATAAATGTCCACACGTTATCACAAAATCTGTACGTGTGTAAATGAGCCCCAAAAGTAGTTTTTTGTTTTAATAATTCGAGTTCCTTCACTATACATCTATCAAATTCAAGTAATATTCTCATTGCAATAGTTGGTGTCAGCTCTCTCGCAGTCACCATTTCATCTAAAGCATCAGTTAACGCCATACCAATTGAGGATCTTCTATATAACTCGAGGCTCTGAAAATGTGGATTAGATTCATATTGATTGGGAAAAAATACATACCGACATGTTTAAATGCCGTAACAGTTGAAGACCTCGGAGGATGAGTGTTGAGCTTTGATCGACCTTGAGCCACTGTTCTTGAATGGACGGAACTATTTATACTACCAGGTACATTTTCTTGATGCTGATTTCACCAGGTATATTTTCCTAAGTCCCCAAGACAAAAAATTTGAGCCGGAAGTCGGACTGGGCCGGGGAGGAGGTCCAGGGTATTAGAGTCACAATCCTATATCTCCAGTGTTAGCCAAGACACCGTTTTCACAGGGGATAGTTGATTGAAGTAGAATGAGATACACACGAATTTTCTGAAGTATATGTACAATTTTGAAAGCCTTTGAAATATTGGTAGAAGACAAAAGAGTTCTAGAGAAAAGAGATGAGTATGGCTCCACGGTTTTGCCCACATGCACAGGCCCAAGCAATATGCGAAAAAAAAAGTTCAAAAAAAGTCCAAATGTCCAATTTCGCCACAAAAGTGTTAGGAGCTTCAGGACTACGAGAACACAGGAGAGTGGAGAGGAAAGTTGGAAAGTATTAGAAGTCAAGTATCACCAAGAGCTGATCCGTGAACTTCACAAAAAAAAACATTGTGAA
>JACLAB010012494.1_pt1 | contig 14812 bp, 10 predicted proteins | sample 8027921 | NCBI WGS metagenome assembly JACLAB01 (sample SAMN15725117, study PRJNA655200) | protist metagenome | isolation source: fluorescence activated cell sorting (FACS) single amplified genomes of... | place: USA: West Boothbay Harbor, Gulf of Maine | collected 2000-07-19 | reverse complement strand
CGAACGAACGAACGAACGATGTCGACGACGCGCGACGCGCTCGTGGCGCGCGACGGCGCCTTCATCGCGTTCCTCTCCGAACTCACCGACGGGGAGATGGATGAGCTCTACGCCGGCGCGCCGTGGGCGTCGCTCGCTGCGCTGCGAGCGTTGGATTCCGTCGGGAAACAGATCGTTTTGAGAATGACGTACGGCGCGAGCGGGGAGGGAAGGGCGAGCGGGATCGATCGGGACGTCGTGGAGAGATGGTTTCGAGACGGGGACGGCGGGATCGGGGCGATGACGGCGGCGATGGAGCGGTTGGGGAGATTGAGAGTGCTTCGCGCGGGTTCGAGGGAAGAGCGGATGAAGGACGTCGAAGGAGGAGACGGCGACGAGGACGTAGAAGCCTTGATGCGAGGTGAGGAAGAGACGACGTCGTCACTCATGGATCCGTCGGTGACGTCGTACGTGTTACACCCAGCGTTCGCGGCGAATGTGAGACGGGCGTTGGAACGCGGGTTCGCGGGTTTGGAGGATTTCGACGCGGGCGAAGAGACTAAAGGTGACGCCGAAGCGCAATCCAAGGCGCCGGATCGAGCGACGCTCAACGCTTACGCGAAATCTAAGTGGGAGGATTTGTTGCTCACGCTCACGGGGGCGAGCGATGCGTTTGCTAAACCGGGATCAAAGGTGCGGCTGGACGCACAAGCGTTGTTTCGAGCGGCGGGTTTGACGACGGCGACGGCGTCTGGTATTAAAAAAGGTGGTCAAAAGCGGTTGAAAAACGCGGGCGTCACCGCGGCGGGATTTAGATTTTTGTTAACCACGGCGCAGGAGCAAATTTGGGTGCTTTTGACGCAGTACATTGCGGATTCACAAAAGAATGCGGCGACGATTGGCGTCATAAGCTTTCTCCTTCGATTGACGTTTCAGCAACCCGGTCGAGCGTACGCGATGACTGGGGCGTTGAGTGAGACGGAACAAGACGTCGTGCGTGATCTCACCCATCTCGGTCTGTTGTACACGTTTGAGGTGAAGAAGAAGTGGTACTACGTTCCGACTTTGCTTTCGAGCGGTCTCTCGAGTGGTTTCTCCGCTGAAGGCGTCGGCGACGCGAGACGCAGCGCCGGCGACGCGGCGACGTCCGCTTCGGCGGTAGCCGCCGACTCTGGTCACATCATCGTCGAAACCAACTATCGAGTGTACGCGTACACGAGCTCGCTCGTAGAGATGGAAATATTGCGTCTCTTTACCCGAGCCGATTACAGACTGCCCAACTTGTACGTCGGCATGTTGACGAGAGAGAGCGTGCAAAACGCGCTTCGAGCGGGCGTCGACGCCGAGCAGATTGTGGCGTACATTCGCGCGCACGCGCACAAGCAAGTGCGGCGTAAAAAGCCCAGCGTGCCGAACACGGTGTGCGACCAGATTCGGTTGTGGGCGCGAGACATGGAACGCGTCGACGCGCAGGATTGCGTCTTGTACTGCGATTTCCCCACCGCGGGTGGATTTTACGAAGCCGTCGCGCGCGAGGCGGCGAAACGACCGGGCGTTTTGCTTTGGAAGGATGACGTCGGACGTAAATTGACGGTGCGAGCGTCCGCGCACGAGTCCATGAAGAGTGTCGTCGCCGTTTTAAAGAAGAAGCATCAGCAAGATGCGTAGTGGTTTAGCGAGTAAGTAGTAGGTAGTAGTTTTACAGACAGATGGGTTGTTCATAGAATTAGCGTCGTCGCAGCGGGATGGCGATTCTCGCCTGGATCGGTAAGTGATCGCTCGGAAAGCCAAACGTCGGCAGTCCCGTCTCGCTCGGAATGTCCTTCTCATCTGGAAGCTTTGCGACGCTCACCACTTTGCTTCCTCGGTGCGCCGAGTAGAGAATGTAATCTATCGTGTGCTTCACCTCACCCGTCTTGAAGAGTCCCGTGCGCGTCTTCCACGTCGTAAAGGTATTCACCGCCTTTTCGTCCACTTGAAGCGTCGAACTAATGTCTTCGTAAGCGCTGCGCATCCCGCGTCCTCGAAGATGGACGACGCACGCCTCGTTGGGCGTCGCGTTCAAATCACCCGCGAGAATAATCTGCACGTTGTCCACGTCCACGCACAAGTTGGTCGCGAACGCGTTCAAGTGTCGGCAGAGTTCTTTCGTCTGTTCTAGACGCGTGATGATTCCGTCCACCGTCTTTGCCGATTCTAAGTGCGTGTTCACCACGACGACTTCTTGCAAATCCGCGCCCGAAAACACCGGTTTCGCCGGGTTGCGAATCAATCCGCCTATGAGCGAACCCACCGTGGTGTTTACATTCAACAGAGACCTTCCTCTCTGTTGTTTCATTCTGAATCGCGCCATGAGCGTCTTGCCGGCGTCAAACATCGGATCATCCTTTCTCGCGCGAGGCGTACCCGGCGCGTGCGAACCCACGAGCTCCAACTTGTCGAGCTTGTAAAATATCGCGACGCCGTCCGGCGCACCGCCGAATTTCCTGCTACACGGCGACCATTGGTCCTCTTTGAAAATCCCCGCGTAGCCGTGTTTGCGAAGCTCGGGCTCGAACCAGTCGTAGTAGTGATCCACCTCTTGCGCGCACACGACGTCGGGCGACGAAGAAGCGTCCCCCGTCGTGATGGCGCGAATCAAATCCGCACCTCGCGATTTCGCAAAGTTGAGGTTATACAACCGCCGTTCCCGCTGATTCGCGTCGTCGTCGTCGTCGTCGTCTTCGTCGTCCTCACCGTAATACGCGCTCGCGAATGAATCGTTCGCCGCGAGCGCGTCCGCCAAGACGTTAAACTGCATCACCTGCAGCGTCGCGTACCCGCTCGCATCGTCTCGCGACGGGTCGAACACGTGTCGCCGCGCCGAATCACCGCCGGCGCTATCCCCTTCCTCCATCGACGCCGCCGTCGTCGTCGTCCGAACCCCGTCGCCGTCTTCGTACCCATCGGCACCGTCTCGCTGACCAACATCATCGCGATCCTTCGGGCGCTCCATCTTCCCCGTCTCTCGCCCCACGCCGTCGTCGTCCCCGGTCGACGATCCCATCACCAGTTCCCTCCCTCGCTCGCTCGCTCGCCCGCTCGCTCCGTCGTCGTCGAACTGACGTCGATGAACCGGGATCGTTTCGAAACGATCGATCGAAATGATGATGATGATGATACCGGTACCGGTAGTATAAAAACACACGGCTCGGACACTCGACGCGTATTGACGCCGTATGATCCTCTAAAAAGCTCTAAAAAGCTCCTGCCTGGGATCGAACCGGGATTGTTGGATTCAAAGTCCAAAGTGCTAACCATTACACCACAAGAGCGTGTTCGCGTGATATGGATTTCAGATATGGATTTCGGACCGACCGGCCGTGTGAGAGTTGTTTATGAGTACTTACGGGTGTAATTATTGTCCTACAAAAAGGGAGGGCGGGAGGAGGGTCTTCGTCGGGTCTTCGTCGGGCGCTCCCCCGTCAGTCGACGGAGGGAAGATGGCGGATGATGTTGAGGCGGTCAAGGCGCGGGCGAAGAGCGTGATCGGGGCGGAGACGCGGTGCGTGACGAGCGACGGACGGGTCTTCGTCGGAACCCTGCGGTGCGTGGACAAGCAAAAGAATGTCATCTTGTCCAACGCGAGGGAGTACGCGAGCGAAAACGAGTCCGAGGCGCGACGGACGATCAACATGGTTTTGTTGAGCGAGGTGGAGCGGAGGCGGTGCGAGTGCGATGAGGATTCGGTGGTGGTTGGGGCGTTGGAGGGGTTGTCGGTGACGTAGGGGTTTAATTAGGCGAGGGAGCGGGCGGCGCGCGTCTTCGTCTTCGTCTTCGTTGTAAAGTAAATTAGATGAGCTGCTAGCGGCTAGGTGTGGTGATGATGATCGCTCACCGTACGTCTCGGTAACACCAATCGTAAATTTTTCGTAAGCGTTCCGGACTCGCGCCGAAATTCCACGAACACGCGATCAAGACGTGCACGCACGTCGCCTTGAAGTTGCCCAAGGTTTCGATGCGTCTACCAGACGTCGTCACCACGCGGTCGAGGAGCTTGACGCGACCGCGGTACCACTTACCCGTCTGGGGGTGCGTTCGTCCTTTGAGGTGCATGCGCACGCACAAATCAGCATCCTCCATGATTGCGAGTTTTTCGTCGAAACCGCCGACGGCGAAGAAATCGTCGCGTCGGCAAAACATCGCCTGGTCCCCAAAGAGAATTCTAAACCCCCTGAGGTAGGAAAAGGGACGACTGATGACGGCGCAGTAATCCGTCTTGATGACGTTGTGGTACGAAATGGCCCAAAACGTTCGCGTCGACGTCTCTATGAGCGACACAAAGCCACCGATGACTGTTTTTTGGTCTCTCAACCGGCGGCGAACGACGTCTACGACATCCGTCGGCGGCGTCGTGTCGGCGTGTAAAAACAGCACGTAATCCCCAGTCGCGACTTTAGCCCCGGCGTTCATCTGACACGCCCTTCCTTTGGACCCACTCACGACGACGGCGCCGTGGCTTTTCGCGATCTCCGCCGTGTCATCCGTCGAATCCCCCACCGAGACGACGATTTCTAGCGCTTCGGGTTCGAGCGCCGCGTTCAAGTGTCTCAACAAAACCCCTATAGCCTTGGACTCGTTTCGCGCCGGGATCACGATGGATACTCGTTTCGTCTTCCAATCATCCTTCGTCGCCACGTTCTCGTCGTCGCCGTCGCCGTCGTCCATTAATAAAGCCGGCGCGTCGTTTCGTTTCATCAACCGACGCGTCGTCCAGTTTAAAACGACGGCGGCGACAAAGAGACGCATCCACGCGTTGAACCGAGACGCCGCCCCGTGCGCGTCGCCGTCGCCCTCATCTCGCGGGCCCCATCCCCAGCGTTCCCATCCGTCGTCTCCGCCGTTCCCGCCGCCGGATGAGAAACCACCACCGCTGCTCACCGGGGAATCGATCCAGTCCGACGACGACTTCGCCGCGCGAAGGATTACGAAACCAACGTCGATTCGTGACCCGCGTCGTCGCCGTTTCGAAACCGCGAACGACGACGACGTGGACGGCGACGACGTGGACGATCGACGCGACGACGCGCGACGCGCGATGATCGTCGGGGACACCGAAACGGACGTCATCGAACGAACGAACGAGTCAGTCGGTCGGTTTGTGACGCGTCCAGAGTTTAACGTCGCGTTCCGCGTTCCGAGTTTGTGACGCGTTCCGAGTGACTCGAACCGACTTTAAGAGCGTCGTCGCGCCGTGGATAATCCCAGAGCGTATGTTTCGTCAGATTCTTTGGCGTCCCCGCCCGATCCGCGAGCGTCGAGTAAACGTCTCGAACCTCTGCTCGCCTTGTCTCGTCGCGCGCAGTACCTATCGCCGGCCGCGGAATTTCAAGAAACGTCAGTCGGCAGTCACGGTCCGGTTTCGATCGCGAGCGTCCATCGCGATCCATCGCACGCACTTGATGTACTCGGCGTAATCGTCGTCATCCATCGGCGCCGCCGTCGTTTTCACCGCGCTCTCTCGCTCCGCCGCGCACTCGAGCCAGTCCCGTTCAACCCCGGGCGCGCCTCGGCGTTCCCAAGTTCCATCCAAGCGCTCGCGTCGTCGCGTTTCCGCGCGCATCTTTTCCAACGCCGCCATCTGTTTTTCGTCTTCCGGGTCGCATCTCTGCGCGCCGCCGTCAGTCGTCTCGAATCGTCGTCGCGCGCGCGCGCTTCACGATGCGTCACGAGAGAAAAAAAACGCACGCCAGAGCGCGCGCTGCTCACCTTTTCAAACGCACGCAACGTCTCCCGCAACGCGTCGACGCCGTCTTCGGGGTACGAGCGCGCGCGCTCGCGCGTTCGCGACACCCCGGTCATGTGCGCCGTCCGGAGTCGCGGCGACATCGTCGTCGAATCGGTCGCCGAACCCGTCGCCGTGTGAAGATTCGAAAACGCATAATGCGTCCAACTCTCGCGAGGGTCGTCGTTTCTACCACGCATACATGGCTCTATAACGTGCTTAACTATGTATTCCTTAGATCATAAGTAGGTTACATACATCTTAATATCGTATACTATGGTGCTAGGGTCTAGGGTGGATGCGCCCCGAACGCGGCGTGGGCACACGTCGACGCGCGACGCGCGACGATGATGACGACGACGACGACGACGACGACGACGGCGCGCGGTGGTGTCGGCCGTCGCGCGACGGGAACGACGACGCGCGGTGGTGCGCACTCGTCGCGTCGGGCGGTGCGGAGGACGGGAGCGACGACCGCTGTCGGGGCGCTGACGACGACGACGACGACGACGCGCGCATCTTCTTCTTCTTCCTCCTTCTCACCTCGGACGACGACGACGACGCGACGGCGGTGTCGCGTGACCGGATGCGTCGGGATGGACGGACGCCGGGAAACGCGCGGGATGGGCGTCGTCGTCGCCCGGGCGGCGGCGGCGGCGGCGGCGGCGTCCTCGGACGAAGACTCGGAAGATTCGGAAAAGAGGGCGGAGGAACGCGACGAGACGGCCGAGACTTCTTCCTCCGCAAAGGAAGAGAGCGGCGAAGGCGAAAAGAAGGGAGGTAGAGGAGGAAAGCTCGGGAAGGTTTTGAAACCGCTGCGAGGGGTGAAAACGGCGGCGTTCGGGTGGGTGGATAACCTGAGCTTTGTGAAGAATAAGAAAAAGTGGGAAAAGTTGTACGCAGACGCCGACGCCGAGGCGCTCGACGCCGAGAAACAGGACTCGCTCATGCGAGAGCTTTTGGCGTACGATAAGAATGAAGACTTGATGAAACGATTTGAGACTAGGAAATACGCGAGTGGGCCGGTGTCTGTGTTGGCGTACATCACCGCGCTCGTGAGGACAAACAGACTGGAACACTACGCCGTGGGGGGAGACGCGGGCATCGGCAAGCCCCTTCCGAGGGAGGACGGAGCGAACAAACTTCCCGAGCTTTTGGGTGATTTGGCTGAGCGTTCAAAAGGGAAGGATGAATTAGTGCCTCTGGAACTTGGTAAGAGCGCGCAGGCGCCGCTGCACATCAACGTCGTGGGTGGGGTGCTCGCCGGACAGCCGCAGAGCGCCGCGCGACGCGCGCTCAACGCCTTTTTCGGGTTTATGCTCTTCATCGCCAGCCTGAGCTTTTTAAGCTCGCTCTTCCTGCGACACGTCGCCGTGAGAGTGATTGACGCGTCGTCATCGCCGCACTCGAGCCAAGCGTTGCCCGGACAAAACCCGGCTGATCCGACGTCCGCCTCTGGTTTGGGTCCGCAGTCAAACACCCCGGGCTTTGACCCAAAGCAGTTTAACAAGGACACCGTTCCGGAGAAGAGTTTGAAGACTTTTAAAGACGTCAAAGGTTGCGACGAAGCCAAGGATGAGCTTCAAGAGATTGTGGAGTACCTGAGAAACCCGGAAAAGTTTACGAGATTGGGAGGTAAGCTCCCGAAGGGTGTCCTGCTCACCGGTCCGCCCGGTACGGGGAAGACGTTGCTCGCCCGCGCCGTCGCCGGCGAGGCAGACGTGCCCTTCTTTTACAGAAGCGGTAGCGAGTTTGAAGAGATGTTTGTCGGTGTCGGCTCGAAACGCGTGCGTCAGTTGTTCGCCGCGGCGAAAAAGAAGACGCCGTGCATTGTCTTTATCGATGAAATCGATTCCATCGGCACGTCGAGAAAGTCAATCGAAAACCAGCATCGCAAGACGCTCAACCAGCTCTTGACGGAAATGGATGGTTTCGAGCAGAACGACGGCATCATCGTCCTCGCGGCGACGAACATTCCGGAAGCTCTCGACCCGGCTCTCACGCGACCGGGACGCTTCGATCGCATGGTGCACGTTCCGAATCCAGACATTGGCGGACGCCGGGAGATTCTCGAGCACTATCTGCACGACAAGCCGACGACGCAGGATGTCGATATTGATAAGATTGCACGAGGCACGGCCGGGTTTAGCGGCGCCGAACTCTTCAACTTGGTGAACATGGCTGCGGTCCAAGCCGCGATGGCTGACGCGAACGCGATTACCGCTGCCGATTTAGACTGGGCGCGCGATCGTGTGCTCATGGGCGCCGAGCGCAAGAGCGCCGTCTTGAGCGAAGAAAACCGCAAGCTCACCGCGTACCACGAAGCCGGACACGCTCTCGTGGCGCTCAAATCTGACGCAGCGCTTCCCATTCACAAGGCTACCATCATGCCGAGAGGTTCAGCCCTCGGCATGGTGACGCAACTTCCCGACAAAGATGAGACGAGTGTCAACCGCAAGCAACTCATGGCTAGACTCGACGTCTGCATGGGCGGGCGCTTGGCGGAAGAACTCATCTTCGGCCCGGACGAAGTCACCACTGGTGCCTCTGGAGACCTTCAGCAGGCGACACGTCTCGCGTTTTACATGATTAGCGACGTCGGCATGAACTCAAACCTCGGGCCGGTGCACCTCTCTAGCATTCGAGGAAACTCCGCCGGACGCGGCGCGTCTGGATCTACGGAATCCGCCGTCGACGCCGAAGTCATCAAACTGCTCAAGGACTCTCAGAGTCGCGTCCAAAAGCTCCTCAAGGCAAATTTGCGTGACTTGCACACCATCGCAAAGGCGCTCATGGAGCATGAGACGCTGACTGGTAACGAAATCCGAGCGCTCATCGGCATGCCGCCAGTCAAGGAACCGACGCCTCTGGTGTCTCGCGCCAAGCCAAAGGCTCAACCAAAGCCAAAGGAACCCGAGGCGCCGAAGGAGGAGGAGACCAAGGAGGAGGACGAAGAGCAGGAGGCTACCATCATCGTCATTCAGCTGAATGACGAGGACGATTCGCCAAAGTAGGAAACGCATCGTGTACAAACTTTTAGGATGATGATGAGACTTTTAGTACAGTAAATACAACGAGGGAACGCAGACGTCAAACCCACTATCGATTTAATCTCGCTAAATGCACAGCGATGCGCGCGCCGACCGCCGCGTTATTCTTCACGAGCGCAATGTTCGCCTTCAGGCTCTCACCGCCCGTGAGCTCGGCGACGCGCTTCAAAATGTAAGGCGTGACGTCGCGACCGAGAATTCCGCGTTGTTCGACTTCATCCAACGCTCGCCTCGTCGCGGATTCAATCTTCTCCCCGAGAGCCTCGTGTTCGATGGGAATCGGCACCGCGAAGACGCTCCCGTTCGCCAAGTTCAAATCTAGCCCCGATTTTATCACCGCCGCCGCTTCCTCTGGGCTATCGACTCTCGCCGGCGCCGCGCAGCCGCTCCTTCGAGTGAAAAAAGCTGGAAATTCATCCGTTCCGTACGCGCACACCGTCGCGCCTTGCGTCTCCAGCACCTCCAACGTCTTCGGAATGTCCAAGATTGACTTCACCCCGGCGCATATGACCGCAACGTTCGTTCGACCGAGCTCAATCAAATCCGCGCTCACATCCATCGTGTGTTCTCCGTCTCGATGTACGCCGCCGACGCCACCCGTGACGAAAACATCCACCCCCGCCGCGCGCGCCAAAACCATCGTCGCACTCACCGTCGTCGCCGCCGTCGCCCCGGTTCCACACGCGTGCGACAAATCCCTCCTCGACGCTTTCGCGCACCGATCGCCCAATCTCGCGATATCCTCGAGCTCATCTCGCGTCAATCCCACCTTTGGCTCGCCTCGCACGACAGCCACCGTAGCCGGCGTCGCCCCGCACCGCCGTATCACCTCCTCCACCTCGAGCGCCGTGCGCAGGTTTTCCGGGTACGGCATTCCGTGCGCCACGATCGTGCTCTCCAGCGCCACCACCGGCTCGCCTCGTCGCAGCGCCCGGCGCACTTCGTCGCTCAGTTTCACTTTCGCCCACGCGTCTCTGTTGACGTCTCGCACCGCTGACGACGACGAAGACGTCAACGCCGTACCGATGCCGTACGCCAGCGTGACGTGCGACGCGATGGACGCGATCCGTCGGTACGCCGCGGTGGCGTCCGGCGACGCCGGCGATGAAGACGACGGGACCGGCATGCGTCGATGTTTAAGGCGCGCGCGCGTTGGACGTTACATTTAATCAAGATGATCGATCGCGCGATCCTTCGAACGCGTCACAGCGAGACGCGCGCGGCGCGCGGACGAACGAAACGAACGAAATTCGGAGATGACGGACCGCCGAGCGACGGCGACGACGCTGTACGCGGTGAGCGACGCCGTGTCGGCGACGCACGATGGGATCGAAAGCGCGAGAGTGCGCGCGCTGTTGCTCTTGTCCAGCGTGGAGCACAGCGTGGAAAAGTGTCAGGCGAGCGCGGCGGCGCCGTCGGGGGCGTTGCCGTGCGTGGAGATCGATGGAGACGTCGATGGGGATGCCGGGTTTGATGGACGCGGGCCGAAGAGCGATCGAGAGGCGGGGTACCGGTGCGTCGCGGCGACGAGGACGAGGTTGACGGACGCGGACGCGGACGCGAGCGCGGATGAAAAGGCGATGATTGCGGGTCTCAACGCGCTGAGTTTAGATAATTTAAGAGTTGCGAGCGATTACTTCACCTATGTCGACGGTGTCGGGTACGAGGCGAGACGGAAGGAGATGTCGAAAGTGTTGCCGTTTCCGGTGAGCGCGTTGACGGCGTATCGGGCGTCAAAGGAGACAAAGCGAGAGTTTGAAAGATGGGGTATCGACGCAGAACGCGCTTGCGCCGGCGCGGTGGAGGCGTACTCGGCGATGAATAACTGGTTGGTCAATTCGCTGACGCGACACGGGGAGAGCAGTTATTGGTTGTGTGGGAACAAGCCGAGAAGTTGCGACGCCGCCGCATTTGCGCAGTTGAGTTATCACGCCCGCTCGCCGTGTTGCGAAACTCTCCGAGCCGAAATGAAACGGTTTCCGAGGCTGATTCAGTACATAAACGATGTTACCGAGCGTTTGCAGACTTTGGAAAAGACGCTCGTGGTGAATGTGGACGAAAAAGCGGCTTCGCAAGACGATAGAGTTGATCCCAGCACGTGGGGCGACAGGTACGATTCCAACCACGCCGATCGACGCACGGGATGGAAGCCTAGAAGCACCAAGAAGAAGCTCAGCGAAAAGGATAAAGATATGCGTCGAAAGGCGTGGATCTCCGTTGGCGTCGCTGCCGCCTCTGTCATTTCGTACATGTTTGCGGGAGGGGTTATTCAACTCGATTTCGGCGACGACGAAGACGCGCCGGAAGGGGACGACGACGAAGACATCCACGAAGACGATGAGGACGAAGAAGACGACATGTAAGTAGAGACGCGTTTGTGACACAATACCGAATTATCATTATTTTACAAAAAGAACCCCTAGCGGTACTTACAGTGCAGTATTACTTCCGCGCACCCATGCAACAGCCAAAGAGTAAACCGCCGAGCTTGTTGTAAAACGTCGAGCTCGCCTTGGCTTCTTCTTTAGCCTTTGCCGCATACCTCGCCGCTTTCCTACGCGCGGCGGCGGTGTTTTTATAATCCATCTGCTTACGAACTCTCCGTTCATCTTCCTCCTTACCAAAACTAAGCGCGTTCGAAAACTGCTCGGCTAGAGCGTGCGCGGAGGTCGTCCGCGGATTGGCTTGCGCCTCCTCTCGTCGCAACGCATCCTTCTTATCCCTCTTCACCTTGAGCGCGGCCTCGTAATCGCGTTTTGCCTTGTCGTACTTGACAACCACTTTCTGTGGCACCACCGCCGAGCCAATGTTGTGCGCGTTTCGATGCGCAATCACCTGTGGATCATCCAGCTCGTCCTCGTCCCAAATCGGCGGCTTCTCTTCGCCCAACGCCGCCAGGAGCCCGGCGCCCACCGCCAAGACGTTCCCAGCCCCGGGACTCGCCGCGCTCACCATGCTCGACCCATCCACCGTCACGCTCTTTTCATCGAAAAAGTCCGGATCGACGCTGCTCGTGCTCGCCATCACCCTTCGTCTACTAGAGCTTCGGCTTCCGTGCCTCGAAGAGGACCGACTCGAAGCCCGACTCGACGACGAATACCCCGCCTCGCTTCTCGCCTGATCAATCTTCTCCCGCAACCGCTCCAGCTCGGCTCGAGTGATTTCAATCGCCTCATCCTCCTTCTCAAAGTCGCTCTTCCTGCTCACCGACCTCGACGACGACCTGCCGTAGTAGTTCCCCAACGAGTCCTTCCTACTCAGGCGTCTTCGCGACCGTCCTTGTCTCCCGCCTTCGCCGTCACCATCGCTCTCCGATTCCCACTGCGACACCGCCGTCTGCGCCGTCACCCCCGACGTCGCCGACCTCTGATCAAACTTTAACGGCATCTCGCCGCGTCGTCTTCGTCGCTTCCGTCGTCCGCTCCCTCGTTTCTTTCGATGCCGTCGTGGGTGTTGCAAATTGTGTCAATTTCCAACGCCCCACCCACGCCTCGGTCTCGTCGCGACCCTTTAAGCGCGGAACGCGACCCTTCACGCGCTTTTCGCCGTCGTCCGTCGTCCGTCGTCCGTCGTCCGTCGTCCGTCGTCCGTCGTCGTCGCTTCCGTCGTCGCTTCCGTCGGTCTGTGTCGTCGTCGCTCCACGTGGATGTGTGTCGTAATACAATACATTTTACACTTGGTGGCGTTACTTTTTTCGTGCGTTTTTTTCCCGGCGTGCGTGCGTTTTTTTTTAATAATCGTAAACGCGACGATCGACGCGCGGCGCGACGCGCGACGCGCGAGAAGCGGGGACACCGCGACGCGCGACGACGGTGCGCGCGCCGACGTTCATCGTGAAGGGTGAGGACGAGCGACGAGTGAACGGGCGACGACGATGAAGATTGAAGAGACGACGGCGGAAGAGGAAACCACTGAGACGCAACAACAAGTGGTGAGAAACGCCAAGGAGGAAGCGAATGCGCTGGAGGCGTACATCGCGTCTAAAACGAAACTCGGCGTGACGGAGGAGGAGGAGGAGGAGAGCGACGAAGACGGGACGGATGATTCTTCGGAGGACGACGAGGAGTTTGCGGCCAGACCGACGGTTTGGGAAGCGGCGGCGGATGAAGAAATTCCCGAGAACCATTGGGAGTATCACATGCGTAAAGCTATGAACGACGGTCGAGGAGACTCGGTGTATCGAAACCTGGCGTATTTGCCGGTGTGTAACTGCATGCCCGTGTGTAACGGGGAAAAGTGTCGGAATCCGTACTTTATGTGGACCAAGAAACGATGAGGGTTCAACGAGCGGTTTCACGCTCGTCGCTACGCGGACTTTTTTGCAAAGTTCGAGGCGCGAATAGAAAGCGCGCCGACATCTTCGTTGCGTTTAATGGCATATAACATTTACAACATCATCATCGTCATCATTTAGCTAGCTTCTCAGTAGTTTGTCGGCGTCGCCTCGACTGGATCGCCGCGATCGTTTCTTCGCATGATTTCGCGCGCGAGGCGAACCTGCCTGCCGAGTACGAGCACGGAAACGCGACCCTGACCCATGGCGCCCCGAGCGGTGCGCCCGACGCGACGAACGTACTCGCTCGGATCTCTCGGGAAGTCAAACAAAATAACGTGTTTGACTTTCGATGCGTCGAGACCTCTCGAGGCGCGATCCGTGCACACGAGCACCAGCGGTGTCTTGGAGTTGGACGTCATAAATTCCTTCAAGTTGCGTTGTCCCAACTCCCTCGAGAGCGCGGCGTGGTACGGGAGTATTTTGTACTTGTCACCGTCTCGATCGGCCCGAGTGAGCATGTTTTCAATCTTTCTGCACGTGTCAATCTTGTTGCAAAAGAGAAGCGTGCGCTCAGCCCTGTCAACCTCGAGCAAGTCCATGAGAGCCTTAAACTTGCGATAAAATCCAGATTGATCGTCGAAAACTTCTCCCCCGCTGCAATCGATGAGACGCTCGAGCATGCCAGCCGAAGGTCTGTGCAAACCAGGTCCTTGTACCACGCGAATGTTAGCGTCGAAGAAATCCTTCAACTGCTTGAGCACGTCGTCCGGAATGGTAGCCGTGACGAGCACGAATTGCGCGCTCGGCGGCACGGCGTTTCGTATGGGCGCGACCTGTTCCGCAAACTCAAAGCTATCGCCGAGCAAGACGTCACACTCGTCCAAGACGACCGCGTCGACGTCCGTTGTTTCCATTTTACCTTCCTCGATGAGACGGACGACTCGACCGGGCGTGCCGACCACTATGTCGACGCCCTCCATGAGCGCTTCGATTTGTGTTCGCGGTTTGCTCACGTTATTCGCGAGCAAGGATCTCGACCGCAAACCGCCAAAGGAGAGTTGCTTGACAACCTCACGAACTTGCGTCGCGAGCTCGCTCGTCGGAGTGAGCACTAATAACCTTGGTCTTTTTGACTTGCTTCGTCCTCGCTCAGCCTCCATTTGTTGTAATCGCTGAAGCAAAGGAAGAAGGTACGCCAGCGTCTTGCCGCTCCCGGCTTGATCCGCGAGCAGCACGTGACTCGACTCGGACGTCTCTCCGCTGAGCACTCGGTAGGACTGCGCCTGAATGTGCGACGGACGATCAATCTTAAAGCTCTTTTTCAGTGACTCTCGAACCTCATCGCTCGCCCCGAGCTGTCCAAACCTCGCGCCAGAAAAGAAGGAGTACTCGTCCAAATCATCCGGTTCTCGCGTGTACACGACGGGCTCAAAGTCATCCTCAACGTATTTACTCAAGAGCTCCGGCAAGTATTCTTTACCCTGCGCCCAACGTCGTCCTTCCTCGAGCTCATCCTCCAATCCCTCCAACAACCAGTCGTCGTCGTCGTCGTCATCGTCGTCATTAACGAATCGACGACGATCCGACCCGTACGCGTCGTCGCGTCCGGCGTCTTCGCGACCCCCATCGCCGCCGTACCTCCTGCTCGGTTCCGCGTACTCGTCCCGATATCCCGTCGAACGCGCAAAATCACCACCACCGCCGTTCCCTCCGCGCCTATAATCCGCCGCCGAGCGTCCACCG
>JACLAB010014347.1_pt1 | contig 14815 bp, 7 predicted proteins | sample 8027921 | NCBI WGS metagenome assembly JACLAB01 (sample SAMN15725117, study PRJNA655200) | protist metagenome | isolation source: fluorescence activated cell sorting (FACS) single amplified genomes of... | place: USA: West Boothbay Harbor, Gulf of Maine | collected 2000-07-19 | reverse complement strand
CTCTTCAACAATCTTCTCCTTGATCTCTGTCAGGAACCACCTCCAATCCGTCACCCTCAGCAAGAAGTGCGCGGCGCCAGCCAAAAACGTCATCACCGCGAGATCCGCGTCCAGCGCGCTCTGCAATCCCGGGTACTGGATCTTCACCGCAACTTTGGTCCCGTCCTTCAGCTTCGCCTTGTGCACCTGCGCCAGCGACGCCGCAGCCGTGGCCTTCATCTCAAACTCCTCGAACACCTCCCCCATCTCGTGGCCCAGTTCGCGCTCGAACGCCCGACGAATCCTGCCGAAACGTATCGGCGGCACGCTATCTTCCAGCTTCTCGAGCATCTCCCGGTACTCTGGTGGCAGCGTGGTCAGCGACGCTGCAGTCTGCCCAGCCTTGACGTAGACGCCCCCGTTCTTCTGACACACACGCAGTAGCCCGTGCGCGACCTGCTTGTGCAGTTTCGACATGCGCTCCTCGTACAACTCGGGGTCCTTGTACTTGAGGGAACTGTTCATAAAGCTGGCCATCTTGTAGCGATACCCAGACCGCACCCCCCACAGCACCATCCTCCATATCCTGGGCCCCGCCTTGATGATCTCAAACTGCGACCCAAATGCGAAAAGAACCGAGACCGCAAGGACCACCAGGAGCCCCAGGTCAAACACGGCGGATGCATCCCACGTGATGACGTCGACCGGCCCGCTCGCAATCTGCTGCGACACCCGCGATAGGATGGACGCCATGATCGTCGGAACCGATTCGTTCGGTGTTGGACGCCGATAGACTACGATAGACTACGATGGACTACGATGGACTACGATGGACTGGCGTCGACTCGACGATGCCGATTCCTGACGTCCCGACGACCAAGTTCGACGGACAAAGGGGTTCGACGATTTCGTTCAACGTGGGACAGTTTCGCCTGCGGGCCACGAGCAGCTCTGCGCCCCCTATCCCCCAGGCGACGAAAAAGTCCGCAGCACGGAGGACGACGACCGGAAAAGGCCACCCAGAAGCGGCTGACGGAAACACCGAACTCGTCTGTCGAATCCGTCGTCGATTCGGCTTCCTTCCTCGCGTCGACGTCGCGTCTCTCGTCTCTCGTCTCTCGTTCCCGGGCGTTCCGAACGTAGATTCAACGGGATGGTATTCCTCGTCGGGGTCTACCGAGATGAAAAATCCCCTCAACAACAACAACAAGGACGACCAGCCCCGTCCTCGTTCCTCGCCTTCACGTTCCGCTCGAGCGGATAGCGCAGTGGAATTTCTCCGTATTTCGTGGTGCATCACCCTTCATCACCCTTCATCACCCTTCATCACCCCTCATCGCACGCTTGTGTTTCGTCTATACGGTATGCCGAGCATCGCGCGCATGGCAGGCCCGACGCGGGTCATGGCCTCGCTCTCCACGGGATCCAAGGTCAAGGTGACCAAGCCGGTGAAGGTCTTTCACGTCGGCAAGTTCAAGGAGGGTCTGGACTTGAACGGTATGACGGGGACGGTGGTGGAGAACGTGCAGATGTATCAGGGCAAGGAGCTGTCGGCCAACTTGCCGTGGAAGGTCGAGTTCAGCGTGGAGCATGGGGACAAGCCGGTCAAGGTGCTGGCACACCTGGAGGAGGACGAGATCGAGGCTGTGGGCGGCGCTGGGGGCTACCTGGAGGAGATGTGCGACGAGGATCCTTCGGCGGACGAGTGCAGGGTGTACGAGGACTAGACGGCATTGAAAATTTTGAGTTTTGTTTGTTTTGAAACAACACGTGGATCAGTCGACAAAATGGTGGCTTCGTTTTGGTGGTCGCGCCAGCTCGCTCTGTCGTTTCGATTCCTTCTGGGCGCGCATTGTGGCCAGGATGTCAAAAACGCGCCATTCGTGTTCGGGGTGACGGCGGACCTCCTGCGTGGTGGTCGGTGCGTGGTGGTCAGTGCGTGGTGGTCAGTGCGTGGTGGTCGGTGCGTGGTGGTCAGTGCGCAGTGTAGCGCGAGGAGCGGGCTGTGAGGCGAAATCGGAACAGGCAGCCAGGAAATCAGGGATCATGAGGAAATCAGGAAGTGAGGAAATCAGGGAGTCGGGTGATGAAACGTACGGCCTCGAGGAACGCCAAGGCGAGGTAGGACAGTCTGGGACTCTTTGTCTTGCCGGATGGGGTGGTTGAGGGGCCGCTGCGATACGTGTCGTCGACGGCAACATTCAGCTGCTTGAGCAGAGGCTGATGTCTGGTCACGGAAAGGTTGGAGCAGGCGGCTTTCCAGTCGTCAAAGACGACGAGGGCCTTTTTGAGGTTCTTGGCGCGGCACTGGCCCTCGATGAGGGCTTCGAACATTCTCCTGTTATTCAGCGTCGCCTCCTCCAGGCTCTGGGACTTGCGACGAAGCTGCAGATAGAATTTCCAGGCCTGGCTGGTGAGGCCGGCGGCGGCGTGCGCCTGGGCGAGGCTGGCGAGGGCAGAGCCGCTGGGCTCGAGCGCCCGCTTGGGGAGGCTGGTCTTCTTCTCCTCCTTCAGGCGGTCCATTTTTCGCCAGGCAGCGGACATCATCACGTCATAGACTCGAACCGCGTCGTCGAGGTTCTGTGCGGCGCACAGGCTGATGATTAGGGCCGAGCCAGAGGGGCCGTCGATGTCCAGCTGGTTCCCTCTCGGCGCGTCGCTACCGTTCGAGGGGGCGGGTGAGAATGCGACACCCGAGTTGTTGAATAAGGCGAGCGCCTCGGTGACGTCTCCCGCGAGGGCGCACTGCTTCATGACTTCCAGCCGGGTCTGGCGGGATGGGTGCATGCCCATGGCCGTCATCAGGCTGAGCATCCTCGTCGCGCGACCGGGTGACTCGATTGACAGGGCCCTTGTTAACGAGTTCATTGCGTGCTGTTGGATGTTTGAGTGCTTTCTGGCCATGCTCTTGACGAGATCGAGGGCCTCGTCGAGCTTGCCACAGCGGGTGCACACCGAGATAAGGATGTTATGCATCTGGTCGGACGGGGTGACACACTCCTCCAGAGACTGCTGATAGAGACTGAATGCGCGCGAGACGTCCCCCTGCTTTTCGCAGGCGACGAGAAGGCACCCGTAGGTGACGTCTGTCAGGGGCACGTGGGACCGGCGCATCTCGTCGGCCAGGTCGAACGCCAGGGCCAACGACTCGTCGCCGCCGTGACGGACCGAGGCATGGATGAACGATGTATATAATACAGAGTTGGGCGCGATGCCCGCCGTGGCGAGGCTGTCGAAGATCCTCCTGGCCGCGGCCGCGTCACCGACCGAGGCAAACGTGTGCAGCAGCGAACCGAACGTTTTCTCCGTCGGCTTCAATCCCCGCTGCACCATCTCCCAGAACATATGGAGCGCCGCGTCCACATCTTTGGAGCTTCCCAGCAGGTTGAGCATGGTGTTGTAAGTGACCACGTCAGGCTCTGGGCCCTGCGCTTTCATCGACTCGAATATCAGCTGCGCGACGTCGTCCTGACCAGCCACGCCCAGGAAGTGTAGAAACGAGTTGTATGCCATGCGAACGTCGTTGCAAACGTGCTTCGGCACCCGTTCGGGGTCCTGGTTGATCCACCAGCCAGAAATGTCATCAAACGCATCAAACGCAAGGTCAGCCAGCGCCTCCGACGAGCTCGACAGGCTGCTATTCGACACATTCGCCGTGCTATTGTGCTTCTTACCACCTGCCCCTTTCGCGCACGCCGAAAACAACGCCGAGAAGAAGTGCGGCGACAGGTCAATTTCGTCGTTCCGTGCCGCCACCCAGATATCAATGGCGCGATCCGGCACATCCTGTCTGGCCAGAAACACCATAAATGCAGTGTATGTGACGTCATTTATATCGGAAGTCTGGCCTCTAGACCGCTCCAGAAGCCGGAACACGACGTCGATGTCGGCCTTTGAGCAAGGTAGGAACGACATGGCCGTGAAGAAGCTGGAAAGGATGTAATCGTTCGGCTGCACCACCATCGAGTCAAACACGCCGATCAAAAACTGCACCTCTCCCTGTTGACACGCCGCCGAAGCGCTGAACAGCGCGGCATACGTCCAGGACGTCGGCACGAGCCCGTGTTCCGTGATCATATCAAAATAGCGCGTAGCGTCGTCAAACCTCCCCATCGCCCCCGCGACCTTGATCATGGCGTTGAACGTCACCACATCCGGTTTGGCCGCACCCCTCGTCTCCCCATCGCCCAGCACGAGTCCCCACACGTACATCGCCCCCGCGAAATCCTGTGACCGGACACAGGCACTGATCGCTGCGTTGTACAGTTCGATCATGCCCGCACATACCGGGTCACGCATCGCTTCATGCAACTGAACCAACACCGCCGAAGATTGGCGCCCTTTCCCCAGCGCAGAGATCCTCGCCGTGTGCGTGTACAGGTCGGGCGGGTAGCCCACCTCGGCTCGCGACTCCACGATTCGATCCAGCTGCTCGACGTCGCCTCGATCGATACACTCCTTCATCAACACTGAAAAATGCCGCTTACGATAGCCCGGCAGCACCATGACGAGATCCAACGCCTTGTCTCCCATCCGGCGCTGGAAACACGTCTGCACCAACTGCTTCAGGGCGCCGCCGTGCAGGTCCAGAGACCCATCGCTCCGCAGCAGATGGATGCACGCGTCGACGTCCCCGAACGCGGCCGCGCTCGCGAGCTGCGACTGCAGCGACGACGACGGCTGAGGCGGTTTTCGGCGAGCCCGACCTTTCCTGCCCGTTGAATCCATCGGACGTCCCGTCCTCACCTCCTCGTCCCCGTGTGGGAGCGCAACGCGGCACAGCACCTCTAAATCCCTATTCCGCGACAGATGACCCGCGCATTGCGCCCGCCCTAGCCCTGGGAGCACGGACGTTGGCACCGGCCGGGCGTTGCCGGGATTCGCAGCGATGGCCGCCCGGGACCGGCGACCACGCTGCTCAGGCACCGCTCGTATTGTGGACCGTGACATGCCAGGACCATGCTGCGCCACGACCGCAGACATATTCGTTCCTCTGCGGACCCGCCGGTGGAAAAAAACAAAGTCGTATTCCCGCGGTCGTATGCACGCCGGGCGCCGAGGGGATACGAGTATCTGGATCGGACAGGAGCACGAGAGGGACGGCTTGTACGACATGGAACGCCGCAACCCCAAGAAAAAAACCGGGAGCGAGGGCCATGACGGGAATTCCGCTGACCGGGGGGTGTGGAAGGGCTTGTTCAAAAAGCTCAACAAGGACAGAGCGCTGCGCAAGGCGCTGTCGGACATGGGGATTCTGGAGGAAGAAGACGGGGAGGTGGGCGCGGCCGAGACGCTGCACCGCATCCTGGACGCCATCAAGGCCGGCAGCCTTTCTTCGAGCGCCTGGAGGGCGGCGCCCGACGACGAGTCGTGCTCCTCCTCCGAGGACGAGGACGAGGAAGGGCGAGAGTTTGCAAACGTCGGCGATCCCACGCAGCAGTACGAGTACAATGCCCGTTCGGTGACCAAGACGGTGCAGTTCACGCCAGTGGACAACGAGGCAGAGTTTGACCCCAACGAGCCGCTCGCGTGGTCGGAAAGAAACGGGATGGGGCGGATCCTCGTGACGCCGCTGCCGCAGTTTTTTAAGGAGTACTTCGAGACCAAGCCACTGCACGAGCGTGTCGCCGGGGGAGACGGCGCCGGGCAGAGATTCTCCTCTCTGCTCAGCGAGGATGCCATCTTCTCGCTCATGGCGGAGAAAGGGTTGAGGTACGGGCAGGACGTGGACGTGACGATTGTTGGAGGCGACGATGTGCGGCAGACGCTGAATGGCGTCGGCCGCGTCGACGCGGGGCAGGTCAAGTCCCAGTTTCTCACGGACGGGTGCTCTGTGCGCCTTCTGCACCCCCAGCGGTTCAGTGATCCGCTGTGGAGTCTGATGTACAAGCTTGAGTGCTTTTGGGGATCATGCGTGGGCTGCAATGCGTATCTGACGCCGAAAGGGTCGCAGCGGAGGGGCTTTGCGCCCCACTTTGATGACGTCGACGTCTTTGTGCTGCAGGTGAGCGGGAAGAAAAAGTGGCGATTGTACCGGTCTCCAGAGGATTCCCTGGTTCTTCCAAGATACTCCTCCAGAGATTTTACCCGCGGTGAGCTCGGAAAGCCGTTCTGGAAGGGGACGCTGCATGCAGGCGATGTGCTCTACCTCCCGAGGGGCATGATTCACGATGCCGTGTCGGTGGAGGATACCAACTCCCTGCACGTGACAATCTCCATGAATCAGAGGAACAATTACTTTGAGTTCCTAACCTCGCTCTTCTCCGACGCGCTCGAGTCATCCGCCAGAGACCAGGTGGCATTCCGGAGGACGCTGCCGGTGCGGTACCTAATGCCGGAAGACCTCGCCAAAGAGCAGATGATATTCGACAAACAAGTCGATCGGCTGATGGAGAGCGCCTTCCTTCGGGTGAACAGACCGTCGACGATTTGCAGGGCCTTCTCAGAGTTTATGCTGAACCGTCTGCCCCCGCCTCCAGACGCGAAAAGGTTCCCGTGCCTCTCTCCCACTTCCAAGGACGTCAGACACAAAATCAACGATGCGGACGGTTTCCCTGGCACCAAACTCGAGGCAGGCATGTCCGTGACGTTGACATTCCCACAGTCGGCCTACGCCGAACTGGATGTCTCTGGAGAAGAGCCGGCCCTCTTCGTCTACCATTGCCTATCAAACTCTCGTGATTTGCATCAAACGCTAGATGACGGCGAGGCCGAGCCGGAGAGGGTGGAGCCGCAGCTGGAGGTGCCACTGGACTGCGGCCCGGCCCTCCATACCCTCCTTTCCGGGGAGATTCTCCCCCTCGACGAGAAGGACATGGCCGGCGACGCGCTCCGCGTGATCGACTTGGCCCAAGCGCTCCTCGATGCCGGGATCCTATCTGTGGTGGCCGGTGAGGTGGCCGGTGAGGTGGCCGGTGAGGTGGCCGGTGAGGTGGCTGGTGAGGCAGCAAGGCCCCCTCCTCTGAAGCGACGAAGGTGAAACGTATCGGTCGGCTCCGCAGCACGAGCCAAGACCGTGATCAGACGTGTAAATGCAGATTTAAATTTTACATCTGAAGCGATCCAATATCACGAGCGCATCGCCCCTGACGTCCCCACGAGCGCATCGTACATTCGTGAATTCGACTCTATCTGCCGGAATTCGCGTCCGGTCTGTGCTTCAACTGGGATAAGACACGGCAACCGTTTCGATCAGTGTCAAACGTTCCCGATCCCAGCTCCATGGACGCGGGAAGGAGCCTGTCTGGTCGCACCGGGGCATGCCCCGAGCGTCGCTGCGCACATGGCTCGGCACGGGTACGCCGGCCTTTTTTGGCCCGCAACCGGCGAAAGATGATGTTCCATAGACGGGTGGTTGGTGTTCTGACGCCGCCGCACTCGGCGCATAGCGCCGCGGCCGGCGGCGAGGAAGGCTCGACGTGCGTTCAAATTCCTGTCCCTGTCCCTGGCCTCGTTTCCACTATCCGTCCACCAATCATGGCGCATCCGTCCTCACCATCCCGTCCATCTCAAATGTATACGACAGTGGATCTGACCCGTTCAGGGCCCCAAAGTGGATGGGTGTCATCCCGGACGTGCCCATCACCGGGGACGACCAGGGCTCGACAATTTATTCGGCGCTGGCGCACCTGGGTGCGCTGGGAAGCTTTGACGAGAGTCAGTTTGAGGCAGAAACATACTCCCGGGAGGCAACCGGCGGTTCTGGGTCCGACTCGTCCACCGACGTGGCGGTTGAGGCACAGGTCGACGGCGGCGAGGCAATGATGGAGCCCAAGGGTGGCATCCCGCATCGCTGGCAGATTGTCTTCATGATGGCGCTATCATTCGTCCTGTGCAACATGGACAAGGTGAATATGTCGGTTGCGGTGATCCCCATGGCGAAAGAGCTGGGGTGGTCGGCGACGGAGCGAGGCCTCGTGTCGTCTTCGTTCTTCTGGGGCTATTCGTTGACCCAGATTCCGGCCGGCTGGGTGTCGACGTCGATTGGTGGTGCCAAGGTTCTGATGGCAGGTGTGGCGCTGTGGTCGCTGGGGACGCTGATTGCGCCGCCGGCCGCGCACATGGGATTGTTTGCGTTGTGTGCCACGCGGGTGTTTGTGGGTCTCGGCGAGGGGCTGGCGCCGTCGTCGGCGACCAATGTTTTAGCCCGGGTTATTCCGGAGGGGGAGAGGGCGCGGGCGGTGACGGCCGTGTTCGGGGGACTGGACGTGGGCAGCGCCCTCGGACTCACGCTCTGCGGGCCGTTGATTTTCTACTTTGGGTGGCAGTGGGTGTTTTATTTGTTTGCGGTGCTCGGGCTGCTGTGGTGCTTGGCGTGGCCCCTGGTCAAGCCGGATACGAGAGAGCCGGGCGAGGTCAAGCCGGCGACCAAGGCCCCCAAGGCCCCGACAAACGTGCCGTGGGGCAAGTTTTTGCGATCGGCCCCGGTCTGGGCCGTGATTGTGGCGCATTTCTGCTACAATTGGGGCTACTATACGCTCCTGGCCTGGCTGCCTTCGTACTTTGAGATGGCACTGGGGCTGAACGTGGAGAAGAGCTCCCTGCTCACGCTCATCCCGTACATTGCCATGACCCTTATGACGCCGTTCGTCGGCCCGGTTGCCGACGGTCTGGTCGCCAAGGGATGGTCAGTGACCAATGTGAGGAAGCTGTCTCAGGGTATTTCGTTCGCAGGCCCAGCCCTCTGCATGCTCGCAATGTCGATTTTGACCCCGGCCGTCCCAGGAACCGGCAACACCCCGCTCCTGGTCGCCATCATGTCCGTGGCGTTCGCCCTCGGCGCGTGGGCCCGGGCAGGCCTGTACTGCAACCACCAGGACCTGTCGCCCAAGTACGCAGCCGCACTCCTCGGGCTCACCAACACCGCCGGCGCGCTGCCTGGCGTCCTGGGCGTCACTGCCGCTGGACTCCTCCTGGACGCCACTGGATCATGGTCGTACGCGTTGTTCTATCCGACCATTGCCTGCCAGGTGTTTGGACTCGTCATCTACAGCATATTCGCGAGCAGCGTGCGGCAAGGGTGGGACTGATGTAATTCAATCTACTAGATAATAATCAACATTGGTATAGTCTTCGAGGGATACAGATTCAAGGATCGTATCCCTCCATGGTAAATGTAGGATGCTTCTGCCAGGCTATCACTCCGGCGCCTGAACGGGTGTCCTCTGCTTCCTCGGCCGCTTGCCTCGGGTGCCACCGCTGGGGGAGGCACCCGGGCGTTTCGAAGTCGAGTCGCCAGACTGTTCAGAAGGCCGCGTGGATCGGGATGCTTTGCTGGTACGTCCAACGTCCTTGTCTGGGGGGCCTTGGATCGTTGCCGGTCGCTTGGTCCTTGATCGAGGCGCCGCTGACGACCCGGCCGCCGGTCGACCCGAAGGTCGACGCACTTCCTGACCCGCGGCACCCTCGTCCCCCACCAAACTCGATGCCCCATTCCACCGGAACATGTTCAGCCCCGTCCTGTACCTCCGTTTGGATTTCTTCTCCGACGTCTTCGGAGCACCCTTCAAGCGACCGAGCGACGTAGCGAACTCCAGGAGCTCGGCCCTCGTCTTCTTCGCAGCTTCGTCGGCACATTTCGTCTCCTTGCAGAGCCTTTTCCAGTCGTCGTCGACCTTGATTTGGGTGAGCTCATTGGTGCGCGCAACATGCTGCGCCGCAAGAACGCTGCGGGTGACTATGGTCGGGGCGTCGCCCGTCGTGGACGCAAGGACTCTCTTCCTGTATCGATCCCTGAATCTCCTCTTGACACGTCCCCTGCACTCCTCCGCCCATTCTGCGGCTGCAATGGCTGTTCGATGGTTGTCCTCTGCATTGGCCAAGATGCCCTTCGCCTTGATGATCCGTGGATGCTCGCGTTGGGACCCAGATGCCTTCTGCAGCTCCTCCTCCTCTACGGAAAGCAGGGCCTGCATGCACGTGGCAGTCTTCTCCGAGTCGCCGGCCGCCCGTCGGGCGGGAAACGGCCTCGATAAATTGGGATTCTCCTCCAGGATGTGGCGGAGGATGCCACGCACGCCATCCAAACACTCGCTGATTCTTGACGCCTGCAGCCGGACATTTGGCATATGCACCACGGCAGCCTTTCCTGCCTCTTTGTACACCTTGCTCCTCTCTTCTTTTGTGGACATACCGTAAGTGTCGTACGCTTCCTGTACGACGGCGTGATGCGCCGCCCGCAGGGCGACCACGTTTTCCTTCAGCGACTCGAAGGCGGCGTCTGCCTCTGCCTCGAGCTCCCACGCCTGGACCAACCACGTGGCTTCCTTCTCCTCCACCGCCATCGCACAACACTCCACTTTTTCGATCGTCGTCTTCATGATGTCCAGTTTGTCGAACGCCGGAATCGACACTTGCGACTCTCCTCGGATCACTTGGTTGGGGTGGAAACGACCGGGGCATGGCAAGCCGAAGACCCACCTGGTCACGCCGCGCAAGCCAATGTTTTCATACGCGGCATGGACATCCCTATTCTTCAGACTCGTACCATTAACGTGACAGGTTCCTGTGCAACACTTCACGTCTCTACTGGTACGCGTCTTTTCCTCCTTTGATTGGGCATCCTCCTCGACCTTCTTTTCGGCACGCGTCAGGCGTTCTGTCGCTGACTCCAAATCTCTCTTCACTTTCTTCCCTTTCGACTTCGTCGTGTTCTCGTCCAACTTCTTAACGCTCTTCTCCAAGCGTTTCTTCCTCTTCCTCAACTTCTTCACCCGCTTCTCGTCCTTGGTCGGCGGGCGGGCAACGTACGTCACGTCCTCTAGGACGTGTCCGCATGTGCACGACGCCGTCGTGTGCCAGTGGGCCACGGGAAACGTATGGTGCATCCTCACACACGTCATCGCAGACTTCTTGACCCCCACCATGCGCCGGCCTCTGCCGCCCGACAGAAATTTGGCGCTCTCGAACATGACCACCGGAGGCTTGCGCTCCTCTCCGTCCTCCAATTTCGTCTTCCACAGACTCGCCCAGAACTTGTCATACACTTTCAACGAGCGACAGTGCACGTCGAATCCCAGGCGAGCCCGCTTCTTGCCCAAGATGCCGTACTTCAACTCCCGAAGCATGCGAGCGTTCTCTGCCACCAACTTGACTCGCTTCATAGACTTCGTGGCGTCGACCGTCTTCGAGGAGTGATCCGCGAGCTTCTTGTCGTACTCGGCCAAACGTTCCATGCCAATCCTGTTCCGCAGCTTGTTCGTCTCCGCGCATCGATGGTTGATCCCGCTTTTCTCGAGCACATCATCTCTGGTGAGAATGAATTGCTCCCCCGAGATGAGATCCACGCAGCACGCGACGTTGTTTTGCCCAGGGTCGTTCGCAAATATACGATACTGAAGCGGCTTGAGCTCATCACGATTCTGGCTGAATCGCTGCCCGTACACGATATCCTCTGGGAATTCCCAGATTGCGGCTATACGTTCCTCGTAGCCCTCTACGAAAAAGTGATCGGGGTACAAGCCGCTCCTACGCGACCAGAGGGGGTTCTTAGACTCCTTCTTCCTCTGCGCCTCGTTCTTGGTAGCCCTCGATTTCTTGTCGGGCAGCTTGTTCCCTCCATTTGCCTTCCTCGTCGTGGTCGAGATGCTCGCCATGTTCACCCTCCACGCCAGGTCTTGCTCCCGACCTTTGCGCACCGCACCCCCACCCTGTCGCTCCCCCGGCCTTATCCACTTGGCCGCGTGTTCCGTCGCTTGGCCCTTGAACTCGGCCAGGTTCAGTTTCTTATCATTGTCCTTGATGTCCGTGTGTCGGTCCATGTGACGCAGCACCTCGAAGAACATTTCGATATCTACCGGGGCCGACAGATGCTCCCCGGGCTTCCCGACAGCAACGACGTTCCAGGTCTTCAGTTGCGTATCCTTGATCGGGTCCTCCATCAGGTCTTTGTTTTCCCGCTGGACATACTCTTCGAAGGTCTCTGGCACACTGCCGGAACAGCTGCGCGTGGCGGGCCGGTTCCGCAGCGTGCTATACGTCCCATTCAATGCCTTCCGGGCATCTCGGCGCTGGATCGCAACGGTATTGTGACGTTCCACCTCTCCCAACATCGACACCGTCAGCTCGAACGCCTCCCAGGGAACCTTTTTCAGGGAAGCCACATCGAGCTCGCGGCGAATGTCGGCCATCTTATACCGCTTCTGCCACCTAGGATATACGCCTTCAGGGTATGCCTTGGCCAGCATGGATCTGGCCCTGTCGACCTCTAGCTGGCAGATTTCCTTCTGCCCAGCAACGGTAAACTCGATGCCTCCGAAGTCGACACCGACACCTTCTTCCCCCACGTTCTCGAATGCGACTGCCATCAATGCTCCGAGGCGTTTTTCCCGGCCGTCTCCGTTCGCCACCAGAAGAAACCTTTCGTACACGTACCGCAAGTCAAGGTAGGGATCCCCACCAGCGACAGCATTATGAATCTTTCTGGCGCACTCGAGCAGCTTCTCCTCCACCTGCGCGAGTGTGAATCTCCAAAGGGCAGTGAGCAGATACGGACAGAGACACGTCGGATGCTTTTCCATTTGTTCGAAACATCGAACGATTTTGTCCATGGCGATGGACAAAACTATCCATCCACCTTTCAAAACCGTACCTCGACCACCTTCGGACGCGTCTGGCCCCCAAACGTGAGCCACACCGCGTACGTGACCATATCGTCGTCGGATGACAGCGTCCTGAAGTAGATCTCAACCCTCGACCTCAGGTTGAATACGACGGAGGTCAGCGTGTTCCTGGTTATCTCGGAGGCGACTTTGTCCAGCATCAAAACCCACATCGTGGAGTAGTATCGTTTCTCTTCTTCGTCATTGTTAGTCGGTTCAATGCCTTGGATGAACTCTCTCATCTTCTCAATGACGGTACACCCGCAAGCCAAACGTTCCCCCTCAAGTTTCCCACGATACGCCTCTATCTTCTCGTTGCGTTGCCTGCGTTTCTGTTCCCGTAGCTTCCAACTGGGTGGCTTGAGCACGCTGATGATCTGATAGACGAAGCGTTTCATGGACGTCGCGAACGGTTCGTTCTTCTTGACGCCGTTAGTCACGCCCATGTCCTCGAGGGACCCCCTGAAAAAGTCGCGAACGAGTTCGCCGCCGATGCCCAGCTGAAACGCGTATATCTCGCAGGTCTCGTCAGCGAAGTGTTTCCTAAATTGCTCTGCGACCCCTTTCGATATGTCACCCGGCCTGGCAGCGAAGACGCACGTGAGCCTCGAGGCATGCAGGAACAAACGTGAAATGTGCGTGTGACGTACCTATTATTCTCCAATAGGGTAGATGACACGCCAGTTTTGATTGTCTGGACGTGAGGGACATGCTCATTCGCGAATCGGGGCGGTTCCCCCTCGCAGGGGCGGCCGCCCGCCGGCATGCTCGTCCCCATGCTTCGCGGCAGCGAGCGCCTCGCCGCACGAGTGTTCTTCGCAACTACGTTCTCGTTTCTAGATATGTATGTGAAGAGAAGAATGAGAAGAATGAGAAGAAGAAAGAGGGGAGGAAAGAGGAGAGAAGGTGAAGTTGCCGGACCTGTCCTCTCCAGAGCAGTGGCCGTCGCTGGATGCGCTGAGGCAGCAGTTCAAGGGCAAGGTTACGTGGACCTCGGAGGTTACGAGTTGTCGGACGAGGAAGACCACCATCAGCTAGGATCTGTGTGGCTCCGAGACCAAGCTGACTGAGTTCGGTGTGCTCGTTGAGCGTGTCAACGGTGCGCCGATGAAGCTGACGGTCTGCCTGAACGGTTCGGTGCATATTCCCAGGAAGAAAGGAACGAACTGGTCCGAGGTCGAGCACGTGTTGTTCGTGAAGCACGGCGATATGGGGCAGATCACGTTCCACCCGGTTACGGCATCCCCAGTGACCACCGCTGCCGTCGCTGGCCCGTCGAAGCCCCACCTGACCTTGACCAGTCACAGCTCTCATCCGTGGCGACCTGCACCTCGAGCTCCCACAGCGGGGCGTCGCAGAAGGAACACGACGTCGCCCTGTCGCCGACGTCCAGATACTCCAGGTACTCACCGGACCGGTCTGCAGGCGGGGCCGGGTCGGCCACGTGAGGGCGCGTTTTCTTGCTGTAAGGGCGCGTTTTCTTGCTGTAAACGCGCCGCCGTCGCTCATCGACGTGTTCATCGGGCGTGACGACGGGCGTGACGACGTTCGGGTCGCTGTTCTCGTCGGGAACGCATCGATCGTCTTCCGTTCGATCCACGTCAGCATCGATCATCTCGACGTCTTGGGCCCCCTCCTCGCCCGCATACCGCGTGTTCGCGCGTCTCTCGTGAGAACTGCGAGTACGCATCCTGGCGGGCGGCCCGACGGGGACGTGACGGGCGCGTGGCTGGGATTCGGAATGTTTCGGTTCGTTCCGGGCCCGTTTGACGTGATGTTCGGCCCGAGAGCGACGTTCCGCAAGCGGCCGCGCCGTGAACGGGTCGTCAACACACAATACGGATGACTGGATCGATTACAAAGATATCCATAGGTATTCGTCTGTCTGGCCGGGCCCGGGACGGTCGGCTTCGAGCCCTGGTTTTCGGCCGGTTTGGGGAACTTTCGGTCCCGCGTTCTCTGCGCACGTCGAGATCCGCGCGCTCTCCTGATATTTTTGGTGGTGTGCACTGGCTATACTATGTGCTGGGTGAACTAGCTAGTACCAATATTGGTAGATAAAAAGCATTCATTTTGGCCCGTCACCCCACGCCCCGCGACCTGTTTATATACCGTCGCGACTGTTTACGTCCGTCAAAAGGCCGAACAGCCGACGAGGCGACCATGGCGACCGAGCCGGATCAGGCGGGATTGTCGCGAAATCAAGGGTTTGAGCCGCTATCCACCCTGGGTGCGCT
>JACLAB010009103.1_pt1 | contig 14832 bp, 10 predicted proteins | sample 8027921 | NCBI WGS metagenome assembly JACLAB01 (sample SAMN15725117, study PRJNA655200) | protist metagenome | isolation source: fluorescence activated cell sorting (FACS) single amplified genomes of... | place: USA: West Boothbay Harbor, Gulf of Maine | collected 2000-07-19 | reverse complement strand
CCGAAACGTCAGGCAGCGGCGAAAGCGGAGAAGAATCTCGCCGATAACGACGGTTTAGGAAACATTGATTTCGATGGAGACGACGACAGCGATTCAGACGACGGGCACATGACGTCGCCGCAAGCGCTCGTGAGAGGGAAAGCGACGATATCAATAATCTCGCCCATCCAGCCGAGCATAGCCGGGAGAGAGGTATCGTTGCGATCACCAGGCGGTGGAGGTAGTGGAAACGCGAAAAAGAAATCATCGACGGACAAAGCTGCCGCCGCGGCTGCCGCGAAGAAAAAGGCGCAACATCAAAAGAAGAAGAAACGCGAGGAGCGAATCGAGCTCTCGGACGCGGACGACTCGGACGACGTCATGGACCTCATATCGTCGGACGAGAGCAGCGAAGACGACGAACCAATCGCGAAGAAGGCGCGACCAGCGAGACTTTCTAGCGCAACGGCGACGAAATACAAGGAAGATTCGGATTCAGATGATGATGATGCTGACGAGGATGGAGAATCTGAGGAGGAGGAAGAGGAAGAAGAAGAGAGCGACTTCGACGACGACTCAGATTTCGAGTAATATAATTCTAAAACAAACACGAGAAAAGTAGCGAGAAACCAAGAATAGATTATAAATTTAGATGCGAGTGGTACAACACGTAATGATAACAAACAACAGCGACAACGACAACGCGAGGATTACTTCTTCTTACTTAGTGCTCTTTCAAGAACTTCTGTAATCCGAGAACAGCGCTGTTCGATCCCACAAACATGGGCGATTTTTGATGGATTGACATAGGTTTCACTTCCATGACCCGTTCGTCGGCCATTTTCCCTCTCGTCGCCATTCCGTTCGCTTGCTCCGCAATCATAGCAATCGGCGCAACCTCATACAATAATCTCGCCTTACCTTCCGTCGCCTTCACGTCTGGAGGGTACAACCAAATGCCGCCGTATAACAACGTTCGATGGAAATCACCGATGAGAGCGCCGATGTACCTATACGACCAAGGATCTCCTTTTCTCCCGTCGATTTCGCCCGTTTGTAACTGTTTCACGTACTCTCTTAACTCCGGAGCCCATAATTGCACGTTCCCGTTGTTCCCACTATAAATGCGTTTCATATCTTTGCCGTCTGGAATTTGTAACTTTTCGTGCGACATGACAAACTCGCCGATTTGTTCGTCCAGAGTGAAACCAAACACGCCGTGACCAGTGGTAATCATAAAAACGCACGACGAAGAAAACATGCAATACCCAGCCGCGACTAAGTTCTCTCCGGATTGATTCGCGTTTTCCGTGCAGTTTTTCATGATTTCCTCGGCAGATTGCGTCGGGTCAATGTCGCACTCTCCGGGTGAATAAATGCCAAAAATCGCACCCGTCGTGACGCACGCGTCGATGTTCGAGGACCCATCGATCGGGTCAAACGTCACCACGTAATCTCCATTCCCAACGTTCGTCGCTGATAAAACCGGGTGATCTTCCTCCTCCGTAACAATCACCGAACTTCGTCCGCATTTTTGTACCGCGTTTAAGAAAATATCGTTCGCGATGACGTCCAACTTCTTCTGTTCGTCTCCGCTTTCATTTTTCCCACCCGCTAATCCAATATTCCCTTGCAACGGAGCTGCTTTCACTAAGCTCATGATTTGCTTACACGCGATGGCGATGGAATTGATGACGATGACTAAATCGTCGTCCAAATTCCCGAGTTGTGCCTGGCGAGTCAGCCATATGGAGAGCATTTTTTCCGCAGAACTGTTCGTTGTTTGTTGTTCTTGAGACGCCGAAGAGTAAAATCTTTTTTTTTGTGTTCTTCGTGTTGAACAACTTTTCTTCATCATCATCATCATCATCATCTTCTTCTTCTTCGAAGACAAAGAAGAAGACAAAGAAGAAGACAAAGAAGAAGAAGCCATCGTCATCGTCGTCGTCGTCGTCGTCATCGCGTTCTGTCTCTCTGTCTGTCGTGGTAAAAAATGAGGAGAAAGAGAAAGAGAGAGAAGAAGAGAGAAGAGATGAGAGATATCTTTTATCCACAACAAGAAACTTTATGAGAGAGAAAAACTTGTTTTGTGTTTTTTGTGTTTTTTTTTCGATTTGAGAGTCACACGTTTGACCAAAAAGTCGTCATTTTACTCGTCGTACTCACAATTCGAGATTCCGCACTGAACTGTGAATTAAAAACGAGAAGAAGGAACACAACACAACACAGAAGAAGAAGAAGAAGAGAGATGATGTCTCGCTTTGTTGCGACCACCACGACCACGAGCGCTGCGACTCCTGCTTCTGCTCGTCTCGCCGAGAGTCGTCGTTTTTGTCGTCGCGGAGGAAGGAGTCGTGCGACGCTCACCACGTCGACGCCTTCTCTTTTGCCCCCGAAAACGACTTTTAACGACGACGCAATTCTTCTGTGTCGTCGATGCAAAGTGCGAATTAATGTTGTTCGCCGCCGCTCGGGCGAGGGTTTGGGTAGGAAAAGTTTTAACGCCACGAGCGCATCATCTCGTTCGCGGAAGAATAATGTGTCGTACGGCGGCGACAGCGGCGGCGACAGCGGCGCGTACTATGAAAAGGAGAACGATGGAGGAAGAGGTCGTCAGAAACAAATGCAACAAGATCGACTGGCCTATACGAAGTCGAGAAACAGAGAAAATACGTACGATTTTGCGCCAACGAGAAGAGGAAATAATAATAGTAATAGTAGCGGGTGGTTTGAAGAGGACGAATACGAGACGCAAGAACAAAGAAAAGGAGGAGGAAGAGGAGGAAGAGGAGGAGGAGGAGGACGGAATAGTAATAATAATAATAAACAACCTCGTCTGTTTCCCCGAGAACTGGATAAATTCTTAGTCGCCGGCGCGTTTGTCGTCGGTATCGGCGCCGGCGTCGTTTTCGACACCGCAGTGGACTTGGAACCGTCCAACGTCGCGTCCAGGGAGATTTTAGATCGACGAACGCCGTCGAGCGAAGTGTGCATGGCGAACGGGGATTCGGCGATGGTGTTTGACCAGAGGGTGTTTTTGTCCTTGAATCCTTTCAACGTGTACGTGGCGCAACCAGAGGTGAAACCGGGGTGTGTTTTAAGAAGATCAAACTGGTCGGTGTTGGAGAGAGAGAAAGTAGTCACGCAAGATCAAGAGAACGATTGCAAGAGGAATTTGAACACGTTCGCGTACGTCGGGGATTTGAAAAAGTCGCCAGAGGTGTCGTGCGTGTATCACTCTGAAGAGGCGGAGAATCAGTTCATGAAGGACCCGTCGAAAGCGGTGTTGGGCGACGGCGTGAGAGGGAGCGAGAAGGGCAAGAATATCGCCGGTGGCGGAGGAGGTAGTAATAACAAATCCTTTCGATAGATGCAAGGTGCAACTGTGCTCTCTAAGTTTCAACTAAATCCTATATATATGACTAACGACCGACGAACTCGTCCAGCGTTTTCTGCGTGGCGTCGAAACTCTGTCTTCGATCGGCCGCATCTTCCATTTTCGTTTCCATCTTGTTCCCTTTTTTCGTACCGTCGAGAAAATGACCCAACGTTTCTAGTTTATTTTGAACGCTTTGCCATATGATATCGTCCACGCTATCTTTCGCGTGAAGAAATTGAACCAGGACGGAATCTCGCTGTCCAATTCTGTGCGCGCGGTCTTCCGCTTGAAGTATTTCCGCCGGCGTCCACGAATATTCCGAAAAGACGACTAAACTCGCGCGCGTGAGAGTCAAGCCGACGCCGGCGGCTTTAATCGAAAGCACTGCCACTTTCGGTGAGTTTGCGTCGCACCTTTGGAAGGAATCCACTAAACCTTGACGCAAACCGCTCGGCGTTTCGCCATCGATGCGAATGAACTTAGTTTTTGTCTTCTCCATCGTCTCCACGGCGGCGTGTAGCAAACACTTGTGGTGCGCGAAGAACAAAATTTTCTTCTCCTCGTCGACAGACTCAAGGAGATTTTGAAGATAATTCTGTACAGTTTTCACCTTCGCCTCTGCAGTACTTAAGTAATATTTGTTCATCAACATTTTACGCTCTAAAGTTTCCGTCTCTGGTAACGCATTCATAGCCTGAACGATCGGTTGTATTTTTAAAGTCCTCTCCGCTTTCGGTATCTCCAAGAAAATTTGTTCCCGTTGTTTAGGCGGGAGCTGCGTGAGCACGTCTTTCTTCTTTCTGCGAATCATGACCGAAGAAGAGACGACGGCGAACAACTCTTGACTTTCGCTCGACCCGCTAAAGGCGCCAAATCGCCCTCCTGAACAATATCTTTGACCATATTCTGATAATTTCGGAAAAATATCCGGTCGCAAACTCGTCAGTTGCGAAAATAACTCGATTGGTTTCGCCAGAGCCGGCGTGCCGGTAAGACAGATTGCTCGTTTCGCGCGTATAAGAAAGGGAACGACAGCCATCGTTCGTTTGGCTTTCCGGTCTTTGAGAAAGTGCGACTCGTCGCACACGACCACGTTCGCTTTCATAACGTTGAAAACGAGCTCGAATAACTCCTTCTGTATCTGATTACAGATGGAATACGGCACGATAATAAAATCGATTTTTGTCGATGCGCTGCCGCTGTCGTTGCTATTTTTTCGCATTTCGTTCAAGATATCCTTGGACTCTTTCGCGGATTCAATCTTGCGCACTTTCACTGCGCATTCACCTTTTCCATCGTCGCCATCAACTCCCCCGAGCCATTTCTCGATTTCGTGTTTCCACGTGTCTTTTAAACTACTAGGACAGAATATAACACACGGCCAATCTTTCGAATAAACTTTCGAGACGCCCAAAGCTTGAATGCTTTTCCCTAAGCCCATTTCGTCACCAATCATAGCTCGACCGTCTCTCTTAAGAACAAACTTTACGCCTTCGCTTTGAAATGGAAATAACTTATCTTTAAACGGAATAGAATTGAACTGATTGTCGACCATTTTATCGTGAATCATTCGATCCGCGCTTCGCAAACTTCGTCTCACGAACGGGTGTGGATAAAGGATATTCACCGCGTCGTTGATATCAAATTGGCGCTTCAAACTCGACACGACTAGATCCAACCTTCCGTGAGGTATACCATCCCACGTGATTATATTTTTCATCACCGTGCCGTTATTAATTTCTTCCAACTGTTCTCTTCTCTCGTACTCTTCCGCGCTTTCTCTTGCGAACGCTGCGTCAAACTTCGCGACGAGTCTGTCAAACTTCCGAGCGATTGGCGCCGAGATGAACAGTTCAAACTTAACGCGTCCAGCGTTATTATTACCACCCTCGCTGGGTAAAATGGATATCTTTTTCACCGCGTGATGTTGATGCTGGTAGTTCTGTTGCTGCAAAACCTCTTGTTGTTGTTGTTGTTGTTGTTGTTGTTGTTGTTGTTGTCGTTGTTGTTGCTGAGAATTTTTCATAAAATCAAACGCGTTTGTCGTCGTCGTTCTCTGCTTCTTTCTCTTCTCTTCCTCTGCTCGAACGATAATTTGATCGAACTTTTCCTTGTCCATCTCAATCTCAAAGTCGTCCTCCTCCTCGTCGAAGAGCGACATCGGAGAAGAAGAAGATGAAAAGAAGATGAAAAGAAGATGAAAAGAAGATGAGAAGAAATCTAAGCACCGGAGGATTTCAATATCGTAATTCTTCTTCCGTCGTTAACTAATACCGAGAGGGAAAGAGAGAGAGAGAGAGAGAGGGAAAGAAGAGAGAAAACGACGAAAACGTCTCTAAGAAATGCGGCGCATCAAAGTTTCGCTGAAAATGTCATCTCTTCTTCTCGTCTCATCTCTTTGTGTTGTTGTTCGCCTTTACACAGTGAGGAGGAGGGGACGACAAAACAACAGAGAGAGAGAGAGAGAGAGAATTTTTTTTTTCAGCAAACAAAACTTAAGAGGAGAGAGACGATCGTCCAACCGTCGTGTGAAAGGAAAGCGGAAAGAGCAGCGCGAGAATTTTTTTTTTTTTGCTTTGTTTGGAATCCTTTGGATAACGACTTTTGCCTCTTCGGCACCACGTCTCCTCATTTCTCCTCATAAAAGGAGAACTAGAAAAAAAGAAGTTTCGACATACAGCACTCAACGCGCGGTCTTTTACAGCGTCTATTTTTCTGTATCTTTATAAAGTAAACGTAGCGTAGACAGTAACACACCTCATTTAAGGATATAAAAATGTTCGCGTCGACGACTTTATCGAGCGTTTCGTTTTCGCGTGCGAATGTGGGTGGGGCAACGACGTCGTCGGCTTCGAAAGGCAGAAAAGTGACAATGGTGATGCGCGCGAACGCGTCGATGTCTTCGACGCGAACGTCCATTCCGGGTAACTTTTCCGGATTACGATCCACGAATGCCATCGACATGACGAGCACGTTATCCAGAAACGGTAACTTTAAAGGCGTCACCTCGAGGCAACTTTCTACGAAAAGTGGTTCTTCTTCTTCGTCCTCGGGTAAGAAATTGGGAGCAGTCATCAAGGGCCCACGAGCGATGTTTGAACGCTTTACGGAAAAAGCGATCAAGGTCGTCATGTTAGCGCAAGAAGAAGCGAGAAGGTTAGGTCACAACTTTGTCGGTACGGAGCAAATTATGTTGGGTTTAATCGGCGAAGGTACCGGTATTGCCGCGAAGGTTTTAAAGTCCATGGGGATATCGTTGAAAGAAGCGAGAGTGGAGGTGGAGAAGATCATCGGTAGAGGTTCGGGTTTTGTAGCGGTTGAAATTCCGTTTACGCCGCGAGCGAAACGCGTTTTAGAACTCGCTTTAGAAGAAGCGAGACAACTCGGCCACAATTACATCGGCACGGAACACTTATTGTTGGGTTTGTTGAGAGAAGGCGAAGGCGTCGCGGCGCGCGTTTTGGAAAACTTGGACGCGGATCCAGCCAAGATTCGATCTCAAGTCATCCGAATGGTTGGTGAGTCCCAAGAAGCGGTCGGCGCTGGCGCTGGCGCGACTGGCGGTGCCGCCAGTGGTTCCAAGACGCCTACGCTCGAGGAGTTTGGTTCGGATTTGACGAAACAAGCCGAAGAGGCCAAGTTGGACCCTTGCGTCGGCAGAACGAATGAAATAAGGCGCGTCACGCAAATTCTCGGTAGAAGGACCAAAAACAACCCTTGCTTGGTTGGTGAACCCGGAGTTGGTAAATCCGCGATTGCTGAAGGTTTGGCCCAACAAATCGCGTCGGGAACCGTTCCGGAAACTTTGGAAGGGAAGAGAATGATGACTTTGGATATGGGTTTACTCGTTGCGGGTACCAAGTATCGCGGGGAATTCGAAGAACGTTTGAAGAAGCTCATGGACGAAGTCAAGCAAGACGACGCAATTATTCTTTTCATCGACGAAGTGCACACTTTGATCGGTGCAGGGGCGGCTGAAGGCGCAATAGACGCTGCGAACATCTTGAAGCCGGCGTTGGCGAGAGGCGAGTTGCAGTGCATTGGCGCGACGACGATTGACGAATACCGAAAGCACATCGAAAAGGATCCGGCGCTGGAGAGACGTTTTCAACCAGTTCAAGTCCCAGAACCGACGGTGGATGAAACCATCGAAATCTTGAAAGGTTTGAGAGAGCGATACGAAGTTCACCACAAGTTGAAGTACACGGACGAAGCTTTGGAGTGCGCGGCGAAGTTTTCTTCGCAGTACATTTCTGATCGTTTCTTACCGGATAAGGCTATCGATTTAATCGATGAAGCCGGGTCGAGAGTTCGTTTGGAGCACACGTCTATTCCGGAAGAAGCCAAAGAGCTGGACAAAGAATTGAAGGCTTTGCAAAAAGAGAAAGACACCGCGATTCGAGGGCAAGACTTTGAAGCCGCCGGGAGCATCAGAGACAAGGAGGTTGAGTTGAAATCTCAAATTAAAGCCATCACGGAGAAGAAGCAAGAAGAAGCCAAGGCTGAAATTGAGTCTGGTAAAGAAACCGGTCCGACCGTGACCGAACAGGATATTGCGGACGTTGTCGCCGCGTGGACTGGTATTCCGGTCGATAAGGTTGCCTCGGACGAAGCGCAACGCTTGATGGGCATGGAAGAGAAGTTACACGAACGTTTGATTGGTCAGGAAGAAGCCATCGTGGCGTGCTCAAGAGCTATCCGAAGAGCGAGAACGGGGCTGAAGTCGCCGAATCGTCCAGTCGCCTCGTTCATCTTCGCCGGGCCGACTGGTGTTGGTAAATCCGAATTGGCCAAATCCTTGTCGCAGTTTTACTTTGGCAGCGAGGAAGCGATGGTCCGTTTGGATATGTCCGAATTTATGGAACGACACACGGTTTCCAAATTGATTGGTTCGCCACCAGGTTACGTCGGCTACTCCGAAGGTGGTCAATTGACCGAAGCTGTCAGAAGACGTCCGTATACCTTGGTGTTGTTTGATGAAATTGAAAAAGCTCACCCGGATGTCTTCAACATGATGTTGCAAATTTTGGAAGACGGTCGATTAACCGATTCCAAGGGCAGAGTCATTGACTTCAAAAACACTTTGATCATCATGACCTCGAACGTTGGCGCCCAGCAAATTGAAAAAGGTGGCGGCGGTTTGGGTTTCCAATTGGACGACAACGTCGAAGACCAATCGTACCAAAGAATCAAATCCTTGGTTCAAGACGAACTCAAGAACTACTTCAGACCGGAATTTCTTAACCGCTTGGATGAAATCATCATCTTCCGTCAATTGAACAAGCAAGAAGTCCGTGAAATTGCGATGATCATGTTGAACAACGTGTTCAAGCGATTGAAGGAGAAGGAAATTACTTTGGACGTCACGGACAGATTCAAGGACAAGGTTGTCGACGAAGGCTTCTCGCCGGCGTTTGGTGCTCGTCCGTTGAGAAGAGCCATCATGAGATTGTTGGAAGACAACCTCGCGGAGAAGATGTTGAGTGGCGACATCGCCGAAGGCACGAGTGCTATCATGGATGTGAACGCTGAGGGTGAAATCATCGTCATGACTGGCGACGGTAAGGAATTATCCACCACCGCCTACACCGGCTCCTCTGGTATGGGATAATCGCTCGTACTCGCTTTATGAAAGTGCTTTCGATTCGAAAGAAGCGAAATTAGGCGAAAGAGAGGGAGCGACCAACCAACAAGAGACACTATTAAAACTTAGAGTGAAATAAAACACACACACACACACACACATAATCTACTAATAATAATATATCTGATAATTAAATAAGTTGCACTAAATCGCCCTTCACGATAGCTCTGTCTTGTTCTGCCAGGAGCAACGCCGAGTCTCGGACTTCTTGCACGGAAATCTCGATGGATGCATTTCTTTCCTTCAATTTCAATACGATTTCACTCAATCGAGCTTTTCTTCCTTGCATGCCTTGTAAAATATCATCCACCCCTTCGGCAATATCTGAACGCTGTTTCCTGTCCGCCGCGGAATGACCAGTCAAGATCTTATCCATGTCGATCAAACCCGTTCTCGGATCGATTGCCGCGCTTTGCATTGCCACACGCATCAAACGCAGCGCCTCCGTAGAGTCTTGTTTGTCTACGGTTTTCGACAATCTAATTCTCGCCAGAGCCTCAGAAATACGTACTAAAGATTCCAATTGTCGTGGCGTCGCAGTGACGACTTTCCTCCCTCCGGCTGATCCCAATTGTCGCATCTTGACGTACCCATCGACGAGCTCTTCGCCGGCTTCTTCGCCGAGCACGGGATGACACACTTGCTTCGCGTACGAGATGTAATCTGTCAATAACTCCGCCGAAACAGTCGCTTTCGCTCTCTTCGGCGGATCTTTATAATGCAAAGAGACTAAATGTCTCGCCAATCGTCGATCCGTTTCTGGGTTTGGCTGATCGAGAACTAAGTAAAGCAAATCGAATCTCGACAACAACGTCGGCGGTAAGTGTAAGTTATCGACGATGCTCATGTTTGGATTATATCTACTTCCGACAGGGTTCGCGGACGCCAAAACAGATGTTCGCGCATTCAATACGGCAATGATCCCTGCTTTGGCGATTGACACCGTTTGTTGCTCCATGACTTCGTGCAACATCGATCGCGCGCCGTCGCCCATTTTATCAAACTCGTCGATGCAACACACGCCTCGATCGGATAAGACTAAAGCGCCAGATTCTAACACCATGTCTTTCGTTTCCGGATCTCTCGACACGTATGCGGTCAGACCAACCGCAGAAGAACCAGAACCAGAAGTATACATGCCTCGTGGCGCGACTCTGTGTACGTACGTCAACAACTGCGATTTCGCCACGCCAGGATCCCCGACGAGTAAAATGTTGATATCGCCTCGCACTTTATTCGCCGATGCGCCTTTAAACGTCTTGTTCGTCGCGCCAAAGAGTTGACACAAAATACCTTTTTTGATATCTTCGAGTTCCCAAATAGACGGCGCGACTGATTTTGCCAATCGCTCGTAAATATCTGAATGTCTCGAGAGCTCTTCGATTTCTCGAATCCGCTCGGGCGAAAACTCGAGTTCGGTGTCGCCGCGAGGCGAAATGTTCGAGGCCATCGTTTCCGTGTTTGTCGCATCGTTTTCTTCTTGTTGTTGTTGAGCGCCCATGTTCAGATCGTCCTCCATGTCACCACTACCAGTCTTCATGTACTCTGCATCTTTCATATCTTCGTTATCGTCCTTCTTCGCCGTGTTTCGAAGTTTGCCTTTCGTATCTTTGCGAATGTGAATGATATCCAGATACGTTTTATAAATCGATCGAATAGCTCGTTGGTTCGGCGCGACTCGAATAGGTACCGCTCGATACACCCCCGTCACTTCAACTCTGTCACCTGGTTTCGCCTCGTCTACTAAGGAATCGAACACGCACATGCTCACCGTGTTCGGCGTCGCACCTTCCGGAATCACGTCTGGCGTCTCTTGCATTTTCACCTGTTGCTTGTTTGCAAAGTAACATCGGTTGTGAATGAGCGTCATCGTACCTTGATTGCGGCACTCTAAACATTTCAAAGGCGGTTCATTGACGCGACCGCGGTTGACGACGACAATTTCCGGAGAAGCGCCGCAAGTTAAACATTTGAAGTACGCGCCTTTTAATTCTGGGATGACGGCTGAACATCGAGTAACCATGCCTTTGACCGCGACCATTTTATCGATATCGGACGGATTTAAATCTCTCATCGCGTGCTTTTCGAGCAAGTTGAACGGTCTGACTTCTAAACTCGGTAAGATTTGTTTTCTGAAATTCTCTTTCTCGTCGTCCGGAAGCACTTGATCCTCGTAAATCTTATTCGCTACGGTGTCAAACAACGGAATCAATTCTTGCGGATACGCAACGAGCCTTTCATACAACCAGGGGTCGTAACTCTCCAAGTGCGCACAATCAATGTCCAAGTTTATGTTATCTTTCTCGTGACATAAACGCATGACTTTAATGTAAAAGGAATCCGCGAGCAAGTCATCGTCATCCTCTTCGTCTTGGCTTTGTGTTTGCGTCGGGAGAAGAAGACGTTGACTGTCGTCGAGATCTTCCCCCGCGTTCGCATCCGTATCTTTTTCGTTGTTGTTGTTGTTGTTATTATCAGTGTCCATGGCGCCTTCGTTTCTCTTCTCCGCGCTTCCGTTCGTACCGTCATCTTTTTCACCATCGCCCGCGTTATTTCTCTCTCCTCCCTCGTCGTCTTCGTCGTCTCCTTCGCCTTCCTTTACCTGCTTATCTTTCTTCGTCAAGATGAAATTCTCCAAGAAACGACGAAATCGGTTTTGCACGTCATCGACGCTAATCGCTGTTCCCCAAATAAACGTTTGCCTGTCCTGCTCTCTTTGCAAATCTTCTGCTGCGTTTTGATCTGGATCTCTTACCGCGCGAGCTTTAGCGTCTTGAATCTCCTCTTCAGTGAGTCCCATGAACGGTCTCGGATTGAGCGACGCGAACGCGTTGTTATTATTATTCGCTGGATCCATCGAGGCCCCCGGTCTCGCCCCAGAAGCGGGCGTGAATCGAGGTTGCGCGCCGTGTAAACCCGTATCGTGCCTACCTTGCGACGCCGGCGGATTCGCATTCACAAACGGACTCGGACTCGCGAAGCCCATATTTCTGGGCGTTTGTCTCGGCGTAGGCGAAAAGAGCGAAGCGTTGATCGAATCTCTTCCTTGCGTGCCCGGTTGTTGTTGTTGTTGCGTCGACGAGGGAAATCTTGGCGTTCGCTGAACCGTCGACGGCGGAGGCTGCCTTTGTTGCGTATTAGGAGGATTCTGTTGTTGTTGCTGTTGTTGTTGCTGCTGCTGCTCTTGAGGTGGCCTCTGCGGCGGTGGTGAAAACATGCTCTCGTCGATGCCACCGCCTTGCGTCGGCGCCAAAGTTTCTTCCTCTTCGGTCTCTACGACGGGCGCGGCGGCGGCGGCGGCATCATCATCATCACCATCTTCCTCTTCTTCCGCTAACGCCTCTCCCTCTGTCTCCATAACTTCCGTTTCCTCCTCTTTTTCCGTCGTCTTTTTCTTCTTGCTCGGCGTCACGCTCGGACTTCTCCCTCCTCGTTTCTTCTTTGTTGGAGTCGTTTTTGCCGCAGCAGCAGGACTCTTCTTCTGTCCAAATGAAGGCGAAACACCACCAATTTTCTTCTTCTTCTTGTTTGGCGTCGTCGTCGTCGTCTTTTTCTCCTTCACCGGCGTCGCGCTCGCGCTTCTCGTCGTCGCGCTTCTCGTTCTTCTCGAAGGACTCTCTTTCGCGACGTCGTCGAACAACTCGTCCGCTTTAGATGTTTTCTTTTTCGACGATGATTTTGGAGCGTTGTCGTTTTGTTGCGTTGATTTTTGTGGCGTCGTTTGTCGAGACGAACGACGCGTTGGCGTTGCCATTATTTACGCGCTCTTTTCTCTCTCTCTCTCTCTCTCTGAAAATGCTCTCGTTGAAAAGTGAGTGTTCGTGATGAGAGTGGTGCGTATATATTTACCGCGTATAAAGTACGCGCACGCAACAACGACTAAAAACCAGACCAACGAGACGACACTACTGAGGAGAAGTTTTTGAATTTTTTTTGAACCCAAAATTCACTTTTTCTCGATTGATTTTCTCTCTCTTTTGACTCCTCTGCTTCCTCAAATTTTTCCTCTCTTTTTGCGGTTTTGTTTCACTTGGTTTGTGCCAACACTTTTGACTCACTTTTCTTGCTCGTGTCTGCAGTTATCCAAAAAAAACGCCGCGACGAGAGAAAGAACCGAGAGGTTTTTCTCCTCACACAAATTATAGAACACACACCCACATAGAAGAAGAAGAAGAAGAGAAAAGATGGCATCTATTTCGGCCTCCTTCGTCTCCGTGGCGCCTCAAAAACGAGCAGTAAACCCCTCCAAAACGAAATGCACGAGTCAAACGTCGGTTTCCTCGCGCGCGTTTAGCCGAGGGACGAGCGCATCGTTTAGCGGCGAATCCGTGAGTTGCGCGAGATTGACACAAAAAATGAATGGTTCGAATAGAGGACAAAGAAGAGTGACGACGATGGCGGCGAAGGTTGCCGGGTATATTAAATTGGCCATTGAAGCCGGGAAGGCGAATCCGGCGCCGCCGATTGGTCCGGCTTTAGGTGCAAAGGTACGGTTTCCGAGCGCATGATTTTCTTTTTCCCTCCTCCTTCGGCTGCGCGGTGTAAATTTCTTCGTCTCTCAAAACCTGAAAAAGAAAAACTGACCAAAAACTTTATCCTCTGCTTTTACAACAAAATAGGGCGTGAACATCATGGCTTTTTGCAAAGAGTACAACGCGAGAACGTCGGACCAACCGGGGATGATCATTCCAGTCGAAATTACCGTTTTTGAAGACAAATCGTTCACGTTCATCTTGAAAACGCCGCCGGCTTCGGTCTTGTTGAAGAAAGCCGCCGGCGTCGCGAAGGGCGCGGCGGACCCGCAAAAACAAAACGTCGGTTCCGTCACCTTGGCGCAATTGGAAGAGATTGCTAAGATTAAGTTACCGGATTTGAACTGCACGAAAGTTGAATCTGCGATGGAGGTTGTCAGAGGGACGGCGAACAACATGGGCATTAGCGTTGTCGAGGCGTAAACTTTGAGTTGATATGTACAAATTACTACTATTAGAAAGGTGTTTTGGAATACGATAATAAAACTAGCTTTATTAAATATACTTATTACTCTAATAAGAAAGAAAGAAAACAATCATGCCTTACGCGACGATTACTATTTACTCTGAACATATGTATATATATTTTCAACTTCTAAAGGATACATTTTTCTATATTAACCCGTCGAGCGAGATTCGAGCGAGTGGATAAACGCGCGCGTTCCTCCTCTCTCTTTCTTTCTCTCTCGAGCACTAAAAAAAGTTTGTTTACTTCTTCAACTCTCTGTGCAAAGTGTGCTTCTTCATGTACGGGTTATATTTCATCAATTCAATTCTTTGCGAGTTGTTTCTGCGGTTCTTTTGCGTGATGTATCGGCTCATCCCTTGCACGCCCGCTTCTCTTTGCTCCGTGCACTCCAACGTCACTTGCAATCGGACGTCTTTTTTCTTCGAGGCTGCCATGACTTGCAAAGCGCCTCGTTTGTTGCTGGATCCGGAAGACGACTTAGACGTGGACGTAAACGCAGACGTGCTGGAAACTCGGGAGGATAAAATAGACTGGGAAAGGGCGTTCATAGTATCTGTTGTTTAAGAAGAAGAAGAAGAAGAATGATGAAATCGGTGGTCAGTCTCTTTCCAAAACCTCAAGAAGATCCCCAAAATGTGAAGATTTCCGCGCTTTCAATGCGCGGTTTCTCTCTCTCTCGCGAAACGAACGAACAAAAAATCGATGCCACAAAACGAACGCATAAATGCGATGTCGACGAAGCGAGCGCACCTTTTTGACTTTTAAAACTTCGCAACAAATGATATATATTATTTGAATGTGCGTAGACTCTGCAAGAATTATGAGGTTT
>JACLAB010014042.1_pt1 | contig 14842 bp, 8 predicted proteins | sample 8027921 | NCBI WGS metagenome assembly JACLAB01 (sample SAMN15725117, study PRJNA655200) | protist metagenome | isolation source: fluorescence activated cell sorting (FACS) single amplified genomes of... | place: USA: West Boothbay Harbor, Gulf of Maine | collected 2000-07-19 | reverse complement strand
AGGTGTCTCGCGGGGTCGACGTGACGTCCGGAGAGTTCGCACCGGGAGCCCGCATCTTAAACTTGAAATGAAGAACAAAAATAAACTCGATTTTTGCCTCGTGGGTCATCCCTTTTCTCCACACAGCACGGGGCACCGGGGGGATGCCGCACGGCCACCCGTCCTCCGAATGCGAACCCAGTACATCTCGCAACGAGGATACGGATGTTGATGATAGAGTGACCTTGTCGGTGCGAGAGAACCAAGGGTTTGACCACCAGCTCGTCCTCGCGACCGCGTGGTTCGTCCTCTGCGACCCATCTGCGAACATCGAGCGTCGCGCGGTGTCGTTACGGGCGGTGGAACGAGCAGTGGATGAAATGAAAGGGCGGGAACGCCTCAGGCAGATGCTGGACAGAACCGTAACTTTGTTCGATTCGGGTTACCAAACCACCAAGGATGTGCCAAGATGGTGGGAGAGTGATGCGGGGCGCCCTGTCGCGTTGCACTGTTCAGGCGAAAGCGCAGACGAGGTGGCACGATTGAGAGATTTGCTTCGTGAGCGTCGTTCAATGATCGGGGCGTCGTCTTCGAATGGCGTCGAAGTGCGGGACGTACCTGCGAATGACCATCGACGATGGACTCACGTTCAGAAAGGGCTCTTCGCGACGCGCGACTTCAAGCCTTGGGAGGTTGTGGGCGCGTACGACGGCGTGCTCGTCTCGACCGAGGAGTTTGATGAACTATGCGAGTACTCCTTGGGCGGTCGACTGGAGCACGCGAGGTATTCAATCACGACGAGAGCGATGGATGCCGAGACGAACACGAGCTTAATAGTGTGTGCGTGCGACGATGCGAGGTCCGAGGTCACGAGGTACATCAACGATCCGAGCCGGATAGAAGATTCGAGACCGGTTGACGGCGGCGAAATTTCCAACTGTCTGATTATCGAGGGAAGGGTCGAGGGAGACGACGGTCGCCCGAGCCTATGTGTGGTGACCACGAAACATGTCAAGGCGGGGGAAGAGTTCGGCATGTCGTACGGAGAACAATACTGGGCTTACCAAGGTCGCATGGAGAACGCACACGGCGAGCTAGCTAGATTCAGTTCTATCGGTGTTGCGCATGAATAGAAGCCCGGCAAGCTAAGCACTAATCCGTCGTCTGCGGCTTCCGTCTGTTGTATGTCTGCGGCTTCGAGCACTTTTGCGTCTTTGCGCGCTCGCAGAGCCACGTGAAGCGTTCAGCCACCTGCTCACTCGTCGCGTCCATGCACCCACCTCCCGCGGCAACGAGGGAGGTCCACGTTTCGAGCTTCGGGCCGCTCCTCTGCGCAGCCATCAAGATTGCGTGATCCTGGTCGCGCGTCCAGGCGTGTGACACCGGTCGCAAGGGCTCCCGCGAACTAAACTGCTGCGGATTATTCCCCGCCGCGTTTATCGACGCGACGATCCCCGTCATCGTCGTTGGAGCAGCACCCTGAACGCCGGGGACGACGCCCACATCCGGTGGAGGGTTCGTGTCCAGCGACGCGAGGATGACGGGTCGGGCGCCGCCTTGCTGCGGCGGCTGCTGCTGAGTAGGCGCGGGCAGCCGCGACGTCACATCGGGCTTGTTTGCATCCTCCACTGTCGCATCGACCGCCCCCACGCCTTCTGATGCGGAATCCTCAAGCTCGGATTGCTCCGCGGCGCCTTCCGATTCCGAGTCGCTCAGAATCTCCTCTCGCTCCAATCCGTCGTCCTCGTCCTCGTCCGAGCTGAGCGCCTCCCTCTCAGCCCTGTCCCGCTTTTCACCAACCGCCGCTGAAGCGAGCCTCAACATGCCAGAGCTTCGACGCTTTCGTCTCACCACTCCTCCTCGATCAGCGCCGCCGCCGCCTCGCGAACCGCCGCCGTCATCCTCTTCGTCCTCGCTGTCCATCATCTCCTCCCGCTCAAACATGATATCCGGTGCCTCCCTCGACGCCTCGCTCGCGAATAACATCCCGGACAACGCCGCCTCCGCCAGTCCCTCCCTGGTTGCCTCGTCGTCACCAAATGCCCGCCCGGAAACATCAGGCACCGCATCCGATCCCGTGCGAACCTCCTCAGCCGCGGCGGCGTCCTCATCCCGGTCATCGCGATCCATCTCTTCTTCTTCGCCGCGGACCAGCAAGGACGGGTGCAGCAGGGCACCGTCGGCGCCCGTGCGCGCATCTACTGCCCCGATACGAGGCTGTCGCGGCGCGCCGATGGCACCAGTCGTGTCGTTGTCGTGTAGGCTCGAGTGAATCATGTTGATGGAAGCCACCGCGGAGGGTCTCTGCTCACCCGCGTCCTTCGCGTCGTTACCCGCGTCGGTTTTGCCGGTGAGATACGAGGCTTGGCCACCGTGCGAAGTTGGAGGGCCTTCCGGGTGCGCCTCGCGCCAAAGCCGCTCCAAACACGAGGGATGCCGCGTCGGGAGAAACCTCGAGCACAACCTGTGCCAGTCCTCAGCCCCTGACCTCGCGCCGTCGCGGAAGAGCGCCTCCTGGATCGTCGCAATCTCGTGAGCGGCGAGCGGACGCATCACGCGCTGTTTCGCCGACTTGACTGAGTTGTCCCCCTTGAACCGCGTAGAGTTGCAAAGGTTCTTCTGCCTCTGGGTGATCTGCTTGACCGTTTTGGTGGGGAGAAGCGTCCTGTGGATGAGCTCCCAGTTGATGCCGTAGTTGAGGATACCCGTCGCCAGGAGCTCGTCCTCGGCGGGCAGCCACCGATGGTTAAAATCGTCAGACGCGATCTTGACGTGCGGCACGCGCGGCAGAAGATTTGGATTGAACTTCGGCGCCAGCGGCCTGGACACGGCCACCACGCTGCGGGGCACGCGTACGTAGAAGGGCACGATCTCGTTGGGAGGAGGCTTGCGACGTGTCCTCGATTTCCCCTTGCCGCCTTCACCGGTATCGGTATCCGCCGAACCCCAGCCGAGCGCGCTCGCACTCGGTTTAGTTGATCCCTCACCTTCCTCGCGGAACAGCTCGCTGAGCCGTCCGAAAATAGACTCTGTCGCGCTGATAACTCGCTGCGCGTCTTCACGAGCCGCGTTCGCCGCCGCTGGGTCAGCACTGTTCGCCGCCTCGACCATCGTGGGCGGGGGCGGCACCCTCAGCCCTGCGGGCACCGGCAGGTACATGCCCGCCTTCTCCACGCCCTGAATGAATCGATGCGCGTCACGAAGCGGCGCGACGTCGAGCACGGTGAAAACGCTGTGATTCACCTTGGGCCACCACTTCGTCGCATCGACCGACCCGGTATGCTCCGCGCGAGGTTTCACCGCCGGTTGCGTTTCGGGTACCGTCCGCCTCGCGACGTGCGGGCTCGCGAACCAACCCGTCGGATAGGGCAGCGCCTTACTCTGCACCTTCATGATCAGCCTTTGCTTCGTGTCCTGCACGAGCTGCTCAATCAACCCGCGGGTTCGACGCGCGACGAGCTGCGCGGCGGGTGTCTGGTTCCACGCGGTTCGGGCGTATGTCTGAAGAAGGAGCTGCACGTGGTCGTGTATCATCTTATGCAGCGCCGAGACCTGCGTTGGGGTGAAGTCGCCCCTCGGGATGCTCGGCGCGAGCGGACGCGCCGGCGGTCGATCGATACCCTTCGTCGCTTCCGGCGGGTCGTTCGTCCCGGTCGTCCCCGTCACGGCAGCGACAGCCTCCTCCGCGGTTCGCCTTTTGCGCTCCGCCGCCTGCCTCGCCGACCGAGCCCGCGTGAACGAGTAGATGGGACGCTCGCGGTACTGCGGCCGCTCCGATTTAGGCCGATACACGTACTTTGTCTTGCGGCGCTTCGTCTTGCGTCGCGCGGCGGGAGGCAGCGTCGCCAGCGCGAGTCGTCGTTCGACCCGCGCGGCTTTTGGATCGACCACGGCGTAGTCCTCGTCGTCTTCGTCATCCTCCTCGTCCCCGGCGAATCCCGCGGCGGCGCCTCCCTCGTCGTCCGCCCTCGCGCCCGCGTCCTCCTCCTCGGGAACCTGAAAGTCGAGCGATATCGCAGACAAAAAGTTGGACCACTCCTCCTTGTCGTCGTACTCTCCGTACTCCCCGAACGCGTCCTCGTCCGGCAGCGGCAGCATTCGCTCGATGAAGTCAAAGTCGATGTCCACCAGCGACAGGTTCGCGCGAGTTCGCTTAGCCGGTCCCGCGTCTTCGCCCTCGTCGTCGCTCGCCAGGCTCCCGAGGAGGCGACGCTTCTGTCCAACGACGAGCGGGTCGGATGACGACGGCGCGTGTTCTTCTTCGGGGCGAAACGCCGGGTGGATCGGCGTGAGGCTGGCGGCCATGTCTCCGGGCCCGTCGTGTCGCCGCGGTGGGCTCGACGCGGCGCGAGCGTCATCCTCCGCCGAAGGTTGAAGTTCCGTCGCGACGTCATCCGCGCGTTCGTCGACCCTTTGCTGCGCGTCTTCCTCTTCCTCCTCTTCGTCGGGATCATCGTCGTCGTCTTCTTCCTTTTCAGAGTCGTCGTCGGTCTCCGTCACGTCGCTGTCGAAGAGCTCCTCCATCTCAGCCTCGGACACGTCCGGCAGGCCCTCCACGAGATCTGCATCTGGCTGAGTTGCAAACATCATCGACGAGGGTGACTGGGGCTTCGCCTCGATGTCGGCCACCTCGTCTGCGTCCATCTCTCTCTCCTCCATGTCGTCACCACTGTCGTCGTCTTCCTGCTCATCGTCGTCGTCCTGCTCATCGCCGTCTTCGTCTTCGTCGTCGCCGTCGACCGAGGTCTCCCCCTCGTCGTCGTCGTCGTCGTCGTCGTCTGAAGATCCCTGGCTCTTCTTGGTCGGATCGAAGTCCTCGTCGTCGGTGTCTTCGACGTCTATGGACCCGACCGTCACATCACCGCGATCCGATTCCAACCCGGGGTCAGGATCGTCGTTCGGAACGGGTCCTTCGTCGCGGTCCTCGGCGCGTTCTTCTTCACCCATTTGAAATCTCGAGGCGCACCTGCTCACTTCCTCCGCGCGCGAAGTGCCCCCATCCACCCGAAGCGCTCAGGTCCACACAAACGCACGCGCGCGCAGAATTCGAGCGAGTACCCAAACCTCGTTGAGGAATATCTCGACCGATACTCGCGCGGAACACCTGTGCGCCGCACGCTCGTGACCCCGGCCTACTGCTATCAGGCGATTTTTCACCACCGGACCCGTAACCTAAACGAAAAAAAATATTTCATCACAGAACGGGGGGTCTGGCGGGCCAACCCTCAGACCGCGGAGCACCGGTGTGAAGCACCGGTTGACGCCGCGCGCACTCTTTCACGTAAGAGTAGTCGGTAGAAGAGGACGATCGTTGCAGGTACGCCCGCGCCTGCGCCCTCGTCTGCCCCCCCTTTCGCGTTCCCACGCGGTGACCGACAAGGACTTGAGGGCCAAATTTATCTCCCCTCCCCCCTATGTTTTTTGATTGCTCAGCCCCGACGGGCGGGCGGTCTCCCGCGCTCACGCTGGACGAAACGCGTAGGTCGACCACGATTCGGGCCGCCTGGATGGAACGGGTTTATGCGGCTCGCTCGCATACGTCGGCACGATCCGCGTTCCTCTGCGATTTTTATCGTTCTCGATCTCCGTCGCGGGTGTTGAACACCATTCTGAATACTATTTCCCTCGCTTCCAACTTCACCCCGCAGGATACCCGCGGGCCGCTCGCGATGATGCCCGTGGAAGCGATGTCGGCCGCCGCCGCGCGCTGTACGTACCGTTCGAAGAGCTCCCGCGAGGGCGTCGATCGCGGCGCATGGAGGGTCGCTCTCCTGCTCGCCTCGTGCCTCCTCGTGAGCAGCTTCGGCGTCGCCGAGTCTTCGTGTGTGGCCAACGTCGAGCCGTCGACGTACGACCTTCGAGTGGGAGAGGTGGAGGTCGACAGGCTGCATCGCCAAGATGTCGGCCTCGATCTTGGCGGCGTGATTGAGCAGAATCAATTCGGGCGATCGATAGCTCTGCACGGCGATACCATGGTGGCCATCGCAGCTCTCAGGATCAACGACGATGAAAGCTCCCAAGATAAGGTCTCCAACAGGTATGAGTACGGCATACGCTTGTATGTTCGTAAGGTTCCGGGTGACAAGACGTCTGGATGGAGGGAGCACTGGCAGTCCCCGTTCCTGGACTCCTTCAGGGAGGCCGATGGAATCGCGGTGCACGGCGATACCTTCGTGGTTACCAAGACGGCGAATTGGCCAACGCGCATCATGACCTTCACCCGGAAGGTGCCCGGAGACGTCAACTCGGAATGGGAAAGTACCAGTTTCCACGATAATGGGGTTCCCAATATCCACAGCGTCTCCATTCATGAACACACGCTGGTTGTGGGCTACGATGTTGATAACGACTCCAATAACGGTAACAATCAGGTGGCTGTATTTCGCAGGGCCTCCTTACAGGGCGTTTGGGAACCATCTGCGGTTCCCCTGGCCAGGCCGAGTGACCTCGGGGGGCCATTTCAACCGATGCGTTCATGGGCCGAACATGTTCGCGTCCACGGAGATACTGTCGTTGTGTCTGAGCGGAAATATTCGGTCGACGGTACATCGTCCCTCAAATACGACCGCGGGCGCGTGTGTATCTACAGTTATAACACCGGCGCTTGGGTGCTTGACCCACCTGAATGCGTGCACCCCGACTGGACACTTCTTGAACAGTCCATGCCGGATGCATATCAGGGCCACCCTCATTTCGGTTATTCGATCGACATCGATGGCGACACGATCGTCGCGGGTGGATTTGGGACGTGCAGTAATCGGGGCGCCGCGTGGGTCTTCCAGCGTCGCAAAGATTCCGCCGCTGGGTACAAGTGGGTCCAAACCTCCACGCTGTTTGCTGCGGACACCGCGAGTGATACAATCGGCGATCGATTTGGGATATCCGTCGCGATCGACGGAGGGACCATCGCCGTGAGTTCTGAATCCGATAAGTCAGAAGACAGCACGTATGATCAACCCCCGGGCGCGATTTACATCTTCACCGTCGACGTGGCAGGGAGTTGGATACCTCGCGGGAAGATTTGGCCTCACTCCACGCTCTACCAAAGACGAACTTGGGGTTCTGGAACCTCACCAACTTCACCCTATTCGCAATCGAATTACGCCAATAAAATTGCCATGCGGGATGGCACCCTGGTGGTCGCGGCGTCCAATTACAAACCTGACGCCACGGGCTCCGACACGGGCGCGCTTTTCGTGTACTCACTGCCCGGCACGAACGAGTTCGAAAAGAATTTCGCCGCCGAAGAGATTGCAGCTCTTCCAAAGACCTCGAACGAACGTTTCGACTTCGATCCTCTCCCGGCTAGCAAGGGGCAGTTGGGATACCCTGTCCGCATCGACATGGACGAAGATTTCTTGGTCATCGCGGGTCGCCACGAGGGGAAGGACAAAGTCTTCGTGTACGCGCGTGATAATCGCACCCTAATCGCTGAACTGTTACCTTCGGATGCTACACAGGGGAACGATTGGATCGGATTCGGCGCGAGCGTCGCTATTTCAAACGGTATCGTGGTCGTCAGCCACATCGAGGGTAAAAATTATTTCGACTGCGGGGGAAGGATCGGCGCGGTGTACGTTTACAAAATTTCGAGCTCGACGACCGGCATCAAGACAGAGGACCAAAAGCTCTTACCCGGGCCCGACCCTTGCGCGTACTACGCCATCAACGCAAATTATGCTCACCACAATAACGGTCCATTCGGGACTTCCGTCGCCATCGACGGAGATACCATCGTCGTCGGCGCGCCGAGGGCGAGCATCGACTACGACGGCGACGGTGTGATGAACAACACGAACGTCGGCTACCTGCACGGCACCGTCCACATCTACACGCGGGATAATTCCACCTGGACCTGGAGGCGGGAGCTCCGGGCGAGCGAGATGCAGCAAGTGGAGCCTTCCTGGGATTCGAACGTCATCCACCTCGATGGGGAGCAAGACCAATGGTCCCCGGCGTTTGGATACTCGGTCGGGGTCAGCGGTCACACGATCGTCGTCAGCTCGTATGGAGAGAACGCGGAGATAGACTACGCCAATGATGCCATTGGCGGGGACGTCGGTAGCGCCTACGTCTTCACTCGCAGCTCCTCTGACCCTCCAAATTGGGCACCACGCGCATGGCTCACGGTGCGTGACGAGCATCCATCCAATCTGATGGGCTCGAGCTGCGCGATTGATGGAGACACGATCGCCGTCGGCGCGCAAAACCAGGACACGGACAGCCACGGCGCGGTGCACGTCTTTTACCGTGACGTGCCAGGTGATCCGAACTCTGGGTGGACGCAGGTTGAGAAGCTTCGGGGTGAACATGATTTGCCACACGGCCAGGCGAACGACGTCCAGTTGAAGCTCGGTGCATCCGTCGATATTTATGGCGACGTGATCATCGCCGGCGGCGTGATGGGGAACGTCGGCTCCGCCGGCGCCGCGTACATTTTCACCCGCGACCGACCCGGCGTGTCGTCGTCGACTTGGACTCAGCGCGACAGGATATTCACGGGTGTCGCCAACGACCACCTCGGCGCGCGCGGTGTAGTGGTGCACGGCGATCTCGCGATGATCGCGGGTGGCGGAAATCCTGATGACGGCTCCCCCGCCAGCTTCGTTCGCGTGTACAGGCTGCCATGCCCGGAGCGAGACATTACCGATCCCAACACGTGCAGCTGCGACGACCTCATGGCGCTCAACGGTTTCAAGATTGCGGATGAATTTTCGTCGTCGTCATCGCCTTCATCGGGCTGCTACGGGCCGGCGCCGACGTACAAGTATACGGAGCCCTCACCTCCGGCGCCTTTGCCCTCGTTCCGATTCGCCGTCGACGCACCCTCGAAAACAGGTTACGGCTACTTCGGCGACTGCTTGTGCCTGTGCAAGGGTGAGCAAGTCGCTAACGGGACCATCGACGTCACGGACGACCAAGGCGGCGTGGGGTTTTCCTTCAGTAAATGCGTGGACGAAGGACCGGAAGAGTGCGGAGATATGGCGATCGAAGGGTACATCGACGCGTGCGACGTCAACTTCACCACCACTTGGTCGTACGTCCCGACGTACACGGGTGCCTGTAACCCGGGATATGAAGGCACGAACTGCCAGACAGCCAGCGCGTGCACCAACTCTTCGATCCCGACCAAGGATGGAAGCGACGGTAGTATCCATTGCGGAGAGCACGGCATCGTCGGTGGCACCACAGGGTCGTGCACGTGTACATGCGAAGATGGATGGGAGGGAAGCGGCTGTGAGACGGTTGCAGACGCTCCAGCCCCGTCGCCGGATCCGGGCTCGGGTGGAGGCACCTCCGACGAGTTAGGAGACTGCTCGTGCTACTGCGACGCCGACAAGACCGATTTTGCAGGGAACGTCACCGGTTGCGACGGAAACGGAGGGGACTGCGGTGTCACCTCGGCTGAATGCTCGAGCCTTGGTCCAGACGACCGATGCCCGTCGACTTTCGGCCAAACGTGCTCTACTTACTATGTCGAGTGGTTTGTCAACCCCAGTTACAGCTCGGGTCATTCTCATAATGATTCGGGCTCGGGCGAAACTCGAAAAAACTGCGAGTGTCTGTGCGACGATCAGTCTTGGAGTACGAGGGTTTTCCCGAACTTGGATACTTGCTCCCAGGGGGAGTGCGGTATCACTGAAAGTGCGTGCTCTGATTCTTCGGCTGGGAGTGTATATGATACATGCACATCATACAACCAGGATGCGGTTGACAACGGCGACTCCGACGCATGCACCGGAACCGTTTCCACGAGGTGGACGTATGATGGGTACAGCTACTCTCAAGGTCCAACCTCGTCGCCGGATCCGGGATCGGGTTCAGGCACCTCCACCGGGTATGGAGACTGCGAGTGCTACTGCGATAATAACGGGATAATAAGTTATCAAGGGAACATCGACGTCGATGATGGCCAAGGCGGCGTTGGTGTCACGGAGAGCTTCTGCGATAATAACGGGCCACCTGCGTGCCCGAATGTGGGTTTCACGTGCGACGGCACCTTCACGGTGAATTGGGCGTACGACTCCACGTACACGGGGGCCAACTTTAGTGGTAGATAGTCTGCGTGTGATGAAACAGCAATTCAATTATTTCATCCGTCGCGTGTCTTTCGCCGCCCCGCTTGGGTACCGCAGCCCACTGCCCGGCAGATCTGATTATCTCATTCACACTGACGAGACGCTACTAGCTAGCTAGTCTATGACCCGAGTCCAACCTTCACGAGCACGTCGTTCACACGCTTCAGCAGCACCATGTCCTCCTTGGGCAACTCGGCGCCCAGAGCGTCTAATCCCAACCCGTCGGAACCGGGCTGGTCGATGAACGCGAACGCTCGTCTAAGCTCCGTGGGTCCAGCCGCGATCGGCGCGTCGTAGTGCGCCGGAATGATCCGGACGAATCCCGTCTCTTCATCTCCCCAGTCGCGACACAACACGTCGATGAAATCGCGTGTGAACCCGCGCCCCTTTGAAAAAACCAGCGTCCGAAGGATGGGCGACGGAATCGTGCGTTCCCTGATGGCCTCGAAGGACTTCTCGTAACCCGGTTCCCATTTGAGCTTCCCTTTGAACTCTCCGTCCGCCACCTGGCTCTGCCGCGAGGGCCCGAGGAAGGAAACAACCAGGCTCGCCTTCGCCCATCCAATCTTGAGATTCTCATCCGTCGACGCCGCGGGCGCATCCGCCGGATCATCCGGCGCGAGGTTCAGTAGTCTGTCCCGCGAGATGACCTCCGGTGGAACGGTCGGGATGGACAGAACGATATCCGTGACGAGCAACGACCGTGACTCGCGGTGAAAGAAGCACGTCTCGATGTACGGATTCGCACCCGCGGTGTCAACGCGTAGTACCCGGTAGTCCAACTCATCCAGCCACGGCGGCGTGCGCTCGGAGTCGTCTGGAAGGCCTCGACGGTCCACGGTGAGCGTCCCTGTCTTATCGATGCCCAGCCACTCCAAGGGCAAGTCGACGGGGACGCTCCAGATGCCCTCGGTCACCCAGACCTTCGCTCGCGGGTACCGTCGCGCCAGAGCTGGGAGCCAAATTTTATGCTCCAGCGCATAAGTCGGGAGCACGACGTGTTCCACCGCGCCGAGCTCGTCGAGCAGCTCGAAGAACTCCCTCGTCGGCGCCTGCGGTGAGAAGACGACCAAACCGCCGGTGCTCTTGAGTTTCACCACCGTCGTCCGGATGTTCATGGCGAGCACGTCCAGCGCCTGCTCCTGCTCGAGGGACCAGATGGAATCTGGCACGAGCTCCTTTCGCACCGTCACTCGCTCGCCCCACCCGAAATACGGCTCCCACGGCTCCACGAGGCTCTGAAAGAATCTCCGCCGCGGATCGAGGTCCGTCGGTAGGAGCCTGACCGCGGCGTTCGCGGGTGAGGCCCCTAGGAAGCACGCGCCCAAGCCCATGAGAGCGCCCCTGCGGCCGGCGGATGTTGACGACGACGCCCGTGGAGTCGCATCGTCGGATCCCGGCACCGCAGCCGCAGCCGTGAGAACCCGGGCGGGTCGTCTCGCCCTGCACCCCGCGGGAACGATCGCGACGCGTGCATGCGCGAACGTCGACATTGTTTCGCGTGCGGATGCGGTCTGCGTGCCGCGAAGAGAGGGAGGTGCGACGAGAGCGCACATCAAATACGAAGTGCTATCCGATACAAGTAGTACTATCATATCGCGCGACGATTCTGCAATTTCTGATGACTGGTTCCCAGTCGTGACGAAATTTGTGGCTATCGTCGCGGGACCGCCGAAAGCCTGACGACAGAACGCAGACGACGAAGCGGCATGTCGGTGTTGACGCCCGGCTCGTCGAGCACAGTGTCCGCGTGGTCATCGCGATGTGTGCACGGCTCAACGCGCGCTCTACGCCGCGCGCGCGTTCAATCGCGCGGGGGTTGCCCGGTTCCGTCATCGCTAGTCACTCCTCGCGCGTATTCGTCCGATGATGAAGGCGTCGAGTACCACGACTACTGGAAGGCGGACAAGGAGCATCGCAGCTCGTGGACGACCAAGGAGTCCACGCAGGCGGCGAAAGGTGTGGACTACCTGGTGGAGCTGGGCAGGCAGAGCGAGAACATGAACACGGCGGTCGGAGCCAGGTACGGGGTCGTCGACGACGTGTTCGCCGGAAAGAATAATTCGAAGTTCAACCTCGGCGCGGACTCGGACATCGCGAGCGGTAAGCTGCGATTCACCATGGAGCGGTCGTTCAACAACCTGGTGGGTGATTTCCACGTGCCCAAGCAGTTCGTGGACAGGGTCGCCCTGCACATCGCCAAGAACCTGCTCATGGACCCGACCAACCCGGGGGTCGGGGAGAACGCGCTCGGCAACACGAGGGTGCCTGTCTTGCTCGGCATCTGGGGCTCGAAGGGGTGCGGCAAGACGTTCAACCTCGAGCTCGCGTGCAGGTTGCTCGGCGTACATCCGGTGGTGATGTCCGCGGGCGAACTCGAGGACGAATGGGCGGGCGAGCCCGGGCGGTTGATCCGACGCAGGTACAGGCACGCCGCCGAGATCATGAAGACTCGCGGCAAGGCAACCTGCCTCATCATAAACGACATCGACGCGGGCGTGGGATGGTTCAAACAGACGCAGTCGACGGTGAACACGCAGATGGTGATGGGGACTCTCATGAACATATGCGATCACCCGAACTCCGTGTCCAACGAGGAGGATGACGAGATCCACGCATACAGGGAGGACGAATACATCCGCCGGGTGCCCATCATCTTAACCGGAAACGATCTCTCCACGCTTTACGCGCCGCTTCTCCGTGACGGGCGCATGGACAAATTCTATTGGACGCCGACCAGAGACGACATATGCGATATGGTGCACGCGATGTACAGGGACGACGACGTATCCCGAGCCACCGTGGAGCGGCTGGTGGAAACTTTCCCCGACCAACCGCTGGATTTTTTCGGCGCCATTCGCAGTCGGCTGTACGACGACGTCATCTCACGTTGGGCGGATACCTTCCGAGGTGAACCTGACCCGGTTACTGGCCAACGACTCGTGAGTAAGGCGATGGGCGAGAGTCTGATGAATAAGCGCACTCACGAGCGACCGGACGACGAGGAGGATCCGGGGAAGTTGCTGAACTGGCGCCCGGATTTCGTTCACCACGGCGCTGGCGGCGTGGACATGTCCGAGGCTGTGCTGTTCGAGCACGCGAAAGACCTGGCCAGAGAACAGGAGCTAGTGAACGAAAAACGACTCAGCGATGAGTACATGCGGTACCAGAAGACGTGGGAAGAACTCGTGGAGAGCGGCGAAGTGAGGGAGACACAGGGGCCGAGTATCGAGGAGAAAATTGCCAAGATGGTAGACGAAGACGATTCCATCAGGGAGGCGCAGGCTCGCGCGGTCGAGGCGGCGCGCGAGGCACTGAGGCGGTCCGAAGAAGTAGCGGCGGAGGAACGGCGGCGTAACCCGCCCCCACCCGAGCCTGAGCCGGAGCCTGAGCCGGAGCCCGAGCCACAATACCCGAGATGGTGGCAGGTGGTGACTGTCAAGGATGCGTTTACCATGTTTAAGGAGGAGGGCGTCAAGGTCGTGGACGTGCGGGGTGCTCGTGACCATGACAAGGAGGCCGTGATGGGATCCGTGAACGTGCCCGCCGTGAACGTCGTTGGCAGACCGCTGCATTGGGAGAAGGAGACGAGGGGCGACTTCGAATCGGAATTTTCGCAAATGTTCCCAGATCCGGCGACGGCTCGGGTGCTCATCCTCGGAGCGGCTGACGCAGAGAACGAACCCGACGGCGCGTGCGTCGTGCTGGACCGTCTAAGGGCAGCGGGTTTTGAGTACGTGGCCGCTGTGGAGGTTGCGGGCGGATACGACAACTGGGTCAAACAGTACACGCCCGCGGGGAAGAAGCGCACGGGCAACGCCAAGTACACCAACGTGGTCGGCGCTCCGGGAACAATCTGTGCGTTCTCGGAGATCATCACGCAGGAGGACGGCGTTTTTGACGACCCAACCCTGATGCGCAAGACCAGAGTGTACGATTGAGAAGCAGTGGACGAATGAGGAGCGGATGCCGACATTTTTACTGATGTATTACGAAGAAGGTACAAGACTAATTCATAGTGTACAAAATGCGCCACCGCCGATGATCCTGGGCGGCAGTGCCCTCGGCTTCGTCCCACCCCGGCGACCGCGGCCGCCATAAAATCCTCCGGGACTGCGTCGACGACGGAAATCACCGGGCGTCATCGGACGATCGTCCTCACTGCCCTGTGCTGGTGGAGGCGGCGAGTCATCGGACTTCGTTTCCGCCGCCCCGTCGGATGCGCCCTCACCGGTTCGACGCCTCGCGGCGGCTCCCGCCGGTTGGCGCCTCCATCGCCGATTTTGCGAAGGCGTACTCGCCGGTGCATCCGGCGATCCTTTATCCGACTCGTCTTTCTTCCGGTCGCCATCTGCAGATGCGAAGTTCTCGCCTCCTCTGCCCCGGGGTGGCCTCTTTTTGAACCCTCCTCCGTTCCTGAACGCTTGCCTGCCGCGTCCGCCTCTCCCCGGCCCACCACCCGCACCGGGCCCGGACTTCGACGTCGGCGACTCTCCACCGACGCTCCACATGGACAAAACTGTCGATGCATCGCCGTCGTACCTGCGTATGTCGGTCATCCCCGGCCCGAGTTTCCGGCATCCCGGGGGCGTCACCAGCGAGACCCATCCCGGCAGATCCTCCTCTGGCGTGAGCGCGCTCCTGTCCAGGTCGGGCGGGTCGCTGTAAGAGGAGTGCCAGATGAGCACTGGCTGGTCGCCGAGCGTTCGCAGTGTTTCCTCATCTTCGCTGAGGATATTGTCCACGGAGACGCGCGCGACCGCGCCCTCGAGGTCGTTGAGCGG
>JACLAB010008985.1_pt1 | contig 14848 bp, 10 predicted proteins | sample 8027921 | NCBI WGS metagenome assembly JACLAB01 (sample SAMN15725117, study PRJNA655200) | protist metagenome | isolation source: fluorescence activated cell sorting (FACS) single amplified genomes of... | place: USA: West Boothbay Harbor, Gulf of Maine | collected 2000-07-19 | reverse complement strand
GATGTCGTGCGCGACGCTCGTCGCTCGCGTCGGAGGGCGTCGGTCGACGCGCGCGCCGGTGTGCGGCGCGGCGACGCGCGAGGGCGAACGCGCGGCGTGACGTCGATGCAAATGTGGGGTTTGGATGGGAAAGTCGCAAAGCGAGCTGCGAGGCGCGTCTCGAGGGCGCGAAGAGACGGAAAATCAGCGCGCGGCGACCTCGAGGAAACCGTCGAGCGCGCGAAAGATGACGTCGGTGGCGACGATGAGCTCGCGGCGACACGCCTCGCTGGCGCGCAACTCGGAGTCGGGATCGCAGAGCTCGGCGACGAGCGTCTCGTCGGCTTCTAGAAATTCGAGGGCGTATGATTTCCCCGAACGCGAGTCGCGCTCGAGCTTGACGCGATATTCGCGCAGGGCGATGATGTAATCGCGCTGTTTTAACCCCTCGATCGCGAACGCGCGCTCGAGGATGTCTCGAATGCGCGCTCGCGCCTCGGCTTCGTCGACGTCGCCCGCCGCGCACCGTCGCCCGGCGTCCAGCGTCTCGTCCAGGACTCTCGTCTCCAGCGGCATCGCGCGCATTTTATACTGCGTCGTGAATATTTTTGCCAACTCCAGCAGCGTCGTCAGCTCGTCCTCGGGCGCGCGTCTCGCGTACGCCGCGTACACGGCGTCGAAGGCGTCCTCGCAGAAAGCCGCCGTCAACCGCTCGCTCGCGCAGAACGCGTCCACGAACGTCGCCGCGTCGCGCTCGCTCAGCGTGAACGCGTGATTCACGAGCGCGATGAACGACGCGTCGATCGGCAGCGCGTCGAGCGTCGCGCCGCGACGGGCGTCGTCGTGGTCGTCCCCGGAGGCGGCGCGCAGCGGCGGCGACGACGTCCGAAAGCGACGCCGCGCGCGCGTTTCGCGCGACGCCGGCGCGACGCGCGCGCGCGACGGCGCGCGACGCGACGACGTCGACGGCTCGCCCGCGGCGCGCGCGCTCGAGCGCGCGAGCGACGACATCGCGCGCGACGCGGCGGGCAGTGGCGACCGCGACGCCACATCGAGGCGGTGCGCCGCGCGCGCGCGATGCGACGCGCGATGCGACTCGCGCTGGCGTGGTGCGCGATGACGCTCGGCGCGTCGGCGCTCGCGCGCGGCGCCAGGATCGGGCCCGAACGCGCGGCGCGCGGCGGCGATCGCGGAGAAGAAGGCGGAGGCGAACGCCCATCGACGCGCGTCGACGGCGCGGACGCGCGCGCGCCGCGCGATCGCGCGATCGAGTTCGATCGCATCGAACGCGTGTCTTGGCGCCCGCACGCGGAGGTGTATCGAGGATTCTTGACGCGCGAGGAGTGCGACCACTTGAAGGCGCTCGCGACGCCGAGCCTCGGTCGCTCGACCGTGGTGGACGCGAGCAACGGTGGGAGCGTGCCGAGCGATATACGCACGTCGAGCGGGATGTTCCTGCTCAGGGGGGAAGACGACGTCGTCGCGTCGATCGAGAGGCGCATCGCGTCGTGGACGCACGTGCCGGAGTCGCACGGGGAAGGTTTCCAGGTGCTGCGGTACGAATTCGGTCAAGAGTATCGGCCGCACTTTGATTATTTTCAAGACGAATTCAATCAGAAGCGCGAAAAGGGCGGGCAGCGCGTGGCGACGGTGCTGATGTATCTCACCGACGTCGAAGAGGGGGGAGAGACGATATTTCCGGACGCCGAGGCGGGCGCGAACCCGGGCGGCGGCGACGACGCGTCTTCGTGCGCGGCGGGGAAGTTGTTCGGGGATAAGTTCCGAGACGCGTTCGGCGTGGACGAGGAGGACGCGTGGGCGAGGCAAAGCAAGGCGCGCATCGGGTTGTTCTCCCCGGGCGGACCTTTAGCCCAGCAGCTCTCTATGCATCACACGGTGTTGATCGTGAACGATACCGTGTTCGCGCACGGTGGCTTAGTCCCTAGGCACGTCGAATTCGGCCTCGATAAGCTCAACCGAGCGGTGACGGATTGGATGCGCGGGAAAGAGATCAAGGACGACGAGACGCGCCAGGCGCTCGGCATGGCGATCGGTGGCGTGCGAGATTCAATCGTCTGGCATCGCGCGTACGGCACTGAAAAGTTTGCCACGGACGAAGATCGTTCGACCTCGTGCGAACTGCTGGGGAAGACTTTGGGCATGATTGACGGCGTCTCGCGACTCGTCGTCGGACACACGCCGCAGCTCGGCGGCGCAAACTGCGAGTGCAACGGTCAAATCTGGAGAATCGATGTCGGGATGTCTTTCGGCGTTCTGGGTGCCGAACCGCAGGTTCTCGAAATTGACGGCGACGAGGTGCGAGTGCTGTCCTCGTCGTCGGTTCGCGAGAAGACCAAGGCGTAGTCGCGTATGTAAGTTGAAATATTGAAAGAAGCGCGCTTTTACAATTACTCATCCTCATCATCGTCCATACCGTGCACGGCGCGTCGTCGTCGCGCGGGCTCACTCGGCGGTTCGTTTTCTTCGTCGCTCGATGCGTCCAAAATCTTCGGTCGTACGCGCAATATTTTCCGTTGAGGCGAGAGCATCGAGTTCGGGTTCAGCTCTTCGCCGTTCGCGACCGGAACGTCTTTTCCTAATTTCTTCGCCAGCTTTTCGAACGCATTCTTCGTCGAATCCGTCGCGCCCTTGATCTTTTTGCCGCGCTTACCTTGCACGGCTTCGTCTTCTTCTTCATCATCATCGTCGTCGCCGCTCGCCTCCGCCTCCTGCATCGCGCGCGCGGCGTCCTCGTCTTCATCGTCGTCAAACACGTAATCTTGCTCCTCAAATCCATCGTCGTCCGGGAAATCGACGTCGTCGTCTGGGAAATCGACGTCGTCGGCGACCGTCGCCGTCGCCGGCGCCTCGTCGTCGTCGTCGTCCGGGAAATCGATGTCTTCGCCGCCTTCACCCGCGTTTTCCCCGCGCTCCATCGCATCCACGGCCTCGCCGACACCGCCGCCGAAATCTAATTCGTTAAACTCCCGCACCGCCATCTTCACGCTCTTGTCGCTTTGCAACTTGTCCACCCTCGCCAGCGTCTCCTCCGCCGGCGCGTACGGGTACATCTTCACCGCCCACTCCTTGTACATCGTCGCCAACAAATTCATATCGTGTTCCTCGTGTCCCTCGCCCTTCGACCGCGCGGCAAACTTCTCCGGGAACTCTCTGTACATCGCCCCGAGCCCGTTCGGCCCGAGCAAGTGATCGTGCACGCTAAACTTCGGTCGCCGCGTCGTCCCGGCGCTCGACTTCCGCTTCTCCGCGCGCGCGCCGCGATCATCGCCCGAGCCCTCGCCGCGCGCGCCGCCCTCGACGTCGTCCGTCGTCGTCGTCGTCGCGCCGTCCTCGCGCGTTTTCAGCGCGTCGCTCGCCTCTTTTGAAATCCATCGCTCGCGCGGCACCGTGCAGTCCTTCGCCCAGTGTCCGCCCTGTCCGCACTTGTAGCACGGTTTATTTTTGCTCGACATCGCCGTCGCCGTCGCCGCGCCGCGTCGCGCCGTGCCGCGCCGCGCGCCGTCGCGGGCGCGGCGGTTTGAAAATTTGAAACGCCGCGTGTTAGTCCGTGTGTGATTGATGTTACCGACCGCCGACGATGCCTCGAAATCGTCGCGAGCGACGCGTCGACGCGGCAGTCGCGCGCGCGAGGCGACGCGAGGGCGATGTCGGCGAACGCGATGGACTACCTGCTCGTCCTGGGCGCGCTCGGCGAGATCCACGCGGCGTCGGCGTGGGCGAAAACGCCGATCGAGGAGCTCGTGGAGGAAATTCAAGGCTTCGCGGGACGCGCGCGCGACGCGAGAATGGCGGCGACGACGCCGGTGGGCGCGTTCGGAGACGCGCTGGGACGGTTTGGATTGGTGATGAGCGAATGCGTGCGGGAGACGGCGCTGGAGTCGGTGATGGTGGACGACGAGGGGAGCGACGACCAGGGACGCGCGGCGAAGACGACGCGATTGTTGATTTTGTTGGGAGTGCTGTGTAAGGGGAGTTTCGAGACGAAGGTCGAGCTCGTGTTTCGAGCGATGGACGCGCGAGGGGTGCGAGGGATCACGTCGGAGCAAGCGATGGAATTCGCGGGTGATTGCGTGAGCGTCGTCGGCGCGTTGCTCGAGGAACGCGGCGACCGCGTGGATTTAGGTTGGGCTTCAAACATGTGGACGCGGTGCGTCAAAGACGCGGTCGACGCGTCGAACGCGGATGATGATCTCGGAATGTTTACGCTGGAAGAATTCAAGACGCTGATGCGGAAGATGTTCGATAAGATGACGCGGGCGAGCCTGGAGAGCCCGGATTTGGACAGACGAAGGCGGGCGAGCGGGGGCGAGACGCAACGTCGACGGAGCTTGGGATCGGCGAGCGAGCGACGATTGTCGCAAGGTTCGGCACATGGCTTTTTAGACGCACCGATCGTTCAGGCTGGTTTGGAGTACTTGACGGGCGCCAGCAGCGGGGGTCAGCGAGACTCTCGCGGCAGCGGCGGCTCGCCGGCGTCCGCCGCAATTTTGTCGAAAGTTTTAGAAACCGTGGCGAGTCCGCAACAATCGACGCGTCATGCATCTGATCATTCGCGCAAACATAGTGGCGAGCACGACGTCAAAACGTCGGGCGGATTACATCGAGCGTCAGGGTCGTCAAACTGGGCGAGCATGATTCCCGAAGGCATCGCGCACGTGCTCGGAGTCGGCCCTCGAGGGGCTACGGACACTCACGAGCTAAAGCGCGAGCCCGGAATGACGGACGAGGAATGGGAACACGCAAAAATTGTATCCGAGGTCGAGGCGGCGAGACACGAGACGGATGATGCGGAGATGGGACAGGCGGTACAGGAATCAAACTGGAGCGGCATAGTCGACTTCGTAAAGGAACTCGTCATACGTATTTTCCTCTTCAACACCGTCCGTCTGCTTCTTACAATTGCGCTCCTGGGCGGAGATGCCGCGTTGTGCGTGTACGTCATCGGTCACTTCGGCACCGTCGCCGGTCTAGGTTTCGTTGTCGTCATCAACGTCGTCATCAGCGTGATTTTCATATGGTTCATTGTGAGCTTCAACAAGCGCGAACGCGGTAAGGACAACATGCAATTCGGTGCGAACTTGATGCAGAGCATCCAAGACATCGCCAAGTCCAAGGCTACCTTCGAGCAGGGATTAGGTGCGTTTAGAGGCGCGAACGAGTCGGACACAGATCACATCTCGCCGCGTTCTTGGAACATGGATGGCGAGACGACGCCTCGCGCGTTCGGGCAAGCGTCGATCACGGGCGATCAACGAAGATTTCGGAGGACCGTATCCGGCACGGTTCTCGGCGAGCGGGTGTAGGTACTAATCTAGCGAAGGTAAATTTACAACAAGAATTACACTCAGATCGCGCGACGCGCCACCGCCAACTCCTCGGCGAGGGCGTCCGCGAGAAAAGGCGTGACGCCCCACGTTGAACACATGTGATCATACTCTTCCCACGCCGCCTTCGACGCCGACGCGTTCGTGCGGATCGCTCGAATGAGAGTATTTCGAGGCGTGTGCTCCCCTCCTACGAATTCCATGACGTCGACGCGATATCCCAGCAGTCGCAAAATGTGAGCTCTGAATGCGTCCGTGAGAACGTCACCGAGACGTTCGCTGAGGATGCCGTGCCTCGCCATCGGCGGGAAAGCAACATGAGGTGCGCTTTTCAAACGCACTTGGAGATCGTGATGACAGCACGGCGCGATGAGCGCCAGTGGAGCGCACCAACGCACCGTTCGAACGATGGACTCATCCGTCGCCGTGTCGCACGCGTGCAAAGCGAGCACTACGTCGGTGAACGCGTCCTCCTCTGAACCGTCTACGAAAGTCACGTCGGCGTCGGCGATCGTGCCTTCAATGAATCTCATCGACGCATCCCAACCTAGCTCTTTGGCCACCCGCGAGTTATGTTCGCGCGCTTGGCGCTTCACGTCGACGCCCACTACGTTTGTAGGCACGCGTCTCTTCGAGCTCAAGAGCGAGTACGCCCCAAACGTGAGATACGCGTTCCCGCATCCTAAATCGCACACACGAAGCGGGCGAGTCTCATCGCCGCCCTTCATGTGTCCCGCCGACGTCGCGGTGTCGTAAGCAACGTTCAAAATCTTCAGAAACTCCTCCACTTGCTTGTACTTGTCCCGCTTGCTCGCCTTGATGGTTCCATCCTTGGCGACGACGCCGACGTATCGCAAAAACGGGTCCTCCCCCGTCAGTAACCTCGACTTCTCGCGGTCGTGCCCTTGTGGGCCGACGACGATCGTCTGTGTTCTCGCATTACCGTCTATCAGCGTCCCCTTACTCGCGTTGTCCCTAGAAATCGTCGCCCGAGCCTTCTTCGCGTTCGCCGTCACGTTGTAACCGCCGCGCGCGTGTTCGACGCGCCAATGTTTATATCCCGCCCTCAGCGCCTCCTCCAGCGCCTCCCTCGCCCCGATCGCGTCCTCATCCCCGCTCGCGCTCTTCGAAACGAGCCCTCCTTCGCCCTCGATCGCGTGATTACTCGTGAACGCCTGTCGTTCGTCGTACCGCGTCCGCTGCAGCGCCGTCCGCCCCCGAATCGTCACCCATCGAAACTCCACCCTTCGATGCGCCTCCGCCGCCGTCCCTCGCCCCGGTCCCGTGAGCGTGATCTTCCCGACCGCGTCCGCCTCCTCGAGCGCGAGCGCGACGCACGCCGCGCGCGCGTCGTCGAGCGCCACCTTCGTCCCCGTCGGCATCGTCCCCGCCGTCGCGCCGCCGTCGCGCGCGTCGCTCGCGCGCGTCGTCTCGCGCGCGCGCGCGATGGACGCGCGTCGTCGTCGCGTCACCGCGCGTCCCGCGTCGCCGCGCGTCGTCGTCGCGCGCGCCGCGAGCGCCATGTCGAGTTGCGCGCGCGTCGCCGAGTGTCGCACTCGTCGTCGCGTCGTCATGCGCGCCGCGCGCGCGCGCGCGCTCGCGCTCGGCGTCGCGCGCGGACGCGGCGCGGCGCTCGACGCGCGCGCCGTCGCCGTCGTCGCCGGCGCGCGCGCGCGCGCGACGGCGACGGCGACCGCGACCGCGACCGCGACGACGCGCGCGCGGCGCGCGCTCGACGCGCCGCGCGCGTTCGCGTCGAGCGCGGCGACGGCGACGGCGACGGCGACGGCGACGGCGTCGACGCGCGCGTCGACGCTCGCGCCGACGTGGACGACGCCGCGCACGGCGCGCGCGCTGCTGGAGACGGCGCGCGATTTGAGCAAGTTTCGCCTGAGCGCGTTCGTCGTGAGCACGGCGGCGGCGGGGTTCGTGCTCGGCTCGCCGACGAGCGTGGACGCGGGAAAATTAGCGGCGACGTGCGCGGGGACGATGCTGTGCAGCGCGAGCGCGAACGCGCTGAATCAGGTGGTGGAGCGGGTGCCGGACGGGACGATGCGACGCACGGCGGGTCGGCCGTTGCCGAGCGGAAGGTGCGGCGCCGGGGTCGCGATGGCGTTCGCGGGCGCGTGCGCGGTGAGTGGGGTGGGTGTTTTAGCGATCGCGACGAACGAGACGACGATGGCGCTGGGGGCGGGGAACATCGCGCTGTACGCGGGGGCGTACACGGCGCTCAAGCGGGTGCACTTTCTGAACACGTGGGTGGGGGCGGTCGGGGGGGCGATTCCCCCGCTCATGGGTTGGGCGGCCGCGAACGAGCTCGGGACGTTGGATCCAGGGGCGTTCGTGTTGGCGTCGGCGCTGTATTTGTGGCAGATGCCGCATTTTATGGCGTTGGCGTACATGGGGAAGGACGACTACGTCAACGGGGGGTATCGCATGTTGTCGCATCCAATGTTTGACAAAACGGGACGTCGCGTCGCGGGCGTGGCGGTGAGAAACTCGTTGGCACTGCTCCCACTCGGCGTGTTAGCGTGCGCGATGGGGGTGACGACGTCGCCGTTCGCGTACGAGACGCTCGCGCTCGGCGCGCCGCTCGTCGCCGCGGCGGCGGCGTTTTACGCGGCGCCGTCGTTTCCAGCCGCTCGGCGCATGTTCTTCGGCTCTCTGCTGTACTTGCCCGCGTTTCAAGCTCTAGCGTGTTTGCACCGAGTGCCTCGCGATCACACCGTGGACGCGTACGAGTCTTTGAGGCAAGCCAGCGCCAATTTCCCGTGGCACTGCGTGCCGTTCGCGGCGGCGTACGATTGGTCGCCCGAACGAGAGAGATTGAAGCAGTTCAGATCGCGCGCCTTGGGACCGGCGCTGAGTGAAACCTCGGTTGCGCCGTTCCCTTTCCTGCCCCTGCCCATCCCGAGTTGTCCGCACGACCGCGCCTACGCGCAGGGCGGCGAGTCGCGCGCTAGTTAGTTTTATAGAAGTCTTTATAAGAGACGCGTAGATTTTATTACTCAACCGCGATTGCTCGGCGCCTGCCAATCGAGACGAATCGGCCGACCCATGCACTTCTCCCCGTTTAACTTCGCCGCCGCGTCGATCTCGGCGCCCGAGAAATCTGCGAATCCCACGCCGCGGAATTCCCCGGTCTCTTTGTTCGTGAGCCAACGAATGGTGTGCGGACCGACGCCCGCGCCGTCCATGAAGAATTTATAAATCGTATCGTCGTCGATCTGAAAGTTCAAATTCCCCATGAACAGCGTGTAACATCCCTCAGGCTTCTCCCCCATGGGCTTGATCTCCGCGCGCCCGCCCCCGCCCGCCGCCTTGGCCGCCGCTCGCTCCTCCGCCGTGTTGCCGCGCTTTTCCCAAAATCGCACCGGCGTCTCGCGTTTATGCACCAACCGCCCCGTCGCCGCCACCGCCGCCGCCGCCGCCTCCGCGGTTTTAAACTCAACCACTCCAGCCCCTAAAAACTTCCCCGTGGCTTTCTCTTCGAACCAATTCACGCTCACGATTTCTCCGCAGTCGGCGAACGCCTCGCCGAGCGCCGCCTCGTCGATGGTCCACGCCAGGTTCCCCATGTACACGTGCGTGGACGACGTCGGAAACGTCCCCGGCGCCGGCGCGTCTTTCTTCGCCGCATCGCTCTTCCCGTCGCGCTGTTCCGTCGCCTCGTCGTCCGTCGTCGTCGGTTTTTCCTCGTTCGCACCGCCGCCGCCGGCGTCGCGTTTCGAGCGTTTCTTCTCCTCACCGCGCTCCGTCGCGCGCGCCTCCTCGTCCTCGCGCGCGCGCTTGGATTTCTTTTCCTTCTTCTCCTTCTTCGCCTTCTTCGCCTTCTTCGCCGCCTTCGCGTCGTCGCTCGCCATGGCGTCGCGTTGTCGCGACGCCGAACGAACTTCGCGACACTTCATGGCGCGCTCGGGCGCGCTCGAGCGCGCGCTCGACGCGTGCGTCGAAGCGCGCGCGCGAGACGCGTTCGTCGACGCGTCGCGGGCGCTGCGACGGGCGTTCGCGCGCGCGCGCGCGCGCGAGCGGTCGGAACGCGCGAACGAAGACGAAAACGTCGTCGACGAGGACGTCGTCGACGCGGACGTTCGCGCGCACGAGGACGCGTGCGCGTGCGCGCTGCGATGCGGACGCGGATTGTGGTACGAGAGCATGCGCGAGGACGATCGGCGCGCGTGCGTCGACGCCTGGTTCTCGTGGGAGGAGGCGGATGAGGACGAACGCGCGGGCGCGGGCGCGGCGCGCGCGTGCGTCGACGCGATGGCGACGACGCGGGGCGCGACGCGCGCGGGAAGCGATGATGACGCGATCGTGCGGAGCGCGGTGACGTATTACGTCGAGCTCGTGCGACGAGGGGTCGTGGGAAGGTTGACGCGGATGGCGGCGGGGACGACGGCGGACGCGCGCGCGGCGAAAGAGACGCTGGACGTCGCGCTGCGAGCGTTCGATCGGCTCGATCAGCGGTTTGATATACCAGTGTTTCGTAGTGTAGAGGCGTACGAGGCGGAGTTGGCTCGGCAGGTGTTGAACGCCGGCGAGGACGCGCCGGCGAGCGCGGCGGCGACGGCGAGTAGAATGTGTCGCCGCGGCGCCGCGCGCGCGGTGGCCCGAGCCACGCTGCGCGAGCTCGCGCCGCGCGTGCGCGAGCTCGGTGTGGATGCGATACGCGCGATCGTCGAGGGCGATGAAGTGCCGGCGTCGTTGGCCTGGGCGACGACCATGATGAATGAGGTTAGCGACGCGCACGCCGCGTGTCGATGGATTTCAGAACTCTTCGCCGAATGCGACGGTCACGAGTCGAGCGTGAACTGCAGCTGGCGAACTCTAGATTTAGTTTTGCGCGTGTTGCTACGCGATAGGTATTGGGCGTGCGAAGCCACGCGATTCGCGCTGTGCGAAACGTTGCTATTGCGAAAGAGCGCGCCGCGCGCCGCGCTGCCGGCGCTCTTACGGTTGACGATTCTGCGACCCATTCGTCGAGGCGCCGACGCCACGCGCGTCAAAGCGGCGAGCGATGCGAATATATTCGCACTCTTGGATACTTGGTCCGGGGAAGGTTTCGTGCGTGAGGCGTCCGTCGAGCTACAACGGACGCTCACGTCGAGCGTTCGAGCAATTCTTGCGGCGTTGCCGAGCGAAGAGTGGGACGCTATGCGAGGAAAGCCGACGCAAATGTTATTGAAAGGCGTGAGCGCGCGTCTCGATTCGCCATCATTGCGTCCGCGCAGACACGCGAGCAAAGTCGCCTTGGAACTTTCGCTGAAGATGGACGCGAGCAAGCCTTTGCGACTCGTCGATGACGGCGACGACGTCGACGCGTCATCGGACGAGGAATCGGAATGGGAACAGACCATAGAGTCGATCGTTCAAGACGACGTCTTCGTCGTCTGCAATGATGACGACGGCGGCGGCGGCGGCGACGATGAAAAAGAATCCATCGCCGCCAACGTCAATCTAACCGGTTCGTCTGGGTTTCAGATTAAAGTCGAAGACCCGGACGAAGTTGTCGATATGTGGAGCCTTCGCCGCGACGAGAGCGACTCGGATGCCTCCGATAGCGATGACTATTCCGATGACGAGCTCGTACCGTATGATATGGATAGTGATGACGACGCGACGCTTCGTTCTCGTGATCCAGCGAGTTTGACTGAAGCGCGAATCGCGTCGCTGCCGAAGCCGCAAACTTTACGAGAGTGCATCGGCGCCTTGAGGCAGGCGCGTTCGGGCGATGCGTCGACTCGGCAGACCGATATCGATATTGCGGACGCAGCTGAAGGTGCGGTGCACGCAGTTTCCGATATCGTCATGCGCCAGCCGCACGAATTGGCGTCGTGCGCCGCGGATCTCGCTGTCACCATTTTGCACGCGCAACCGCCCACGCCGGACTCCGACCCACTCGACCGCGCGCGGCGCCAAGGCTTAGCTTCGGTGCTCACGGTGACCCCTGGTCTCGCAGGCCCAACAATTATCGACCACGCGTTGTCGGAGAAATGCGACGCGTCCCAAGTTATGGACACGCTGAGCGCGTTGGACATGGCGATGACGGAGCTCGCGTCGCCGTCAAAAGCCGAGCACCTGCTCGATGCTTCGGCGTCGACTCGTTCGACTGCTCGCGTGGGTATCGAGCGAAGGTTTGCGCCGAAATCCATGGAGATGCAAGCGAAAGGTGCGACATCGGCGCCGACGCGAAGTCATCTCATAGGCGAGTGCTTCGTCGCGCCGCTCTTGCGCGCGGCGGCGCAAAGGCTCGAGCGTCAGTCCGCGCCAGAATACAACCCCGATGGCCTGGACGCCATGGTGAACGGACATATTCTCTACACACTCGGTCAGTGCGCCAAGCACGCCAAGAACGCGACCGATGGACCGTTGATCGGCCGCGCGGTGCTTGAATTCGCCGTCACTCCCGCGTTGGCAGACTCCGACCAACCCCATCTCCGCCGTTCCGCCCTCGTCGCCGGTGCCCTCGTCGCCACTTCTCTCCGAGACACCCCCGTCGCCATCGCATACGCCGAAAACTCCCCTCTGTCCACCGCTTTAGAGCATTTCACCGCCATCGCCGCGCGGCGCCATCGCGCCGACTGCGACGTCGACGTTCGCGCCGCGGCTTCCTTCGCCGTCGCCGCCGCCGCTGATTGCAAAGCTCGCGCCTTAACAGCGCTCGAGCGCATCGCGGACGACCCAATCGCGCTCGACGACGCGCGCTCGTCGGCAATCACCACCCGAATCCCTCGATTAGACGTAAAATTGTAGCGCGTCGCGTCGGCTAAGCTTCCATGCCGCCTAAACCCGCGCTCGAGCCGCCGAACTGAAAACGCGACGCCGCGTCCCCACATCGCGCCTCGCGTCGCCCGCACTCTCGCGCGCGCACGCACGAACGCACGTCGACGCGTCCCGTCGCCGTCACACGCGCTCGCCATCCCGAGCGCGCGCGCACGTCGACGATTTCGATCCGCCGTCAGGGATCTCCATCGGCGATTTGCAAACTTTGAACGACCTAAACGCGCGCGACGATGAGCAACGATAAGCGAACGCGGTTGTTCCGCGTGCGCAAGACGATTCACAAAATGCTCGCAGCGCGTGGATACCTCGTGAGCGCGAAAGAGCTCGAGAGAGATATCGATTCGTTCACGGAGGATTTCGGCGAAGAGCCAAAGCGAGAGAGCCTGACGATCCTGGCGCCGAAACGCGACGATCCCTCGGAAAATATCTTCGTGTTCTTCCCGGACGAGGAAAAGGTTGGTGTGAAGACGATTAAGGATCTGGCGAAGCGCATGAAGGATGAAAATGTGTTTCGAGCGATCATCGTGGTGCAGGCGTCGCTGACGCCGTTCGCGAAGCAGTCGTTGCTGGAGTGTCAGACGCAAAAGTTTTACATCGAACAGTTCCAAGAGACGGAGTTGTTGGTGAACATCATCGATCACGTGTTGGTGCCGGAACATATTTTGCTGAGCGACGATCAGAAGAGGACGCTGCTGGATCGGTACAAGGTGAAGGATACGCAGTTGCCACGAATTCAGATGCACGATCCGATCGCGCGGTATTACGGAATGCGTCGCGGACAAGTCGTGCGCATCATCAGGCCGAGTGAGACCGCGGGGCGGTACGTCACGTACAGACTGTGCGTTTAGAGACCTCGCTCGTGTCGTTGCAATAGATTTTAGCTAAACTAATCCTCGCTACTCGCTAATCGGCTACCTCGCTATGAAGAAAGAAATTGTACACTTGTTTGAGCGACGCGCGCGTCGGTCTGGCGTCGGGATGGGTTTTCGATACCGCCGCTAGTTGTTTGCGCACGTCGTCTTTGTCTAAGTCCGCGTTTGAACACGGCGACGGTCCCATGGCGATGCAAAGCGCCACGGCGACGGCGACAGAGTGGTCGACGCCGTCGTCGCACGTGACGCACAGACGTGCGCCTGGCGTTTCGAACGTCCGACGAGCGAAGTCGATGCATCGAGGCAGTGCTTTCATGAGATCTGTTCGGCTCACTTTCGCTTTTCTCGCTGGAACGTGCAGAAACGCAGTCGAGCACGCCTTGCTCGGATCCACGACGGTTTCCCCGACGTGAAGAAATGCGTCCGCGAGTTTTTCCATGTCAGCGCGATCGTACACGGCGAACGACGCGATCGAGCATCGACCGATGCCGCATTCTGGCGAAAGCTCTCGCATGCCGCCGTCGCAAATCGCACCGTTCGAACGATTCGCCTCCTCCGCTGCGCGGCTGTCCATCGGCGCACACCCTCGCGGCGCGAGTCGAGACCGAGGATCCAACTCGCGCGGCTTCCCGATTCGACCGTCGACGATGCGCGCGATGATGTTGTCAATGTCGCGCTCAGAAGCGTGGAGCAAAGCATCGCGGTGTTCGTGAAACATGTCAGCCGTGAGTCCACGCGACCAACTCTCCTCGTCGTCCGCGGCTCCCGGAACGTACGCGAAACTGTGCCCGTTCACCCCGACCCGCCGCTCACCGCGCCAATGCAGCGGCGCGCTCGCCGTGACGAGTATAAGCGGAGTAAAGTCCGCCTCGGCGAGCGACTCGAGCGAGAGTTCGGCGCCGTCTTCGCCCCGACTCACCCACACGCATCGAAACGGCTTTTCCAAAATCGCCGCGAGCTCGCCGACGTCCCATCCCGTAGACTTCAAACTCGCCTCAAACTCCGGCACGAGCGCGCGTATGCTGTTCCGCTCGTGTTCCGCCACCCACTCCGGCAAATGCGGTCCCTCGAACCACGCGCGATCGTCCGCGTCCGCCGCTCCCGCGTCCCGCTTCGCCCTCGCGCACGCCCTGTTCAACGCGTCGCACCAAATCGGCACCGTCTTCGACAGCGCATCCGGAAACCGTTTCACCGCGCTCCGCGTCGCGTCCACGATCATCCCTCCCCTCCCCGCCGCGCACGCCATCGCCACGCGTCGATTCAACCTCGTCGCCGACATCGTCCAGTTATTATTGTGTCCGTCGGTGCTCTTAAAGTAGCACGTCTCGTACGCGAACCTCCCCCCCCCCGCGTACCACGCTCCCGCGCGCGCGTTCGCGAACGCCGCGCACGTCGAATCGCGCAAAAACCGCTCGCCCTGCGCCTCCACGAACGCGGCGTCGCGCGCGATCGAGTGCACGCGATGAAACGCGCGTCGGTCCTCGCGGTCGATGCTTCGCGTCAGCGCGTAAAACGACGGCGCGACGCGCGCGTTGATCGCGTCGTCGGACATCGCGACCAGCGTTTCGTCGACGCCGTCGTCGTCGCCATCGTCGCTCGACGACGACGCGCTCGACGACGACGACGGCGCCGCGCGCGGCATCGTGCGGCGCGACGGCATCGCGCGGCGCCCGTCGCGACTCGACGCGCGCGCGGGCGACGACGCGGGCGACGACGCGGCGACGACGCGCGCGACGACGACCTCGCGTCATCGTCGATCTCGCGCTCGCGCGCGCGTGAACGACGCGACGATGGCGGACGAGGCGAAATTGGAGACGTTGCGACGGATGCTCGCGAGCGCGACGCGACGCGACGAGGAGGCGGAGGCGC
>JACLAB010012493.1_pt1 | contig 14852 bp, 7 predicted proteins | sample 8027921 | NCBI WGS metagenome assembly JACLAB01 (sample SAMN15725117, study PRJNA655200) | protist metagenome | isolation source: fluorescence activated cell sorting (FACS) single amplified genomes of... | place: USA: West Boothbay Harbor, Gulf of Maine | collected 2000-07-19 | reverse complement strand
ATGATTTTCCGCACCTCCACGGCGAATTTCACCGCGTCTCGAGGACTGTGGCGACGCCCAAGGCGACGCGAGAAATCTGAAACGCGCTACAAGTTGTAGCAAGTTTCAGACTTTCTGCGCGAAAATTGTCTGAAAGTTGCTACGAGTGTCGTCGTCGTAGCAAGAATTGGCTGAAAGTTCAGGGAGGAAAAATGTATACATCGCCGGTTGGGAGTTCCTTATCGACGGTTCAGAGACTCGTCGTGCGTGTAGGGACTCTCCCAACCGGCGATACATAAATTTTTCCTCTCTGAACCGGCGATACATACATTTTTCCTCTCTGAAAGTTCAGTCAGACCCTCCTCGTGGCGAAAAAACGTGCGTGCGTTTTCCTTTGGACGGAGGAGAACGACCGACCGACCGACCGACCGACCGCGACGCCCCGTATTGGAGTCCAACATTTCTTGAGCGATGACTCGTCGTCGTTACATTTTTAGGCACCCACCCGCCAATCCCGCGCGCGCACCCGCGCCCTCAGTCGTGGACGCGAGGGCGACCGAGGAGGAGGAGGAAGGAAGGATGACGACGACGACGACGACGACGGATCGGGATCCGGATCCGGATCCGAGCGCCGGGGCGTGGTTCGGCGTGGGAGGCGGGCGACGGGCGAGCGAAGCGGTCGAGGGCGGCGGCGACGGGGACCGCGACCGCGTTGACTGCGAGGAGTGGGAGGAGGACGACGACGAGGAGGACGAGGAGGAGGCGCGCGCCGCCGGACGGGGGAACGGGTCGTGGGACGGAGTCATCGGACGAGTGAAGGTACCGCGGATGACGACGGTGAGAGCGCGGAAAGCGCTGTACGGGGAAGAAAACGGTGAGGGCGTTGGGCGCGTCGACGGCGCTTCTCGGGAGGAGAGGAGGAGAATGGAAAACGCGCAGAGACGATTCGAGAGCGGGGAATGTAGAGGAATTAGGTACGCGTACCACGACGGAAAGGAACGATCGAGCGTGGGGGTGAAGAGGGAACGCGGTGATGGCGAGGACGCGCCGCGAGGGGACTCCGTGCGATCGATGGCGACGCAGCAGAAGAAGGCGTCTTCAGAGCGCGTTTCGCCCGAGTCGACGTCCAAGCCGCCGCCGAGACTCTGCGAGCTTCGGCTTCAGAACAAGACTGGACCGATAAATGACGTGACGACGATGCCGACGATGTATGCGGTGTTGGATCAAGGCGTGACTCCGGAGAAGCTCTTGCAAGGGGGGGACGCCGAGCAATGGAAACAGTTTGGGAAGCAAGGCGCGATGGTGCTCAAATTGCAAGACGCGTGGGACATTCTCGACGGTACGAGCACGCTCTGCGACCTGAGCTGGATCGGCACGAAGAAGCTCAAACTTCGTACACTCGGTCCTGATTACCAGTATCTGCGACAAAATTTGCCCAATCCCGTCACCGGCGTGCTCGAACCCTTTGGCACGGTGCACGACGCCGCCGACGACACGGAAATTGGCGCATTTGTCGAGGACTTCCAGGAACAATGTCGCGCGCACGCGGAGCAATTTAGATTGATGGGCGTCGATGCGCGAGAGAGTTGGTTCTTGCAGCAAGTTTACGCCGGATTTCCCTTGCAGTTTCCCTATCTCCAGGGGATCGCACTCGAGGCGCTGTTGAAGAACGTTCGAAACGTGGAAAATACGCCCACAGAAAACCATCCATGGGATCCACGCTTCCTGGGCGAGCGCCCACCGAGTCTTCTTCGGCGATTGCTTCAATTGTGCGAAGTTTCAAGCCAGCGCGGGGTGAAAAACGGCGTGATGTCCGACGCCGTCCCTTCCGACGTGAAGAAAGTCGAACCAGAGGAGGAAAGACGAGAAGAGTCGCAACGAGCGGGGGCGCGCGTGCACCATTTGGATCCCGGAGCCGCCCAGAGACGCGTCGAGCGGCGTGAGAAGAAGAAAAAAGGCGAACGTCACACGTCAGCCGGACGAGTCATCCAAGCTGCTTCGATAGTCGAGAGCGTCGAGAGCGCGAGCGCGAGTCGTCTTTGGGGAGTCGGCATCGTGAGTCCGTGGCTGTATTACATGGGCGTGGGATCGATTTTCCCTTTACACTTCGAAGACTACGCCTTTGGCTCGGCAAATGTCATCATAGCTCCTCCTGATGCTCAAGCATGGGTTGTGTGGTACAGTATTCCACGAAGTGACTTGTACGCTCTGCATAAATACCTTCAAGATACGCTCGGCTCGGAGTACTCGCTCGACGTTCTCGAGATGCGTAAACTCTGGCTAGATCCCATGCGCATACAGGAGTGGAACAAGTCGAGCCGTACGGCAAAGAAACACCCCATCCGTGTGTACAGGCACGTCCAAGGACCAGGGGATTACGTTATTACAGACTACGGTTCAGTACACTGGGGCGTCAACCTGGGTCACGGCTGGAAAGCCGCGGTGAATTTTGCGTACATGGACTGGAAGCCCGCTGCCGAAGAGGTGGACAAAGTTTACAGTACCCTGGAAGAAGAAAGGCTCGAAAAGCGCCATCACCGGTGCTGCCCTCAGTTTGCGCATCACGCTGATTTGTTCTCGGAACAAAATATTCTGAGCAAGTTCCAGTCTGCGCCAAACACTCCCGCCGCGCCGTAGTCTCTAGATGGACGCGCATAACATTTGTAAAACGATTACCTAGTACTGTGCGATTATTTCATCTTTCTTTACGACGATTTTAGAGAAGGAAATCCCGCTTTTGAATAATCACGAGTGCTGCATTCTTCAGCTGGACGTTCTGATGGGCCCACGTCACGACGCGTTCACGTAGATCGAGCTTGCGCAATCGTCTCGGGGTGATGCGGATTAAACACGGAGACTGGCGTGTAATCCACATCGTATCCCTCACCCTTCAGCTTGGCAACGAAAAACTCTGGGAATTCCCGTTCAATATCTGTGCGCGTGTCAGGTACTTGGACCGGTTTATCCGAAAGGTAAAGAGGCTCTCTAAAGGAGATGTTCAACCAGGGTGTCGGATCAAGTCTACCATCGAGCATTGTGCGCAAAACTTGTTGCCAAGAGCCTCTGCCAAGAGTCAAATCAATCTCATCGCGGACCATTTGCGCCATCACTATGCGTTTATGCCCCTTTACTGTGCTCAGATCAATCCAGTTCGCGTCTTCAGCTTCAGCGATAATCTTCAGCCAGTGTTTAATGTGCTGTATTCCTTCAATCTTTGCGAGTCGTTCTTCGATGCGCCGGGATGCTAGCAGAGCACTTGCGTGGGGGTCTCTCGCTCTTTTGACGGATGAAAGCCGAATGTCAATCTCTATGTGCTCTTTAGTAAGGCCTTGTTCGTGTCTCCACCATCCACGGGGGATGAAGAGAAGGTCTCCCGGTTCTAATATGTAACTGACTCCTCGAACGGCGTTGAACGCGGGTGTCTGGCCGTAGTCGACATCGTCGAAGTCAACCATGCTGTAGCCATCGTAAGGGTGGGCAACAGGATACGGATACATTCCTTTAAAGGAACACGCGGGAGGTATCAGCAATACGCGGCGTCGTCCGTTCACCTGGAGCTGTATCGAGTCATCTAGAATGTATCGAGCGGGTTGCAATCCGTCTCGATGCCCGGCGATGAGTCGAACAGACTCCACTCCGTCGCATCTCTGCGAACGAATAAACGAATCCAACCACTTCCATTTGATTCCCTGCTGAATAGACCTCACCAAGCCTTCTGAGCATCTTCCATCGAATCGTTTTGTGGACGGCACAAAGGATTCCGAACTCTTTGCTGACGCAGAACCGTCTAGGAGCTTGGCGTCAAACAAGATAGACTTTTCTCTCCAGGTCTGCGCGCACTGGACGAAATCTTTAAATTTACACTGCATCTTCTCAACTTGGGGTTCTCGAACGTGATAGTAGGACCCATGACTATTTTTATCGTCGTCACAAACCATGAATTTGTGTTCTCTCGAAGGACAAACGTAGCATTCCCACACGCCTTCTCCTGCCATTTCGGCGAGTCGTTTGAAATCCCACTCTTGCTCCAAACCCGGGTCCCGATCAGCGGCATATCTCGAGCTCACATCACCGAGCACCCCGGTGCGACTCATAACGACGGGTTCGTTCCGCATCGCCCGTTCCATCGCTTCGTTCACCTCGCGCACCGTCATCGTTCGAAAATCTCTCGGTCTGGATTCGTCCGCTCCCAAAGTCACGCTCGCCGGAAACCGCGGCGGCGGGTCCTCGTCCCGGGCTCCTCCCAAGACATCCTCCCCTTTCTCCGCTAAATCTAACCTGAACACTTCGGCACTCACGAGCGCCGTCGACGCTCTCTCCGCCGACTCACCCGTCGCCCTGGACTGTCTCGCCCTGACCAATCCGGCGCCGAAGCGTCCTCCATCCACCTCTGCCCGAGTCTTCCCTCTCGTCGCAGTCGTCATCGTCATCGGTTCCCTCTCGAGCGCGCTCGTCTTCGCCCTCGCGATCCGCCGCGCGAGGCACCTTTTCGTCCGTTCAACCCTCTTCTACCCGACGCGCACCTTAAACGTTTCCAATCCAACCGACCGACCGAGCGCGGGGTCGGGCGCGGGGACGTGTCGCGTCGCGTCTCTCTCCCTCGTCTCGTCCTCGTCGTCGTCCGTTACTCTCGAGAGTAACGCACGCGCGCTGCTCGGTTCGATTTCCCGATTTCGTGGGTGGGTCGACTGATTAGGGTTGTGAATAAACCCTAACCAATTAACAATACAATGTTAAATTATATAGGTTAACAAAGACCTCATTGTGGGTAAAAATGACTTGTTTTTGTTTTCAAAACCAACTTTTCCGAGCGCGCGCGCGCCTAACGAACCGAAAACCGAGTCGTCGTCGTCGTCGTCGTCGTCGTCGTCGTCGTCGTCGCAACGGGAGACGCCGACCCGCCGGAGGACGCGAGGATCGAGGCGAGGGGAGAGGAGATCCGGAGACTGACCCAGAGACGGATCGGGGCGAAGGATGCGCCGAACAGGTCGAGAGGTCGGTCGATGCGTGACGAGGACGGTGTCGAGACTGAGGGGTACGGGACTCGTCCTCGAGGATTGCCTCGGAGGTTGGGATCGCTCGGCGAGGGTCTCGGGCGGTTTCGGCCCCGCGGTTGGGTGGGGAAGGAGTTTTAGAACGGTCTCCGGGCTCTACGGGCTCGATGGGCTCCATGAACCGAGGGATTTTGATCGGTTGGCGAAAGAGGTGGCGGAGCGGTGCGACGAGTTGGCACAAAGGCTGAAAGCGACGCCACCGAGCGCTCGCTCTGTGTACGCGTTGGACGAGATATCGAACGAGATTTGCTCAGTAGTAGATGTGGCAGAGGTGTGCAGACACACGCACCCGTCGAAGGAGTACGTGCAAGCGGCTGAGCGTGCCTACGTGCGGTTGCAAGACTATGTCGCCTCGCTCAACGCCGACGAAGGACTGTACGACGCCCTCAGCGAGGCTCGACGAGTCGACGGGAAAAGTCTCAGCCAAGAAGGGGCAAGGGTGGCGCTCACCTTGCAAGAAGACTTCGAAAGAGGTGGTATACACCTTCAAGGTGCCGAGAAGAAGGCGTTTGAATCCCGACTCTCTAGGAGTCTGGAGCTCGGTATGGAGTTTCAACGAAATTTGGTTAGGCCAGAGTATTTCAGCGAAGTCGAACTCGATGAGCCCGTCGTGGCGTCCCTTCCGAGAGACCTGAGGATGGATTTCCGAAATAACGACATCACAACGCAAAAGTGGCGTGGTATCATCGATCCTTCTACGTCGACGAGCATGCTTCGTTGTGTCGCGGATTCGCCTTCTAGACGAGAAATCTTTGTTGCGGCGAACACGGGACCTGAACCAAACAAGGTAGTGTTGTCTAGCTTAATCAACGCTCGCAGGGACGTGGCTGAGTCACTTGGCTTCAAAACGTATGCACAGTTTGCGTCTGCTCCCCTTCTAGCGAAGACTCCCAAAGCTGTGAAAGAGTTCCTACTCACTCTGTCGGAGGATTTGAAACAAACTGCTGCAGAGCAATACGAAACGTTACGACGTTATTCGCCACATTTTGGGCGCATACCGAGTTGGGATAAAGCGTTCGCAATGTCCCAGGCCCGTGGCTACGAGTGTAACCTCAATTCGGCGGTGCTCTCTCAATATTTCCCTCTAGATACCGTCGTTGCTGGGATTGGAGAACTGCTCTCTCGTGTTCTCGGGTTGCACATAGAGTTTGAAGATTTATTGCCAGGAGAGGGATGGACAAGTGATTTAAAAAAGCTCATCGTGAAGAATGAGGATGGGGAGATGCGAGGTACAATTTATTTGGATCTCGTGCCGCGTCCAGGTAAGTTTAATCACGCCGCGCACTTTGTCATTCGATGCAGCAGAATGCTATCCGCGACGGAGAGACAACACCCGTCCGTAGCGCTGGTGTGTAATTTTCCACCAAGTTCTGGCTCAAACCGTACTTTGTTGAGTCATGGAGAGGTTGAAACTCTGCTACATGAGTTCGGTCACGCTATGCATTCAGTTCTCTCTGATACAGAGTTTCAGCACTTGTCTGGTACCCGGGCTCCGATGGACATTGTTGAGGTGCCAAGTCACGTGTTTGAACACTTTGCGTGGGATCCGAGTGCTTTGAAGCTCCTTGGACGACATCACAGCACCGGTGATCATATTCCAGATGATCTCATCTCAGCTCTGCGAAAATCAAAGGAGATTTTCAGCGCGTTGGAACTTCAGCAACAGCTTGTTTTTGCGCTGACGGATCTTGAGCTCCACAATCAGCAACGCGATCTCTCAGCAAAAGCGATCGCTGATCTCGCAGCTTCGATACAAAACGAGCACTGCATGTTTGAAACAGTTCCTAATACGAATTGGGAGCTTCGTTTCGGACACTTTGTTGGTTATGGAGCGACATACTACTCCTATCTTTTTGCTGATATCTTGGCAGAGAGTATTTGGAAGCGTCATTTTGCTGGTGATTCTCTCGCTTTTGGAGCCGGTAAGGTACTTCGAGATAAGTTATTGAGACACGGAGGGTCAAAGGACCCTGAAAAACTTGTGAGAGGGGTTCTAGGGGACGATTCATTGACTGAAGTCGGTGGTGGATTCAGACCTACGAGATTCTTATGACACAAAACTAGCGTAGAAAAACAAATAGAGATCATAGCACATGTTTAATGATTAGTCAAACGTAATTTTAGTCGCTTTCACGGACATATCAACCTCCTTGAAGTGCGCCCCGTAGAGCTTGCTCTCTTTCTTCTTCACGTGAGTGCCAAACTTCGTAAGATCATCAGGGACTTCTGCCCCAGCTTTGCGAAGCACATTCACAAGTTCGCCAGCGCGCGCCTTGTCATGAACGGTAAAGAACGTGTGAGCTAGACCAGTGGCTCCCGCACGACCGGTACGACCGATGCGATGAACATAATCTTCAGTAGTAAGGGGAAAGGTGTAGTTGATGACGTACTCGACACCTTTAATGTCAAGACCGCGAGCCGCAACGTCTGTTGCGATGAGGATGCGCTTGGCACCACTCTTGAAGGCTTCCACGGACTTCTCACGATCGAATTGCGACATATCTCCGTGTATACACACAGCAGGCCACTCACGGCACAGCCTTTGATGCAAGTTTGCACACTCTTTCTTGTACAAAGCGAAAATTAGAGTTCGCGGAACCTCCTTTGATCCGCCGAGGTACTGCTTCATGATGCGAGCCAAGTGCCTATCCTTATCCTGAGGCTCCACAACTTCGACGACTTGAGTGATGCTTTGGGAAGCCTTCAAGCCTTCAGCTCCAATGCGCACTTTAACAGGTTCATGCATGAATTCTGCAGCCAAGCTCTGCACGCTCTGCGGCCACGTAGCAGAAAACATCACTGTCTGACGATCTGCTCGAGTGGCTCCAGCAATTGCTCTGATTTCAGGCTCAAAGCCCAAATCAAGCATTCGATCGGCTTCATCGAGGACTAGCATGGTGACACGATCAAGTTTGATGACACCTTCGTCCATGAAATCGCGAAGTCGACCAGGAGTGGCCACGATGATGGCTGCTCCTCCACCAGCCTTCATCGCCGCTTTCTGTTCGTACTTCGGCGAACCTCCGTAAACGCACACGCATCTGGCGCCTGAAGCTTCTCCAGCGTCATCGAAAACCTTCGCAGTTTGTTGAGCGAGTTCGCGAGTAGGCGCTAGCACCAAGCAAATTGGCTGGCCTGGTTTACATGCAGGTTGGGAGTGAATTTGAGTAAGCGCCGGCATACCGAACGCCAACGTTTTCCCCGAACCAGTCGCTGCGATTCCCACCATGTCATAGCCGCTCATAATGATGGGCCACGACTGAGACTGAATAGGAGAAGGCTTTTGAAACTGCGCCGTCACTTTGAGGAGTTGTTTTGAGAATCCGGCGTCTGCAAAGGTACCGACGGGCGCCAAGTCGCCCCTCAAGCCATCCACCTGCGTGATGGAAAGCTTTTCTCGCTCTACCGCCACATCTTTAGAAGACATCGACGCCAAATGAGACGGAGCTTCATAGAAAACTCTCTTGTAACTCTCTGATCGAGCAGCCAAGTCTTTATCGCCGACGTTTGCCATGCCAAAGCTCGCGGTACCCGGAGAACCACTCTGTTGCTTCACTTTCTTCACTGCATCCTTCTCTTCGTGGCTGTCTCTCGATCGCTTCTCCTTCTTCTCCTTCTTCTCCTTCTTCTCCTTCTTCTCCTTCTTTTCTTTTTTCTCCTTCTTCTCTCCCATTGCGCTCGTCGCCCTCGTCGTTGCCGTCGTCGTTGGCGTCGCTCGCTTGTGCGGCGGTTTGCGGCGGCGGCGGTGCGCCCGGTTGGAAAGTGTTACTTTTACAGTACGGACACGAGCTCAAAATCCACTCTTCCGTGCTCGCCAACCTCCTCCGAGCGGTCTTCCACACAGGCGAGCGCGCGGTAAAGGACGCGATTGACGGCGCAGGTGAAGCCGCGATGGATTTGCAAATCATCGATTGACTCGCATCCGTGGCGTGGACGGGTTCAGTGACGAAGGACGGGACGTGAATGTGTTGATAGATTCCGTGACTACCAGAGGCTCGCGCAACCTTCGACGGTGGACGCGGCTAGAGGGCGTTGATCGAGAGTACGATGATGAGCTCTGATGGTAGGAATGGATTGCAGCCAGCGGCGGTGCGCGTGATATCGATTCTCGCGCGCACACAGGGCGACGCGAGTGGCTTGGAAGAAGTGCTCTCAGCGTTGGGTGAACTACGCAAAACTCTGTCAAGCGAGAGTACCGCCAAAAATCCTCCTATCGTTTTCGAACGTTGGGCGTTCCCCTGTCTCGAGGTTCTACGAGTTCATTGCAATCGCCTCAGCGCTGATCTCGACGTAGAACGCCGCGAAGATGCAGCGGATACGTCTGCAAAGGATGTCGCGCGGCGGCGGTTGGTTATCGAGAGTGCGCTGCAAGTTTTGAGCGAGGCGATGCAGAAAACTGGAGGATCGCAGGACGCTGAAACTAACGTTCGAGTTTTCAGTTCTCTCGCTGGAGCCTTATCATTACCGAGAAAAGGAGCTTATGAGAGCTTGTGTTCAGAGGCTTTGTTGGCTCTAAACTCTCTATGCACGAGTTCAGTCACACCAAACGCTGCATTTCATCGAAAAGAGGTGGTGCCGATGATTGGGTTCACTGTTTCTACTCTGCTGTCAATCGCTCACGAAGAGGCACGTGCGGGATCTGTCGGAAGCAAATCCTTGCGTTCGAGCGCACTGGGTGCGCTTAACTACCTCGTCAAATTTATTGACGACGCCGACACACTCGCCTTCTTTCTTCCCGGAATCGTATCTGGTCTTGTGAAAGTTTTTGCAACGGCGAGCGGTATGCAGCCGAATCTTGGTGCAGGCCCCGGTGGAGCGGGGGTAGACGGAGTAGAACACGCGCTAAAGTGCATGGCTTCCATTCTTTCTTGCGTTCTAAGTGATCGTCTTTACGTCGATGAGCTCAACAAAGTTAATACAGGCAGTGAAAAAGCTACGCTAGAGGACATGTTAGACGAGCTCATTTTGATGTCAAAGTGTGAAGCTGAAAATGCACAAAATATAAGCACGACTGCAGTTGGTGTAGAAAACTCAAGGAAAGATTTCACGGTGCAAAGAAACTCAAGTTGGCTGAGGGACACATGCGACAAAGTTGAAACTGCACTTCTGGCTACATTTCCCACTTTTCTGCGCAGTAGGCGCGTCTCAGCGAAATTGGCACTCGGAGAAGCTGCGTATAATATCATGCGGCATTGCTCTCGGACCTTGGGTGAAAACGTTCGGCGCTGCTTGCTCGAGTGCTTGTTAACATTTGCAGGAGACAGCTGGTCTCAAGTTTCGGAGCCAGTGAAGAACAATCTTAGTATCTTGGACACTTCCGGGTTGATTTTCGAAGGTGATTTGGAACATATCATCAGAAGAGAATTTTCGCTAATCGCAGATACGCTGCGAAGCACGCAAGACGAGGCTGCAGTACACCTTCAGCGTCTTCTGGTCTCGCTCAAATTAGCTGGGCCCTGTCGTGTGAAGGAAGTACTGTTGGTCAGCCCGGGCTCGCGGCGAACATTATGCTCTACGATACTCGAGAGCTTGTTCATTCAAAATAACAATCTTGTCGCAAGTACTGCGCTCGGGATCAGACTGATCAACATCAGTCCAGCTTTAGAGACAGCTGATTCACTGCCCCGTCAGCCGCCTCGTTTACAGCACTTCCAAAATCAAGATTTGTACCCAAAATTTGCCGAAATCCTCAGAATTTTGGGAAAAGCAGCGGTATCTACATCAAGTAATTCCTCTGAAAGGTATTTTGTGCACTTTACTCAAATTTTCTTGAGCTCGTTGAGGGAAAGTTCTCTCCACGGGGAAGAAGTGGCAGCGTTAGCAACAGCAGGAGGTTGGCAACGTCAAGCAATATCCAACATAGTTGCACTGAACGAAATGATGTACGGTATTTTAAATGATTGCAGTATGGATCGAGAGTACTCATCCAAAATTAGTGAGCTAATCGTGGATGAATTTGTCTGTAGTGATGCATGGGAACTAGACACAAAGGATCCCGACAACGCTCTGCTGTTATGCGTAGTGATGGAAGGACTTGGAATCATTGGTCAAGGTATGGGAGAAAGCTTTATCAGAGAAAGCTCGTTCTTAGCTTCAGTACTTTGTCCATTGCTTGACAAGCTCGGAGATGATGAATCTGAAGTATGCGGTACTGCGGCGTTCGTTCTCACAATCCTAGCACAAACTGGAGGTTATGCGACAGCAACGGAGGAATCGCCCATCGGAAATATCGTTATAGCGAATTCAGACTATGTTGTCGACATGATTTCAAGGCAAATTAGACATCTAGACAAACACGATCGAGCTTCACAGCTATTTGTAGCTGTTTTGAGTCGTACAGGGGCAGCAAAAACTATGGTCAAATTATTGGAAGAAACGATGCGCTTTGCACTTCGTACTTTCTCTGTCACCACGCGCGATAGGCATCGTATACACTTTCAAAACTTGTTGCTAGTATTGAGAGAGTATTGTTCTGCCGTTTTGGATAACGTGCATGACATGAAAATGGAATCTGAAAGTGTTACATCAATCATACAAGTCTATCACCCAGAAGAGCCTGGAAGCGATAATGAATTGACAGAGCTTTTTATGGAGCAGTTGGGCAGTTCTCTACAACAAAGTATCGATGACACCAAAGCTGACTCAATAGAACGTGCTAGACGACTACAAACGATGGTTAAAACACTGATTGACGTTCTACAGTCTATCTGCCCATTGCTTGAGTCACCTGACGGAGGTACGCGAACTCTATCTGCAAAGATATGTGCGCTTGCAATTGAAAGCTTGGCGGACGCAGAATCGGCACTTCAAGGTGAAAAATTCATTCTGAAAATATTAAAGTCTTACGGAGGTTACGATTCACTGCCATTTGATGTGGATTCGATGTGCCAGGACGCGCGAGTTTTACCCCATGTCCACGACATGTGGCCGCACGTTGTGGTATCACTGAGCGATTGGTTTCAGCTTTCTATCCAGGCGGAGCCATACGAGGCGTGTTTAGGTCTTGTGAAAGTTTTAGCGGCATCAAGTGGGGGCGAATTCATCTCTAAACGAATGCACTCGGACTTGTGGCCCAGTTTGAGTAAAGTCTTACAGCATGGGGTCAGGCACATCGAGTCACGACGACGTTCCCTTGAACTGCTCACCGTTGCAGATGGACGCAAAGCTCAGGCTGAAAATAACATTCACATCTCTACTCAACTATCGGAAAGGATTCGAATCATCATATGCGAAACTTTGATATGCATAGCTGATCAAGAAAATTCGAGAGATGCACTGCAGGATCTAGTGTCCTCTGCAGTGCCAATATTTGCAGCGCTCGCGCAGGGTGGAAGTGAGGACGTTCGTCATGCTGCGTCCCATGTTCTGCAAGCGTTTAAAAACGTAAACGGCGATGAAATTTGGTTGCAAATGTACGCGTTGTGCGCAAAGAATGGGGTATCAGTTGATCACATTACACCAAAATGGGTCGACAACGGGGCATGTGATGCCAGTTTGCCAAGTTTTTCGAGTCTGCTACCTACTCTGACGATTGCGTCGCCGAAACAAAGCAAAAATGATTTGAAATTTGCGCTAAATTGTCTCGATTCCCTAGTAAAATAGTTTTATTAGTCTTGTAAAGATTTTAGTTAGCCTTTGCGGAGTCGGAGCCCACCCTTTGAAGCCCAACTTGCACTCTTTGTGGATACGGAGGACAGATTTGACATACCCGTGTCAGGTCTCAAAATCATCAAAGTCGCCGTGAACCGGTTCTAAGGGCTCCAAGTGCTTGCAAGTTGACGGATAGCGCATTCCTTGGTATTTTTCGTTGTCAAAGTAGAAGTACGCTTCGTGAATTTCACCTCTCCACGGGACAAAAAATGTAGGTGGTGCTCTGCCTTCATACAGCGGATCAGCGGAGTAGGTAGCGTATCGGCCATGTGCAGGAAACGTCCTATCGCCCGCTGTATAGTCGGTCGGATAGTCTTGAAATGAAATTCTAAAGTTTTCTAGATGCTCTGATACGTTTGCATAGCGAGTTGTATGATCTTGATGGACACCATCCCCGAGGGTGATCTTTTCGTGCAAGTTGCCTGAAATGTTATAAAACGGTTGGAACATGTACTGACCCATCAAGTAAGGGTCTGCAATACCCCTGAGCTTGTCGTTGATGTAAATCTTAGTCGAATTGGACATTCCGTCGTAAGTACACAGTATTTTGAATGTCTCGCCGTCGTTTGCTGTGAACCCCTTACCAGGCACAGACACGTCAACAAGCCTCAAGCCACCGCCACTGCTGAGTGGCAAATTACTGTAAGACTCCATGTATGTCTGCGCACCGAATCTTATCTCGCCCGAATCCGTCACGAATACTGTCAGTGCACCACCGCATGACTGTTGATAAGGAGCACAGCCTCCTATCGTCGCGATTGTCTGCGCCACGAGACCGGTGCAAGGAAGACACCACCACCAATTAATTAATACACACCATGGATCACAAATTGGTAGCGCGTCGTACGTCACCACGATTTCTGCCGAAATGCGAGCTCCGACACGTTGATACAAATCTACTCAAGCAACAATCGGAATCGCGAGGCGTTACACGCAAGTAAGTAGACGAAAGAAAAATATTATGGAATTTTAATTGACTCACCTGACAAGGTGTACGAACACGGAAGCTGGTCACATTTCGAAAAGCTAGTTACACGCCCTTGAGTGAGCTCAAGAGCGTACCCATGACGGTAAGTAAAGTCGGCAGTCCTGCAGCGCTGTCCAAACTTCGGAAGAAGCACAGTACTGATCTACAAACGCGTGGCAATCGAATTAAATTAATTAATTCATCAACAAAGTGAAATTATTTATTTACCGTGTAAAGTTCTCCGTTTAATGCACGCTGACCATCCATCATGTTCTATATCAATTAGAATCAACGACCAGAGACTTTCGATCGTAAATAAATCCTACCGGTGCAATAATCCCGGCAAAGTTGTATCTGCTCATCCGTCAATTAAATCATTCATGTCATGACATGTGTTCAAACCTCAGAGGATTGCCTGGTTCTAAAAGTGGCCCGGAAATTTTTGGTGCGAGCGCCTGTCTACTCGATGCAGTGCAGTTTGATTCCATGCAGATCGAATTCCAGTTAAACACCAAGTCACTGTCTTCCTGTAAAATTATTAAAAAATTAATTAATTCAAAAAATCAAATGCGTGCTCTGTTTACCGCGACGTAACTTCCAAGCGCACTGGGCAGATAATCTCCGTGTCGAGAAGTTTCGGCTCGCCACGGACGATATATTTCGCTCGCGGCAGGTTGAAATCTTTCGTTTCTGGGTGAAATTATCTGCATAATTATATCGTAAAGCATAGCATTCCTTGAGCGAATAGCCATGTCTTCAGGTAGCGTCCATTGAGCGAAGAGTGCCAACCAAGCACCATTATTTGGTGCGAATACGACACTGTCGCCGTCACCGAATCCTTGTCCACGTAGTTCAGCACGAAGTCCTAATGCGTCAATAATTTCCTTGAATATGCGTAGCTCAGTTGCACGCTGCACGCGATCATACAGACTCAATCCAAACTCAGCTGTCGGAGGAATCAAGAGCTCGTCGAGCGTACTTAATGGCCCATTTGTCGAAGGGATATCTTGTTCTCTGAGCTTAGCGGCGTTGAGTCGTCCTTGGACAAGTAGTTCAGGTGTCATTTGAGAGGAAAAGCGTTTTGTGGACATCTGACGTACAATCTTGATGTTTTTAGCCGTAGGAACGCCTCGAAAGGTATTTGACGGTTTCTCCAGGATCGGATACCATAGTTTAGTCGCTAAGCTTTGTTCAGGCGCGAG
>JACLAB010013338.1_pt1 | contig 14857 bp, 15 predicted proteins | sample 8027921 | NCBI WGS metagenome assembly JACLAB01 (sample SAMN15725117, study PRJNA655200) | protist metagenome | isolation source: fluorescence activated cell sorting (FACS) single amplified genomes of... | place: USA: West Boothbay Harbor, Gulf of Maine | collected 2000-07-19 | reverse complement strand
TGTGCTGTGGTTCTTTGTTGGTGATATACGCTCTGCTTCTCTCTGCTCTACAATCAATATTTTGTTTGAGAGCAGCTGGCTGACTCTCAGAGTCTTCAAAAACGTTCTCTCTCTTCTCAGAGTGTCTCTCACCCGATTCATCGCGCAGTACGGTAGCCGGTCAGTCAGTCAGTCAGTCAGTCAGTCAGTCAGTCGCTGTGTGTCTGACTGTGACGGTGACCCCTATCTCGTGGCGAGTCGGCTGGCCGTCATTCGTCGTTGTGTTGTCGTCGCGGAGTCGATCGACATGACCGGTGGGTTGACGAGTGCTGCGAGCCGACGGACGTATTATACCAAGGTGGCCGCAGCGTCGTTCTTGATCGGTGCGAGCATGGAGCTGTTTATGATACGGACCGGTTTCTACGAGAAGGTGACGAGCATCGAGGCTGAAGAGCGGCGGGAACGGCTCAGGGCGCAGCAGCAGCTTCCTAACGAATCTTGATCTAACGAACAACAACGAATAGTGTCGTCCCTCTTCTTGTTCTTACAGCATGACGCGGCTACAAGATGCTCTGGGTGCTCACGGTCAGGGCGCTCTGGGCCGCCTCCCGGCTGTCGAAGAACGCCTGGTACTGCTCCCCGGCAATCGTCACGGTGGCCGTGAACATCCCATACTGCACGGTCACCGCGTCGGCCTCCTTTAGCCTGTTCATGGGCACCGCCCGGAACACGCCGTCCGGCTTTGGCGGGAAGGCAATCTTGTTCCAGTAGTTGTAGGCATTCTGCAGCTCCACCTCGTCACTCGACAGGGTCCTCGACTTGACCGCGGGCGCCATCAGTCCTCCCATCATCGAGTACTGCATCATCATCTTCGCCTCGTGATCGGGGTACTGCCGCTTCTTCCTGATCTTGAGGGGCTTGTAGCGGGCGTCGTCGGCGTCGGTGCCCTGGAGTTGGAGTTGGAGTTGGAGCGAGTCGATCGAGCGTAGAGTGAGATGGTGGAGATGGTGGAGATGACGAAGATAATGATGACGATGACGATGATGAAACCCACCTTTCGCCCGCAGATGACCAGGTGGTCGTCCTCGTCCTTGCCAAATATCAGCACGTCGCCCACCGACAGCTTGAACAGCTTCAGAAGCGGCCCGACCCCCTCCAGGATGTACATGCGCGAACTGTTATTCACCCAGTACCGGAACCGGAGCCCCCGCGTCTCCCCAAACACGTCCACCACGGGGACCACGCAGCCCGAGGGGTCGTCGATCGAGGGAAAGTGCGTCTCTGCGATCGCCTTCGGAATCACGATACGGCCCCCTCCGGATGTGTCCGAGTGCGTCAGCGTCTTTTCAAACATGATGGGGGCCCTGGCGACTTCCATCCGCGACTCGGCGAGGTCTGGCGTGAAGGGGAGAATGGAGTGGCAGGCCGGCGCGACGATCCGGGACAAGTCGAACGGGATCGGGACGACGTCTGCCTCCGATGCGACGGCGGCCTGGAGAAGAACGGGGACGAAACGGACGGGTGAGCGGACGACGGGCGAAGGGCGGCGGACGACGGGTGAGCGGACGAAGGGCGAAACGGAACGCGATTCCGAATACTCGCCCGCCCTCGACGACGTACCACGGGCCTGTGTTCTGAGCCAGTGTAATACAGCTGGTCGCTGCCGTTTGGGTTCCCACCACTCATCGGCGATGCGTCGTTCTGTGTATTCCAGAACTTTGATGGAGGAATTTGGGCCGGGTATAATCGACTCGTTGCGGCGTTTTTCACGCGTTCACCCCGGGTACGGAGACGCAGATCTATAGATTTGATCGCCAGGTACGTCCGGGGAGGAAGTCTGCGTCTTGAAAGAGGCAGGGAACAAAAGGGTGGCCTCTTTCAAGACGCAGACTTCCTCCCCGGAAAGAGCGAGTATTTTTCAAATCGCCTGATAAGTCCGTGAACTCGCCTCGGTGTGTCTGTCTGTCTGTCTGTCTATCGGCAGTCACAAGCGGAGCCTGAACCCCAAGTCGTCGTCGGACTCGACCGCCCCAACAGCTCGTCGGCCTCTTTCCAGAACGCCGCGGCGGTCGACCCCCGCGCCTTACGTCGACATCCTCGACGATCTCCTCCACGCCAACGTCGTACCGAAACACCTCTCTCTGTCGCCACCATGTTTCTTAGGTGGCTCGGCATTGTCTTCTTCGCCACCCACATCCCGGCCACGCTCCTCGTGGACGCCCAGGCCCTGCTTCCCGCGTACGTGTTTCCAAAGTTCGCCCGGAAGATGCTCGAGAACTTCATCGAGCAGTACAACGACCCGCTGATGTCTGCGGCGATGGGTTCGGGCGGTTCTGCAGACCGTCGGTGGTTCCTGTCGCTCGTCGCCACAGAGCTGTTGATCCAGCTGCCGTTCTTCTTCGTTGCGTTGTACGCGTTTGTTGCCCGGCGGGAATGGATTCGGGTGCCGCTCGTGGCGTACGGGGGGTTTGTGTCAGCGACGATGGTTCCCATTTTGAGCGAGCTGGCGTTAGCAGAGGGGCTGGGGGCGGGGAAGCGGGCTGCGTTGCTGATGATGTACGTGCCCTACCTGGTCGTGCCGGCCGTGTTTGTGGTCTGGGGGTGCCGTCGGGAGCGGCTGTTCGCGGGGGGCACCGACGACGGTGGACGCGGTTCCCGGAAGAAGACGAGCTGATCATATATCGTCGTATGAGTAGTAGTAATCAAACGTCGAATTTATTCAAGAATAGCTCTCATATAGAGCGAGCGTAGTAGTACGAGTAGGCGACGCGATGGGTCGAGATGGGGGTAAGTAAAGACGTGATGACGCTTCCCCCGCGCGTCAGTGGATGGCCGCGGCGAGAAGGGCGAGCGCGGCGACCCAGGAGAGGGCCTTTCCATGTGCGGCGTCCTCCCGGGTGATTGCGGCGTTGTCCGTTCCGGCGCTGTCCGTTCCGGCGTTGTCCGTTCCGGCGCTGTCCGTTCCGGCGTTGTCCGTTCCGGCGTTGTCCGTTCCGGCGACCTGCAGGATTGCGGCGTCGCGGATTGAGGCGGCGTCCGCTTCGGAACGGACGACCTTGATGTCGGCCAAGTTGGCAAACTCCTCAGGATATGACGCAGTCTCCTCGTCGCAGTTGGCCATCTTGTTGGAGCTGCGAGTGAATTTCGCAGGCGCATCGGCAGTCTGGCAGCTGTTGAACGTCAACCAGTACCATTGCAAGACGCAATGCGAGCTGATTCCGTCGCACTCGAGGTCCTCTGGCACCACGTACGACATCGTGTACTGGACCGACTTGCCGGCGTCTTTCACTGGGGTGTAGAACCAACGCTGGCCGGGCGCTTGGGCGCCGGCGACGTCGGCCTGCACGAGCACGTTCTGATCGAGACACTCCTCGGTCAGCTGCTCGGCCTCCCGGTCCGCGATCGTGGCCCCGTCGTAGCCGCCGGATACCTTGCAGATGCGGAAGCCGAAGCGCCCGTTGTGATTCGTGGTCGTGACGATGGTAATGGGGAGAACGTCGCCGGCCACGTACACGTTCTCGCCCCCGTCCGGCAGGCGATAAAACTCGCCGCCGGCCTCGAACGACCTCGGGGCGCGTTCGGAGATCGGGTCGCCGCTCAGCGTCCTGTGTCCGTCTGGCCACACGAGCTCGCGTTGCTGCGAGACAGTGTCCACGCCACCGAGGTTGAGGCAGTGGGGACAGGAGTAGCCGAGCTTCTCCGAGGCGAGGAGGTTCCTCGAGATCGGAGAGGCCAGATAGCCGTGCGCGTTGGCGGCGGGCACGGCGAAGAGGAGGGGGAGGACGACGACGAGGACGAGGAGGAGGAGAGCGGTGGGTATTGAACTCGACCGACGAGCGCACGCGCGCCCTGACTCTCTCGCTCGAGCGACGCGCTTCGCTCGTTCGCCAGCGGGCTGTCGAATTTTCATCGTGTTGGCGGGATCAGGGATCAGAAAGAGTCCAGTTTCGGGACGTTGGAACACAGCGGGCGCTTTCAATTCACGCAAGTTCCATTACAGTCTCAGTGTATGCAGCGGCCTTCGCGGAAATCGCGCAATCGAGCGACGCGTCAAATTTTGAAATCGGTTGTTGGTGGTGGTTGTGGCAAACCTCACTGCGCACCCCCACCCCCACCTCGCCTCTGCTTCTCGCCCTCAATGTCCGCCATCAACTCTTCGATCTCCGCCTCGGGCATCTCCTCCAGCCGCTTGGCCATCACCGCGTTCTCGTAGTCGTCCAACTGCTTTGCATACGTCATCTGCTTCGTCGCCACCCGGAACAGGTAGGAGCCAATCCACCCGAAACACAGCCCCACGAAGATAATCAACTGCGCGTAGTTACCCGCCATGATCGGATCCACCCCGGCCTGCTCCAGCGCCCACTTGAAGAAGAACCCGCCACCCAAGAGACCCACGCCGATCAAAATCACTGAATGAGGACAAACGCGAGCGAGTGAGAGCGAGTGAGGCCAGCCAGCCAGCCAGCGAGAGAAAATACAAAAGTCGATAACCACGACGACGACTACGACGACCACGACGACGACGACGTACCGTCCTTCCGCGAGTACCCAAACTCCTTCGAGGCATTCACGTCGTTGTCGTCCGCTGCCCGCACCACGACCGCGCCACGCTGGACGCGGAGCTGCCGCCTCGAGGGCGTCACGGCGGCGACGCGCAGGGCGGACTTGACGCTCGTTCTAGGCTTCGCGGTCGCGTAGGCCCGCCCGGAAAGCGCACGCCGCAGTGTTGCCGTGGTTCCAACCATTCGAAGTCGTCGCTCCGTTCTGTTGTTGTTGTTGTTCCGTTGTTCTGTTCCCGGCGCTCCGTGCGAGGCGGCCTGGTTCACGTGAAGAAATGCAGCAAGCGTTGGAGGAGCTAAACGAATGTTTCCGTCTGGTGAGCGTTCTGGGTCGCCAGGCCCTGGCGATTGCCAGGCCAATCGTGGCCTCTCGCCCCAATTTTTTCTCTTATCAACACGAATCGGCGCACGCCCAGGCCCCCAGACGCCGCATCTGATCCCTCCCTATACGAACGAAGTCATGCAGCAGGCTGTCCTCGCGGCGAAGCCCGTCGTTCTCGGCTCCTCCCGAATTATCACTACCACACCCAAAAGACAGCCCACGCTCGTGGCCCGCGCCGTCGTCGACTCCTCCCAGGACGCCTTCTCCGCCGATGTCATCGACGCGAGCAACGCCGCTCCCGTGATTGTCGACTTCCACGCTGCCTGGTGCGGACCCTGCAAGCTGGTCGCCCCGTCGATGGTCTGGGCCGACAAGGAGTACGACGGCAAGCTCAAGGTCGTCAAGATTGACTGCACGGACGGGAACAAGGACCTGATGGAGCAGTACAAAGTGTACGGTCTGCCGTGCCTGATCATGTTCAAGGACGGCGCGATGATGGACGGAAGCTTGAGGGAGGGGGCAATCACGAAGAAGGGGCTCGCCGAGTACATCGAGAAGTGGACAGGGCTCAGCGCGGCCGTGTGAGAGAGAGGGTTCGAGGTTGGAGGGTTGGGTGGGTAGGTGGGTGCTTTTCCTTGCTGCTTATTTGATGTTCGACACTTTAATTGTAGAGGGTAGAACGTAGAACGTACCATTCTTTCACATCCAGGCCCTGGAGGCCCGGCCTCAGTCGTCGAGCCTTCAAGTCGCGTACACACATATCAAAGCCGGTAATCCACGCACGCAATCCAACCCAGTCGTGTGTGTCGTCGAGACTGTCATATACACCAGGAGAAACGCTACCAGCCAACGAGAGGAAGTTTTCCGGGCGTGGATCAAGAAGAATTTTCGGTTCTTCATCCCTCCGACGAGAACATGGACCGCCTCCAGCGCCTCTTGCAACAGGGAGGGAGTTTCGGACCTTCGTCCGGCGGGGGCGGCGGTGACGCGCCGCAGCAGGTGCGTCGTCGCTGAACGAACCTTCTCTCTTCGTCACGTTCTCTCATCATCACCACACGCGAACCTCGACCTTCTCACGCAGGACACCGGAGAGCAAATCTACATTTCGTCGCTCGCGCTGCTCAAGATGCTGAAGCACGGTCGGGCGGGCGTGCCGCTCGAGGTGATGGGGCTCATGCTGGGCGAGTTTGTGGACGACTATACCGTCAAGGTCGTCGACGTGTTTGCGATGCCGCAGTCCGGGACGGGCGTGTCCGTCGAGGCGGTCGATCCGGTGTTCCAGACCAAGATGTTGGATATGCTGAAGCAGGTGGGGCGGCCCGAGATGGTGGTCGGATGGTACCATAGCCATCCCGGGTTTGGGTGCTGGCTGTCTGGGGTGGACGTCAACACGCAGCAGTCGTTCGAGGCGCTCAACCCGCGGGCCGTGGCGGTGGTGATCGATCCGATCCAGTCGGTGAAGGGTAAGGTCGTGATCGACGCGTTTCGGTGCATCAGTCCGCAGACGATGATGCTCGGCCAGGAGCCGCGGCAGACCACCTCGAATTTGGGCAGTCTGAACAAGCCGTCGATCCAGGCGCTGATCCACGGGCTGAACAGGCACTACTACTCGATGGGAATCTCGTATAGGAAGGTGCGTCTGCCTGTCTGTCTGTCTGTCTGTCTGTCTGTCTGTCGATATAGGAAGCCGTCGTGTCGCCCGCGATCGCCCACTCACCGACTCGCCGACTCGCCATCTCCACCCCACCCCACCGTCAGACGGAGCTCGAAGAGCGGATGCTGCTCAACTTGCAGAAGCACACGTGGACGTCGGGCCTGACGCTGACCGACTTCAAGCAGCACGCCAAGAGCAGCGAGGACGCGCTGGGAGAGTTCAAGCGGCTGACGAGCAAGTACGACAAGGACGTGACGGAGGAGGGGAACGTCGAGCTGGACAAGCGGGCGGTCGTCAAGGTCGGGAAGATGGACAGCAAGAGACACCTGGAGGAGGGCGCCGAGAAGCTCATGGCCAAGAGCGTCGTGCAGTGTCTCGGCACGATGCTCGACACCGTCGTCTTCTAGCGGGCGGGGATGTTGCAAGTCGATGTCTTCCTTCATGGATCTTCTTCTTTCATGTTCATGTTCATATTCATGTTCCTAACAAACGTATACGTATGAATAAATAAGCGGCTTACTGCTGCTCGACCTTGGTCTCGGTCTGTCCGACGATGGCCTCGACAGTCACCTCCTCGATGACAAACTCGGGCTCGTACCACTTGCCCAGGCTCTCCAGCAGCGCCCTCTCCGCCGCCTTGTTCTGCTCCACCCATTCCTTCCTGCTCTCCCTCCAGGCGTTCCACTCGGACATCAGCTTCTCCCGCTCGGCGAGCATCTCAGAGTCGACGGCCGCCAGCAGCTTCTCGTCCTCCTCCTCGAACCGCTTGCTGTACTTCTTGAGGTTCTTGGAAATCTCCTTCTGCTTCTCGTCCGACAGCAGGCAGGCGGGCCTCGGCCTCCACACGAAGCTGAAGAACCGCTCCTTGGACGAGCGGTAGAGCGGCTGGCCGCAGAAGGACCAGACCTGGAAGCCGTTCTCCATCTGGTTCATGGCCGTCACGCTGGTGACGACGTAGCGTCCAGACGGGTCCCAGGCGACCTCGCACGCCTGCATGTGCTCGCCGGCGCCAACCACGCTGGCCTCGTCGGCGTCCCACCACTCGAACTTTCCGTTCTGCTTGAGGCCGGCCAGCAGGAGGAAGCGTCCCTTGGGCGACCAGTGCAGCGACGACACCGTCCTGTTGACCATGGTGTGGATGTGATGCACGCCGCCCAGTGCGCCGCTCTTGGGGTCCTTCATCGTGTACAACGACACGGAAGGGCGCTGCGGGTCCGGCCCGTGGATGACGGCGAACCGGTGCCCGCCGTTGGGCTCCCACGCGAGGCCGGTGATCTTCTCGCTCTTGTTCGGCAGCTCGAGCATGTCGACCGGGACGTTCTTCTGGCGCATGGAGAAAATCTCCAGGTTGGTGGTGGTGGACTTTTTGGTCTTGGTCCACTTCTCGACGCGCACGGCGAGGTAGTCGCCGTCCGGGTGCCAGGCCATGCGGACGTCGGCGACAGAGAACAGGTTCTTCGCGCGCACCTCCTCCCTGTCCGGAGACCGGATCAGCACCACGCGGGCCGGAAGGTTGCCCTGCTCCTCCTGGTAGGCGCAGAGGATGGGGTCCGACGGGCTCCACTCGAACGAGAAGATGTTCTCCGCCTTGATCGACCGCTTGTCCAGCAGCGCCATCTCCGGCGCCTGGTAGATCGAGATGGCGTTCTTGCGCATGACGGCGAGGAACGCGTTGCCACCGTTCGTGCTGCTCGACCACTTGAAGGCCGGGTAGGCCATGCCCCCGTCCGGACGGCGGGCGGCGCCCACCGCGTGGTCCCCCTGCGGGCCCTCAAACACCCTGAGCTTGCGCCCCGTGGCCACCTCGTGCACGGACAGCGAGTACCGCGGCGGCTGCTTTCCCTCGGGCGGGATGTCCGTGTAGACGTATATGTACTTCTCGCAGGACGAGAACGCCAGGCGCTGCGCGTTCTTGTGCGCAAACCGGCGGATCCTGCGGAAGTCAGCCCCACCCCAGATGGCCACACCCTGCGGGTGCACCGTCGCGATGAACGTCCCGTTCGGAGACCATTGGATGAACGGCGCCTCCGTCCAGAACGAGCGCTTGTACACCTCCTCCGGCTCCTGCTGGTGAATGTCGTTCCAGCACACCTCCGTCTCGTCCCCGTAACGGAGCGCAAACTGGTCGCGGCCGCGATTGTCCCCCATCCACTCGTACAGGTCGTTCGTCGGCTCATACTCCTTCGCCGGCGGCGCAACGTACTCGTCCGGCACACTGTTCAGCCGCTCCAAGTCGCCAAACATGATGCAAATGAACGTGTGCTGCTTGTCCAGCGCGTACCCGTCGAGCGCAGCCCGGGCGGTGCGGGCCGCGGTCTCGTCTTCGTACTCGACGAACGCAAAGCCCTTGGACATACCTGATGATGGGGCGGAAGAGAACCGAGCGAGTGAGGGGGCGGGTGCGTGTGCGTGTGCGGGTGCTCGACAGAGACAGAGACAGAGACAGAGACGGAGACAGAGAAGAACCCAGTACGTACCAGCCGAGTCGACGGGATGAACGAGCTGCACCACGTTGCCGGCGCCGCCGGTCACCTTGGCCAAGATCTTGGTCAGACGCTCGTATTTCGACTCGTCCACGACTGGCAGGTTGTCGACGACGACCACGTGGTTCATAGAAAGCTCGGTCGGTTCATCGATTTCCTCCTCCTCGTCTTCGCTCGGAATGCCCATATCGCCTTCGATCATGACGTCCTCGACAGCGAAATCACCGAAGGGAAATCCAGCGGGCTGTCCCGTCGTCAGGGACCGCTGCAAAGCGTCGGCCGAGAGCGACTCGTCAAATTGCAGTCCGACCATGACGGCGCGGTGTTCTCTCGTGTGGGATGGGGATGACCGGGTGTGCTGCTCTGTGGTATATGGAGATGTGAACGGTCGTACGTACGATCGGTGATACGCAACTTAAAAGTGGAGGCCAGCGGGAACAGCAGCAGCAGGGAAAGAGGAAAGAAGAAGAAGAGCGGTTTGACTGAACTAGCGAGGCCATCAAGTCGAGTCGTCACCACCGAGCGCCACCAAGAGGCCCTCCAACACGTTATAAAACGCATGGGTCGTCACCAGATCACAGGCCTCGTCGGGAGAGTGCGCGCCGACGATCGTCGGGCCGATGGCGATGGCGTCGACCGTCCCGCCGAGCGCCGCCTCCATCTTCTTCTTGAGGATGCCTGCCTCCAGTCCGGCATGGATCGTGCGCACTTTGGGCTCGACGCCCGTCTTCCTGATCACCTCGATCGCGAGCGAGCGCAGCTCGGTTTCGCCGGCGTCCTGCCACCCTGGATACGCCTCGTTCTGTTCGACGTCGAAACCGAGCTGCTCGCCGACGAGACGGATGGAGCGGCGCACGCGCTCGAGGTGCGCGTCGACGCTCGACCGCGTGCTGCACTGCACGACGTAGCGACAGGCGTCGCCCCCTTCGATTTTGATCGACGCCACGTTGGAGCTGGTCTGGACGTTGCCGTCTGCCTCGAGCCTGATGACGCCGTGTGGCAGCGAGACGAGCAAGGAGAGCAGGGAGAGGGCGTCGTCGCGGCGGATGAAGGTGGCCTCGGCCGTGGGTGCCTCGGCGAGCTCGACGCCGGCGTCTGGATGGTCGACGCTCGCTCGGAGCGACTCGACGTCAAGGTCGACATCGTCTGGCACGGCCAAGCAGACGACAGCGTCTCGGGCGAGCGCGTTGCGCTTGTCCCCGCCGCAGATAGAGACGAGCCGCACGTCCGGGTGCGCGCTGAGGACCTGGATGGCCAGCTCGGCGGCCAGAACGACCGCGTTGCCGTTGCCACGGTGGATATCCAGTCCGCTGTGCCCTCCCGGCAGGCCAGAGACGGTCATCGTCGCCGTCTTCCACGGCGCAGACAGTACAGAGGCTGGACCGCTCGTCGTCGCCTCCATGACGACCGTTTTTCTCAATGATGATGACCGACGACGGTGTGTGACTCGTTCCACTTTTTGTTTGTTTCAAAAAACTTGTTCTTGGCGCCCATCATGCCGAAGCGGAAGCCCAAAGCCGACAGCCGCGGCGAGATATTGAAGCGCGCGGCGTCGGCGGCAAACTATACGATGAAGCACCCGATCTTGAAGGCAACGTTCCAATTCACGGTCGATGGGCCCGCGTGGGCCAAGGCCGATACCAGCGTCGTCGTCGAACGGTACAGTCTTCAAGCCATTGACAAACTCCTCGACGGCACATCAACGCCGAAGCCACCGAATCAGTGCGAGGAGAAAGGATGCACGAACCCAGCGACGTACGGGTCTAAGAATCAAGCCAAAGCGCGGATGTGCGCGTCCCACAAGCCCTAAGCCATGGTCATTGCGGGCTGTTCGCAGTGTTCCCAGAAGGCGGCAGTGACCGTCAACGGTGTCGTCGTCTGCCTCGCGCACGCGGCCATCGAGGTCGGGAAGCTTCAGGCGACCGACCCCCCCACCATCGTCGACGTCCTCGGTACCCGCATGTGCGCGTGCGGAGCGGTTCCACGGTTTGGCCTGGAGAACAAGAGGAGCCTGGCGTGCGGACCGTGTGCGCGCATTTGGGGAGTATTGCTCGGCGGGGTGGCATTCGCGTGTGTCACCGGCTCCCCGGGCAGCAGCGCACGGACAGCGAACGCGTGCGTGGGCTCGGCGTGCGCCGAGAAAGCGAAGAAGCCGGTGGGCCACAATATCACGCCGAGCGGGAAGCGCTACTGTGCGACGGACCGGGACGCCGTGATCACCGACGAGGCGGCCAAGGACAAACCCTTCGACGAACGTACGACGTTCAAATTCGCTCCCCTCCCGTGCCCGGGCAAGCCGTGTACGGCGGACGGGTGCACGGAGGAATCGGTGGTGGTCCGCGCCGCGGACGATACGGCGATGTGCCTCGCGCACTGGACCGCCCTGGACGACGTCGAAGCGAAGAAAGCGTTCGAGTGGACGGGGGCGTGTCACAAGAGGCCCATCTACGGCCCGACATTCGACGACGGCAACGTGCGCGGTCCACGCGAACGGTGCGGTGATCACAAACTGGCGGACGACGTGAACAATCACAATTCAAGGTGTAGCGTGTGTGTGGCCGCGCTGGGATGGCGTTGGGCGACGATCGCCAACAGGGGCAAATGCGGGCCGTGCAATGGCGGGAACGCCGATCAGTGGTTCCCGCTGATGCGCCAGTCGTTGTGGATCGGATTCTGGCAGCGTAATGTGTCGTTGGCGGGGGCGACGATCACTCACGAATCGCGCGAGAAGCTCCTCGAGGAGGACAAACTCTCGCGCATCGACACGCGCGTCGACCGTGCCGACGGATCGGTCGATCTGATCGAGATCGATGAGGGGGCACACTGGGACCGCGCCGTGTGTGAGGAGCTGGGGCGGCTGCGCGCCGTCGTGCAGATCCCGGGCAAGCAAGTCCGGGTCGTTCGTGTGAATCCCGATCGCCCGGGGAAGCAGATCGCCGCCAAGATCACTCGCGGAGCGGTGGTGAGGTTACTCGAGGAGAAAGGCGGGCAGCTCACATTCGACGATAAACTCGCGATGGAGGAGGTGAAGAAGGAGAACTTGGAGCGGTCGGCCCGTCTCGTCGAGGAGGCGCGCAACGTCCCGCCCGGTCACGTGGTGTACGTCGACTATCCGCTCGAGTCGCCGCACCTGATGGTCAACGGGCGCGCGCTGGTCCGCCACCCCGACGTCGAGATCCGTGGGGAAGACGGCAAGTATGCCGACCTCATCGTCGTGCCGCTCCAGCTGTTTTTTCCTCTGTGAGTGACATTTTTCCTTCGGCCCGACTCGGCGAATCGCCGATGACACTTTTCAAAACTTTCTTCTTGCCTCGTTCAAAGTCGACGACAATGACCCGACGATGACCCGCTCCAACAAAACAACACGATGATCATCCGCGCACTCGCGAAACGTCAACTGCACAAGTTCGTGCGCCGGCGAGCAATGGCCTCTGCCCGGCGGAGTGCCCTGGCCGCCACCCGCGCGCCGCTGATGCGCGAGTGGATATACAGCATGCTGTATGACCCGGTTGATGGGTACTTCTCGAAACACAAGGCCCCGGTGGCGCCAATGACATCCCCGACACCGTTCCCGAGCTTGGAAACCCGACACGACTACCTCGCGTACGTCGCCGCCCAATACGCCACCCTCGAGACCAAGTGGCTCACCCCGTCGGAGATATTCTCGCCGTATCTCGGTCGCGCGATCGCCAACCACATCGCCTCGCTGGGCGTCACGCGCGTCGTCGAGATTGGCAGCGGCACCGGGACCCTCGCTCGAGACATCGTTGACTCGTTGAAGGCACGCGAGTACGCGGATAGAAAGTTCGAGTTCGTGTCGATCGAAATAAGCAAGTCGCTGTCGGAGAGACAGGCGGCGCGGATGGAAGGGGCGGGGCACGCGGACGTGTACCGGAGCCGTCACGCGGACGCGCTGCTCGAGTCGACGTGGCGGCAGTTTGCCGACGAGCAGCCGACGCTGATCGTCGGGTTGGAGGTGCTCGACAACCTCCCTCACGATAAGGTACAGGTCGTCGACGGCGTCTGGCACCAGACGCGCGTGCAAGTTCAGCAACGCGAGGCATTTGGAGAGACGCTTCGGGAAGCGCTCGAGCCCGTCACCGACGACGGGCCGATCCTGCGTGCGCTCGACGCGTACGAGCGTGTGAAAAGCGCGCCCGCGCAAAGAACCACGCGGGATGCGATGTTCAAATGGCTGCTTGACGCGACCGAGACGCCGGACCCGGTCTGGCTGCCGACCGGGGCGGAACAGCTCGTCCGTGCGGTCGCCAGCACCGTTCCGAACCACGAACTGCTGCTCGGCGACTTTGATTTCCTGCCGGGAGTCGCGATTGCCGGCGAGTTCGCGCCGATCGTATCCAGCACGGTCGACGGCAAGGCGAGGGATCGAGGCGAGCTGCTCTCGGCGCCGAGAGGGTCGGTGGATATTTTCTTCCCCACAGACTTCCGGCTTCTTGCGGCGATGTACGAGCAGGTGGGTGTTGGGGGTGCGGGGGAGATCTTCAAGGCCCACGAGTTCTTGGGCATGGTGGCCTGCGATGATGTGTTGACGGCCTGCACCTTGGCCGACGGCAGCATCCCCCTTCTAGACGACTTCGCGAACACATCCTTCGCCCGTCTTTCTTCGACGCTTCATGTGTAATCTTTGGACGACAACCTCACCATTCGCGCTCCCTCTGGCGCTGAAACGCACAACGTGAGCTCCAACAAACGATCTGGATCCGGAGAAACTCCCGCCCATTTTGGCCAACCGCCCACTCTACGTATGCCTTCGGGACGCGCAGCCTAGCATCCTCGTCGCGAGGGAGAAGATAGGCCGACCATGGCGACGCCAAAGCTCCCGAAGAGCCTGCGAGGTGCGTGGGGCAGGCGGAGGCCGAGGGTTGTGCTCCTCGGATTCCTCCTGTTCGTCTTGCTACTCCTCTTCTCCCAGTACTCGGTCATGCGGGTGAGCGTGAAGAAGTATCTTCGGAACTTGGACAAGGCCAAGGCATTCGTGAAGATCGCCGGCGGCGACGAGGACAAGCTCGGCAGGCTGCCTTTCGACTCGTACGGAGACGAGGGGAGGCCGGACTTCGTGGTCTCTAGGGGGACGGTCATGGGGACGACGTCGGGGTCGGGGAACATGGTGAAGCAGTTCTATAGAGTGGAAAATGTGCGGTTGGGCAAGGAGGGGCTCGACTTTTACTACGAGGATGGCTTTCGAAAACCCGGCGGCGATGAGGACGAGACGTCGTGGGTAGATACGATCTTCAACAACGGGACGAGCATGAGGCTTCCGACGGTGACGATGATGCGTCACGCCGAGAACGGCAAGTATACGTACATCAAGTGGCACTACAACCCGGCGTCGAAGAAGCAGCCAGCCTGTCGCAAGTGGGTGCGTGTTGACCTCGACCGACGTACGCTCGCACGGCATGACTCTCTCACTCGCGCTACGCGCTACGCGCTTCGCTCGTTCGCCAGGTCGACCGACCGACGTACCTCGTGCAGATGCAGCATAGCAGCAACATTTGGCACGCGTGGAACGAGGGAATCCAGGCAGCGTACCAAACTCTCCGGGAGCAGGGCCTCCTGCCCCTGGTCGAGGTGGACAGTCGGGGGTACGGGACCGAGTACGTCGACGACCTCGACCCGGACTGCCCTTGGGAGATTGAACAGGAGACGCTCGAGCCACGGCGTGCTTCGACGTGTCGAGTCAAGACCGGGATCGTCGAGGAGGGACCGTGCACGCTCGAGGGGTGCGTGCCCGGCGTCCACAGTCGCTACAGGGACGACGGGCCGGTCCTGATGATGGCCAAGGGGATGGGGGTCACGAAAACGTGGCAGCACATGTTCCACGCCATCTCCACGAACATAT
>JACLAB010004212.1_pt1 | contig 14871 bp, 9 predicted proteins | sample 8027921 | NCBI WGS metagenome assembly JACLAB01 (sample SAMN15725117, study PRJNA655200) | protist metagenome | isolation source: fluorescence activated cell sorting (FACS) single amplified genomes of... | place: USA: West Boothbay Harbor, Gulf of Maine | collected 2000-07-19 | reverse complement strand
GTATTTGATGCGACAGTATTCGTTTTCGACGCTGTACGATCGATTAAATCAACGACCGTTTTTGTCGTTTTTGGAAAAGAAATGGATTTGTTATCAGTTGCTACACGCGATGAAGTTTACGCACGAGAGGAACGTCACGCACGGGGACGTCAAGTGCGAGAACGTGCTGATGACATCGACGAATTGGGTGTTTTTGTCAGATTTTGCGAGTTTCAAACCAAAGTCGGTGCCGGTGGATAATCCAGCCGATTTTACTTTTTACTTCGACGCTGGAGGGAGGAGAAGGTGTTATTTAGCACCGGAAAGGTTTGTAGATAGTAACGCGAACAGCAGTAATATTAATAACGATAGCAGTAGTAATCTTCAGGAGTTGGAGATGGAGAAGGAAAAAAGAATACAAAGAGGCGCGCGAAGAGGGAGTAAAGGATATACTTCGGACGGAGAAGAGGACGACGAATTTGATAGCGAGTATGCGATCACGAGAGAGATGGATGTGTTCGCTTTAGGTTGTGTTATCGGCGAACTGTTCACAGATGGTACGGCGACGTTTGATTTAGCGCAAGCGCTCGCGTACAGAGACAAAAACGAAGGATACGAACCGGACCATTTCATCGCGAATAATCTCTCGAAATCAGTTCCAAACGACAAGAAAGCCCGAGATGAAATTTTGAACTTGATTTTAGCTATGATTCAACGCGTTCCGTACGAAAGACCGTCGGCGGAGGAAATATTCAACTCGTGCGTTGCGTCTGGGTTTTTTCCTGCGTATTTTGACGCATTACACGCGATGGGAAGTGACATAATTAACGCCAACGCAAGTTTAGACGTCACGATTGAATATTTGAAAAAGGAAGTTCCCGATCTCGTCAAGAAGATTCGGAAAGTGGAGGAAAGGCTACCGTCATCGAAAGCGAAAGGCGGATCGCCTGGTATGCGTATTCTTGCGCAATATCTGTGTCTAGCTATACGCGCGTGCAATGTACAAAGTGTCCGGGTAGACGGATTTTATTTGCTTGAAAAGTACATCGGCAAATATTGCGACGATCAGACAAGAATCGATCTCATTGTCCCAAGATGCGTCGAAACGATAAAAGAAAAAGACTCTGAAAACGACGACGATAACGATACTGTCGTTATTGTGAATAACATCAACAGCAGTAGTACGAATAGTAACAGTCGCGCACCATCGACGTCTCGAGTGAAAGCTGCGGCGATTAGGACTTTAGAGGCGACGCTTTCTCGAGCGTGTGATTTGCAGAAATCAGATTCAAAGTTATTCCAAGACTACGTCTGGCCAGCTTTGCGTCAACTCGCAGCTTTATCGTCCAGTGCTGCACAAGCCAACGAAAGTCGGAACGAATACGCGAAAGTTACGTTAGCTGAAACGCTCTCCCGCTTTTGTCAAAACGCGTTTCGGTTTTCCGCGCAGCGCTCAGCCCTAGGATGCAAAGAAGTTCTCGATGAAGACCAAGCGAGCTTAGCTGAAGATTTCGCAAAGTTGACGACGGTAAAGTCTGGGACGATTTACTCGGATGAGATTGGAGGGGGAGATGCATCTACGTATACCGCTTTCGATGATGTGGACAACAATCAAAATAATTCAATGAACCCAAACAATACCGCTAATGGAGGTGATTTTGGTGAAAGCGCGAACACGAATACTACTTTTGGTGGAAAGAAAACATCGGCGAGTGACTCATTCGACATATCTATTCAAGCGCACAGAAACGAAGCGCGACAAATTATATTGGAGATTTTTGCGAGCTTGAACACGCATCCAAATGCCACGGTGGCTTTGTTGGAAAATATGGGGGGGATCGCAAAGTTTTTCGGCCGCAAAGAGACGACGAGTTTTTTATTGCCGCTCTTAGTGACGTGCTTAAATGCATCCGATTGGCGGACGAAGCGTGCGTTCTTATCAAACATTTCAGATGTTGCCATGGAATGTGGGGCATCTGTCACAGAATCGTTTGTCATTCCCTGCGCGGAGAGGTGCTTGACAGATATAAATGATGACGTGGTTCAGGCAGCATTACAATGTCTCCATAACATCGTCTCTGCTGATGATGAAAGTGATGAGAATACGGATTCAGATGATGTAATCGCAAGCGCCGTTTCGCTTGATTTGCAGACATCTGTCATTGTTAACGCGTGCTCAAAATCTGCGCCGTTGATGTGTCATCCGATCCAATCTATACGAGACGCAGCGATTGATTTCTTCGCCTCGGCTGCAAAGAAACTTGGACCAGTCGATACTTTTGCATTTCTCGCGCCAATAGTTGAACCATTTCAAAGAAAAACACTGGCGCCGTTGCCATCATCGTCGCCATCTCTTTCGTCTTCGAATGAACATAATAAGAGTAAAGATTCCGTATTGTTGTGGGCAACGTGCCCGGATGCGTTTCAAGACGCTCAAAGTTTACGAGCCGCTTTGAGGGATCCACCATTGAGCGAGTCGTACGACCGAGCTGTTGCTTCTTTATTGCAGAGTAATTTTGCTTCTGCTGATGATTTGGATAACTTTGCAAATACGGTCATCTTAGAATCTTTAGCGATTGAGGAGTCTGTGCAGCCTCTAGTACCTTACATTCTGGCAACGTTAGAGGCGCGACGAAGACAAAACGCCCGGGTTCTTGAATCACGCGAGGGAGTAGCTATTGCATCAGGAACCCCCGCAGCATCAAAGCATACTTCTGCGTCTGCCATTCTCTCTACTTTCCGCAAACCCCTCGTTGTGCCGAGCAAGTCTATACCTGTGGTGGACGTTGTGCAAACGAACGATGGTTTTGAGAATTCTGTCGCTTCCAAATCTCTCCCCGCGATTTCAACTGCGGCAAGGAATATATCATCGTCCGCATCGTGGGTTCCTCGCGGTGTGCTCTGGGCTCATTTGAAGGAGCACAGAAGTGCCGTGAATCATCTCGCCACGGCGCCTACGAATGCAAACGTGCCGTATTTTGTATCGTGCTCTGATGACGGGTCGTGTAAGATTTGGGATTCCAGACGATTGGAACGAGATGTATCGTTTCGTTCGCGCCTGACGTACGCTTCTCAGAGCGGCAAGATTAAAAGCGCGTGCGTGTTATCTGAAAATAGAGTCTGTTCAGGCTCCGATTGTGGGTCGGTGCACGTGTGGCGCGTGGAATATGTAAAAGCAACGAAAACATCAAAGAGCACCGGAGAAGACGGTCCAGAGGGCAGAAAAAGAATGTACACCGGTGCTGCTGAAAAGTACACTGGTGCGGCTCAAATATACACGTATGATATTTCGGAAGGTGCGGTCGTTTCCACCCTGGCGATTTCGCCAAGCGTTGTTGCCTTTGCAACGCAGCGTGGCGGATGTAAAGTTTGGGATTTACGGCAGTCCACCCGAGGTGACGGGAGAAGCGCGATTGTCTCCTTACCTTGGCATCCGAAAAGAGGCGTGATTACTTCTCTTGCAAACGCAAACGGTGAAGTATTGACATCTGATTTTAGCTCTATTCCCTTCGTAAACAGTGGGAATGTTAACGAAGAAGGCTTCTCAACCTCGCCATGGTTTGTTTTATCGACGTCGACGGGTGAAGTCGAGCTCATCGACTCGAGATTTATGACATCTGTTGCCCGATGGAAAGCTCCGACTCGAACAAGCGCGAGAAATGCATCATCCGCAGCAACGCAGCCACGTAGGAATTTGCGCACATTCGCCGACTCGATTTCATGCATGAGTGTTCGTGCGTTCTTACCTCCGTCTTCTGACGCCATGAAAATGATGAAACCTCTGGTTTGGTGTTCACACAAAAGGAACGAGATTGCCTTGTGGGATGCATCCACTGGCGAATGTAGAGAAGTTTTACGAACTTTGGACTCTAGTTTAATTGGCGTTGAGTTGGAAGCAGCGAGCAGAGCCCGGCCGAACGTGTTGGCATCTGGTACGAGTTTACGTAAACTCGACTCTGATTGGCGCTTGAGCGACCCTTTTTTACGCTCTCAAACGAATAAATACAGTCAAGCCGACTTTACTGCGACAACAACAAGCAGCGAAAGAGAAAAAAGAGAGGAGAATTCTGTTGAAAGCGAGGAGGATTCTAATTGGAGCGACGTCGAAATAAACGAAGGCAACGAAGAATCGGGATTCGACAACGACAGTTTCCGATCGCTCCTCTCCTTGCCGTCCGGTGTGTTAATCTCGGGAGGCTCCGATTGTACCATACGCGCGTGGTTTCCTGGAGATAGTTCAAAGTCCCGCATTCTCTCCGGCCCGCCTCGTCACGGTTCTAGTCGACCTCGATACGTGGAAACCCGTCTAGAATCCACCTCTCGTCTGGTCCGCGTCGGCGAAGCGAAACAACGTCCCACGTTCATTCGCATTCAGCAAGAAACCTCTCCGTACCAATCATCATCGACATCCTCCTCCGGGAGACAAAGACGCGGTGGTGGTGGTTTTGCTGGTACTGATAACGACAACAACGACGGCTCCAGCGCGGCTGCTCGCGAAAACTCCATCGCGAGCAGAAACGAGGGCCACCACGACGCCATCACCGCGTTGGCGACGGTCCCGTCCTACTCCTCCTCTTCCTCTTCCGCCGGCGACGCGTTCAGAGGTGGTCGAATGCTCTTATCGGCCAGTAGAGACGGTGTGATTAAAGCTTGGAAATAGAGAGAGAGAGAGAGATAAATAGCGAGAAGTTGTAAATATTGAATCGTCATGTGTTTACATAGGGAAAACGCGCACACACGAAGACGAATTATACCCTCATAGATTTGCCACACAAGAAAAAATGCTCCATCACGCGACTCTGTCGACACGATGTTGCGTCGCCGTCGCGGGGGCATCCTCCAACGCTACCACCAGAACCACCACCACCCTCGCCTCGACCTCGTACGCCCATTTGAGAATAACCCGTCGCAGCGCAGGGAGAACAACAGGAGGGGTTTGTTGTTTCGCCGACGGCGCCAAAGACGAGGAGATTTTTGCATGGAAGCGCCTCCAAAGCGAGTACACCGCCTGGCGCGTGAAAAACAACATTCTCGCGCCAAACGTGGAAGTCGCGTACGTCGGTGGTAGTGAGAAAGAGAAAGGAGGGGACGATTTGTACCGAGGCGTGAAAGCGACGAGCGATATCGCGAGCGAGGACGATTTAGTCCGCCTGCCCAGAGAAGCAACCATGCTCGTCGTCGAAGGTCAGGAGAATCCACACGAAGAGTATATATCGAACGAGTTATGGGCGAAGGCTGGGGACGAACGGTGGGCGTTGCGAGTGGCGTTGGTACTCTTGTACGAGAAATCCTTGGGTTCTCGATCGAAGTTTTACGAGTACATCGAGCAACTGCCAAAGTGGTTCGAGAATTTAGGCACGTGGACGGAGGAGGAAGTGAGAGAATTGCAATACTCTGTGGGAGAGAAGTTCGCGAAAGAGCAGAGGTTGGAGAACGAAAAAGCGTGCGAGTTGATTCAGGAGTACGCGCGAGATGGCGGCTTGAAGACGATTGAGAGGGAGGAAGTCATTTGGGCGTTGGACGTAGTGCGGTCGCGCGTTTTTTCCGGAAAGATTGCAGACCAGGAGGCTTTGCAGAGGAAATTGTTACCTCGAGCTTTATCGGTTGGGACGGTGTTCGCGTCATTTTTGACTGCACAGACGACCGAGTTGAAATGGTTGTGCGTGTTTGCGTTGTTAGCTTTAGTTGTTTTCGATTCGACGAAGGAGAACGACGTGAAGACGGACACGGCGTATGTGTTGATGCCGTTAATCGACGCGTTCAATCACCAGACGATGTTAAAAACGGAGTTTGAGTTTACGAATTCTGAGTTTGCGTTAAAATCGCCGAAGAGTTACAAAAAGGGCGAGGAAGTGTTGATTAGTTACGGTTTGATGCCGAACGACGAGTTGCTTTTGCGGTACGGATTCGTGGACGATCAAAACGTAGCGGACACGTACCAATTCGAAGGGTTGCTCCCGTACTTGACGCAAAACGATCCTACGCTGAAGGAAAATCTGGAGAAGAATCCGAAACGCATCGAAGCTTTGCGCTTTATTCCCGAAGGGTCCTTAGAAGATTTGACTTTGGAAGATTCCGCGTGGCGAGGCGCGTTTGTCAGCGATGGCACCGCGGAACCCAACTTATCTTGGGCTTTGCGATGTCTCTACGCCACCGAATCGGAATGGATTAACGCTGGCGGATCCTGCGACGGGTTTCGATTAGGCGGCGGACAAACGGAAAAGAAAGCCGCGCTAGCGTTGAAAATGGCGTGTGAATATAGATTACAAGAGATGGAAACGACGTATAACCAAGACCAAGGCTTGTTGAAAGAGAAAGGCGGGGAGAATTGGAAAATGCGACAGGCGATTTTGTATCGCATGCGTAAGAAGAAGATTCTCTCCGACGCGGTGAAAAGATATTCGGTGTAGTAGTATGTTTTATTATTATATTAAGGTAATTTTGGTATTGTACAAGACTATGCTACTTTGTTTTTACTTACTACTATGCCTATCTCTCCTCAAATCTTCACGCTGCTCAACAACTTCGCCAACTCGTCCTCCTCCTCGTTCGTTCTCACCGTCACTTTCATCAACATCTCCAAACATTTATTCACCAACGCGATTTGCGTTTTCGCAAACTGGCTCTGCGATGGCAACTGTTTCAATCTATCCAGACGTTTATAAAGCATCTGTCTCCTCTTGGCGTCTTCGCGTTCCATCGCCGTCGAGTAAACGCCACCGATAACTCTCCTCCCGTTCTCCTCGTCGTCCGTACCTCCTCCGTCGGACGACGCCGCCGCGCCGCCGAGACTATACCTTTCCCGCTTACTCGTCCTCTCCCGCCTCTGCTGCATCGACCGTTTCTTCTTCTCTTTCTTCCTCGATAACAACAGCGCAGCAGTAGTAGTAGTAGCAGTCGTAGTAGTAGTCGTTCCTCCTCCTCCTCCTCCTCCTCCTCGCACTGGCGACACACCTAGTCTGGCGTGCGACCTCAAACCCACTCCCGCCGTTCTCTTTTTACTCATCTTTTTATCTATTATTCGTCCACTCCTCTTCGATGGTTTTAACGCTACGAATCGTTTTTCTGCCGCTGCTGTTGTCCCCAACACTCTTTGGTGTTGCGTGTTATTCTTCGTCTGCTCCCGGTGGTCCTCCTCCTCCTCTATTTTAAAAGGGGTGTTGTTCCCGGTCGTCGTCACCATCATCATCACTTCTGGACGACGATGTCGATTTTGTTCTTCACCGTCATCAAAGTAAAACGCATTATCGTCGTCATCATCATCCATAGCAAAAGTACGCATTTTGTTGTCGTTCACGTTTCTGTTGTTGTTCGAGTTGTCGTTCTCGGGTTCCGCATCCGCGTCGTAAAAATCGCCGCTCGTTTGCCTCCGCATCATAATATCTCTCTCTGGAGACCTTTGCGTCAGTGACGAAACTCTCTTCCCCTAAAAAATTTTTCTCCATACGTAGGAGTGTTGCATTACAACGAGGACGACGACGAATATGTTGACTCACACGTTTTCTTCTTCTCGCACGCTCAGCGACACCGAGGCGTTGCTTTTGAGCGGGAGGAATAGGAACAGGAGGAATACGAGTAATAGGAGTTTCAGTGGTTTTAATATGAAAAGAAGAGGAGAAAGAAGAGAAGCGCGACGCACCGTCGTGATGGCTTTAGGGAAGGACGACGATGCAGAGGATAAAGACAAAGAAGAAGAAGACGAAGAAGAAGAGACGAGTAAACTCTCCCGCGCGATGGCAACCGCGAGACAGAACGAAAAGTTAGGCTTTTCCCCGGGCTACGTAAAAGGATGCGGTGGTGAAAATGGTGGTGTGTCCTCCTCTGTTTCCTCCTCTTTGTTCTCCGCGGAAGAATCCGCCGAGGCTGCCTTTGCAGATTTGATAAACACGAGCGCGAACGACGACAGAAATGAAGGTGAGGATGATGTAAAAAAACTAAACCTCTCGGAACTTGCGAAAGGCAGTCGCATGAGCGAGGAAGCCGTCCGGCAAAAAGATACGAACGTTGGAGGCGTTCTCGGTGATTTAATCAACTTAGGATCTATTTTGCTCAAAGGCGGACACATCGTCAAGAAGAAAGACGGACGCGTTTGATTTTTATGACGACGGTGAGGATGGTGATGATGATGACGATGATGTGAGAGTTTTTTGCTGGTCGCACGTACACGGAGAGTTCCACGTATCAGATTATTCGGGATCAGACCATTCGGAATTAGAATGAGACTTCTTCTTTGAATACTATTATTTATGTACTAACGCGCGCGTGCACATATTTAAGAGCAAGACACTCGAATTTTGAAAATCCCTCAGAAAGCAAATAAGTTTTTGCGCGTACGAATAATACGAACAACAACAACATTAACATGTTGTTCAGACTGGAGATTAACAACAGCAATTCTTCCTCTTCCTTTTCTTCCTACGCGTTGCACCCGAACGTGCCGACAATCGTAGGACGGGACCCTTCCATCGCGCACGTTCCCATCGAGAATGAGAATTCTGTGTCGAGAAAACACGCGATTTTGACCGTCGTCGTCGCTACTTCTTCTGCCGGTGTACACGCGAAATCGATGGCAAAAGAGGAGGGAGAGGAGGGTGATACTACTACTTTTTTGGAAGTGACTGATTGCGGGAGTAAACTCGGCACTCGGGTTTCCAGCGTCGTTTCAACCAGCAGAGAAGAAGGAGACGAAGAAGAGAAGAATAAACTCGAAAGATTAGACAAAAATTCTACGCGAAAAGTGCCATTAATATGGACGCCGTCGTCGTCGTCGGCATCAGGTGGAGGAAGAGGAGGAGGAGGAGATCGAGGAGGTAAAAAGGTGTGGTTATTAAAGTTTGGCAAAATAGCCGCGACGGTGAGATGCATCGAGGAGGACAACGCCGCGACGAATACTAACGGTCTCGACGCGGCGGATGAAAACGAGGAGGAGGAAGGAGAAGCGACGGAAAGCGATGATGATGATGATGACGACGATGATGATGGAAGCGATGGAGGAGTGCACGAGGAGGAGGACGGTGACGCGGGAGTCGGGTGGAAACGCGCGAAAACGAAAAAGGAGAAGAAGAAAACGGACGGTAATAACAGAGGGCGAGTAAACGTAGATCGAGAGGAGGTGGAAGTGGAAACGGTCGTAGACGCGTCGTTGTTTCGAGAGCAAATACTCTCACCTTTGAATTCGTCGCCACCACCATCGAGATTGGTTTCCACGATCGAGGAGGAGGAAAACGACGACGAAAACCGACTTCGACGAGTGGCAAACACTAGCAGCAACGACAACAACACTAATAATAAAAAACGATTCCAGAAGCAGTCGATTACGATAAACGGTAAACCCACAAAAGCCGCTCGAAATGGCGGCGGCGTGGAATCGTTTTCTCCGAGCGCTATAAAAGTAAAGAGTAAGAAGCAAAAAGTTCCGTGGCCGTACGAGACGGACGGCTACGAAACGTTGGCGCAATTCGAAACCGCTCTCGATCGCGAGGAAAAAGCCGCGCGACGGTTGAAAGAGAAAATGGCCGAAGACTTGTTCGAGGATTTTTCGACGACGAAACCGAACGCGTCGGTGAAAAGGAAGCAAGGGAGTACAGCGAGCAGAGGTAAACGCTCGTAAACATGGAGAGAGATTTGAGAGAGATTTTAACGCAGCAAAATGTATACTATTACTCACAGCGTGCAGAAGAAACACAACAATTTTTAACGTACCAAAAAACGTCAGAACGAAGCTCCTCTGTCTGTCTGCACAAAGTTATCCTTCGAAAGAAAACATCATCACACCAATGCTTGCACAACATCTCTCCCATCCCGTTCAGACAATTCAGACGACGATTCAGACGAACGGAAGAACGAATGCATCGTCTTCTCTTCGTCCCATTGGTCTTCGTCGTCGAGGGAGACACGGAGCAGCAGTTTTAAAAGCATCCGGAAGAGGAACACCAGTGAGAAGATTACGCGTCGAAAACGTCATCACCCCGACGACGAATAAAAAAGCGACGACAACAACTGGGTGCTTGGGGTTAGCCGCTGCCGCACTTTTTCACGCACCGGCAGCTTTCGCCGCCGCGGCTGAGAATGCGGTCCCGTCCGCCTTCGCTGCCTACGGACACTATCTCGGTTTACTCCTTATCGTCGGTTCGTTGGCGACGGAGAAAGCGATTTTGAAGCCAAACATGTCCGGAGACGAGCTGATGAAACTGGTGATTGCGGATTCGGTGTACGGCATCGCCGGCGTGCTCGTTTTGTACACGGGGTATTTACGCGTGACGCAATACGGAAAAGGGTGGGAGTTTTATTCGCACGAACCGATATTTTGGTTCAAGATGTTCTTGTTCGCGGTGATGGGGTCGTCGAGTTTGTTCGTGACGATAAAGACGATCACGACGTTCGCGGAGAAGCAAAAGAGTACGGACGAAAACGAGACGTACATTAGCGAAAAGTTGGCGACGAGGATGGGGAAGGTGTTAAACGGGGAGTTGTTGGCGGTGTTGGCGATTCCGTTAGCTGCGACGACTATGAGTAGAGGGATTTTGTTTCAACAAGAGATGGATTGGCACTTAGGCGCGGCGCCGGTGGCGCTCGCCTCGGCCGGACTTGGGTTCAAGTACGTGAAGGAAGCGTTAACGTGGAGCGAAGATTAAAGTGAGAGAGAGAGAGAGAGAGAGAAGGAGAGAGAGATGAACGCCTCGCCTGAAAAGCTCTATTATTTATTAAATCTATCCGTCTACATCTATCTACCAAAAATGTACTAAGCGTTCAGCGAAACAAAGGCGTCTTTGAACCGCCGTTTTTCTTCTTCTTCTTCTTCGCGTTTCCGGTGTAGAGCACCGGAACGACGACAACCTCGGACTCCAAATCTCGTTTGTTTTTGTTCCTCCGCTTCGATTTCTCTTCTTCTTCTTCTTTTTCAAACGCCGCGATGATTTTCTCGCACGTCTCTTTCTTCCTCTGAAACACAGCCACGAAGAAACCTTCGCAATCGTCGCCTTCGAACGGGTTTACGCGAACGACTTTTGCCGCCTCTGTCGTGCCCAAAACCTCCGCGAATCCTCTACGAGGCCATTTCGGTAAACATTTCGCGAGTTCAAATCCCAACTCTTCCGCTAACGGCATAACTTTTTGTACCACGTCTTCGTTTTCTTCGCGATAGATTGAACACGTGGAGTATGAGATTCGAAGAACGCCTGGGAATCGCATGGCGTGCGAAAGCGCCTCGAGTTGGAACTTTTGTAAACTCATCACGCGTTTCTTTCGCGTTTGTTCTTCTTCGTTTTCTTCCTCTTCCTCGCGTTTGATTTTATCACTGCGATTGTCATCATCGTCGTCGTCATCATCATCGTCGTCGTATCCATCTTTCAAAGCGTACTCCATCAACGCATCTCCTCTGTTTTGCACCGTCCCGGAACCAGAACAACTTGGATCGAGCAAAATCGAGCGCACGTTTCGATATTTGGCGTCGTTCACGTCCACCTCTAAAAAATTCTTCTTCGCTACGACGACTGTCTTCGAGCACCCGTATAAATCGACCGTATCTCGTAACCTTTGCGCTCGTCTGTGGTCTTTCTCGAACGCAAATACTTTCCCTCCTCGATTATACGTATTATTCTTTTTGTCCAACAACGCGGCGAGGTGAGTCGTTTTGTTTCCTGGTGCCGCGCACGCGTCGATAACGTCGGATTGACGAATGCGCTCAAAAATTGCGCTCATATCATCTCTTCCATCTCTCTCATCTTCATTCACCAACAAACAATGCGCGGGCATACACGACGATTTCCCTTGCAAAATCAATTCTCCATTCTTGACCATTTTCATCCCGCTCAGTTTCTTCCGATTGCAATCCTTCGCGAATAAAATGTATCGACAATCGTTTCCGCGTTCTTTTTCTCCCCTTCCTAAATGCGCGTCTTCCTCCTCAAACGTAAAGCCTCTCTCTCTCAATTCTCTCACGAGAACGCCCACATCTTTCACTTTCATCGCGTTCACTCTCGCAAATCTACTCATCGGATCGTCGTTCACAATCTTCCTAACTTTTTCCGGCAACCTTCTCTCGACAAATTCCAACGCCGTTTGCGCGTTCGCTTTCTTCAATCTCCGCGCTAACTGGTTCTTCAATTCCCCTGTTTTGCTCACGATTAATTTTTCCGCCGATGTTAACGTCGTCGTCGTTACGTCACTCTGTTTCTTCTTCTTCTTTTGCTCTTCATCCTCCATGCCTGGTGGTAATGGTGGTGGTTTAATGCTCTTTCCCGGAGAGAGTAGTAACTCGTACAGCAACACGTACGCCAACGACGCTTTGATTTTTGTCGATTTTTCTCCTCCTGGCGGCTCGTCTTTTTTCTCATCATCCTTCTCTTCTTGTTCTTCTTCTTCTTCTTGTTCATCATCATCTTCCTTAAAATCATCGTCAAAAACCACGCTTTTTTTCATTTTTACGTCTTCGATGAGCAGTTTTAAAAGCGGGAGAACTTTCACGGTTTCGCAGACGATCGCGTGCGTCGCGGATGGGAAATCTATTTTGTTTTCATCCAGCGTCAACCGTTTTATGGATTGGCCGTGTTTTTTCTCCCGAGCGGATTTGAGGAGTTTGGAGAGCACACGCGCGGCTTGTAACCGGCACGTGCGGACTTGCGCGTGAGGGAGAGGTTTTCTTCTTCTTCTTTTGTTATTGTTATCGATGGTTTTGTCGAGTGGTGGTGGTGTCATCGTCGTCGTCGCAAGTGTGTGTATAAATGTTTTGAGGATTCTTTGTACGTATTATTAGGGGATTCTACTACTACTATTCCTACTACTATTCCTACTGAAGCGAGGAGGATACGTAATCGTCCCTGATTTCCATCGCGGAGAACAGGTTACTTTTGAAGACGGATTCATCGAATAAATACCGCTCTTCTTCATCTTCATCTTCTTCTTCGTTCTCTTCAATCTTCTTCTCGAACGCCACGCGCTTGGCCGTTTGGATGAAAATGTCCACGTCGGATGGTTTTGAAAATTCAAAAGAATGCGCGTTGATTTTGTTTATGATGTTTCCGATGCTTTCGTCGTTCGATTGATGCAAGCTTTCGTCGCGCGTTATGGTGTCCTTGCAACAACGCAGCACGGCGGCGACGCTCAAGGATTCAAAAAATTCCCGAGCCGACCCGTAGGAGGATTGTTGATGATGATGTTGAACCGCCTCTCCCGATTCTTGTTTTCTTCCTTCTCTGCCCATCTCCGCAATGATTGAATCCCAAATCATCAAAAGAAACTCACCTCGTTTACACTCTCGAACGTACGCCAGCTTTAAGAATCTCGGCAAATACAAGCGCGTGAGTGACATTTTGCTGAAAAAGATGCGTGCGGTTTCCTCATCCACCGCGTGCATCTTGTTAAAAAACCTCAAGCAATACTCGTCGATGAAAGACTCGTTTTGAGATTGAAAATAATCTAGCAGTCGTAACGACGACTTTGTGCTATTCACAAACGCGCTGAAAAGAGCGTAGCAATCGTGCTCGACAAACTTTTGGCTGTAAAAGTCATCATCATCATCATCGTCGTCGTCGCGCGCTACTACCAGAGAGGCGTCTAATAAAGCATCGTAATTCTCCTCGTCATCATCCTCATCATCATCATCATCCTCGTCGTTGTTGTCGTCTTCGTTTTCGCCGTCGTCGTCATCAAATCTTCTCCCGCCCGCCGCTCGACACGTTGCCAAATACACCATCGCTACTATCTCGTGCATCCCTTGTTTATATTCTATTTTCACGTCACCACTACTCTTCCTACTGCTCTCCATTTCTTTTTCCAGAACGAATACCGTCAACACTCGAATCAACGCCGCTCGCACGTCCGGAGATTGCCAAAACTTCTTCCCTCCAAATCCTTTCCTTTCCGCGAACACGATTCGTCGCACGTCCTGCGTGACAACTCTCACCAACTCTTTTTTCTGAAACATGTGAGAAAAATTTTGCGTCTTCATCGCCGAAAGTTTTGGCGAAGAAGAAGAAGATGATGATGAATCACACGCGTTATTATTATTCTCGGAGGAGGAGGAAGAGGAGGAGAAAAACTCCCCTCGTAACTTTGCGTACGCGCTTCTCTTTCTTTGTGTTATCATTTTCGTGATTTCCCCTTCTCCTTTTAAATCATCATCATCTTCAACATCGTCATCGAAAGATACGAATACCAAATTTCTCCGCCAACTCTCGATCCGCTCTCGATGATGATGATGCTCATCGTCGTCATCGCTCTTCTTCTCCTTCTTCGAAACCTCCTTTGTCTTCTTCTTCTCCATCATCATTTTCAAAGCGATACTACTCGATGATGATGTAATAAAAGAGAGAGAGAGAGTTAATAAAAGAGAGTCACTAAAAGAGTGGTGACTTGTTAAGAGTAAACGAAGATGATTTTTCTCGAGAGAGAGAAAAGAGAAGAAGAGAGAAAAAAAAAAAAATCTGAGCACCCAAAAAACGCCTAAATCTCTTTTTTTTTCTCTGTTGTTTTTGAATTTTTCTCGACTTCCTCATTCTTTTCCCGTCTGTGAGAGTGAGATATCTACTCTATAATAAAAGAACGCGCTAGTGTTTGGTACTCTATACTACGACTACAAAAGTACTCTTTTACTCTTTTTCATTATTAATGTCGCAGAGTGCACGCATCATCTCTTCTCGGGTTTGAAAGAGAAGGAGAAGAAGTGTGCGAGGAGTAGTCGTAGGTGGTTTTTGTCGTCATGAGAAACAACAACAACAACAACAATCATCATCAGTTTCAACAACGAGGAGGTAATAACAACAACGCATATAATAATAATAACGGTGGTGGAAATAATGGTGCGAGAAATAATGGCGGCGTTAAGATATTAAACGTGGCCGAGAAACCATCCGTGGCGAAAGAAGTCTCCAGAGTTTTATGCGGTGGACGAGG
>JACLAB010010039.1_pt1 | contig 14887 bp, 16 predicted proteins | sample 8027921 | NCBI WGS metagenome assembly JACLAB01 (sample SAMN15725117, study PRJNA655200) | protist metagenome | isolation source: fluorescence activated cell sorting (FACS) single amplified genomes of... | place: USA: West Boothbay Harbor, Gulf of Maine | collected 2000-07-19 | reverse complement strand
CACGAAACCGATGCGCATTTGTCCGTGTATGTACGAATAGACATCATCACGATGTGCAGCGCGAATCACTAAGCAATCAAGCAAGGAAACGCCTGTATAACGTCCTCATCGCGGCCAGATGCTTGCCCAAACAGTTCAAAAAATAGGTAACGCCCGTCGCGTATTTTTCCCGAGTTCCTCACCTCCTGGGGGATCGCGCACCTCTTGAATCACGTCCGAAGACGGTCGGATGGCTCCGCTAAGTCGCACACCACCTGGCGATGAATCGCGTACGAAATTCGTACTTGGCCCTCGCCAAGTGCCGAAGAATGCATCATCACGTAGATGCGAGTTAGCCGAGCGGGAGTTCAGCGAACGAGTCTGCGAAAAATTGGATGATTGCTGGTGGTCGATGAAGGTAACGGGAAAATATTCCCCAGGCCCAAAACCTTTCGCGAAGTCGCACAGGCTTTTGGCTCTTCGCGCGCTATGGGCTGAAAAACACGACTTTTGTACGATTTTCGTATATTCAGGACTAAACACGACTTTTGTACGATTTTCGTATATTCAGGACTAGAAGGGATATATATATCACCTTCGTATATCGATGATGATGAGTTATTACTCGAAATCCCTCGAATACCTATCACCTTCGTATTTCGTTCGTTCGTGAATAATATATTTGTAGCTCCCGTATAGGAATTCATCGAAAATCGTTTTTTTGCGTATAGGGTTATTAAATTTTAAATATGATATTACATATTTAGCACGAGCACGATATTTTATTATGACATTCATATACGCATACGGAAGGCTTCAGATCTTAATAATAAGCTTTTTATTCGAGATAAGATTATTATTTAAACGAAGGTATATTATCTTACTTCGTATTATATAATATTAATATTATTATTAAGATTATTGGTTCTGTAATAAGTTTATTATTTAAGCAAGCCGTTTATTTGTCCGTACGTAGTCTACGTAGTCTACGAAGCGGGTGGCGTTCACAATCTTGTAGGTCAGGTCAGGTCAGCCACGTAAGCACATCTTTTCGAATGCTAGAAGACCAAACTCAGAAAACGAGGCTCTGGAGCGATAAACACGGACGGAACCAATACGGTAAAAGCGCAGAATTCTTCCACTTCTTGTTCATGAGAACTTAGTTTTTCGTACAGAAAGACTTGCAAATTTGTATGCACTTATCAAATCAGTAGAAAAGCTCGAGACGGCTTATTTGAACAGCACCGCACACGCCGGCGCGTATGAATCCGCTTGTTCCGAGCTAATCACGAGGTTCAAAACTTTGCGGAATGCTCTCGTGGACACGGTGCCAGATGTACAACACTTCATGCAAGTTGAAGTTTTCCCCCCGGTTTTATGCGAGCAAGACTCACACGTATCTACTCTGCGGTGCTGACCCTTTTAACAGGGTGCACTCACGTCCCTGATACATGCGGTCCACCCTGCTGGCTTTTAGTTCGTGCGGTGACCCAAGTTTCTTCATTAATTTGCGTTGGGATTGATGTCGACCGTTCTTTTCGTCAACGTACTCAATCCAGTTCGCAACGGCACGACATCGCTTGCAGATAGGCATGCCGGCTACTGTTGAGCACAGGGTTGTCCGTTTAGATGAACAGCCCTCGGCAGTGAGTGTTGCTGAGTGTGTTCATAACTACATCGGCCTCATAGACACTCTTAAATTAAATATGTGGGAAACGATTATTCCGTATTGAAAGTTGCATTTCCAACTGCTAAAGCTTTGTTTTTGCTTTTGTTGACTTTTCCCAACGGGCAAACCTGCTCCTACTCCCCCTGCGTGCTGCCTCGCGTTATATTTTCCGTTGGATTGATTGCGATTGGCAACTTTTACATGACCCTTGAAACTGGCAGCAAAGGACCAAGTTGCCCCGTATCTTTCAGATCTTCTCACCAGCCTTTACAGAGTTCAGCAACTCCCAACAGATTTCGCGGGGACAATACTTGTCAGACACTGGATTGTCCGGCTGGACAAGATGCGCGCGAGTGATGAGCTAGGGGATGATGAGATCAGACAACTACTATACGATACCGAGAACTCGTATAATGCTTTCATGCGCCTACTCGGGGGACATGAGGAACACACTCGGCAAGGTCAGAGTCAAGTTGAGTAGACCACCTTAAAAACGGCATTGTTTCAATGCAGGCAACGCCTACTACTTCTTGAGAGTTGATCACTGCAACTTCTCCGTAGATTTGTGCCTCAGTCAATCTTCGAATGAAAAATTAGGATTCACGGCGAGTACACGGTCATCAACTTTTTGGGCGTTTCCCTCCACTTGGGAAATGACTGAACTGTTACTCGGGTCAACATTTCCATAGTGATGACCCTTTGCGCCACTGTGTTCCTGGATTATCACTAGTGTCCCTTCTTGTGTTACGAGGCGGGAAATGATGCAACGTACTACCCTGAGCTCATCGAGCAGCTTCCCAGAGTCTGAGATGCCCTCGAATGCTGCGACTTGATCAATGTACCATGTGACTAAGTCAGCCTGTTTCATGCCAGACGCAAAACCATTGAGCCCGGCAACGTGTTCGGCACGATCGAAATCTTCTGACTGATGAAATTCATGTTGTCTCATACGTTTGACAAGCATGTTGCGGATCTGTTGATACCTCTTGAAAGATATTGTTCTAGACGATTTCATGAGGATTTGCGGTTCAGAATTTGGTGATTTCACCTCAACGATTGAGTGTGTCTGATTAACACCACACTCTGCAGATTTGGGTAAGCTTATGGCACCATCAAGACAAGATCTTCTGCCGAATCCACTTTGTGGTGCATAATCGTGGACAAGGTTACGCGCCTCAGATAGCTCAGCTGGTTCGTTTTCGTCCGAGTTAGTTAGAACATTTCTGTTGTAGGAGCTGTCTTCGTCAAAGGTAAGATCCCTCGCCTCGACGGCGATTATTGATTCAGACAATAGGCGCCGTGCTTCTTTCACATGCAAAGGCTGCACATCTGATCTACAGTGTAGACGCGCGAGGGCTTCAGATAAACGGACAAGGGCTTCGAGTTGCCGAACTGTGATCCGATAAGCAGTCTGTGAGCCAGGCTGAGCGTCTCCTTGTCTGAGTTTCATATACGCGTGAACTATTTCTTGTCGTGCTTCAGGAGTAAGTTTGGGGCGTATAGATCGAGCGAAACGAATGTAGCTTTGAAGCTGTTGCAGCGTGTAATCCACATTCATAGCTTCATCTTGTCGTTGGTGCAAATTGACAATATGACGTGCAAGATTGTAATCTCGAAATTCGTCTGGTTCATCAATCATTACATGAACAAGATCGAAACGTGAAAGGATCGCAGGCGGGAGACTCAAATTATGCTTAAGCTTTTTGCTGCGATCATATCTCCCGCCATTAGGATTTGCAGCGGCAAGAATTGACGTGCGTGCATTCAGTGTTGCATTTATTCCGGCTTTAGCTAACGAAATTGTCTGTTGCTCCATTGCTTCGTGGATGGCAGCCTGGTCCTTCGCGTCCATTTTGTCAAATTCATCTATGCAACACACGCCATTGTCAGCCAGCATTAATGCTCCAGCCTCTATGCAGTACTCTCCTGTTTCGACGTCCTTTGCCACAGTTGCAGTTAAGCCCGCTGCTGATGACGACTTTCCTGAAGTGTAGACTGCCCTGGGCAAGAAAGACGAGATGTATTTTAGAAACTGGGACTTTGCACATGATGGATCGCCGACGACAAGTACATTGATATCCCCACGGAGACTTATCCCTTCATTTGTTTCTTTGTGAACGCCACCAAATAACATGAGTGCTATAGCGCGCTTGATGTCGACATGCCCATGAACAGTCGGGACGATCGAGCGGACAAACTTATCATAGATAGCCGGATCTTCAGCCATCAAAGTGAAATTCCGGCGCTCTTCTCTCGAAAAACTCTGCAAAATATCCCTGCCAGTTTCATCTCCGCATAAGCCGATCCCGCATTTGATAGCACTCGCGCCATCATAGGCATCTCCACTTGGCTCGGATGAATTTGTTGTGTTGACAACAGAGTTCGCGATGAAAACTGTTCTGTAATAAAGTTCTCTAGTGCCAAGAGTGCGTATGCCACTTATGCCTTCACCGTGCCCACTTCTTCCGTGGCCCATTTCCGTGCGATCGCCAGCCATATTTGCTGGTGCACCTTGGGGGACAACAAGCAAAGTTCCAGTAAAAATCATCTTATCACCAGCACGTGCCTCCTCCACAGCTTCGTGGCGAAGAATCACCTCTATGGAGCGAGGCAACGACCCCGCCGGGACCTCTTCGCTGTTCTCCTGCACCCTGACTCTCTGCCAGTCTACGAATGTGCAGGTTTCGCGTTTCAGGGTCCACTTGTCCCGGTTAGTGCAAGAGGCATTTGCGCAGATTGAAGGTATGGTGTACCGGCAATCTTGTTCGATGTTTGGACAATCAACACCGCAGTCAACACACCTGAAACTGCCGAAAAGTAACTCTGGCCTGACATCCGACGTGCGGGTAACCGTCCCACTGAATGCGACGAGTTGGCCTATGGCCTCGGCTTTAAGCTCACGAAGGCGGAGTACACTCGGCAAATTCACAAACGAAACCCAGAAGTCCTTCTCATGCCAACGTTCCATCCTTGCTGTCTCTGGTCGGTGCTCAAGGACAAATTTCTGGACTGCTCGGCGAAGGTATTTTTGATATTTGAAGAAGTTCGTTTGTATGGCGTCGTGAGCGAGGTTGCTGTCAAACCTGATGCGAGGGAGAAGAGGTGAACAAAGGAGAGTTGGAACAGACCAGGACCGGAAAAGCAAAAGGGAAATATAGATGAAACATTCTGGCTAAGGAATGCTAGATGTACCGAGGAAGAACAAACATATGAAGGTATCTGCCATCAGCGGTCTTACCTAACGAGATGTCTGAAATCAACATATAACGTTGTCCCGCTGCGGTCGCACATATCGCTCAGCTGTTCAACGTAATCGCGAGAAGGCAGGTCTCCATACTTCGCGCGGTCTACGTCGAACGACCCAGAGCTGTAAGTGTTGAGGAATGTCAGAAAAAGTTGCGTTATCTCTTCGCCGTCGTCCACACTCGATGTATCTATATCCATGGCGACTGACAAAGTGCCGGGTGCCAGACAGCAGAAGAGATATTTTGAAAGTTATCGGAGGCAACAATAATAGACCTAATATACCTTCGTAACACTTAATAAGATAGATCGCTAACTCACATCGCCGCGGTCGGACCCGAGTTTGGTCGGTTGTAATATCCGTGGTAGGTGCCTCCCTGGTGACTGGAAAATGATAAAATCGGGGTTCGCGGGAGGCTTGTTTGGGACAAGTCTTAGATAGGCACGCTAGCACTGTGTACATTTCAAGCCGCGCCTCGTGGGCGTCGCGGCGAAGGAGCATCCGTATCGGGCGTCTCGCGGCTTCGAGTTCTCGACGCGGTTCTCGCGGGGGTCGGCCGCTGCGGGTTCAAGACGGAGTATTTTATCGATTGAGCTTCGGTTTTGATCGATAGAGCTTCGGTGAAAGAAGGGCTATAGTTAAAGATTTGAAGCCGAATTTTCATCGATACATCGGTCAACTTCGACGTGTACCACCGCCTCTTCGGAAGACGCGTTAGTGTCGTTTCTTACTTCAGAAGTGGCGTACGTGCATGCATATATGACGACTACGTGCACGTCAAGCGCAACGATACGGACGTCCCGCTGAACAGTTGCCGTCCAAAGTTGAGCGATGGAGCTTCGGTTTTGATCGATGAAGCTCTGTTGAAAGAAAGGCGATATTTTAGGTTTGAAGCCGAATCTTCATCGATACATCGGTCAACTTCGACATCCACTAGCGCGTCTTCAGAAAACGGCTTGCCGGCGCCTTTTCGTTCAACGGTGGCGTACATGTCCGGACGACGACTAAGTGTACGCTTAACGCAATGACAAGGCCGTCTCGCTGAACAGCCGGCGTCCGAAGAACGAAAAGGCGTCGCACATAGTTGTTAGCCCGAGAAAAAGTATCACTCACAGACCGTAAGGTGATATAGTCTATGACGTTTGAAAATGATCGAGCTCTCGACGAATCAGAAGACGTATAAAGTGGGACATTTGGGAAAATGATCGGGTTGGATCCTATTGGATGGTGTTGCTAAATGTGACTTCGTCAGTGAGCTGACTCGTCCCAAATATTTAGGGTCGCGCGTGTTTTCCCCCGTTTGGCGCTTAGGCAGAACGGCGAGCGCGCTTGGCCGCTTGCAAAGATGCTGCTCGGCGCCAAACACGGAGGGCGAACTCCGATTGTGTCGCGCATTATTGTCCATGAGCTTTGCGCACTTTCCCTGACTGTTCAACAGCGATGTTTTGCTTTGCCTCAAGAACTCAAGAAACATCGGTCTAAAATGTTCTGGATTCACTGCCGTATAAATTAAACCGTATGTTCTTGGGTCGCGGGCACGGTCTTCTTGTTCAACTGCAACGCAATATCTAACGACGCGAACTGGGTGACGTTGATGCGCGCCACTGATGATGACGCCCTCCGTGTTTGGCACCGAACAGTAATTTAGTAAGCGGTTTGGTCTCGCGTGTTTTTTCCCTATGACGCCTAGTTCGGCGCGCGCGCTGAGCCAAAAATGTTTGGCGCGTAGCACGTGTCAGTGTTTGCAACCGACCAATCATCGCATGGTCACAATAATGCCGACCGAAAGTCATCAACTCGAGGTAGATATATCGTTGACGCGTCGACACGTGCTGCGCGCCAAAAGAAAAGGGTCGCGCGGATTTTTCCACCTTGGCGCCTCAGAATAGCTAGCTAGAGTATGCGGAGCGCGCTAGTATGCGGAGCGCGCTGGACGCTTGCAAAGATGCTGGTCGGCGCTAAACATACCGGTAATTCGTGTTTATATGGTAACCGCCCTGCCGACCGAAAATCAACATAAAAGCTACGAAGGTACGAAGGTACCTTCGAAGGTAGGACATTAGATTCCAGCCAGGCACGTGCCTTATTATAACCTTATTGACCCATATATTTATTAACAGCAGGCTGTCTGAACTCTCTGCTTACTTGCGTCGTCGTGACACTAAGCCGACGGCCGCGCCTGCTTTCGCCCGTGCGGTCCCCATCATGGACCCCTTATCTAACATTTGCACAAACTTCGATCAAGTCGGCCAGGTTGATTTTTTCCCCTGAGAAAGTACCCGGTTTACTATCTGCGGTTCGCTGCGTCTGGATCGCAAGACATCTATTTCCTCAAGTTATATATCTCCCAGGCCTTTGCGTCTCATTACTACAACATCTTCGACACGGATCGGGGGCAGATCGGTCAACTTTACAAGGTAATTGCCACGTGACCGCAAGCCGCTTTGATTGCGCCCAACGCCATATTTATCCCTGCCTGCCTTTCTACCCGTAAACGCCCGCAACCTTAGAAAAAATATTTGCTCTCTGTTTACAAAATTCGTTTCTTTTGACGCCGTCTTGTATCGAGCGTCGAGCTGACGACATTTTGTGCGAAGGACGAGGCTTCGATGCTTAATTTTGAGCACTCTGCCGGTCGACCGGGCCAGTTTAAGGGCACTGCTGCGATCTTGCAGAAACTTCAAAGTTTACCCCAGCAGGTGAAACATCAAGTGATCACCATCGACTGCCAACCAACTCCGGGGGGAGGAGTACTGGTGATGATTTGCGGCAATCTCCTCGTAGATACTGAAATCCCCCAAAAGTTTAGCCAGGTCTTCCAGTTGCTGCCAACAGGTTCTGGATCTTACTATATCTTCAATGATATATTTCGACTGAACATCGGGTAGTCTAGCTATTTTGAGCTAAGTAATATAATAGAACAAACTCCTGGACATCAATTTGCAATTCGAAGGTCCGGAAATCAGAGTGCAGGTTTTCCATGCAGGCACAAGTTTACCTTTTCCAGCAAGCTCTTGTTTTCCAATGCAGCAGCTACTCTTTCTTTGTCATTCAACTGTCTGTTAACAGCTAGTTCTGAGGAATGCGAGCCAGGATAGACGAAGACATTAGTTTTGTAGCTTCCAGCCAAGCTGTGCTGTAATTTCATACAGATCGCGAGCCCGATAAGGGTCGCCATACTACAGTGAGGTACAGTCGGTGTGAAAAAAACTTGGATGCGCCGTGCCTCATGGTGCACCCGTGTATCATCTATACTGACGATGTCAAGCTGTAAAACAGGGAGCATGTCGTTAGTGGGTTTTGAGCGCAATACAAACCGCAAAAAAATGTTAAGACGCTTGACGAAAACCTGCCTGTTCTAAACTATAAGGATGCTCAGGATCGTTTATGTCTTTTAACTGGTGGAAAACTTCAATTTCATCAATCAGGTCAGGCATTAGCTCATCAGTTTCCAACGCCGAACGAAGGCGCCGCTTATAATTTGGGAGCTCTCGTCTGATGTGAATGACGGGCTCGGCGTTTATTAGAGTCGAGGTTGTCATTTCATTTCCCGTTGGGTCGACAGAACTGGTCAACTCCGACTGGGGTGAATAAGTCTTTCTGTTTGCGACCGGCCGGAGATCCTTGCCGGCGGCTCGCAAAGGATCACTGGGTGACTAGAACAAATCCTACCCAAGGGTGAACAAGTCTTTCTGTTTGTGACCGGCCGGAGATCCTTGCCAGCGGCTCGCAAAGGATCACTGGGTGACTAAAACGAATCCTACCCCACTGGCTGCCTTGCTCTGTGAGCTTGTGATTACAAGCTCTCGTGAAGCACGAACGAACACAGTGAAACCGTCGGGTTCGTTATCGCTTCAAATATTTGACCCAGACACACCCTCGTAAAACTTAATTGCGTGGGATACATTATTGTCAGCAACCTTCCAAAACTATTTTTTGCGATCAAATTGCCTTTCAAGCACAATATTTTCAAACTGATCAAGATTGGCACGGCTCTATTTTATGCCCTTTATGGCCGTTCTTACAGGAAACACTTACAAAAATGTCACACTCACCTGGTATCGTTAATCAAGAATCACGGTTTATTCGGGAAGCGTATTTCTGATGACTGTGTTCGCCCTTCATACAATGTCAATATGGCCTGGTATCGTTAATCAAGTATCACGGTCTATTCGCTTCGTACAATGACGACATGACCTGGTATCGTCAACCAGGAATCACGATCTATTCGCTTCTTACAATGGTGACAGGTGTTTGCTCATACGTCGGCTGTTAGTTGTAGTTAAGATGGTCAGCGTGTGATTAACTAATTAACCACGACCTCGGAGGCTATGCCGACCTGGAGCGAACCCCAACAAATCAGTTCACTCGTTCGCTCCGATCCTGCAAGATTTTCATTATTGCACTAACTAATAACTGCTGAGGACAGGTTGGGCTGACGTAATTATTTTTTGATAAAATCAAGAAATATTTGCTACACGCGCTACCCAGAAAATTACGACACCCTGCTACCTTGATTGCCTGTCCTTAATGCGTGAGAAGGAAATATTCGGAATAGTCAGCTCACAGTTTCTTTGGGAAAAAATGTCACATTACATTCACCTACTTTATTTATATTACCTTCAAGGTATCGTTTATCAAGGACCAAGGCCTATTGCTCCTTGGTTCCTTCATCGAATAAAATAAACCAATTTCATCCAATTTCCCTTTATTTGTCACGTGTTCAAAATTTGACCGATACGAAAGCTTTTATAAATGATACCGAAGGTACCTTCGAAGGTACCTCCGAAACGTACGAAGGTACTGTATGTTATTTATTACCTTCGAATTTGCAGGTATTCGAAACTTATTTATTCATAATAATGTTAAGTTATTAGTTCATGATATATATTTGCGATAATTGAGAGCGTTTAATAAGACGTCACAAAGAAGGCCACTACCTACTGTATTGCACAGGGTAGTGTGTAGAGTTGCGCCTATGTACACCTCATATTTGTCTGAGGCATGCAACAAGCTTTGAGCAGTCTCGACGAATCCATCTGGGTCACCTTCTGGCGGGACTTAAAAAGATTAGCGGCAAACACAAAGGCAGTGCTGTTAGTGTTCAGGAAAAGCACGAGCCAGTTTTCAACGCGCGAAGGGCTTCGTGATTGGGATTTGTGGGGTCCGCTCGTTTCTGTCCTCAGCTTCTGCATGCTTTTGACCAAAAGCGCAGATGGTGCTTCCAGCATGTTTTCAGTCGTATTTTTAACTGTAGTAATAGGATCCTTTGTGCTTACCTTGAATATCTTGCTCCTGGGAGGACACATTATATTTCTTCAGGCGATCAGTTTGATTGGCTACTGCACCCTTCCGACATTTTTCGCAGCTGGCACGGCATTTGCTAGCACGAATAAGGCTTACAGGTCTTGCCTGGCTGCTGTATCCATTGTTTGGTCAAGCTATGCATCTGTGCCATTCACTTCTGCCTCTGTTTCTGGCAAAAGGAAGGAGCTTGCAATATACCCTATCATGCTCTTGTACCTATCACTCGCAGTTCTTTTTCTCGTGAGTTTATAATGTCATAATCATAACACTTTAGATTTAAATTGAAGATTCTAAAAGATGAAATCCAAATGAACGGACTCATACAAACTCTCTTGGCAGCAGCGAAAGGTCTTCTTATTTCAAAAGCTCCATTAGTTCATATACTTGACAACGCCTGACATATATATATATAATGAGAGCAGAGCCAAACCGGCGCTGAGCCAGAGGCAACACGATCCGCCTTTTGTGAGAAGCACCCCTGCATCCGTGGATAAACCCAACCATGCGAATCCATCCCTTGCTCCAAGAAGTATAGAAAGCGCAACAAGCTGTGTGGCTGTCTTCCATTTTCCAAATGAGTTGACGGCCACTGCATCATGAACCTCGCCGCCGGCAGAAGCAGCCCATTCTCGGAGGGCAGACATGGTTATTTCGCGACCAATAATTATTGTCGCTGGGATCGCGATGAGTGCGCCACCCACATTCGGAGGCCCATGGACGCAAAGCAGAACAAGCGCAGCAGCAACCATAAGCTTATCTGCCACTGGATCAAGAAAAGCTCCAAATGACGAGACAAGTCCCATCTTGCGCGCGAGAAATCCATCAGCCCAGTCAGTCACAGCAGCGAAAATAAAGATAGTGCAACATGTTGGTGCCACCCATGCACCTTGCAAGAAGAAAATGAACGTCACTAAAGGAACTGCTGCGACACGAATCAGGGTCAGCAAGGTTGGAATGTTTAAGGTAGGACCTCCGAATGACTCTGAACCAGCCGCGTCGATAGATGATGCGAAAACAGGAGGCTGAAGATCAGCCATTCGGCGTGAAGCAACGAGAAATTGCGCAGTTTTCCTCTCGTGAAAAACGCTATTGACGGGCGAGGAACGTAAACCAAGGCAACGTGGTGCATGCGAAATTTTCTTGGTGATGCCCGTGCGACGTTTCGAACATCTCGTCAATGAGTTGTATCTCACAGCTGTTCGAGCGAGTGCAAACTGTTGCAGCATTGGTCGAACACCTTTCCCGTTGAATATAAGCTGAAACGTGCGGGGAGTCGGCCTGGATATGTCGACGCTTTTTAGTTTTTTTCTGCGAAATTGTATATTTCTTTTCAATGTGGGGGGAGGTCCAAACACGCAACATGTGAGATAGGCGCTAGTCAGATAATTACATATATATAATTACGTCACCCCTCCCTGTCCTTATCATATAATTAGTTGTATTCTTTAATTCTAATAAGAATTAATACAGATAATAAATATAGACGAGAATTCAGTCCGTCTTGAGCCCCTGAAACTACATCCATCCCCTACCCGATACAAATAATCAATGACGAACCATTCTCTGATTGGTCGACCGGGATTCTCCAAAAGTTCTTGATGATAATTATGTCTTCGCCGTCGTCGGCCACTTCTTGCTCATCTTTGACCGATACACACCAAGGAATCATGGCATCCATTACTCGTGCCTCGTTTTTCGGGCTCAACGCCGTCCGCGCGCCTGCCGCGAAAATGAAAGCTCGGAAGCACCAAGGCTTCGTCGTTCGTGCAGGAACCCACTGGCTCCCCGGCACGCAACCTCCTCCCTATCTGGACGGCACGATGGCTGGAGATTACGGTGCGCGACCCTCGTGCATGAGCTTTTAGAACCATCGGCAAGCCGTTGGGCTTCGCCCGCACAGCTTACCCGCGTGCGCGCTGTCTGTTCCTTGAAGCTCGCCTGACACCCGGGACTATCCATTTTTTTTTCAGGTTTCGATCCGCTTCGGCTCGGCGCCAACCATGAGACACTGCCATACCTTCAGGAAGCCGAGCTCATGAATGGCCGATGGGCTATGCATGCGACCGCCGGCATTCTCTTTACCGACGCCGTCGGCCTTCCCAAGTGGTGGGAAGCCGGTGAGGCTGCACTCGGGGACTGGAACCTTCAGACCCTGGTCGCTTGTCAGGTGGTAATCATGGCGTTCCTTGAGGCCGCCCGCATCCGAGGTTTCATGACTACTGGTCAATCCGGCGTCATCGGGAACTTTCCTTTTGATCCTACGGGACAAGACTCCCCTGAAATGCGCGTCAAGGAAGTCAAGAACGGCCGTCTCGCCATGATGTCTTTCTTGGGCATGGTTTCCCAATATGCCGTGACCGGCACCTCCCCTTTGGAGGGTCTGAAGGCACACATGGCGAATCCTTCAGGCGTGAACATTTTCACCTCCTCCGTCGGCAATGAAATGGTTGCTGCTATTATCTTCGCCTCAATTGCTCCTTGCTATTTCGTTCTCAAAGAGCAAATTGAGGAGGGAGACGATGAATTCCGACCCATCCCATGGTAGACTTCGACCTTTCCCACAGTAAACACCAGATCTGGTGAATATAATTGTTCCTGGCTTGCCCGAGATTATTGTATACTTTTAGCAATGTGATACCGAGATAATGTCGTTGTGTCGTTACACTTGTCGGGTGTTAAAGCCACTCGCAAGTTTTACTCTGTCAACTTTCTGAGAGCCCTATCCGATAAGCAGAACAAACTGATGTTGATTCGAGTGATAAAATATAATTATTTCAGATGCGTCACTCTCTAATGAGATCATATTCGTCGTCTATGACGTTGATGATTATATGAACTACCGAATAGGCAGAGTATCGCGATGAGGGGTGGAAGGTTGCGGGCGGGGTTGGGCACCGTCCGCGAACTGAACCCACTATCTCGCGGAGTGGCCTCGGCCAAGTGAAAGGATCGCGACTCGGTTAAAAAGTGCAGGTAACTGTATGTACATTAAGACGCAAAGAAAAAGACGCCATGGCGGGCCGTTGCGTAAGACGCAAACGCTGCCACCCGTGAACACGTTAGGATCCAACGTCGGGGTGACGCATACTTACTTCTTCTCTGAAATAAACCGAGCTACACACATCACTTTCATCCAAAATATATAGAAATTGTTGTTCGCAGGAAAGTTAACGTCTTGCACACAAGGCAGAAAGGCGAAAACAAACGATTTATTCACCTGCCCACAAAGTCGGCTCGCTGCTTGCAAACTGGTCCAGTCGCCCGATAAAAACGTTGCTTCGGCGAGACTGAAGTGACATTCAAGGTATTGTTTGAATTCCCGTGCCAAACTGTCTGTTTTATGTGCCACGGCCTTGACTTCTCGGAATGGATGAATGATGACACAATATTCTGAGTGCACCAAGCTCGGGTGGTTTTTGTAAAGCACAAAGTCAGAACCATACTGTAAGCCTGATTTCGGTAGCCAACCAACCTTGCGGAAGTGCAGGTAAGTAGTGAAGCGAGAAAACAAGGTAGAAAGGCCTTTGATCGTAGATCCCCCTCTGCTTCTCGCGTTCTCCCTCCCACTTAACATCTGGAAGATTTCAGAGAGCCTGAGCCTATACAATAGAGTACCATGCCCCTTGGTAACTTCTCCCAAGGCGTGGACTGTTAGGCAGTCAAGTATTCCTACAGCATAAAGCGTTTCTTCAGGCGAAAAACGAACAATTACGATATTACCCCTATCTGAGTTTGTGTCTCGCAGTGTACCAAACAAAATGGAACCATTTCTTGCAAGAGTGTTGAGAAATAGGGGCACATCCTCTACTGTCTCCTTCGGAAGTCTATGGCCTATGCAAACTCGATCAAAAACATACGCAAGCTGTCGCGTACACGCCATCCAGACGCCACCGCGAAAAATCACACCGTGTTGAGAGCTCTCAGAAAGCCATGAGATACACTGTTCCGGCGACGGTTGCCTGGCCGATGATTTCTTTTTCCTTTTTTCAAAATCGACACGCGGGCCGCTAAACACCGTTTGCATCGCTTATTTGCGGCGTCCTTAAGGGTTTCTCACGTGTTTTCTCCTCACTGGTCTGTATTTTTGCTTTGAAGACGGTTTTCCTCGGCCTGTTCGTACGCAACCGAAGTTATAAGTGGCTACACTTTCGCGAGGTGAGTGGTAAGAGATTTAACAAGGGAGACAATAATGAGTGAAGCCCACCTGTAGCTGGAGAAGGTTGTTGAACAGGATCGTGCGGAGCTCTCGTAGGCTCGTCTCTTGCGTCTCTAAACCTTTTAAAATGCTCTCCGAATCTAGGCTTTCTTTTTCAGTGTCCTCTGTTTTTCGCTTTCTTGGGTTCAAAGTTGGCTTCCGATTTGGCCCGTCAGCCTTCGCCATAGCCTCCGTACGAACCGTTCTCGCTTTGTCACCTGCTGACTAGCTGTGTGTCAACACCCCAAATGTACACAGTCTTTGTCTACAAATCCGTTGACGTAATTTGTGAATCCGTTAGCTGACTTCACGAGAAAAAAAGAGTGCGTTGGCGATGACTGTCAATCAGATATTAATACACCAATTATATATATATTTATATATATCTAATAATAATATCTAATAATCATATATTATTAATTATAATAATAATAAGATTCGTAATAATGTGATGATACGAATATGAAACTCGATTGTACATATAGACTACTAG
>JACLAB010016618.1_pt1 | contig 14892 bp, 11 predicted proteins | sample 8027921 | NCBI WGS metagenome assembly JACLAB01 (sample SAMN15725117, study PRJNA655200) | protist metagenome | isolation source: fluorescence activated cell sorting (FACS) single amplified genomes of... | place: USA: West Boothbay Harbor, Gulf of Maine | collected 2000-07-19 | reverse complement strand
TCCGATATTTTGGAGGACAGAGATACGGAGGGTTTGAATGCGATTTTTGCCGCCGCATCTTCCGGAGCGTTGAATGTTCTCAAATATCTCATCGGCTTTGTCGAGAAGCATTCGAACGAAAACGACGTAATTCTTTCGAAAACAGAGAAGGGAAAAACATTGGCCCACTTTGCCGCGGATAGGATGCGAAAAGAAGTTCTCGAATGGCTCTACGAAAAACAACCTCAACTTCAGCAAACTAAAGACTTGAACGGCGTGAAACCTATGGTCTTTGAAACGCATTGCCCGATATGCTTCGAAGAACGTGTTTCTGAAATCAAGAGCATGGCAAAAGAAAAGGAGCGAGTATCAATTAACTTGTCTTGTGGTCACGGGTACTGCCTTCGATGCATATTGAAACCGATGACATTCAATCAAAATAGGTGCTATTGCTGTTACAAGAAGTTGAGTGAGAACGAGAAACGCCAAATACACATGTTAAGAAAAAACCACGGAGATTTATCGGGCGGTGGGCGGCTCGATGAGGGCACGCGGCGGGAATTAGACAAGGCACTCGATGCGATGCCGGGTTGGAAACATCGCATTCCCAAGTACAGATCAAATGTCAATCCAGCTTCGAGAGACACTTCCGCTTTGCGCACTGGAGGTTGGAATGGAACAATTTACTAAGTTACTCTACTTTGTACATACAAGCAAAAGAATAAGCATCTGAACTACCACCGCGAGGATATATTATATCGCGCGCTAAACAATACGTCATCAACGTATTTTCGTTTTTAGCGCGTTCACGTCTCATATCGCTCCCGGTGTGTTTTTCCATTCGCAAGATATTTTTTTTTTGAAATCAAGAGCATGGCAAAAGAAAAGGAGCGAGTATCAATTAACTTGTCTTGTGGTCACGGGTACTGCCTTCGATGCATATTGAAACCGATGACATTCAATCAAAATAGGTGCTATTGCTGTTACAAGAAGTTGAGTGAGAACGAGAAACGCCAAATACACATGTTAAGAAAAAACCACGGAGATTTATCGGGCGGTGGGCGGCTCGATGAGGGCACGCGGCGGGAATTAGACAAGGCACTCGATGCGATGCCGGGTTGGAAACATCGCATTCCCAAGTACAGATCAAATGTCAATCCAGCTTCGAGAGACACTTCCGCTTTGCGCACTGGAGGTTGGAATGGAACAATTTACTAAGTTACTCTACTTTGTACATACAAGCAAAAGAATAAGCATCTGAACTACCACCGCGAGGATATATTATATCGCGCGCTAAACAATACGTCATCAACGTATTTTCGTTTTTAGCGCGTTCACGTCTCATATCGCTCCCAGTGTGTTTTTCCATTCGCAAGATATTTTTTGCGCGTGTTTACTTCCTTACGCCGCGAGAGCTTTTTTCAAATCAGATTCGAGCCCTTGGTCCAGCGGATCTCTCGGTGAGTAGCGTTTGATGACTTTCCCATCACGACCGACTAAAAACTTCGTGTAATTCCAAGGTATGTCTTCCCCTCCCGTTTGCGCTTTCAGATATTTATACAATGGATCGGCGGGACCTTTCGCGATGGGATCGTCGATTAACGGCGCCATTAAGGCCGCATCCGGATCGTCCTTAAACTCCTCCCACTGCACGGGATCGACCACTTTACACGCTGTCCCTCTGTTTTTAACAGCTACTTCATCCATCACTTGGAATCCATCGCTTTCGATCTTAAACTTCTCTATCGCTCTCTTTCTTTCTCCAGCCGAACCGAGCGGTCCCTGACATCCAAACTGATTCACAGGAAAGCCTATAATCTCGAACCCGTCTTTGTTATATTTCTCGAACATCTGCCTCAATCCAGGGTAATTCGAGTTGGCGAGCGGTCACTCGCTCGCCACGTTCACGATGACCGTCACTTTGCCTTTATATTTCGACAGCGGCAACGGTTTGCCGTATTGCGAAACCGTGAAGTCGTACACGTTATCTGGCTCACCAGCGTAGACAAAGTCAGAGGGAACGAGAGCAGCAAAGAGCGACGCGCCGAGTAAACCGCGTCTGCGATTGAACGCGTTTTCATCTTCGCACTCTCCGCGCGTCTCTGCTCGAACGTCGGAAGAAGAAGAAGAAGAAGAAGAGTTCGTTATTACCGCAGAACCGGGAGGCGATGAACTTGAAAAAATTTCCGTTCCATTTCCTCTCCTTCTTCTCCTCTCCGCGCGATGAGAAATCGTCGAACTCGCGACGAAGTGAGACGATACCGACGCGGACATTCCTTTTTTTTACGTCGCTCTCTCACCTCGATATCTGTCTGAACGCTCTTTTCGTCTCTCCTTTTGTGCGTGTGTCGTGGCGTTTTTTCTGCGAAGAAAACCCACGAGCGTGATGCCGACTTTTTTTTTTTACGGGAACCCTAAACTCGATTGGAGTCGACTCTTGGAAGTTAACAGAGTGGTCCCAAAAAACCGGGTTATAAAAAACCGCCACCCTAAACTTGCCTGTTTATAGGGGAGTTTTGGGGGAAAATGCAAGAAAAGTGCATCTTTGACGCCATCTAGATACATCTTAACGTCAATAAAAAGAAGCGATACGCATATCAGTGATAGTCATGGAAGAGATCTCTCGATTCATCTAATGTATTTGTAATTATCGTTTGAATTGATACCTCGAGAATTCTTCAAGTGTATATAATTGGTTGAAATGAGTGTGTGTTTCTTGGAGATGTACAAATAGAGAGTTTGAGAGAAAGACTCCAAGGTAGGTAAAATGGCGTGAGCGTCAAGATGTCAGATTTTCGATTTCGCGCAAACGTCATCAAATCGAACGGAAACGAATAGTAATGGAGTTGTAGTGCAGTAATTTTACTGTTTGCTGTTGTTCTAATGCAAGACTTATATACTTTTCATGCGTACTATATAGTACTTGAGAAAATCTGAGCAAGCAAAAGAACAGTTGGTTGTAAAGATGCTGTGTGCATTTCTCTCCGTCAAAACCGAAGCTATCTCCGTCTAAGGCGCCTTCGAAATGCCCCACATTATCTCGCGCTTTTTATCACCGTGCCTAGTCTTCATTCTTCTTTACGTTTAAACGAGTTCTATGAAGTTGATATGAGCGCGCAGATTGCGTGAGTGTTTCAATTTTGAACTCTCTTCTTCTTACACCTCTTCTTCCTTCTACAGGGCAAGTTTAGGGTGGCGGTTTTTTATAACCCGGTTTTTTGGGACCACTCTGGGAAGTTAACTTGTCGAATATCTTTTTTTTTCCTGCATTCTCTCTCTCTCCCCTTCTCTCGTCGAAAACGCCGCGCGGAGGACACGCACGCGAAGCTTGAATATCATCGCTCGCGCTTGAATCACATCGTTTGAATTCATTTGAACGCGTATTTACGGCTCGACGCGAAGAAGAAGAGGAAGAGAGGCGCGAATAGGCGCGCGAATTTATATTTCAAAAAAGAAGCACGCGCGTATCAAACTAGATAATCATCCTCTTGTTCATTTTTCTTTGAAAGTGGGAATTTTGCCGCGCGTAATATCTACCGTTTGTGCGTTGTAGAGAGCCGGAAACGTCCGAAAGACGCACGCGTTCGTCGCGGAAGAATATTCTAGCCGCAAAAAAGAATTTAGGTGAGGATTTGTGCGTTCGCGACTGCGCTCTTGAGCATCGAACAAGAAACAAATTTCGGTTAGAAAAAGAAAGAGTCGGGGGGGGGGAGAAATTTGTAACTGAAATTTGAAGGAAGATGCCGCTCCGAACGCTTCTTCAAGGCACGACGGGAGATAAGAGCGACGATAACACGTACGCGGACGTGTGCGACGAATTATTAGCGTCTGGTGCGTTGTCCCCGGTAGACGACGATATTTTGTTGGAAGACCCGCTGGAGAGAGGCCGGTCTCGAGATGAGCTCGCGGAGTTCATCGAGGCGGAGCTTTACAACAACAACAGACCGAACGACAACGCGAACTTAAATAACGCGCTCAAAAGAAGCACGGAGACGCGCACAAGCAACGACGGGGGTAGTATCTCTGCGGGGACGCATCCGTCGACGTCGAAACGGTCAAATAACAGCAACAATGACTCGGGTGACCAACAACGTCAAAGGCGCGACTCGGACGACTCCTCGCAAAGGTCGCACAGCAACCGAAGCAACGCCGGGTCGACGAAAGAGGAAAATACGAATAATAACACTAGCAGCAAAACCACAACTGGCACTCAACATCAAAAGAAAGGAGGACACAGAAAGACACATTCATTTGCGTTATTGGAGGACTTGAGTCATCAGCAGCCGAACTATTACACGCTCGGGCCGATTTTGGACGATTCAGCTATGCGATACGTGGAGATGAATCCGAGTTATTCAAAGTTTGACGACTTGGAGTACGCACCGGTGAATCCATCGTTAATGGTCGGTGAGTTCAACAATATGGGTAGAAATGCGTATAATAGTGAACAACAAACGCAACAAGGAGGAGCGAGGAATACGCAGGTGGACATTTTGAAGCAACAACAACAGTACAACAACGTGAATACGAACACGAGTCCGACGGACAACTTTAATGGTCCGCATCAGCAGCAACAACAAAGATTACCACCGCAAGCACCGCAATCTGGAGTAGTGTATCAACAACAGCATCATCATCATCATCAGCAGCAGCAGCAACAACAACAAGCTGGTATGGTGCAGCAAGAGTTTACATCGGTCCATCGCACAGGCGTGGCTGGTCCGCCACCTGGCAACATTTCGTGGTCGCACATGCCTCCGCAACCCGGTCACCCTAACTATCAACACATGCAGCAACCGCCACCTCATCAACAACAGTACCAAATGCAACAAGGCAGTTTACAGCCGCAACAACAGCAGCCTGGCATACCGCCGACGCAAGCGCAAATGACGCGCTTGGATCGATTAAGGCGATGGAAAGAGAAGCGCAAAAATCGCGTGTTTACGAAATCCATCCGGTACATGTCGAGAAAAGTGTGCGCAGATAATCGTCCAAGAATTAAAGGCAAGTTCGTGAAAGTATCTTCTCTGTCGAGTTTAACGGATATCGCCGAAAAAAAAGATGGCGAAGAGAAAGAGAAGGAAAAAGAGGAAGAAGGCAAAAATAGCAAGCCGGACGATGGAAAAGGAGAACCGAGGGAGAAGGCGAAATCGGAAGAGGCTGACGATTTGATTCGCGACTTGCGAGAGAAAGCTATCGAAGCCGGACTCGGCGCGGGCAAACCTTTATCTGGGTTGCGCAGAAACAATGCACACGCGTCGGCGCCAAACTTGGCGTCGCTCGGCGATATGAGTTAGTCATGCATAAACGAAGAGACATTGGCGTGTATCAAAATTCAAGAAAAGCAAGAGCGTGTATTATTTTCAAGATGTACCAAGAGGAAAACAAAAACATATAAACGTAGTCAAGTAACAATTTAGAAAGCAGCGACATAAATACTACCGATAAGTAAGTGTAATATATATACAAGTAAAAGCATGGTAAAAATAATGATATGAGAGCTACATGATATACTTACTATACGCGTGACTTCTAATGCTCGTTTTATACCTTGGTCGGATCGTTCAAATCCTCCTTGGTTAAAAAGTCATCGATACGTTTCAACACCGGCCTGAACTTCTCCACCAGCTCTTTACCGTCTGATCTTAACACGTCCTCACCGCCTAAACTATCCACAAACCCTTTCCTCGCCGGGGGAAACTGTAACACCACGGAAAACGCGGACGACGACACCCACCCGTGAAACGGCTTCAACTTCTCCGCGTACGCGACCGAAGCCGCTTCCTTCGTTTCCGTCTGCTGGTTTTCCGCGAGTTTCGAGACGAGGACGATGACAAACTCTAAAAATCGCTTGAGCCAAAGGAGACCTTTGGAGCAGCTCGTGTTCGCTGCGTGCGCGTTCGCTTTCTTCTCGTCCAGGAGGATATCGAACAACTGTTTTTTTTTTTGTTGTTTGTAAAAGAGAGCGAAAGGGGTCAGTCTAAAATACCTTCCGAGAAAAAGGCATTCAATGCGTAAACGCGAAACGAACGAAACGCGCCGTTTGGCCATAAAAGACGAGAAATAAACAAAACCACTTCCAAACCGAAACCACTCACGTTTTCGTATTGCTCTTCCCTCTTAGCCAAGCGCTCCACGTTCCCGCTGACGTCCGATTTTGCCGGCTTAAACGCCACCCCTAACGCGTCCAACACCGGGAGAAACAAGCGACAGGATTGTAAAAATGCTTTCGTTTGTATCCCCGATTGTTCTTCTTCTTCTTTGCCCTCGAACTGGAGCAACGAATCCACGATTGGTTTGATGAGATTCTTCTTCGACATGCTTTTTTTGTTCTTTCTCTCCGCGTTGTATCGGTGATGATGTTTTCTCTCTATATATATAATATATGCAATTCGCGCGATGGTGTTGTGTGGAGACTCGTATTCCAATTTATCCAAAAGACATCCACACTTTTTCCCACCAAATGCGAGCGTTCGCGAGACAAAACCTGGACGCCACGACGTCCGCGTCCACCTCGACGTCGTCCTCCACCTCGATTCTTCGAAGACGCCAACCGACCCGTCGCGCTTCCTCCTTCCACCGCGCTTTGCCAGCTCGAAAAGCTTTTCGAACGCGCGTGCGAGCTTCTTCTTCCGCTTCTTCTGGCAACGATGACGTTTCCCGAGAGGACGCCGGACCAGACGCGTTCTCTGGGTCTATTTTACAAGACGTTCGCAAAGGGCAGGAAGGATTTACGACGGAAATGCGGATTAAGAATAGCGGAGGTAACGACGGTGGTGCGATGGATTCGGCGAGCAAGCAGGTTCCGAAACTCGGGGATATCGTGGAAATCACCTTCAGTTTACGGACGAGCGAAGGGCAGATTTTACAAGACGAAGACGAGGCGGATCCGGTGACGTTTGAAGTTGGCGCCGCGGACGTGGTCGGGAACCCACTGTTTAAAGCGTTCGATAAAGCGGTGAGAAATATGACCATAAACGAGACGAGGGAGATTGAAGCGTCTGGTGGGGAGTACGATCCGAACTTGTTATTTCGCGTGCCGATAGAGCATCCGGAAATCGAACGGTTGAGAGAAGTGTGGGCGGAGAAAGGTGGTTTACAAGAAGGGGGGACCGTAACATTGATGAATGGAAATCCAGCAGTGATCAGGTCCATGACGGACGAGGTGGTGATGTTAGACGCGAACCACCCGTTTGCTGGGAGCGATATTTTGTTCGATTTGACGCTGAGAGATATTCGCGCGAACGAATGAAGAGAAAATTTTGAAGCTGCGTGCGCATTCAATTTGAAATGTTTGTATTGAAAGACATATTATTATCATATTTCTATCATTCTACGTGGTATCTATCTATCTACATTATTGACCGTACACGCAAACTTTACCTCGTAAACCAGTGGCCATCATTAATCGACGAATGTAATGTTCGACGGAGATGATGTGCTCGTCCTTCACAACCGCTGATTTCTTGAAGTACTTACCGCCACCTCCGGAGAAACCGTAAATGTCCACTCTCGTACACGCGCCGGATTCCATCAACGAAATCATTCGAGCCAAACCACCGGTTGGTGTCCCTTTGGTGATCTTCTTATCCTTCTTATAAATCTTGTAGATTTCCGTGATGGCCTTGCGCCAGGACGGCAACGCCGTGCTGTAACCGACGATTCTCGCGCCGTCTTTGCGCACAAAGTTCTTGGGGATAATTTTCGGAATCATGTAGTACTTGGACGGTTTTTGGTTACCACCGATGGCGCCGACGTACGAATCTTTCTGCCATAACCCGTCGGTCTTATACCCGATATCTTTCTCGAACCCTTTCATTTTTGAATTGAATCGAACGACGAAATCGTGCGCGTCGATTTGCGTGCCCCATCCTTTCTTCAACATGTTATCAGCCGAACCAATCAACGCGCAGGTACCGAGTTGTCCTTTCCCAAAATCTGGCAAGTCTTCTAAAATATCCGTGACCGTGGTTTCTGCGGACATGTATTTACGAATCCATTGTTTCCCATTCCCAGGGGAAACCGCGTCAACGCACGTCTTGTCCATGAACCAACACTCGCGCTCGTCCGTGAGTTGCTCGGCAATCTTTGCGGCTGCAGCAACGCTCGGGGCACCTTTCGTGATCTTTCCATTCGTCGGGAACGCTTTTTCTCCATTCACCGCTTCGTAACAAAATTTCGGCGGCGTGAGATCGGCGGCGAGTTTCTTAAACCTGTCCGTTTTAAGGAACGCTTTGCGCTCTTCCATCGAATTGAAAACAGGTGGGTCCTCGCTGTCGTCGTCGTCGTTGTTCTCCTCTTCCTCCTTCTCGCCACCACCAGTGCTACTCCCACCATCTGTCTCTACCTTTCCGTCGTCCGAAGCATCGTCGTCGTTGCCGTCGCCACTTTCTTCCGATTCAATCTCTTCGCTCTTCTTCTTTCCAAAGTGCCCGAACAAATTGTTCGCCATCCATCCGCCTCCAGAGCTGCTACTACTGCTAGAACTAGAACTACTCCCGGCTGGAGGACTCGGTGGTGGATGTGCCTTCTTCCACGCGATATCGTGCGCTTCAATCGCCGCCATCACTTCCTCGCCGCTCATCATTTTCCCTCCATCGCCTCCGGATCTCTCTTCCATCTCTTCCTCTTCTCTCGCGTTTTCCTCTCTCGCGCGTTCCATCCTCGCTTCCTCCTCCTCCTTCTCCTTTTGTTCCCGTAACTTTTTATTCTTCACGTGATCCTCTCTCTTCCTCTCCAACCACTCGCTCAATCCCGGAAGATGCATCGGTTCGTCCGTCCCTCTCGATTTTTGCAGCTCTCGATCGATCACCTCCGTCGCCTCTTGAAATAAATGCACCAAAGTCTCCGCCGACATCTTCTCGAACTGCGCGATTTGAGCCTCAGAGTATCCCATCTTTTCCAACTTTTCCCGATACTTTGTCTCAAATCTCCCAACCGGCGAGTGATCGTGCGTCGGATCTAAATACTCGTGCTTGAACTGTTCCATGGACCGTAACTGTCCGGACGCTTTCTTCGTGTTCACGTGGTGCTTCGCGCTCGACTCGGAGAATATCCCGCCGCCGAGAGAGTCTGCTTTGTACAGAGACACCGTGGCGAACATCGCCAGGAAAGAGACGAGCGCGATCGCTCGAAACATCATCTTGTTTTCGTTGCTCGTCGAAGAGGAAGAAGAACCGTTGTTGTTGTTGTTGTTGTTCGACGAGAAGGAAAAAACACCACCCATCGTGGTTTTATTCTTCCTTCTTCTTCTTTTCGATCGGTCGTCGTTTCTGCGCGTGGGGGTTCGCGTGTATTTATCTGGCTTTTTTCTGCCATTTTTTTCCCTAGAAATGCTTCAAAAATATAAACGGAGAGAGAGAGAGAGAGAGAGATGTCTTTGCGACGCCGAGGCGCGGCGGCCGCAGCCGCGACAGCCTCTCGCTCGTTTTCTTCTTCCTCTTCTTCTTCTCGCCAACTCTCCCTTCTCTTCTCGAGCGAAACAAAACAACGATGCGCCGCTGTCTCGGCGGAGAAGAAGAATTCGATTTTCGCTTTCGGGCATCTTCTTCTTCGAAGAGATATCGCCGGGAAAACGAAAATGGATAAAAAGGTTACCTTTTCTTCCTCTTCTTCTTCGTGTTCTTACTCGTCGTCGTCGTCCTCGATTGCGGCCAAAAACGCGGTGACGAAACAGTCTTTCTCCGCGCCGCCGCAAAAAGTAGTCGCGCGTCCCGGCGTCGTCGCGGCGGATGGAATGCCCAGGTATCCGAATTTTACGAGCGTTCCTGGTTTGTTGAGAGGTGCGGATTACGTCGGGACGGTATCGTTCGCGATGACGGGAACTTTGTTAGCCGCATCGAAAGGGTTAGATTGCTTCGGCGCGCCGGTGGTGGGTTTAATAACCGCGGTTGGAGGCGGGACGATACGAGATTTTGTCCTCGGTGCCGGGAGGAGAGCGTTTTGGATGGAGGAGCAAGAGTACGTGTACTTGGCGCTCGCGACGGGCGCGGCGACGTTTTTCGGATGGGAGTACGCGAAGAAACACTTCGACGTGGTGCGAGACGACGCGTGGTGGATTGAAGCGAGCGACGCGTTGGGAGTGGGCGCGTTTTGCGTGATTGGGTGCATGAACGGAGTGCGAGCTGGGGTGAGCGCGATTAACTGCATCGCGTGCGGCGTGTTTACCGCCACCGGGGGAGGGGTGGTCAGGGACGTCATCGTAGGGAGACCGCCGAGGATTTTCCACTCGTACGCGACGGCGTACGCAACGCCGGCAGCGGCGGGTGCCGCGACGTACTTGTTAGCCAGGAAGATGGGCGTCTCGACGAGCGCGAGAATCGTATCTGGAGTGACTGTGGGTATTCTAGGACGCATCGCGAGCGAGTCAGGGAACGTTCGCTTGCCTTTGTACGAAAGCGAGGAGGCGAAAGCTAACGCTAAAATGAAAGGAGACGTCAGAGACTGATTTTGATTGATCCTGCTACGATGATGAACACGACGACAAGCGACGACAATAATTTGTACATACATATGTAATAAAATAAAAGCAGCCAGCGTTGTATTTGTTTTGAACGCGTAAAGTACCATCGCTCTCACTCTTTGACCGGCTTTACCAATCCTTGACTGCACTCTATCGCTTTCCACTCCGCTCGCGTAGCCGCATCCATCTCACCAAACGGAGGATACGCTTCTTTAATCAAGCAACTCTCGCTGTTCCTCACGTACGCCTCTAACATCGCCCCTTTATTCGACGACAGCGGAGGGACTTCCCACGGCGTCTTGCCGGCGTACTCGTATTGCTTCCGAACGATTTGATCCAAACTGAGCAAGCTCGCAAAGCTATTGGTGTGCCCCTTGTGGTCCCACTTGTACTGCGCAGAGTACGCGTCAAACTTCTTAATGTACAACTCCACGTCGCCTTTGCCTTCGCGCAAGAGTTCTCGAACGCGCGCGGTGATATCTCTCGTGTCTGTTTCGTAATCTCCCGTTAAGAGTTGCTGTTGTTCTCCCGCCGTCGCAGAAGAAGATGAAGCAGAGAGGAAGAGAGGTGGAATCACCAACGCGGTGATGCCGATGAATCTTCGTCTGGAGAGCGACGAAGATGAAGAAGAAGAAGAAGAAGAAGAAGAAGCGTTGACGCTACTTTTACGCGCAGCGTGGCCACCACCACTCGCGCGAACGGCGAGGGAAGAAGGCGTTGGCATCCGCGACGCGGATATCGCGGGAGAAAATGCCATCATCGCGTTTGCGAGCGTTGTCGTTAAGAGTGAAGAGTGGGTTTGACAGTTAACCGAGTTTGGGGAAAAAAAGATACGCATTTTGTACTCCATTTTTTAAAAGAGATGCGGGGAAGGAGATGACGACGACGACGATAACGACTTCTTCTCTTTCGGCGAGAGTACCCTCACCGAGGAGGACGACGATGATGATGCCCCCTGCGACGACGCCGATGCGAACGAGGTCCTCGTCCTCGCGCGCCGAAAAAAAAGTTCTCGTCGTCGTTCGAAGCGGCTTCTTCGACGAGATTATGAAAGCCATCACGCCGAAAAACTGTGCGGAGGAGATTCGAGAGGAAAAAGCGCTCAAAAGGGAACGATTGATCGCTTCGACTCCGAAAGGCGTGATGAAATCTGCTCTGAGGTTACTCGAGAATACGGTAATCGATGGCGAGGAGTTGGTGGTGGCGTACGACGCCGCGAGAGACGGGTGGACGGCGTCTGCTTTTCACGAGAGAGTCGATGGTAAAGGACCGTGTTTGATAGTCGGGAAGACCGGGAAAGGGGCGAGATTCGCGGCGTACAATCCGTTGGGATTTTTCTCGTTGGAAGATTACAGAGATTGTCCGAGTGCATTTCTGTGCGTGTTTAAGAGCGAGCAAAGCTTTTTGAACGGCGACGCGAGCGGGATGGAGATTTTGCGCAACGTCGGCTCGCCTGCGATTTTCGATTTCGGTGCGCAGGGACCTTCCTTTGGGCCGGACGGGTTAAGGATTCCGTTAGGGAACGCGCCCGCGAACGGGTCTTCGTACGCCGGCATAGGAGAAGCGACGACAAACTATGGCTCTTCCAAGAAAGCTATATCTCGCTTGGGATCTCACTATGCCGGAAGATCTGATGGCGTCACGAGCGTCTTCGCGAAAGGGGAGAAGAACGAAACCAATCTAAAAGAGTTGGTCGCGCTCGTTTCGCCGTCCATGGAAAGAGACGGGTTATACGTGAGCTAGGTAGTTTTAGATGCGTGTATTTATTGTTAGTATTGTATTTATGCAAATGCGGCGCTGTGTGCGGTTTATTATTACATGTCGCTATATATATTGTATCGTTCAGGCGTTTATGATGGCATCGCCTTCTTCTATCTTCTGCATGGCTACTTTGGTTTTCTCGTCCATCGAAGGCGTGTGTTTACGCGTCGACCCTCCAACTTTGCGGTACATTTGCTTACAACTCGTTTCCGTGCGACCGATGGCGACGGCGACTTTCTTCCACGGGATCCCCTTCCCGCGCATGTCGTTCATCAATTTCAACTCGTACGAAGACCAGGTCGTGCCCTTAACGCTGCTTTGCGCAATCTTCTCGACGTCTTCATTTTTGATCGTACCTTCGACTCGCTCTAACAATATGTCCGAGATTTCATCTTCGACCGATTTCTTGCTTCGGCCCGACGCTTTGACGCCGCCGGTAATTGGTCGGTCGTCCACGCGCAACGGATTCGATGAAAATGTGAACTTAGCTTCGGGCAAGATGGCGTGCTTCTCTAAAATCGCCGCGCGTTGTGGCGCTCGGAGCTTCTGCAATGCGCGCTGTTCGATCGACCGAACGGCGTTAACGCTCAAACCCATTTTTTTCGCTAAAATGTTCGCCATTGAATTCCCACGCCCCGCGCGTTCGTCTTCGAACTCGTCTAAACCGAATTTGTGACGTAAAACAAACCTTTCGCGAGGAAGCAACGTATCAAACACGTGTTCCAAATCATCTTTGAACAAATCGCGTTCGACGAGTTTCAGCGCTCGTTCTTCCGCATCCGTCGTACAGAAGTCAGCCAGTGGCGTCGCGCCATTTGCATCGCCTTGATCGGCGACCAAAATCTCTGACGCGTCGCCAATCTCGTCGGAAAAGGTCCCGCTCCCAGTCGCGCGTTGCATGGCGTAGCTCACCCCAAAGTTACCAATCGTTTCTATTCTTTTCACGTCAACGCCGGCTACTCGCGCAACCTCTTCGTCTGTCGGCATTCGTCCCAAGGACGCTTCCAAATTCTTCTCTAAATTTTTTATTTTCATCTTCTCCACTCGCGCGTGTGTCGGCGTTCGAATTGTGTTCGAGTTGGAATCTAAACCTCTCTGAATACTACTCAATACCCAAGCGTACGCGTACGTGGAAAACCGGAAACCTAAGGACGGATCAAACTTTGATGCCGCTTTGACCAAACCTTCTTGGCCGTCCGAAATCATATCTGAAAGTTGGTACGAAAAATTGGAATTCGCGGCCGTGTTTCTCTGTTTCATCGTTCGGTGCGCGCATAATCGAGCCAAGCCGATGTTTTTAGACACTAGAATTTGTCGAGCGCGCTTTCCTGCGTCTAATCGTTTGCGAAGTTCGTTTACGTTCAATCCCGCCGCTCGAGCGAATTTCCGCTCGTACATGATATCCTCCTCGGCTTTCATCCGTTTACCGCTACTCTTACTGCTGCTGTCATTTTTGATCATCTCCATCGCGTTTTTCGGTTTCGCGTCAAAAATACTCAAAATAGCATCAGATGTTGCCATTGGATTTTCGTCGTCCCTCGCGTCCATCTCTTCGTCTCTTGTTCGCATGGTGAACTCTTCGTCGTCCAACGCTTTGGCGATGTACTCCAACCTCAACAATTCCTTCACCGCTTCGCCCAACGCGTTCTCGGATTGCGCATCCAGCAACACGCCATCCAACGAATTCTTCTCGCTTCCGCTATCGTCGCCGCTCCCTTCTTTCTCCTGTTTAACGTCGCTGTTATTATTGTTTTTCATCGCTGAACTTTTCCTTCGTCTTCTCTGCCTTCGCTTCGTCTTGGCCGCCTCCTCCTCCTCGTCCGACGGTTTCGTTTCCGTCGACGGTTTCTTCCCGGGCTGCTCGTTTGTCAGCGTTTTCTTCTTCGCCACACTCCCGCTACCACTCGTTATCGTCGTCTTCGTCCTCCTCGGAGGCGGCGACGCCTTCAACAATCTCGCCGCCGCTCTCAAATCCATCTCGTCGGTATTCGCGTCTCTCTCTCTCCTTCTTTCCGAAGCACTACCACTAAGAGCACCAGAGGCAGAGGAAGACTGACTTCGAATCAGCCTTTTCGCCAACGCTCGATTATCCCTCGAATACGACGACACTTTCTGCTGCGCTCCTCCTCTTCCTCCTCCCGCCGCGTCCTCTTCGTCGTCGCCTTCTTCTTCCTTTTTCGAAGGACGAAACGCTTCGTCTTCTCGGTACCTCTCCGACCATCCAGGAGACGACGCGCTCGTCGTCGTCGCGCTGCTGCTTCTGCCGCTGCCGCTGCCGCTACTATCGCTGCTGCCGCTACTATCGCTACCACCGCTATTTCGAACCACAACTACCGACTGCGCTCGTTTCCGCGCCCGTCCTCCTCCTCGTCGTCGTCCCGGGGGCGAGAAAGAAAAAGGCGTCGACGAGGTCGACGCGAACGACTCGGACGTCCGTCTCGGGAAAGAAGGTGAACAAGATTTCGTTCGCGCCGCGATCATTTTTTCCGACAGAGCGAGCTCCTCTCACAGATCAACGGCACGCGCACAAAAAAAGAGAGCGAGACGGGGGTCACTTCATATCGCGTCCGTGATTTTGTGCATCTTTTATTCGTTACCGTGCGCGAACGCGTGTGTGTTTGTGTCCCGGGAAGAAGAATTTGAGAGAGGCGCTCTTATCTTCTTTTTTGCATTTTTTTCACTTTTGTTTG
>JACLAB010014104.1_pt1 | contig 14892 bp, 8 predicted proteins | sample 8027921 | NCBI WGS metagenome assembly JACLAB01 (sample SAMN15725117, study PRJNA655200) | protist metagenome | isolation source: fluorescence activated cell sorting (FACS) single amplified genomes of... | place: USA: West Boothbay Harbor, Gulf of Maine | collected 2000-07-19 | reverse complement strand
CGGACGAAGAGTTTAAATAGAAATGAACGGAATCGGATTCAGCAGATTAAGCCGAGGAAGTTTTGGGTGGCGAGAGATGAAGCCGCGAACGGAAGGAAGTATTCGCACATGGCGACTATCGGGAGGTGGAACGTGAACGCGACGAAGAAAGGGTTCGCCGTGGCGTGGCAATCGAGTAGCGGCATCGAAGGCATACGAGGCCAGTCGATTTTGATTTCCTACGCGGAGGATGTCGATCAACCGTGGTCGAAACCGAAGAGAGTGTCGAGCATGCAGAACGTGAAAACGGCGGTGTGGTCGCCGGTGCTTTTTAACCCGCCAAACGAGGAGAACGGTTTGTGGTTATTTTACACCGAGTCGCAAAACTGTTTGAGACCGGCAAGGGAGAACAAGAGCGGATCGAAAATCCCTCCGAGATTTTCACCAGGAGGAGACGTGAAAGTGACAAAATCGAGAGATGGTGGGAAGACGTGGTCGGAACCGCAAGAAGTGCACGCGCAAAGTAAAGAAGATTCACCAGGGATGCCGAAAGTGATTGCGAATAGAATCACCGTGCACACGCAGACCGGGAATTGGGTTTTGCCGTATTGGAAGGAGAAAGCGGAATCGAACGCGTGCAGGCAACCAAAATCGCCCGCTTCGCACGGCGTTTTAGTTTCTAAAGACCAAGGGAAGAGTTGGCAACCGAAAGGGAAGATTAGAGTGGGCGGGACGTGGTTGATTGAAGGCGCGGTTGTAGAAAGGAGAGATTATTCGCTGCAACTGTTTTTTCGAACGAGTAAAGGAAAAGTGTACACCGCGTTTTCCTGGGACGGTGGAGATACGTGGACCGGGGCAAACCCGACGACGGTACCAAATCCGGATTCGAAAATGGACGCGACCTCATTTCCCGATACGAGAGAGATTGTCGTCGCCTTTAACGATGCCACCGATAAGAATAAGATCAACAAAGGCCGGTGTCGATTACGCGTTTCGATTTCCTGCGACGGCGGCGTTGGGTTTAAAACCATCACCGAACTCGAAGAAGGGAGCTTGAAGATGTACATACACTACCCAACGGTCATTACCGACGGAGATCGCGCTATTGTGGCGTACTCGTTGATGGGCCACCCGCACTTGCGTCAAGGGGATATTGGAGGGATCAAAATCGCCGAGGTGAAATTCAATCCGAAGAGTTTCGAAAGGAAGAAATACGAGCCGAAAGTTCAACAGGTGGAAGAAGAGAAGATCTCGTCGTCGTTATCATCATCTTCTACATCATCAGAGGAAGGAGGAAGGGTAGAAGAAGGGGATATAGCCGTGAAAACGACGCTTTCGTACGAGCTGGACGGCCTCTGAGTGAAGATGAAGTAAGTTTTGTCCTTTTTTAGTTTCTAGATTTTAGCCGCTACAATTACCTTACAAGGAAGGTGTTGTTTCTAAATGAATATGAGGATCGCCTATTGTAGTATCTTAGCCCCATCCGGTGATACCACCACCGCGCATACCAAAACCACCGTCGTTATTGTCGTTGTTGTCGTCCGAATCGTCGTCGTCGGATTCGTCGATATCGGATGGTTCGAACTCTTCCATGATTGCTGCCGCGCCGTAGCCTCCGCCGTCGTTGCCTTCTTCGCCGTCATCGTCGTAATAGTCATCGTCGTCGTCGGTACCGTCCGAATCTGAAGCGACTTCGTAGTTTCGAATATCTCGAGAACGTTTACGACCGACGGCACCGGACCGTTGCAGTGCCGATTGTTGTTCGCGCCGCTTAGAAGATGCTGACATTTTCACGCGTCCGCCTCGATTAATCCTGCGTTTCCGTCGAAGTCTTCTCGCATCAAAGCTTCTAGAAATGTCCATCTTCTTCTCTTTAGTACTCCCATCATTGTTGACGGCGGGCGCTATAGTAGTGGGTGCGGTAGTTGTAGTTGTTGTATTCGCTTGCGATATCATTTCTTCAGCGGAAAGCGCCGAAGTGCGTTTTGCGGCAGCCGTTGCGGCGTCGAGTAGCGCCTTACATCGTCGAGGCGAGGCGTACACAGCCTTGCAATCAATCAAGGCATCGATTCCTTGAATGCACATCTCCAGCATGTTCTTTCGTCTGGCAATATCTTGCAAGTTCTGGTTGCTGAATTTTGCAAAGACGACCGATAACGACAACAGAGTGGACGCGGACGCCATCGCGAGTCTCCCAGCCATCACCGGTCCGGGCACTTCGAGTTCACACACAACACGAACGGCTCGTAAACCGTCCAAAAACAGCAAACACACCATTTCTGCATCAGCTATGGTGGTGCTTTGATCTTTGCTTTGTTGTTGATCTCCGCTTTCGCACTTTCTAATTTCGTCCGATAAGGCTTCGATTGTTTCAGACGCGACGAGGACGACCGCGCCGGGAGAAAGCGCCCCGCGATCGTTGACAATAGTTCTGGCATCTGGGTCGAGATTTCCTCCACCTTTACCTTCATCGAGTATCGACGAATCGGCAGAAGCCGCGGATGCTAAGCAAAAGTGCATCGCCGTTTTGTATAAGGACAACAAATTTTGCGAAGAGAAAGCTTTCTTCTTGAAGTGAGAGAATCCGCGCGAGACGAGTTCAGCTCTCCCTCGAAGACTCGCAAAGGTTGCTCTGGCGTTATTGCTGGCCTCATCTTCGTCTTCGTTGGTAAAAATTGTTAGGAAAGATGCCATTTGATTGTGCGTGTGCGTGTTCGAGGACGACGAACGCGCAAATGCGGCATCTCTCGAGATGGCAGAGATGGCATGTAGAACGTCATCTTCTTTGACCGCGTAGTTTTCTCTATCCATAGAGGCTTCATCATCGACACCGTTCGACCACGCCGCGGCGACGACATGTGCAATGGCAACATTCCTCGAAGTTTGAATCGAAATTTGACGCTGCTCTTCCTCATCGACGTTTTTCAAGTTGAACGTGGAACGACCAAGCATCAACGAAGTATCGTCGTCGAGCGCCGCTGCAAATCGCAGCGCCGGGTTGATTGCCCGAAGATCGTTCCATTCATTCGCGCGTTCGAGAGCCCATTTCGTTGCGAGTACACGTCCTGAAGTAGCGAACATTGCATCCCAAATACTTTGTCTCGCGTAGGTGTTCGCCGGTAAAAGATAGGCGCAGTTCAAAAGGGATATGCACGCTCCGACCATAGCCGCGCGAGACTCTTTCGGCAAGCTCAAGAAGCTTATTTCGTCGTCATCATCGTCGTCGTTTTTCATCACTCGCGGCGTAGATTTAGCACCGCTTGCTGGTGTGGTGATCAATTTACCGCCGGCAAGGCTCGAGGCAACTTCCGAGCATAAACGCAAGCATTTCGACGTAACCAACATGTGCGCGATATTATCGGGCGGCATGGAGGAAGAGCCATTGCTCGCCGCTTTGGCGATGGCCTGTGCGGCACGCTTTGTAATTGAAACTCGTCGTTCAGCAATCATGCGCTCGCTATAACTATCGTTGTGCTTATCGTCGTCGTCGATTATGGAATTGCCGCTTTGCATTTTGTTCAAAAGTGGCTCTGAATTTTTTAGACATCGAGAACAAGCGGCGACCCATTTAGAGGCTGGAATTCTGCACAACTCCAGGTCTGCTTTTTGACGTGTCCTCGCATCTAGGCACGCTTCGACATCAACGAGCGCGAGGAGTCGACGAAATGAATCGTCTTCAGACGCTTTTCTATCGATGACACATATTCTCAACGCTGCTGCGGTCGCGAACAAACTCGAAGTGTTATACGCGACTTCGTCCGAAATGTGCACATCCACCGTCTCGCTCTTTTTGTCGGCGTTTACGTTCACGCTCCGGTTAAAATTGTCTACGTTTTGAGAAAGTTCTTCGAGAAAACTTGAAAGTTCGAGCGAGGCTCGAACGAGCGCAAAGCCAGCCGAGGAGGTGAGACGGTCGGATTTTGGAATCATCGCAAACGCCATCGCATCTAATTGCTTCTTACCGAGGAAGTATGAAAAGTCATCGTTCCTGTTCTTTCCATCCTCGTCGTTGTTATTGTTGTTTTTGTCGTTTTCGTTCGCTACATCTCCTCCGAGGTGTAATTTTTGGCTCTTTAATCGAGGCTCTAGCCACGATTTCAGCACCGCTTGCACGGACACTGAGTCTAATTTCACGGCAAGCGCGCGAAGCGCATCCATGCCAACATTCACGATGCAATCGCTTCGCTTTTGGTGATGATCAGAATTTTCATCAGTCTCTTCTTCCTCTTCGTCGTCGCCGTCGTCATCGTCATCGTCTCCGTCGTCATCCATGACGATTCTAGTATTTGCTATACATTTCAAGATATCGTGTGCGAGAATGATCCCTTGCGAAGGCTCCAAGAAGAATATTTCATTTCGATATCCATTCCAGGCTTCGTCTTTCTCTTTCTCTTCTTTGCCTTTCAGGAACATTCCTTCAACGACAGCCAACGCGACCAATCTGCTATCAATACTACCTCGCATCTTACGTTCCAGAACGTCAAACTCTTTCGCACGAATCGGGTCGTCTTTGTCCTCCAAAGCCTCCATGCACTTTCGGAGCGCGAATCCGCACGCGTTTGCCCACACTCTGTTCGCGTCCAATCCGTTTGCGAATGAGTCAAAACTATCTATGCGTTCAGGAATGCACGCGTTAATTTCTTCAATCAGCGCGTGTATTTCCTTTTGAAATACAATATCATCTTCTGGCAATGACCATCCCCCTTCATTCCCTAGGATCTCGGATCCATGTTCATGCATCCATCGTAACTGTATTTGTTCGAATATGGCTGCAAACGCCCTCGCGCTCGAAGCGCACCGGTTGTTTTCCAAATTTTTATACCCTGCCCGATATTGTTCGACGCGCTCGTCTTCTTCCAGTTCTTCGTCCGTTTTATTCTTTACTTTATTTCTCTCGTTATCGTCGTCGTCGTCGTTTCCATCTCCTCCGTGTTCGCCTTCTCCTCTATTTTCATGCGCGCGTCGGTCCGCGGTAGTCGTCGCACCATCGATCTCATCGCCACCACTACCACCAGCAAACGACGCCGCCGAAGACATCAACAACAACGTGTTCGGATGTGCCGCTAACCTCAACGACTTTACCATGCTCCTCACCGTTTCCATATAATTCCAAACGTTGTAATCATCATCGGACCTCAATATCCAGAACTTCTTCTCGCCGTCCTCGCCGTCGGTTTCGCTTTTTTCCTCGCCGGGTTCTCGCCCGCGTCTTCTGTGTTCAAAATTTTCCACCAACGCTTCTATGAAACGTTCCACACTTTTCTCGCCAATCACCCACGCTCGAGGTGACTCTCGCATCGCATAGAGCAATTTCAATACCGTGGACATTTTTTCATCCATCCGTTCTGTTTTCCATGTAGACTTTTCCTTGTTCGTTCCTTTCAAAACGTGCAAAATATCTCTCACCTCAATCGCGTCTGCGTTTGCCATTTTTCTCAAATGATTGAATAACGTCGCTCTCGTTTCCTCGCTCAGCGTCAACACCTTATGACGTTCCTCCAGCAGTTTCAAGGATTTGTGCGCCTCGCAGACGGAAGAAGAGCCATTATTCGTGGACATCAAAAACGCGTGCAAAACGATTTCAATTTGCTCTCTCGGAGTGAATTCCGAATTCAATTTTCGCTTCGATATTGATGTCGACGACGACGACGGTAAAGACGAGACGAACGCGTCGCACGCGTCTTCCCTCCGCTTCCTCCTCTTGCTCTCCCAATTTGAGCTTCTCGACCCGTCGTCGTCGTTTTCATCGTCGTCGTCCATGGATGAAGAAATCCTTTTTTTTTGAAGAAATTTTCGAAAGTTTTCTCGATTTTGAGCGATGGGCGAAGCATGTGTACTATTATTATGTTGAAAGTTTTTACAATAAATACAATGATGCGAATACCTCTTCGCGTGAACGTTGCGTATTTTCACCACCGCGAAAATGATGAAGTTCTCTCTTCTTCTTCTTTGAATTCTCACTTTGTTTTCTTGGGTTCGTCCCCGTCGGACTCTTCTACTTTCGCCGCCCTCTCGTCTTCGCCGCTGGACTTTGCCGAACTGTCGTCTTCGCTGGACGTGTCGAACTTACCCTCTCTTTGATACTGCAACGCGAACGAGAAGCACAAGACGAATAAGATCAACGCGATGACGAGCAACCACCAATACGTGGCTAATCGTTGCACCGGGGAGGAGGAGTTGGAGAATCTAAACGTCGCTCTGTGGTGGATGTTTTTCAATTTACCTAAAAGAGGCATAGACGGGAGGAAATTCGGGAGTCGTTTGATATCCACGAAGTTCATGTCGACGAAAACGGCGAGCGACTCTTCGATGGTATTACCCCTGGTTTCCCATTTTCGGTCGTACCAACTCCGGTGGGTTTTTTTGTGGTATCCTAAACAGAGAGGGAAGGAGGATTCGAGAGGGCCGAAAGCCATTTCCTTATCGAGCCAAGGGCCTAACTCGTCGCCGTCGACGCGAACGAAGGATATTTTGCGGTGTTTCAGCGCGAGTTTGTAAGCATTCTTCGCGAACGCTTCTATTTTAGCATCGCCTCCCGATTCGACCAGGAATACCGACGGGCTATCTAAATCGAGGATGTTGTTGAAGACGGATTGATCGAGTTTGGCTAACGGGGCGACGATTCTGGTGCGCACAAACGCAGACACGTTGCACGGATTTTCATACCCACTCGTCTCGCTCATATCGGCGTCGTTCGCGCGATAACTCTTCTTCTTCTTCTTCTTTTTCTCCTCCTCCTCCTCCTCTTTCTCCTCCGCTACTCTACACAATACAACCTCGGTCGTAAACGCCTTATAATTCTCACCATCCGATACTAAGGAATCGTCGTCTTCATCTCCGGGCACTCTCGGGTGCACTGCTAACAAAACCGAATAACTTTCGTCTTTGCTTTGGATATCCTTCCACGGAAATTGCTTCGCGTGAAACGCGTCTAAAAACGCATTCGTTTCCTCAAACGTCTTTGGCGCGTCGCTTTCTCCGAACCACGCCTGTAAATTCTCCCTCTTCTTCGCCTCCGAGTCGAACGCTTTCTTAATCTTTAAACTCCCTCCATTCACCATTAAGTGAAAAAACATCGCGTTCGACTCGGTCGCTCTCAATTTCCCGTATTCTCGCGCCTCGCGCCAGTCTTTGAACGTCGCGACGTCCGACGCGCTCGCGCGACGGAGATAGTTCAACAGCGCGGCTTGACTCCGACTGCCTTTGTATTGTTTCGCCACGAACAATTCTTCTTCTTCTTCTTCTTCTTCTTCTTCACTCCTACTCCTACCACTCCTACTACTCTCATCGTCGCTCTTCTTTTCCAGCAGTAATAAAGTCGGATATCCCTTCACCCCGTACTTTTTCTTAAACGCTTTCCTCGCCTCCGTTTCTCTCTGCTCCATTTCCTCTCGAATTGGATATTTCCTCAAGTCTCCGTTCATTTTCACCACGTCCACGACGGTCTCGTCCGTGCCATCTACTTCTCGCACTATTTTCAGCGCGGAGACAAGTTCCGGTTCGAGCACTTTACAGTGCCCACACCACGGCGCGTACACGGAAACGATGAGTTTAAACCTCGGATTTTTCTTCACGCGCTCGGAGAAGCGCGAGAAAATCGAGGACGGTAACAGGTCGACGAGTTTTTTCTGTTCTCCTTCTCTTTCTCCTTCGTTCTCTTTCGCCGTCGAAAAGAACTCCCCCCCGAAAATGAACGAGAGGAGAAAGAGGAGGAGAAAGAGGAGGAAAGGGTTTCGAAGCCGTTTAGGCTTCGCTCTCCTCCTCGTCTTCTTCTTCATCATCACCGTTTGTTGTTGTAATGGTTGTTGTTCTTGTTGTCGTTGAATTTTGTGTCGAAAAAGGCACAAAGCGGCAACAGAAGAAAAAAAGGTACGCGCTTTCACGGAGTCGCAGAACACTACCACTTCGAGAGACGATGATGATCTGTTTAAGAAGACGAGACAAAACGATATGTGAATAAAGAGCAGCGCCGTTGTTTCTCTCTCTTCGTCGTCTTCGTCTTCGTCTTCTTTGTCTTCTTCCTCCTCTGCTTTGTGTTTCGGGTGAATGTGCGAATGTGAGTATGAAGAAAGAGATCATCAGATCCTATGATGAGTCCACTTTTTTGGGTCGTTTGGTCTCTCGCGTCGTTGGTCTTTTTCGTTCTCGTGTGCAAAAAAATGAAAAAAAGGGCACCTCTTTTTTGCTCCATAATTGTGTCGATGTTGGTCTCTGCAGAAGGACATTCAGAGAGAGAGAGAGAGAGAGACGAATTCAATTTAAGTAACAGTAATAATAATAATAATAAGAGGTGTTTTTTGTCGTTGTACTCGTTGTTGTTGGTATAATACATGGGACCTTTAGGGGCGGCGAAACAAAAACGAAGGCCGTTTTTGGCAATTCGGAGGAAAAGAGAGGCACGAGAGGATGAGAGTGATGTGGAAGAAGAAGAAGAAGAAGAAGATAAAGACGCGAAAGAGGAGAGGAATTCGTCGAAAAAGAAGAAGAAGAAGACAAAGAAGAAGAAGGCAGGAGTAGCGCTCTCGTTCGAGGAAGAAGAGGAAGAGGAAGAAGGTTTAACGAAAGAGAAGAGCGGAGAGGAATTGAAGAAAAAGAAGAAGAAGAAGAAAGGACTGGGCGCTTTAGCCGTAGACGGAGGTCAAGAAGAGAAGAAAGACAAAGAAGAAGAGAAGCGCAAATACGATGCCAACGCGCTGAAGGAAGAGTTGGAAGCGCAACGACGCGTGGCTTTGAACAGACCGAAAGAACACGCGCAAGAAGAAGCGACTTTGACGACGGCGGAGGTGAATAATCCGTTTTCGAGAGAAGCGGAGGGCGACGACGACGACGATACTATTCAAACGGTAGATGATGGCGATGATCAGCAAATGGTACCATCGAATAAAGCAATATTGGAGGCAAAGTTGCAACGACGCGCGAAACAATCTTCGGGTGATGGTGGAAAGAATTACATACCGCTCGATGTTGAGCAGAAGCAGAAGAATACGAAAAACGCGGCATCGCTAACGATGATGATGGACATCGATGACGAAGAAGAGGACGCAAACAAACAACACCAAGCGCAGCCGTCATCGAAAAGAGTCGTAATAGGAGAAAGGAATCAACGCAATACTAAATCCGCTGAAGAGCGCTCGAACCTCGCCTTGGCGAAACTTCAAAACGCGGCGCAAAACGTAAAGAGGAAACTGGACGCGTGTTTAGAAAACGTGGAAAGATCGAATCAAGCGTCCGTAAGATCTTCGGAAACGTTGAAAAGTTACGAAGGAACGTTAGAGGAATCAAAACTACGATACGCCTTAGCGCAAGAACTTGGCGTCTATTTCCGCGCCTTGTCTGGAATGCTCGCGGAGAAACTTCCGATGATTGAAGAGTTGGAGGCGCAAATGTTGGAGACGGTGCAAACGCGAGGTAAGAAACGGAAAGAGACGAGAGAGCATTTTAAGGTTGAAATCGGCGCGGAAACGAGCGTTGCTTTGCATCGAAACTCCTGCGACGCAATTTCCGAAAGCGAACTCTTAAACGCGGTGGTTCGAGCGAGCGGATGCGAGGAGGTAAAAATGGACGAACTCGGTCGGGACGTAAATCTCGCGAGGAAACGAGAGATTGAAAAGAGATGCAAAAGTCGCTACGAGGCGATAGAAGACGAAGGCGCGTACGAAAAAGTTGTTTTCGATCAGTTTAATTTGAATGAAGAAGATGATGAAAAGAAAAAGAAATTCCAGGAACGAGTCCAAAGCATTGCGGACATTGCAAAAAATGTTCTCTTCAAAGACGTGAACGAAGAGTTTGCTAGCGCGAGTAAAATTTTAGAGAAGATTTCAGAGTGGGAATCAAAAGACAAGAAGTCGCACGACGACTACTTGATTTACTTAGCGGACGTGTTTGAGCTCTTTGCAAGAGTTGATTTGCTGAAATCGTGTTGGATTACGGAAGTCTTTTGTTCGTCGTCGTCGAAATCTGACGCCAATATTAAAAACGTGTTGGTTGATTTTCCGTGGCAAAAGGATATCGTCGAGTACATCTCCTCCTCGCAAAGAACGAAAAAGGAGAAGGATACGTCCGTGGTCGCGTTAATTAATCTCAAGATAGAAGTGTACGCGCGAACAATCGCTAGTCTTTTCGCGAAGTGCATCGCCGATGAGAACGTTTGGGACATTTTCGAGAAACCCGACCGCGTCGCGAAAGCCATCCAACGAGTTCGCGAGGACGCGAATAAAACCATCCTGAATGAAAAACATAAGAAAGATGAAACTAAAGGAGACAAAGAATTAATCGATGTGTCGCATTTACAGGAATTGGTGAACGAGGCTACTCTGAATATTCAGCATCGTATAGACGACGCGTGTGTATATAGCGAATATCCATTTTGGAACGGAGAAAAATACGCCGCGCTCGTTGCTTCCGATCGGAAAGCGGGGAAAGCAATTGCCAAAACGTTCAATGCTTGGAAAGAAAATGAATCATCTTCGCTCGATTTGGTCGTGAAAACACTTGAAATGGAAGATATATAGAAATAGTTTTAGAGAGCTTTTAGAGAAAAATGTAGTAGTAGTAGTAGTATGGGTAGTACAAGTTTAATTTCGTCGTCAAATCATCCCATTTTATCTCTCCCTTTGGCGAACGGGTTCGTCGTCCCTACGGCAACCTCGTTCCCTTCTAAACTCAACGCTATGCTAATCAAAACCACGCACAAAGAAATCAGCACCCCCATGCAAATTGCCATGAACTTCCCTCCGGTTTGCAGCACGATCCATCTATAACTTTGCCTCGACAAGCACGGCAACACCTCTCTCTCCGCGTAACTCTTCGACGGATCTCTCATTGGCGCCTGACTGTACATCGCCCCACTTCCTAAACAAATGAACAAGCTTAAAATCCCCGTCGGTGAGCTGTGTTGGTCCCATATGAACGTGTTCACTAAAATCGTCGCCACTTTACACATGTTCCCGACAATCGCGAACGACGTCGCGCTAATCATATCCCTTAAATGAAAAGACAAAAAGGACATCCCTAATCCAGCGACGCAACTCAACAAAATAAAGAAAACGGCTCCATACGTCCACTCCGTGTTCTCTAAAACCTGCCTTTCTCCTAACAAAATAAACATCATCAACAAAAACGGCACGGACAAAATGTTTTGGTAATACGTTTGCCCCCACGTCGTCATCGCGATCGACGAGACTAAATGTTTCACGTATATAATCTCGAAAATAGACACGACGTACCACACCACGATCCATAAATACGCTTGCACGGAAAAGTTTGAATCGATGTTCACGTACAACAAAACCCCCATCGCGATGCCAATCAAACTCCCGAAACTCTTCGCCGACGGTAAATCCCTCCCTAAGAAAACGTAATCCAAAACCGCTAAAATCAAAGGCGTCGTCGATCGTAAACATATGAACGTATCCACCGGAGCTAACTGTATGCTCTTCATGTTCGCAAATAACGTCGTCACGAACGTAAACACGACCACTAAAAACCCTTTCGCTTTTTCAACATCCAGCTTATCCGCCACTAACACCCTCAGTTCCGCTAAAACTCTCACCGCAACCCCAGAGGCTAAGAGCTGACAGAAAAGCAAAAAACACGGCGCTGGAACGTACGCCAGAGTGATTTTATTGATTATTAAGAGCTGCGAATTGCACAAGGAGTACCCGACGATCGCGGACACCAGTTGCACGTACGTCGGTGGTTTCTTGCTCACCGGTGATTGAGACGATGATGTTTGCGCTTTCGGCTGATGAGAATACTCCGGGATGATTTTATCCGTCGCGTCCTCGACGACTTCGCTCAACTTCACGTATTTGCGGGCATCATTAGGAAAATCCTTCCCGCTGTTGTTGTTGTCACCATCACCTGAACTCACTAAATCGTTCAACCCGACCGAACTGCGGGTATTTTCCGTGAACGCCGACCGTATCGCGGTAAACATATCTCTTCTTATTAATCTTCGTTCCAGGGAAAAAAAGTGCAGACTTTCGCTTCAGAAAAGAGATGTTTTACGCGCAGCAAAAGCCGCAACAGCCGCCCATTAAAACGGCGACGCTTTTATTACGCGACGTGGAAAAGACGCTACAAAGAGTCGCGAACAAATATTACAACAGCGCGAACGTGAAGCCGTCTCGAGCGTTCACGGGATGGATGAAGCAAAGGAAACGAGAGTTCACGGCGAAGGAGGAAACGTCGGCGTTTTTAGAACGATGCGAATACGTATGCGTCGAGAATGAAGAAGACCAACGGCGACTCCCGACCGTGAACGAGAAAAGAGCGCGAGAATTATTCGAGGACTTCAAAGAACAGAGTTCTCCTTTCGCCGTTTTGCTCGTTCCTGGATTGTGGGGGCATCATTATCCAGGATATTACGTCACCGTGAGAGATATGTTTCGTTCGATAGATATCGAGTGCGAAATATCGCGAGTAAACTCGGAAGGTTCGGTGAAGGAGAACGCGAGAACAGTTAAGGACGAAATCGATGAGTTGTGTGAGAATAAGAATAAAGACGACGAGAAGAGAAGAAAAAGAGTTTTAGCGATGGGCCATTCGAAAGGTGGACTGGACATCGCCGCCGCGCTGGCGCTGTTTGAAACGGAGTTGGAAGACAAACTCGCGGGATTCGTGTGCGTTCAGTCGCCTTACGGGGGGTCACCAATTGCTGAAGATTTGTTGAGCAATAAGTACGTGCGATCGGGCGTTCATTTTGCGCTCGAGGCTGCGTTCGGAGAGAGCAGAAATTCAGAAGCGATTAAAAAGATGGTGAAGCCGGTGGAAGATTTAACGTATCGCGCGCGAATACGATTTCTTCGAAAACACCCGTTGCCGGAACAGTTCAGGGACAAAACGGTATGTTTCCACTCCAAAACGACCAGCAAAGATTCCGCGATGACCAACATCGCTCTGTACAGTTTATCGCAATACAACGAAGAAGGGGACGGTTTAGTCTGTCGGTCCGACGCCGAAATCCCACACACGAGAGTCGTTCGATACGACGAGGAATTCGATCACGTCGATCCCGCCTTTCCGACGACATTTTCTGACGCGCTCGTCCGAGACCATCGCGAATTCTACGCGAAAGAAAACGACCGAAGAATAAAACGTGGAAACAAAATGCTCCTACCCACCCCACTGGGCATCAAAGGCGCCGAGTTGACCTCTCAAGTTTTAGCCGTTCCGGGTAGAGTGAAACACGACACCGCTTCCGTCCATCTCGCGTTGGCGCATTTAGCTTTAAGCGCGCCCGCGAAGAAGAAGAAACAGAAGAAGAAGAAGGAAAGTATTCAAAACGGAGAGAGAGAGGTAGTAGTAAACGAGGACGACGCGCAACAAACCACAAAAACCACCGCAATAGAAGTCGCTTAAAATTAATGTTTGATACGCATATAGGCATAGAGCAAGCAAAAGCTAGAAAATAGAAGAAATCCCTCACTCTGAGTCACTCAGCGTTGTGTGTAAAATATTCTTATTCTCATCAATTCCTTCATAAATACACACGCACGCAGCACGAAACGACGAGAAGGAGAAGGCACAGACTTCATAAAGAGGAAGACTTGAGTAAAAATGTCGAGCGAAACGGTCACGGAACTCCTCAACCGGAAGAACCAATTGGAGAACTCCTTGCAACAAACCGAAAAGCAACTCTACGACTTGGAAACGGCGTATTTATCCAACGAACACGGCGGTTCTCACGGGAGCATCTTGAAAGGGTTCGAAGTCGCCTTGTCGCAAAACAAAACGCACGCGCAAGTCGCCGCCGGAGCTGGGCATCATCGAGAACATCATCATCTCGACGGCGGTGGGGGAAACGTGACGAAGAAAAAATCCGGATCGAACGCGAGTAAAAACACGAAACCAGAGGATAGATTGTTTAGCTTATCCTCGAAAACGAGTCCGGTGCAAGCGGAGGTGGCGAAGGAGAACGAGCAGGTCAGGCTGTCGACCACCGCGAGCGGGAGGATGACGAAGAGTTATAGGAAATAGAATTACTCAATTCGGAGCTAGAGAAAAACAACGTGTAAATGTAAAAACCTGCTCTTCTGTGTATATTATATAATATTACAATTCTCTCTTTCCCTCTCTCTGTCTATCTACTGAGAAAGAGAGAGAGAGAGATGAAAATGCTACGTGTGCGTGTGTCTCGCGTCAGAATATATTCCTGCGTTCTTTCTCTCTCGGAAGAACAACTTTATTACATAATCTTCGCTCCGTCTGCGCCGAAAATCTCCGTCCGAATCTCCGGCATCAACGCCTCGAACGTGTTCTTCACCCTCGCGTCGAGCGTGTTATCGCACGTCGTCTTCCCGTTGCTGGAAATCACCAAAACCCCCCCGACGCAACTCTTCCCATCCTTCGATATCTCCGGCGAAGGCGGTAAACTCTCTCGCAAATCCAACGTCGGGTGTAACCCGCTCACTCTCCCCGCGGCTAACGCGATGGCTTCTTTACACACGCTCTCGTCTTGTTTCCGACATCTTACGATGCACTGGAAGTCTTGTAATTTCTTCGCACCTTGCGCGATTAACCCCGCCAGAAGTTGTTTATATTGCGGCGATTTCGAAACCTCCCCGAGTTTCGCTCTCGACGCGTTCAACAACTCCTCCATCATCTGATCTCTCGCCACGAGCACTTTAATCCTCGCCACGTTCCCAGTCGTCGACCGTTCGATTTTCTTCTTCACCGAGACCAAAGATTCTTTCCTCTCGTACTCTCGCTTGATTTTTTGCTTCTCGAGTTCCACCATTTGGAGTTTTTCGATGTTGAACTCCTCCTCGGCGGCGACTCGGATTTCGTTCGCTTTTTCCTCGGCTTCTTGCTTGATGAATTCAACCATCTGGTTGATTTGCTTTTGGACCTCCTGGCCGTCCATTCTTTCTTTTCTGCGAGTATTTAAGTCGCACCAAAAAGTGTCAAAAA
>JACLAB010012343.1_pt1 | contig 14900 bp, 5 predicted proteins | sample 8027921 | NCBI WGS metagenome assembly JACLAB01 (sample SAMN15725117, study PRJNA655200) | protist metagenome | isolation source: fluorescence activated cell sorting (FACS) single amplified genomes of... | place: USA: West Boothbay Harbor, Gulf of Maine | collected 2000-07-19 | reverse complement strand
TCGGTCGGCATGGCGCCGCGCGCGCGACGGCGAGTCTGGCGCGCCTCGACGACGACGACGACGACGACGACGACGACGACGCGTACGGCGCGATCGTCATCGAGCGAGGGATCGTCGGCGAGGGACGCTCGAGGCGAGGGATCGTCGTGGCGGCGACGCGAGACGCGCGCGTCGTCGCGTTCGACGACGCGCTCGACGAGCTGTGGCGCGCGGACGCGGCGCCGACGGCGACGCGCGGACGGTGGCGCGCGACGGAGGCGTCGATCGTCGTGACGAACGAGGGCGCGGAGTTAGGGGACGACGGGCTGGTCGTCGTGGGCGTGCGGCGCGAGGGACGGGCGAGACGCGGGTTGAGCGACGAGGCGCTGCGGCGGATGACGATGGGGACGCGACGGGGACGAGCGCCTGGATTCGGGTCGAGCGACGGCGCGGATGCGGTCGAGCGCGAAATTCTCGAGGATGCGACGAGTGGGGAGTTTGAATATCACGCGTTCGACGCGCGCACGGGGGCGAGGCGTTGGACGGAGACGAGCGACGAGGATGCGCACCGTCGGAGCGCGCGCGCGAGACCGAGCCTGAGGAACTTGGACGACGACGAGATCGACGGCGCCGCGGAGCGCGCGTGTCGAGATTTTAGAGAGAGCATCGTGCGGGATGGGTTACCGCATCAGTGGCGGCACGCGGTGGATACGAAGATGCGTTTGGCGCACTTTAGACGACACAAATCTCGCGCGAACGCGATGGCGCGCGACAAGGCGCGCGCGGGCAAACGCAAACGCGGCGCGGCGGCGGTGAAATCCGTGCCGTCGAACGCGGTGACGCGGGTGTTCGGACGCGCGGTGGACGCGCTGAAAGGCGAGGCGAAACGTAGACTCGACGACGACGACGCACATCCGCCGCACGCGTCGACGCACGCGCGGCGCGTGAGAAAACGAGAACCGCCGAACGTCGTCGTCTCACATCACGCCGAGGGCGTTGACGTGTTGCACTTGTACTCGGGCGTCAAGGTGTGCGAAATGAAATTGAAGAGTTCTGGTTTACACGTCGATCTCGACGGCGACGGCGTCGTCGACCACGTCGAGGCGCACGGCCGAAACTCCCGCGCCGCCGAGGACATTCCACACTGTTGGGCGACCGTGACGTCGGGAGTGCCCGAAGAGGGACGCACGCTCAGTGCGAGTATTTGTCGAGGCGGGAGCGGCTTGGCCGGTCATCGCGCCGCGCAAATCGCCGGGCGCGACATTCGCGCCGTCGAAGTCGTCTCGCCGATTTCGCTTCGCAGGTTACCGGAAACATCGAGCGAGCTCGCGAAACCGCTCGATCGCATGGGAAGAGACGCGATTTTTCTGAACAATCGCGGTGAGATGACGTGTTACAACGCGCGAGACGGCGAGCAAAAGCGTTGGCAAATTCGCACCACCGCGGATTGGACGCCGAACGACGACGTCGTCAAACCGTCGCTGACGTCGTTCCCCATACGCGTCGACGGATACCTCGACCTCGCCATCGCCACCGGCGCGAGTTCGATGGTCATCGTCAACTCCAAGGGCTACCGCGCGACGGCACCGATCGAGCTCCCCGCCCCGCCCGCGGCGCCCCTCGTCGCTCGAGACGTCGACGGCGACGGTTTCACCGACCTCGTCCTCCACACCACCGCCGGCGTCTACGTCTGGATCCAGACCCCTCGCGCCGGGAACTTACCCTTCACCTTCCTCGTCGGCGCCCTCGCCGCGAGCGCCTCCCTCGCCCTCGCGTTCCGGCTTCGAGACGCCGACGCCGACGTCCGCGACGTCCGCGCGCGCGCGTCGCCTCCGCCGTCCAGTTCCTCCAGCGACGACGACGTCGACGACGTCCGCAAATAGATGAAATCGTGCAATCGTTCGATCGGCGCCGGCGCGTCGCCCCTCGATCACCCGACCTCGCGCGTCGACCGTCGCTTGAGCTCGCGCGCGCGCTTCTTCGCGCCCGGTCGCTTCCTCGGCCTCGGCGTCAGCCCCGCGCGCTCGGCGCGCGCGAACAGCGCGACGTTGACGACGAGGAACGTCACCGTGACCGCGACGCAGACGACGACGATCGTCATCGCGGGATTGTCGCTCATGAGGGAAAATTGAGCGGCGCGAAGTGACGACAGAATTCGACGCGCGACGCGTCGCGCGCGCGTCGGCGCGCGCGCGCCGACGCGTCGATCGCGGCACGCGCGCGTCGCGACGGAACGCGCGACGCGAGGCGACGAAAGACGCGCGATCGACGCGCCGGGGCGGGGATCGGCGAGATTAAGCGTTCGGATCGAAGATGAGCAAAACGACGACGCAGTTCGCGCAGCCGCACAATCTGCTCAGGGCGGGCGCGCGATTGGGCGCGGACGGACGATTCACGGTGGCGAACGCGCCGAAGCTCGGTCGAGGGCAGTTCGCGGAGGTGTACGCGGCGACGGACGCGGCGCGGGACGGCGCGCGCGTCGCCGTCAAGGTGGAGAGCGAACACAGGACGAGCGCGCGAGAGGCGCGCGTGATGCGAGCGATGGCGGGGAAGGAACACTTCGCCGAGTTGCTCGCGGAGTCGTCGCACGAGGGGAAGCCGTTCCTGGCGATGGAGCTGGTGGGGGAGAATCTGGCGGACCTGAGGAGTCGAGCGCGGGGCGGACGGTTCGGGCCGAGGACGACGAGCGCGATCGCGATCGCGATGCTGGACGCGCTGGAGAGCATGCACGGCGCGGGATACGTGCACAGAGATATTAAACCGGGGAACGTGTGCGTGGGGAACGGTAAAGAGGGGATGAAGCGGTTGTATTTGATTGATTTCGGTTTGGCGCGCAAGTTCACCGACGACGACGGAAACGTGTTGCCGGAGCGGGACGACGCGACGTTTCGAGGGACGACGACGTACGCGAGCGTGCACGCGCACGAAAACAAGGAACAGAGCGCGCGCGACGACTTGTTTAGCGCTTTGTACGTCTTGGTCGAAGCACACGAGGGTGTTTTGCCCTGGAAGGCGGGCGAAGAAAAGATGAGCAAGCAAAACGTCGAGCGCGAAAAGAAGAAATGCGTGAAGAATCCGTCGTTGTTGTGCCCGAAACACGGGTGCCCGAGAGCCATAGAAACTTTCGCACGCGCGATCGCGACGTTGAAGTATGGGCAAACCCCAGATTACGCCGCGCTGCGCGCGCCGTTTGAAGACGTCGTGCGCAACGCCGGCGACACGCCTTTGGATTGGGAAGCGGGCGCGGCGCCGCCGCCGTCGCCGCAAACGACAAAGGGAGCGCCGCCGCCGCCGGCGGCGACGACGTACGCCGCCGTCGCGGCGGCGAACGTTGATGCAAAAATTACGGGTCATAAGCGAGAGCGAGACCAAGCGCCGCCGCCGTTGCCGCCCGGTCAGTTGGTTCGCGCCGCGCGTTTTGAGCCGAGCAGTTTACCGCCGCACATCGCGGACACCGTGCGGGATGTTTGTTTCAAGTTTTCGGCCGAAGAAGCGCTCGCGATCGCCTCCGGTGCTGTGTCTTTCGTGCTAGAGAATGCGCTCGAAGGCGCCGAAAAGTATCCGCTACCGCTCGTCGAGCGAAACTTCGTCGAGCTTCGAGAAATCGTATTCGAAGGCATCGGCGAGATTCATCGCAGCAATATGTGGAGGGATGGTAATTATAAACTGAGCCAGCCGAGTAAGTTTCGCCACGGCGGCGGGCGCGGCGACGGCGGGCGCGGAGGCAGGGGCGGACGCGGCGACGGCGGTAGAGGCGGCAGAGGCGGTCGCGGCGACGGCGAGCGGCGCTTCGGCGGCGAGCATCATCACCGCGATGGGGACAAAGGAGCCAGCGACCCGCAGGAAAATAGAAGCAAGCAGCAACGACGCTCGAATTCATAATCATCACCGAACCTTTCACCACCGAACCGAAGCCGAGGCTGGCCTCACAATTTGCAGCGCCATGCGCGGCGTCGCGCGCCCACCGGCGCCCACGCGAGCGGGGCTTCGTCGCCGCGCGCGCGCGCGAGGAGCGCGCGCGCACCGCCGCATCGTCTCCATCCCCGCTCGCGCGTCGTCCCAGGGCGACGACGACCCGCCGACGGATGTGTGGAAGACGAAACCCGCGTGGTGCCAGCCGTACTCAATTGTCGCCACCGGCGTGCTCGCCACCGCGACGCCCGTGAACGTGCTCCACCTCAACGGTTGGTTCGGAACGCTTTCCACGACCGTCGTCGGCGTCGGCGTCCTCGCGTGGTGGTTCCTGTTCTTGTACGTCGTTCCTCGCGAGTACGCGCGGGGCGTCGAGGCGTTTCGCGAAGACCGACGTCGACGAGGCGACGCGCCGTAGCGCGACGACGGCGCGAGGCGCGGACGCGTCGTTAGCGATTTAGAAGCGCGCTCCGGCGCGGGCGCGAGTAGCTCAACACCATGAAATCGATTACACCGACGAACGCGTCTCCGCGTTCGTCGTTAGCTCCACGCCTTCGCTCGCCGCGCGCCGCCGCCTCTCCGTCTCAATTCGACGACAGCACGAACGCGATGAATTCGTCGTAATCCACCTCACCGTCTCCCGTGGTATCCGCCAACCGAATCGCGTCCTCGATCTCTTGCTCCGTCAGTTTCTCCCCGATGACCTTCATCACGCTCTTCAGCTCGTCCGCGCTAATCGTCCCGCTCTGATCCTTATCGAACACCGTGAACACGTCCCTGAGCTCCTTCTCCGGATCTCCCTCGTTCATCTTCCGCAGCATCATCGTCAAAAATTCCGGAAAATCGATCGCGCCGTCGCCGTCCGCGTCGATCTCTCGCACCATCGCCTCGAGCTGCGCGCGCGTCGGCTTCTGCCCCAGCGACTTCATCACCTCCCCCAGCTCCTCCGCCGTGATCGTCCCGCCGCCGTCGACGTCGAATATATCGAACGCCTCCTTGAACTCCTGCACCTGCGCGCGCGTGAGGTACGGCCACGCGCTCGCGAGCTCCTCGTCCGTGAGGTGTTTCCGCGACATCGTCGAATGAATTCCGAATTCGTTCGTTCTTCGCGCGCGTCGACGCGCGGTTCGGCGCGCGCGCGCGGGCGCGCGCGCGCGACTCGAGCGTCGATCGTCGCGTCGGCGCGCGCGGTCGTCGCGTCGCGCGCGCGGCGCTCTGAAGATTCGCGAAGCGACGCCGCGCGCGCACTCGCATTCGATCGCGCGACACGGCGACGCGCGCGCGCCGCGCGACGCGCGCGCGCGACGCGATGAACTTTCGGTTCACGGACGCGTTCGTCGCGCGCGCGCGCGAGGCGCGCGAGGCGCGCGCGCGAGGACGCGACGACGGCGCGATGCCGTCGGCGACGACGACGACGACGACGACGACGACGACGACGACGACGACGACGACGACGACGGCGACGACGACGCGCGACGCGCGACGACGCGACGCGCGGCGCGCGCGCTCGAGCGATGGCGCGCGAGCGACAAGTCGCTGTTGGTGTTCGCGCGCGACGGAAAGACGCGACGGCTCTGCGCGCGCGCGATCGAGACGCGCGCGTTTCGCGGCGTCGTCGCGATGTGCGTCGTGGGCTCGAGCGCGATCGTCGCGGCGGTGAAACCGGCGAGGGACGGCGCGGCGGAGGCGACGTGGGCGACGACGACGAACATCGTCGTCACGGGGGTGTTCGCGCTGGAGGCGCTGATGAAGAGCGTGGCGCTGGGATTCGCGCTGGGCGACGGAGCGTACTTGACGACGAATTGGCATCGGTTCGATTTCGCGCTCGTCGCGCTGTCGCTGATATTGACGCCGATCGGAGGCTCGCAGGTGGCGACGGTGCGACTGCTGCGGGCGCTGTACGCGTTCAAGCTGTTCGCGAGGTACCGCAGCGCGAGGTTGGCGATGAAAACGATCGTTCGAGCGCTGCCGCTGTTGGGGGACGTGGCGTTGTTTTTGCTGTGGTTTTTGATATTCTTCGCGGTGAGCGGCGTGACGATGTTCGGCGGTCGGTTGGCGGGACGGTGGTACGGGACGCCGCCGGATCAAGCGACGAACGCGAGCTACGTGTTTCCCGTGGGAACGGGGAGTGAGACGTGTGCGAACTTGATCGGCGCGTGGATGGGTGCTCGCGCGTTGGGCGCCGAAGGAACGTACCCGAATGAGTACAACAGCACGTGCAACTACAAGGAATTGAATACAAACAGAAGCGCGACGGAGTGGTGCTGTGATTCGGGCATTGAGCCGTATGACGGATTTCTGAGCTTCGCGAACGCTGGGAGAAGTTCAATCGTCGCGTTAAATGGGATGACCATCGACGGTTGGAATGAGCTGCTCAATCCCACGGCGTACGCGGTTGGCTATCCCGCGGCGTTTCTTTGGTTCATCGTGGTCGTTCTGATGGGTGGGTTTTTTATGATGGAACTCTTTACATCCGTCATTTGCGCGACGTTGACGCAAATGGGTATTCGCGACGAAGAGGAAGCGCTCGAAGACTCGAGCCAGACGAAGACGGAGAAAGTACGAGAAAGCTTGGACGACGAGACGGCGCTCCGTCGCGGCGAAAGCGATGGACGTGGAAACAACTTTCATCAGAATGGTGAGCGTTTTTTTCGTCTCTTTGTGTCTGATGCAACGCGTCAAATGTGCTGGAAACTCGCTGAAGACCGGCGTTTTGATGCCGGCATCACGGTGGTTATTATATTGAATACAATTTTGATGATGTCGCAGCATCACGCGGCGTCGTCGGGATTCCTCAAGGCTTCTGAAATTTTAGAATATATTTTCCTCGGGTGTTTTGCTGTAGAAATGGCGATTAAACACGTCGGATACGGTTTTAGAGGATACTGGAGCTCGAAGCAAAACGTTGTCGATGGGTTGATCGTGTTTACCGGTGTCATTAGTACGGCGGTGACGAGTCAAGGCGTGAGCGCGTCATTCATTCGTCTCTTGCGAATAGGAAGGGCGCTGCGAACGTTTCGCGTCATCAGGAATAACAGAGAATTTAGGAAGATCATCTCAAGCGCGTATCTCGGTTTCCAAGACATGTGGCCGTTTTTGATCGTTTGGCTATTATTTCAAGTTATATTCGCCATTTACGGATTTCAACTCTTCACCGGGTTAGGAGCGCTCGACGACGAGCGCTTGACGTTCAGAAACTTTTTGCGGAGCGCGTTGACATTGTTTGTTGTCGCCACGGGAGAGGACTCGTTTGTTGTCGCGTGGAACACTATGGTAGCGTACGGTAACGACGCCGTCGTTCTGTACACCATCGCGTGGATTTTTTTGTCCACCGTCATCTTGTCGCTCGTGCTCGGGATTTTAATCGACTCGTGCTCGCTCGTCGACATCGAGGAAGGGCAACGCGCGCAAGACGAGCTTGAAGCTGACAGACTGAGGTCTGCCATCGAACGCGCGGGTGATATCGTACTAGATCCGACTCGGAAAGCGAAACGGATACTGCAAAACGTGACATTCGCGGCGAACGCATTCAGGAGTACGTTGCCAAGACGTGCGCGCAGCAAGCGCGGCGACTCGATAACAAACAGCGGTGATGCGAGCTTTAAGTTTAATCTTTTGGAAGCGGCCAGGAAACAAAAATGTGCCGAACAAGCGATGCAATCGCAAGCGAAAAAGAGTTTAAAGACGGCGGACGGCAGCACGCCTACGGTGATTTCATCCCTACTTGCAGGATTAAAGCCTGCGGATCACGGTGGCAAGCTCGCGCAGGTCAAGAAGGACCGCTTGAGAAAGCAAACAGTCGAAGAAGTTGCCGCGTGCAGGATATTTCTAGATTCGATCGGATTCAAGTCGAAGACACCGGCGCAAGTACTGACCATAAGCGAGCACGCTCTTAAGGAGGCGCAACTTCGCCTGACGCCAAAGTTTGTGGATTATCAAGACTATCAAGGTTATCAAGACAAAGCATTCGGGGTGACTAGCTCTATCAAAACTTCTATTAGACGCAGTATGATGAAGAGATTTGCCGCGCAAAACAATCGTGTAAGCTTCGAGGATAAGAGTAAGATAGACGAGCGTGTCGTCTTTGACGCGCACGGTCCTTGGGCGGCGACAATAACGAGGTCCATCTCCTCACGCTTGAAGAAACAATCGTCAGAGATACCGGGCGTGGTCGTCACAAAAGATGGCGACTTCATACCGTTGTACGATGATACGATTCCCATCGAGAGATACAAATATTTGGTGCACAAAATTGTTTCACACAACCTCTTTGAGAACGCCATTCTCTGCATGATCGTCGCCGGTAGCGCGTTACTCGCGACAGAAACAAAGACGTGGCCAGTGGTGGGATCTTCTACTGCGAAAGCGTACACCACAGTTGACATTACTTTTACGGCTTTATTTGGCGCAGAGATGGTGTTAAAGTTATTCGCTTACGGGTTGTACGAGCGACCGACGGCGTACCTGAAGAATTCCTTCAACATTCTCGATGGTGTAGTCGTCATTACATCAATCATTTCGCTCACTGTGGCAGATGACGACGGTGGAAGCGTGCGAGCACTTCGACTTTTGCGAATCATGCGCCCGCTTCGATCCATTCGTCGTTTCCCTGGTCTCCGCCTTGTCGTTAACACTGTACTTTCCGCGATCCCAGCCGTAAGTTACGTGTGCTTCATCGGTTTAGTCTCGATGTCAATTTTCGCACTTCTTGGCATGGAGCTCTTTATGGGTAAATTTTGGTCTTGTCGAGTGGTGGATGATGCGAGTAGCTACACTACACAAGCAACGTGCGAGGCAGCGGGAGGAAAGTGGCGAAATGCAAAGTTCAACTTTGACAACTTTGGCGCTGCACTTTTATCGACGTTTCTACTTCACGCCGGCGATGACTGGCAAGAAATCATGTGGGTCGCCATGGATACCACTGGCATCGGGACCGGCTTGAAAACAGATAACAATCAAGCCGCCGCTATTTACTTTGTACTGACGGTGGCCATCGGAAATTTCTTTTGGTTGAATTTATTAGTCACAGCGCTCGTGGACAACTTTAACAAGATGGCTTCGCAAGACAAGCTTACGTTTGTCACTCCAGCGCAGCGGCGCTGGCAGCAGGCTATATTACGTGCCAGCACGCAGGATTCAGAGGCGTGGCGCAAAATCGTACCGCCGCCAGGCAAAAGTCTTTGGTCGCGAGCTCGTCTACTTGCGCATCGTATCTCAAAGCCAAAAAAGTTTGCGTACTTCATCCTCGTGGTAGTGTGCGCAAATTTAATCGAGCTCTTGACGCAAACGGCGAATATGAGTAGTTTGGAGGAATACGCTCACTTTTACCTGTCCATCGCGTTCACTGCAGTGTACGCGCTGGAAATGGTACTTTTGCTCATGGCGCAAGGTCGGACGCGTTACTTTAGGAATTATTGGAATTGGCTGGACGCCTTCGTCGTCGTAGTGTCTATCGTGCAGGCGATCGGACAAAGTCTGAACGCCGGCGGTGTCATGAATTATCTGCAATTGGTGAGACTGTTGAGATTGCTGAAACTTGTGAAGGCGCACTCTGGGCTGCGGTCGCTCTTCAATACGTTCATCATGAGTCTTCCGGGTGTAGGGAACGTCGCCGCGCTGTCGTCGCTAGCTATCTTTTCGTACGCCATCATGGGTGTTTCACTTTTCGGTGACGAAACTGGACCTTACGAGGGTGGTGTGCTGTCGAAGTACTCAAACTTTCAACGCTTCTCTACGGCTTGCTCATCTCTCATCGGGGTGTACACGGGTGGCTGGGTTGGAACTTTCGGCGAGGTGTACCAAACAGAGGCGTGCTTGCGTACAGAAGCGCCGTTCATGCCAGAATCGAGCATCGACTGCTCGTACAATGCTGCTGCGGTGCCATACTTCATATCTTTTGTCATTATCTCCATATTTTTGCTCGGGAATTTATTTGTGGCAATCATTCTCGAAAGATTCTCAGTGTCAGCAGACGACGAGGGACTGTACGACACCGAGGAGGTGGTGGAAATTATCAAGCACACGATTCAGCTTCGACGACTCGCAATCAGAATTAAAAAGAAAGTCGTGCGGTCGCGCGAACCTGGTGGCGCATTATTCGATACTTCAGATAGAATGCGTAGCGTGATTGAGAGGTTCAACCACAGCGCTCCGGAAGAATTCGCCGTCGTAAAAAGTCAGCGAGGCTGGAATGTCGCGCGAGACCACGTCAAGGCGCTCGCCGCGGTCGAGAAAAATGAAGAGCAGGCGAACGTCACACCTGAACGAACCCACTCCGTCGTGGATCTCGCGCCAGAGCAAGGTGTGACGGCAGCAGAACGGGAAGTGCGACCGGAACCCGAACCGGAGGTTCTGCGTCTCGCCGCGATTTTTGGTGAGAGCCGATTCGAGTCGCGGCGCGCTTACGCTTCGTCCACGGATGGTGACTCAGATGACGATCATTACGCGTTTGAAGTGAAACGCCGATCCAGTGGACGCAATCCAGGGCTGAATACACCGAATGATGGACTGAGTGAACGTGAACCGAGCGAACGGGCGTATTCCGTGGGTGAATCGTACGACGCCGAAGAGAGCGCGTCAGACGACGACTATCAGAGCGGATTCGCTCAGACATCATTTTCTCCAGAGTCGTATAGATTTAATGTCTCAGGAGAAGAAGCGACGCGAGCGCATTATGCGAGGCAGAACGATTATCTCCACAATTTTCGGGACGAAGACGATGTGCCTGAGCGACCGCAAAAGGCGTCTTCGTTGCTTGGAAGCGAAACGAGCGACGACGGCGCGACCGGTGGGCAGACGAGCGACGCAGTGTCCGACGGAGAGTTTGCAAAGCTATCTTTTAGACTATAGATTTATAATATTGACTAAATGCGTCCGAAAACGCGCTGACACGGTCCGCTGGCGCGCAAAAGCCACACGGGCGCGGCCTGAATCATCTGCGCCGCGCCGCGCGCTGCGCCGCGGCGTTTTACTTCAGTTTTTCTTCAATTGTTCCGGAACGACGCGACCGTTTGCGTCGGTCCAGTCTGTTTCGTACATGTGCTCATCCTGACGCTCGCCGATGACGAGCCAGCTGACGAAGGCCGTCGACGCCGCGTTTTGACTCTCTATCGTCAGCGTCGCGCCGTTGACGGAGCCGCGAACGGCGTCCCAATCGCTCTCGTTGGACGTGAAGCACTGCACGTCCCTGTTGAGAGCGACAAACGTCCCTGAGGTCATGTTGGAGATCTCGTCCAGGTCGACGACGGCTCTGCCGTTCGTCAACCGCGCTTTACCTCTGTAGATGAGATCCGCGCGCGGTCCCTCGATGAAGGAGTGGTACAAATTGTGCGTCTCTTTCATCTCGGGGAGCGGATGGTCGATCAAAAAGGAGCCGCTCCCTTTGCTCAACGCACCGGTCACGGTGAGCGCGCCAGTGAATTTGCCTGAGCCTGAAACGTCAAGATTTGTTGTGGGAGAAAGGTTCTGACCAATGCCTAGGCGACCGTCGCCAGTCATCGTGATGAAAGGTGTTCCACCGACGTAGAATTTGTGAGCAAATACAGACGTGTACTCTATGGCGTTCGTCGAGACTCCAATTTTGTACGTACCATCGTCGCGCAACTTTATCTTGGTGCCGTCGTTGTTTTGAAAAGACATATATGACGAGGTACCCAACATATTGATGTTCGTCGTAACTCGAAGGTCCGCACCGGCAGTCACGCGCCCTCCCACTTCGATCGCGCCAGTGAATTTGCCTCCGCCTGAAACGTCAAGATTTGTTGTGGGAGAAAGGTTGTGACCAATGCCTAGGCGACCGTCGCCAGTCATCGTGATGAAAGGTGTTCCACCGACGTAGAATTTGTGAGCATTTACAGACGTGTACTCTATGGCGTTCGTCGAGACTCCAATTTTGTACGTACCATCGTCGCGCAACTTTATCTTGGTGCCGTCGTTGTTTTGAAAAGACAGATATGACGAGGTACCCAGCATCACGCGCCCTCCCACGTCGAGCGTGCTGCTCACTTTCGCCGTTCCAGTCACTTCAAGATTGTAAGCGGGATTCGTCAGCCCGATGCCCACGTAGCCGGCGCTGAGATACACGTTGCTTCCGACCTTCGTCCAGGGAGAGCCAAACAGAGAGCCACCCTGATAGAGATTTCCAGCAAAGTTGATATCGCCATTGACGTCGAGTTGGTAGCTCGGACTGGCCGTCCCGATGCCCACCTTACCATCACCTTGGATGACCATCCTCTGGTATGGACTGAGCGTGGATAACTGCTTGTCATCTGATTGGACCGTCTTGTCTTCATCTGTGAAAAATCGAAGCTTCGTTCTAGAAAACATGATTCCAGAAAAGCCAGATTCGTAATGCGGGGCGTTTTCTGTGTGACGCTGCGACTCCCAAGTCGTGGCAGTGAGACGCCGGATGGACTTTCCAAGAAATGTATCTGCGTGTTCATACCAGCTACTGCTGGCGTGGTATATGCCAAACCCGTCTTTTGTTTCTGCGTTATTGAACTGCACATCAGAACTCAAGGCCACATCACCGGTGATTCGAGAGGTTCCTGTGACATCCAGCGCGTACGTCGGATTCGTCGTCCCGATGCCGACGTTACCGCTACTGCGATACACGTTACCTCCGCTCTCCGTCCAGGGGGAGGAAGCAAACGGCGAGCCACCCTGATAGAGATTCCCAGAAAAGTTGATGTCGCCATTGACGTCGAGATCATAGCTCGGATTCGTCGTCCCGATGCCCACCTTCCCGCCGCTCTTGATCACAAGACGCGCGGTGCCACCGTTCGCGTCCAAGTCAGTGGTGCTGTGCGTTCCGTCTTCGTAGAACGCAAAGTGGCCCGGAGAGCGAAAGTACGTCGTGTCCGTCTGCGTCCCGATCCCAAAACCCGCGGAGCCGACGCGGAGATTGATCATCTGACGATGCGTCGCCGCAAAGTTCAAGTCGCCGGCCGTGTCGATGGTTAAATCTTGACCCACCGATAGCGTCTCAACGCGCCCCGTTCCAGCAACGTGCAGTTTGTAGCTCGGATTCGTCAGCCCGATGCCCACGTTCCCGCCGCTCTTGATCACAAGACGCGCGGTGCCACCGTTCGCGTCCAAGTCAGTGGTGCTGTGCGTTCCGTCTTCGTAGAACGCAAAGTGGCCCGGAGAGCGAAAGTACGTCGTGTCCGTCTGCGTCCCGATCCCAAAACCCGCGGAGCCGACGCGGAGATTGATCATCTGACGATGCGTCGCCGCAAAATTCAAGTCGCCGGCCGTGCCGATGGTCACATCTTGAGCCACCGATAGCGTCGTGCCGATTTGCACATATTCATGCACATAGAGCCAGCTGCCCATGTACGCCGTTCCAGCGACCTGGAGTTTATAACCTGGAGTCGTCGTCCCGATGCCCACGTTCCCGCCGCTCTTGATCACAAGACGCGCGGTGCCACCCGTTCCCGCGTCCAAGGCAGTGCTGCTGTGGCTTCCGTCTTCGTAGAACGCAAAGTGGCTCGGAGAGCGAAAGTACGTCGTGTCCGTCTGCGTCCCGATCCCGAAACCCGTACCGAGGTTGATCCTCTGACGATGCGTCGCCCCAAAGTTCAAGTCGCCAGACGTGCCGATGGTCACATCTTGAGCCACCGATAGCGTCGTGCCGATTTGCACATATTCATGCACATAGAGCCAGCTGCCCATGTACGCCGTTCCAGCGACCTGGAGTTTATAACCTGGAGTCGTCGTCCCGATGCCCACGTTCCCGCCGCTCTTGATCACAAGACGCGCGGTGCCACCGTTCGCGTCCAAGTCAGTGGTGCTGTGCGTTCCGTCTTCGTAGAACGCAAAGTGGCCCGGAGAGCGAAAGTACGTCGTGTCCGTCTGCGTCCCGATCCCAAAACCCGCGGAGCCGACGCGGAGATTGATCATCTGACGATGCGTCGCCGCAAAGTTCAAGTCGCCGGCCGTGTCGATGGTTAAATCTTGACCCACCGATAGCGTCGTACTAACGCGCCCCGTTCCAGCAACGTGCAGATTGTAGCTCGGATTCGTCAGCCCGATGCCGACGTTACCGCTACTGCGATACACGTTACCTCCGCTCTCCGTCCAGGGGGAGGAAACAAACGGCGAGCCACCCTGATAGAGATTCCCGGAAAAGTTGATATCGCCATTGACGTCGAGTTTATAACCTGGACTCGCCGTCCCGATACCGACGTTGCCCGTGGTTTTCTGAATCACCATGCGCAAAGTACCACCCGAACCCGGATCGAGCTCTGTGTTGGAGTGCACGCCGCGTTCAAAAAAGGCAAAGTTAGAATAACTACGAAAATACATCGTCCAGGATTGCACGCCGATGGCGTGGGTTGTTCCATATAAATTGATCATCTGCCGCATTGCAGAACCAAAACTCAAAGCCGAGCCAGACCCAACGCTCACGTCGCCGGTGAGCGTCGTAGCGCCAGTCACGCCGAGCGTCGTGCCGACGGTGGCCGCGCCAGTCACGCCCACGGATGCGAGCGTCGTAGCGCCAGTCACACCTAAAGTCCCGCCGACGGTGGCCGCACCGGTCACGCCCACGGATGCGAGCGTCGTAGCGCCAGTCACGCCAAGCGTGCTACTCAGCGTCGTAGCGCCACTCACGCGCGCCGTCCCGGTGACGTCCAGCGTCTTCCCCGGCGTCGTCGTCCCGATGCCCACCTGCCCGGTCGAGTCCACAGTCACGGCCGCGCTACCGCCCGTGCTCAGCGTCAGGTCCTGCCCGGAGTGCGTGTCCAGACTCACGGCGCCGTTCGCGTCCACAGAAACACGCTCACCGCCCACCCCCTGGCGAAGCGTGATCGAGCCGGCGGTGCCTAGACCAGTGGCCGAGTCCACCAGAACGTCACCGTTCACGCTGCCAGCGGGCGCGCCGCCAGATTGCAGCGTCAAGTCGCCGCCGGTGTTCGAGGACGTCCCAGTCGTCGTGCCGCCGGACACGCTCACGGCGCCCGCGTTCCCGGCCGAGCTGAGGCTCGACACGCTCAGGGTCTGCCCGCCTA
>JACLAB010001180.1_pt1 | contig 14919 bp, 13 predicted proteins | sample 8027921 | NCBI WGS metagenome assembly JACLAB01 (sample SAMN15725117, study PRJNA655200) | protist metagenome | isolation source: fluorescence activated cell sorting (FACS) single amplified genomes of... | place: USA: West Boothbay Harbor, Gulf of Maine | collected 2000-07-19 | reverse complement strand
TACGACGCGCGCTCGACGCGTTCTTGGCACCCGACGACAACCCAGAACGCACAGGAATTCATCGAAATCCTGTTGTTTCTCTACGATAAATATGCGCGTAGAGTTTTTAAATGGTGATGATACTAGGACGACGAGATTCTTTGCACGTAAGTATCAAGTAACAGAAATGCTGAGGACATGTACCAGAGGTCCATCGCCCCGCCAACATGAACAGCATCGCTATACAGTTTCTGGAATATATTCAACGTCGAAAGTTGACCAATATCCAGGACTTTTACGCCTTCATACATCATGACGCGGCGGGATACTTCGTTGAGTGTTGATATGGCGAGCGGAGAGGTGACGTTTACCCACTCCGCTGGTTGAAGCACCCCCTTAGGATATGTGCTTGTAATCCAGTATACGTCTGCTGCTTCGAACACCGACAACAGCAACTGGGTGTAGTATCTCAACTGCGACTCAAAAACCAAGGGCAATGCTCCTGTAGTTGCAGTGTCGTGCAAGCCAGTATTAAAATAAACCTGATCACACGGTAAAGTCCGCGATTTCAAATACATAAGGATGACGCTTTCTTGAGTGAGTTCAAGACCGTTGGTAGGATACATGACATCCGCAGCAAACTCGACCCCCAAATATTCTAATCTTACGCTCTTTTCAAAAAGACTGCAGTTCCATGCTACCGGTTCACAACCTGAACAGTCTTGACAGCCCCGATTGGTGTTGCCGTGGACGGTAGGACCCATGTGCGAAGGGATCGATGAGTTCAGCGCACCCCTGTCATAGGGCGCGCCATAATAGAAAGGAAAGTCACAGCGCTTGCCTCTCTTGATCACTGTGCAGTTGTTCAAAATGCTTGAAAGCGCGAGTGCAGTTCTCTTCATCGTCGAATCTCCTATGATGGTAAGTCCTGGTAAAGACCTCCCTCTCTGACACGCACGAGGCGTTGATCCTCGTATGGCGCTTTGGCGGGGTGGCGAACTCAAAGTCACGACGTTGCGTAAGTACGTGGTTGTACTCAGGCATATTACGAGTAGAGTCAGTACGACGCTGATGTGGCAATGGTGGCGGAGAAAGTACGGGTTCAAAGCGCGTGAAACATCCAGCTTTGCATCAGACTGTGTAGTAGGCGTGTCAACGTTTTCCTCAATTTTGAGCGACATTTTAAGGCGTAGATTCTCGCACGCGTGTGCAAGATTGCGCTGCTCACCACGCAACGTGCTCACGTCGTACATGTATTCGTGATAGACGATTGCGTCGTCACGGAGCAGCCAAGAACGCGCACGGCGAAGTAATCTCGGCGAATGTCTTCGGAATGTAATCACGAACGCGAATACTCGAAAGGGACAAGCGAAGCGTGCTGCGATCGTCAACGAGACCCGGCAGGGTGTGTAGTGAAGAGAAGTGCTGTTCCATGACACGTCGCGGTGTAGGGATTTTGACTCGTTCACACCATAAAGTGTGGGTTTTACTCACCGTTCATGACTTTTTTAGGGTTTGTCGCGCGACGACACTCAGCGCAAGAACTCGATTTTGCATCTTTGGCAAGAGAAAACGCACGAGTCTCTGAAGGACTCGCTGCGAGATGGATCACGAGCGAATGCGATAAGACTCAGGACAATTGAGTGCATTGAAAGTGCGCGGTCCCGATGGCGAACAATCGAAGCGATTCAAGGCGGGCTCGACTTCACAAGTTTAAAAGCAATCGATGACGACAACATCGTCGACGCTGCGGGCTTCCGGGGCGCCAACTACATCACGGACGCAGCGCTGCCGGTTGTCTTGCGACTCACTCTCGCGCAACCGATCGTCACCGGCGAGGGCGAAGAGAAGTTCACTTTCCCTGGTATATCACCAGGGCAGCACCTGTAGAATACAGGAACGCGTGTACGTGAGAGCCAGGGAACGTCATAATTTAAAGATAGCGGTGATAGGCGGTTCGGTACCTCTTGGCGCTGAATTGAGGGGCGCTGAATGGCGCTATAGTGATTGGATGATACATTTGCTTTCGAATTATCCGATAGAAGTTCACAATCTAGCGCGCGGGGGCTGCTCGTCGCGCTGTTGGGCTCAGTTGATAGATGTTGTCATTACACCGACTCTTTTCGATATCGATATCATCATAGTAGATGTATCAGTAAACGATCAGAATTCGCCGGCTGACGAAATCGCGAACTCCACTGCAGAGTTGATCAATGTACTTCATGCACTTCCAGGGCAACCTGAGATAGTTTTCATAGAGGAATTGCGCATGAGCATGGACCACCACGGGATGTCAATCAGCTGCGAAGAACGTAACTTCAACATTATGAATGGATGGTACTACTGTGAGAGATGGTGGGACATGCAAACACACGCAGTTCCTGTGTTGATGAAAGAAAACGTAACATGGTTATCATACCGAGATGGATTTTGGCCGTCAAAGTATGAGCCACCTCCGAATGCAAAACTATTCTGGAATGGGAACTCTCATCCAGACGGTAGAGTTCACAAGCTGCTTGCAAAAGCAATCATATTTGCACTTGCTAAACTGATCGAAGCTGCACAAGTTCCGCAGATTTGTAGCAGAGATCGAGACGAGTCAAGTGCATGGCTTGGTTGCTTCTCGCCGCTGTGGAGATTATCAGCACTCAACTCCACATCTGCCGGATTTGAGCCCGTACAAACCAGTGGTCCTTGGGAGTTTTCATCATTTAGAGCTGGTAAGTATGCCTGGAACATCAAGCTGAGCGCATCCGACGTGCAAGGCCTGTGTGATCGAAATCAGACATACAATTCTTCAATCACATTCGCAGCGCAGCTACCAAAGAGCTCACGAGAACTGAACCTCCAGTTGTCCTACGTCCGCTCTAGCGATCCCATGTGGGGAAGTGCGATCGTTAGAATTAATGATCTACCCCGTATCGTCATAAATTCTTTCGATGCTGATCGCCGTGAGACCGTGTATACATACGAACAAATCAGTTTGGGAAGAGTTGATGCTATTCAGCTGACAATTTCAGTCGAAAAAGAAAACATTTGTGTTCGTGGCACAACACACGGATTGATGTGGAGTCTTACGAGTTTGAAAGTCTGCGAAGATATGAGCTGGGTTTGATAAGAGATTAACTTTATAGGGGAATAAATATGCATATGATTTGGTATTATGCATGAAAACATCAATTTTTGATGAGCGCACTTTCATTATCAAAGCCAATATCGATGTCGACACTCCGAAAATGTGCCCTCATCGTTCCTCTGCAAGTTTCCATTTCACTTCCTAGCTCGATTGACGACCAGAGATTCAATTTTCTCACGAGATGTGCATTCCATAGTACAGGCCCGTCACGACTGATGGCAGCGCCAGCTTTCTTTTTCACATTCCCTGGTCTTTCCCTCAGCTTACCACAAACAACGGTTGTGTCAGTTTCCGTTCTAAGAACATCGGCCATCCTTTCGTTCCATCCTAAGTCACCATACCTGGAATCAACTGAGGTGAAAATGTACCCTAGTTTTGGCTTCATCAGATTCTGTAGCAATGGCTGCACAAGCTTCCCTGAATCCTGTGCATGTCGTTCTACGATGTACAAAGTATTGCAAGATGATGTGTTGAACTCCTGCTGAATTGCTCTAAGTAACACATCGAATGTAGTATCGCCAACTCCGTCGAGGATGATTAGCAACTCCCAATCAAGAGTTGCTGTACCAAACAAGTTGCGCAGAATGTCGCGCTGAGTACGCGTTGATTGATCGAGTGCAACGATGATCGATACCAGTGAGTGTGTATCAACATCGAGATGAACCAACTTTCGCGCCAAAAGCTTTAAAGAAGAACCTGGAGAAAATGCAAGCTCACTCCCCAGTAAACTATCCCCGTTTTCACACTCACACATATTTTGCAGCGCAATCACGCGCTTCTGGACAGTATCGAAGTACCCACCACAAATCTCCCGTGGGCACTTATTCCTTGAAGCCTTCGGAGTCGTGATGTCCTGGTGCAAGATTATCCCAAGACGGAGTGGTACCATAGCGCCGTCGCTCCAGTATCCTTCTGAAATGTCACACTTTCCACCAATTTTGTGTATCAACACAGTCAAGATAGCTTGATCTTGCCTGTGGTTTTTTCTTGATGATCCATGTGGTGCTATGCACTCACGAATCTTTGCACAATCTGCCCATGGTGCGGCTACACGTTCGTAAACGACCAAGTTCGTACGACTGAAACCAATGATAGCGCCGTTACACATTTGGACATCTAATCCAGTCGCGTTCAAGTACATAAGTGACTTTTCGTGTACCCACGTCTTAGTCGTCCCGGAAGTAGACGTGGTTACAAAGCCTTGGCGTTTCAAAATAGCAAAGGCAGTTTCAAGTACGGTCGGACCTGATAGTCTATCGCCTGAATCAAGCCACAGGACATTGGTATACATATCAAGAACATCGTGTATGATCACTGGTTTCCAGGCATATTCTCCTCTCGCAATCTCTACATCGAAATACGGTGGATAAGCGGAGAAGTTGAAAGACTTCAAGTCAGTGCGTTCGAAACGTTCAGATATTTCCTGCCGTTGTTTCTCAGATAGATCCAAGCTGTAAACGATAACAGTTATGTTCGTCGGATTGTTTGCTTCTAAATTTGACAAGAAACCGAGGAGAGTGTCGAAGTGATTCGATGAAGCCCCTGTGACGACAGCACTGTCATATAGAAACGGCTTCTGAGCTTGTGCCACGATCAATTTTCCTTGTTCGCTACGAAATACGAGTCGGAAGGCGATGGGGCCACATAGGCACGTGACAAATACGGCTGAAACGAACAGCCGTTGAACACGCGATCCGAGCGTCTTCCTCTTAGGTTGCACTTTCATCCGTGTGTGAGTAGATATCGAGATGCCATAAGATCCTAGTACGTCGGCTAGTAACACGTGCGTAGGTGACTCGACCCTTCACGTTGAAACAGATGTTGTGGAGCTGCGATCTTATCCGAGATGAGTGTTATCTCAGTCGTCGCACACGTGCCTTCCGAATCTCTCTTTCAACGGCTATTTTCTAAAATTGACTCGTGGTCGCGACGAGTCAGGAGCCCCTTTTTTTCTAAAAATTTTAGAAAAATTTTAGAATTATAGCGATCGCCGGACTCTATAATTCGATTATAGCGTCGGAAAATCTCCAGTAAAACTTGGCTCACCCCTAGTTTTTGGTAACGTTTGCGGCGCAAACTTTGCGCCGACCCCTCACACAACACAGAGCGGAACACGCCAATTTCGTCTATTACCCGATAAAGAGAACATATTCTTGGTCCGGCGGTTGAAGAACTGCTGGAGTCGAAATCGACGGATAAACACCGCTGCAGCGCTTCATACTATTACGATGAGCACAACCCGTGGTACTGCTTTGCTAGTAGCGTTATACATCGTATCATCATCTTCGTTACTCGTCTTGAACAAGGTAGCCATCACGGCGATCCCGAACGCTTCCTTACTCCTGTCGATACAACTCTGCAGCACAGTACTTATCATCGCTTTCCCTGCGCTCAGTGGAAAGACGGAAATGAATTTCAAGCCGTCTCCAAAGTTTGTACGAGCCTACGGTACCGTAGCTGCTGTCTTTTTGGCAACCATCTACAGCAATTTTCGCGTGCTACATTCAATAGGAGTCAATTCTTTCATCGTCCTGAGGTGTTCAACGCCATTAGCGGTTTCCATTCTGGACTGGGCATTTCTTGGACGAAGGCTTCCCGATAGCAAATCAACACTAGCACTAGTCGGCATTCTTTTGTTCGGTGCAATGTATGCGAGGTTGAAAATCGCCGCTCCCAACTTTGGGTTGAGTGAGCGTGCAAGTACAGCGAGTGGACTGTGGTGGTCTCTAATTTGGTTAGTATCTTTCTTGTTAGACATGGTGTACATCAAGTATGTAGTTGATACTTATCCCTGTTCTGGTTCAGAACGGACATTATATCAAAATGTCTTGGCACTACCGATCCTTGTCATCCTTCTCGTCGCAGGGTTTGAGAAACACAGTGTGTTTGAAATATCGAATGCGCCGACAAGTGCATATTTCGCAGTAGTATTGACATGCTTCGCAGGTGCCACACTAAGTTTCACTGGAATGTCGCTTCGGAGTGCGCTGAGCGCTACTTCGTTCACAGTACTTGGAATTCTGTGCAAAATGGGCTCAACACTACTCAATGAAATTCTCATCGAGCCGGAACAAGATCCAAATTGTCTTCTGTGCGTTATTGCAGTCATCATCAGTGGTGCATTTTATTCACAAGCGCCTATGAGGTGAATTTATGGATGATACGTTTTACGTTTTACACTTTGAATGCACGACGTGACACATAAATTCGATTACCGAACGCTTCACTACTGCGAATAGTTAAAGCTTCCGAAGCTTGCTAGAAACACGCTGCTTGGTGTTGCCACGTCGTATCACAATTTTAAAACTTTGTGTGAATTCATAACTCCAACCGAACTACAAAACGCTATTCTAGTCTAAAATCTACGCGTATGCACATGCTTTATCCTAGGTTGGCCAGCGGGACTACATATACAAGACCACGTTGTATATACAACGTTGTATATACGACATACAACGTCCTCGGACGTTGCATATCGTCATTTCGTCCAACCGCATCTCCGCTCAAGATCCGCGAAACTAGGTTGTCCTATCGTATACTACCTCGAAACGAAGCAAAACAATTTTCCCCGTCGTAGGGACGCGGCGACTTACGGTTCGGGAGTGATTTGAAAACAAGTGAGATGCCTAAGAGGATACATGCGCTTCCGCAGCGAGATACTCGTAAATACAGCGTCTTAATGCGCGAAGCCTTTCTCCATAACTCGCCGATTTCGCGATTTTGTCCCTCCGGCGACGCGAGTTATGGAGAAAGGCTTCGTCATCTTCTTTTCAAAGTGTAACAAAAAATAAACCAGGGAATACGTGAGCGCCATCTTCGCGTGTAAGGAAGATCATTCATCCTCGCTCTGTCACTAATTGTGAGTAAAGGAACATATCGAACACTGGAAACGTCTTGTTCGCTGGTAACATGCAGCTGTAAGCTATTTGTTTACCAGGGATAGGTCGGACATTGAATACGCGCTGGAGCCACGCATTCAAATCGTGAATGTCGACAATGTAGTCAAGTTTGCGCAAAAGTTCAATCATTCGAAAGGTTGTCGACCAATCGAGTTTCAAACCTTCCATTCGTGCACAAGAAGGTCGGCCGTGTGCTGCAATAGAAGTCATATGATTTCGCACATCATGGTTCAGAAAGCTCTCATAGTCAGAGTGTTCATGCGCCTGTGAAGAGCATAACTGGTCTAACGGGTTTCTCACAACAGTGAAACTAAAAAAAGGGACACGACACCTCGCCGCTAGGGATTTTATTTCTTCAATCAAGCCAATTGTCGTCTCCAGTTTCGGTCCACAGTGAAACTCGATGAGAGCGCCGGTGCTACACCACGCAGGGTCTACCACATGTGGATTCTGCACCATACTAAAGTTTCGGTTCCATGGGCCCTCCCACGCCGAATCGACTGCGAATTGGGCGAGTTGTTTTTGCCTGCTGAACCAGCCTTGTACAAATGTCCCACCTGTACTCCCGATGTGATAGTGGACGGCTATCTGGACTTCCAACTTCTCTGAACTCCCCCCCCCATCCCATATTCCTTCATTCTACCCTCAAGAGTGCACATTGAGACAGTCACTACGAAGAAACTGATCCCAAAGCTCAGCGCTGCGTACCCCTTCGGGATAATACCCTCCATCTTGTTATGAAGATCTACCGAGAAAGCTCACCCTCCTCCGTCGCCGCACGGTAGTAGGAGTAAAGGCAGTGTGGTGATGGGCGTCCCACGATACCCACTCAACCTTGGCTGGTTCCTCACGCACAAGTATGTGGAGGGCATTTGGACAGAGGCAGAGATGAGGAGATTTGGAGTTTATTTTCGTCTCCGCATTTTTTTATGAGTTCAGGCAGGGTTACAACTTTCTACATACTGTTTTTGGCACACTTGATAGCGTTGTATATCAATAACCAAAATCGAAATATCGTGATTTTTCAAAGGTGGCCCACTCCTACGCCCACTTTAGCGCTTTTGAAAGGGCCCCTTTCCAAAGGAATGGGCGACAGTTGGCTTTAACAGAGACGCACTCTCAGAGAGGCACTCTCTGCTAAGACACGTGAGCGACACGAGTTGATATGCAGCACACCGAACCATTTGCCATGCGGAAGCCCAAGGCACAGTGTCAATTGGTAGATAGGAAACCCATTGTTGCACTTTCGTTACTCACGCTGTTGTTCTGTCGAGCGGCGGTGAAAGCAAGGCAATACTCTGAGCATCGCTTCTGTGGTTCATACGTGCGAGTCGAGCAACAGAACGCAAAAGACGTCGTTCACGTGGAGCGATGTTACGGTAGAACGGTGCTAGCGCAGGAGCCTGAGTATAAGTATCAAATCGTCAACAACCCTGACTTGACCGCCGCTGGACGACAGAAACCTTTCGTAGCACTTGACTTTAAAAACAGTGCGTCGGCGGCGGATATCACAGTGGTTACATCAGTTTATAACGCAGCTCCAGCTCTTGAAAAGTCGCTTCCACATCTCTTCCTCAAAACTACTGGTTCATGGGAGTTCGTTCTTGTACTCGACGCGTGTTATGACGCTTCATACTCGACCGCCGTCAGGCTATTACAAAGCTATTTTGAAGGCTCGTCGTGTGTAAGAGCAAGAATAATCATTCAACCAACTGCGGTCTGGGAAGTAAGCAGCGACAACATAGGTATGCGAGCAAGTTCACCCAGGTATGCCTATATCCTGTACCAGGCAGACACTGTTATGGAAGAGAAGGGCTGGAACGAGCGCATGCTGGCTGAGCTTCTGTCGAACAATAAAATTTTTGCCATATCAGGCCGATGTGGTCACTCTATCGATCTGAAGAAAAAGGTCGGGCGTTGCGGTACCGATGTGTCCGAGCGATTCGGCGACGACGTACCCATGCACACGTTCTATGTTACAGAAACAGTGAACCGAGGCCCTCTCTTACTTCGGTCACACACTACACAAAAGTTGGGATTCTTAGACGAGTCTCGGTTTCTCCTTGATGACGATGATCATGATCTGAATGCTCGCGCGCGAAAACTTGGCTTCATCGTAGGTTATTTACCCATCAACTTTTATGCGCCTCTCGACTTGTCTGCGAAGCGAAATCCTCAATATAGATCGCACACCCCACTTAACATACTGCAAAACGAAGCGGCTTACAAAGCCTACCGGCTTGAGTACGCAAGAGAAAACTTTTGAGATTCATGTTTCTACTCCATGGAAGTCACGCAAACATTCGAGCCTTCAGCCCAGTGGTTATTGGAAAGCTTGTATTCATATACACGCCTTCAACATTCCTTGAAAACAAAAAAATGTATCCACAGGTAATGAGTTGGAGAATTCGTTGTTTCGCATGATTCATTCGATAAGGACACCAGCGAGCGCCTGTTACAAATTAATGGTACAGAGTACTAAGTAGCAACCCAAAACGACTTTCCTTTGCTTTCACTACTAGTTCGGATTGTGTTTGTGTTTAATGTTCCAATCTTCATAGTTCTGCATGTCTCATGTCCGCCGAACACTTGTAATTAGTTAAGCCAACGACTGCATCCTTGCGAGGATATGTTCTCACGCTCAAAGCGCTCAACCTGACATGTCTGGCTTCGAAACAAGAGAGACGACAATTCGAGGTGTCATCAGAAATTCTACCCATTTTATACGTGTTCAGTGTGTCCCTTCTTGGCGGTAACACTGCGACCATACCCCATTTTTCTGGGAGATGTTGGTCATTTCAAGAATCACAAGGAAGAGATTCGGATCTGATGAGTATGCAGTTTTCTTCGCTTCTTCCGCTCCTTCATACATTTCTTCACATTTCTTCATGGAGCTCCCAGTGCGGTCAGTTGCGATGAATCAACGCATTCAACTACACCTCGCCCCATTTGCAGGGAGTAAAGGTCGTTTATGCGTGCACAACGTGTGCTACATGTCACGGCTAAGTTGAACAATAATATTTCTTGCACCCTCCAGTATATGCGACGCTGTTTGTGTACAGTGTTGCTCCAATTTTCAGGATGACTTGCCAACATTGGAAAAAATCCCAAGGCCGGGAATTGGCGCAAGACACCATCAACAGTTCCATCTGGTAGTGATTCGAAACTTGAAATTTCTAAGGCATGCAAAATTTCCTTTCTTGCAGCATACGCCACCGTCGACCAAGACTTCAATCGGACCATTTTATATCCTTCAAAATCGGCAAGACCACCTGCTGGCTCAGGGATCGACATCATTTCTGGGTTGTGCCCGAAGTAAAAAACACTCCAAGACGGGGAAGCACTGATCGACTCGTTCATACTGGCAAAATTCTTGAGAAATGCATCGCTTAGCTCTACGTCATCTTCCAGTATTATCACTGATGACTGCCCCTTTCGAAGCGCTTGCTGTGCTATCTGCTTGTGACCCAACCAGCAGCCTTTGTGTCCACTCTCACGACTTGTCGAAATAAAGATAGAGCTCTTTTCGACACCGTTAGCTAGAAGCTGTATTTGGATTTCTCTTGCTTTCGCTAAGCGCCTCTGATCAACCGTTGAAAGTATGTAAACGTGCTGAACATGCGCGTCTGACACACGCCGCTGAGTTTGCAACACGGCAGGTGTTTGGTGCGCGGCAGGGAGTATTGCTTGAACGATTACTTTCATCACCTTAATGAATAAGAGTAAGAAAGACAACGACACCGGAAGTTGCACGACACGCGGACTCATGAGAAAGAACCCTCTGAATACTCTACACGGTGAGACACGTGTAGTACGACGACTCCGCGGCCTTTCTCGGAACAGAAAAGGGTTTTTCAGGGTTCTTGTTGCCGCTTTCAGCGATATATCCATGTTTACCGTTTGGATACAGCGACAGGCGTGGTACTAACTGTTGGAGGGCGTGCTGGGTATTGAAAGTTATCACCTCTTCCCCAAGGGCCTTCATTCAAGCCGACCGACACTAGGCCCGCTCGTATCGATACGAGCTGATACCGTATTGGCGTATCAACGTATCAGACTTTTTGTATGGGCAAACAGTGTAAAATCTGCGAGCTATACCTTATATGATTGTGAGCAATCGGGCCTAGTGCGTCGATAAGTGATGATGATTACAATTAGTTGTGATTGATTAGTTCGTTAATGAGTGTTAACTCGTCAATTAGTCATCCTAGGTTAACTAGGGGAAGCTATACTTCATACTTTACTCTTCAGATTTCTAACACACCTCCTTAGCTTTCTCTAGTCTGAGGGCTTATCAATACCTTTGAAAGGTTGTATTTCCTCACTTTCGACCTTCTCGAGATATTCTTGAAATGTGTGCAGAGCGTCACTCTTCACCATACCTTCACTCAACCTCTGGTTGATGAAGTCTCGTATGTCCTTTGAAGATATATGACTTAACATTACGTTGAAGTGATTAGAACACTCGTGAACGTCTGTTGTACCTGAAAAGTTCTTCTTGTTCGGCAATATCTTTGTCAACATATCGGCTAGATTGTATGACGATCCGATGTTGAATGGCTGTATAATCCCTTCTCTGTGAGCATAATGTTGGAGCCAAGCGTATCTTATTTCCATATGCTTGTTTGACTTTGACGACATCGTCTCCATCGCTTGTCGAATGGCTGTCGTGTTGTCACAAAACAATGGTACCCTGGAAAGTTTGAACCTAAGTTCTCTAAGTAACAAGATTTGAAAGAATAAATCTTTCGCGGCTTCATACATTGCCATAAACTCTGCTTGCGCTGAACTCGTGGCTGGTATTCCTTGCAGTTTGCTCTTCCAATTGGTAGGGCCGCATGAAAAAGATATATACCCCGATGTGGATTTTCTTCCGCATCTATCTTTCGAATTTAAGGATAACTTTTGGCCTGCCCAATCCGAGTCTGTAAATCCTGCAAGTCTCACTATACCATTGCATTCAGCACCGTTGTAGGTTAATGGAATATTTGGGTTCCTCTTGAGATATCCAACTGCTCTGCATAGAGCGCTAAATTGTTTATGCGTTGGGTTACTTGCTACTCTTCCAGCTAGGCTGCATACCACAGCAAGATCCGGGCGAGTAGCTGTATTGAACCAATTCAGACTTCCCAGCACTTGTTGATATGTTGTCCGCTTCATCCTGTCTACTGCATCCGTGTCATCCTCCTTGGCGAGAACAAACGTATCTGATGGTAGTAACGGTGAATCGCAAGCATTGATGTCTTGCACTGGGCATTTTGCTAGGAATTGCGCAATCGAATATTCTTGGCTCAGTGTGTAGCAGTGCTTCTCTAATCTGTGCACATTAATGCCGTTATACACTTTGCACTGTTCAAATTGCGATACTTTGTAGGTGTCTGAAAACTCGGTGTGAAACCATTCAACTGTTTCATTATATTCAGCCAATATCAGGAGATCATCCACCAAAACTGAAATGATCAGAGATGGTTTACCATGATTCATCTTAACAAATAAGCAGCTATCTTTGGCTAGTTGGGTTCAACCAATAGACCTTAGTGTCTTGGTTACATGAAGATACCAACATCTTCCAGCTTGCTTTGTTCCATATAGAGGTCTCTTTAATTTGTAGACTACTCCCTTCGGAAGCGGATGAGAACGTGGTGCTTTGATGAATATATCATCTAAAAGCTCTCCTTGAGTATAAGCTTGGGATACATCTATCGTAAAGATGTCCCATCCTAAGATTGCCGCAATATTGATGAGTATCCTAAACGTGGTCATGGAAGCAACAGCACTAAATGTGTCGTGGTAGTCCTTCAACCAAACTTGGGTGAATCCTTGCACTACCAATCTAGACTTAAGGGAACCATCTGGTTTTACCTTATCTACCCATTTGGATCCACAAATATTTGCATCTCCGGCTTCATCAATACTGACCTCCATTAATGTGGTTTCGAGCAATCCATTGAGCTCTTTTGCTCTGCTCTCTGAGAAATCCATACTCGACTCATCAATAATTTTACCGTATTCTTCGCCTTTTGCGACGGCTGTGGCTAGCACACTGTGTGCTGCCCTATTTGTCGAATCAGCGTTATTTAGCGCAGGATTCAATTTTACCGTTTTATCGCCATAACTCCCGCCCTGAAGCTGGATATGCGAATACTTACATGTGAGGTAGATAACCTGTTTCTTGAGCTCATCCTCAGAAACTCTACCATTCTCTTTGAAGTGGTTAACGAGATGTTCAATATCGTCAGTCGGTTGATCAGTCCCGACATCAGCATTGTTCTCTGCGTCAACACCTCCTTCAACTTCTTCAAGAATCTCTGGAGAAAACCCGCTAGGTCCCCAGCCTGGATATTTGTCTTGAAGGCTACTCTGGTCCATCCTTGTCCGGTCCCTCAACCAAAGATAGCTGCTTATTTGTTAAGATGAATCATGGTAAACCATCTCTGATCATTTCAGTTTTGGTGGCGAAATTACATCGGCGTTATTGAGCGCCGGAAATGGTTCGCTAGCGTTATTGAGCGCTGAGCCAGCGTTATTTAGCGCTGCTTCTCCCCCGGACTGCGGACAATCCTCGTCAGGATTGTCATCTTCGCAATCACTTTCAGATTTGTATCCTTGGTCCTCCTTTTGAGAATCCAACAAATCATTCAACCAATCGTCCAGGTCACGACGGTCGGAAAGCTCCGGTGGGAGGATAACAAGCTCCGGTGGGAGGATAACAAGCTCCGGTCCGGTGGGAGGATACTATTGTCGGTTAGCTCTGTTCGGTCTCCTGTTAATCCAGGATGCTCCCCATTCTGTGCATTCACCGACCCAGCGTTATTGAGCGCCGGTCTATTTACATAATTTTCATGGTCGAAGATCAACTCCGACGTTTCTTGAACATACCCTGGTGCTGATCCTTGGCGTTTCAGGATGCTGTTGGACAAAACCACAACATATTTCTTCGGGTGCAAAGTTACACTAGAGTAACCTATGAACCACACTGGAAATCTACTCACGCACCAATCCGGCCTTGAAGCCGGTGCTGTTTACTCAAATTTTGAGCAATCACATTCCGCGCCATATACGCCTTACAACCAAATGGATGTAAGACTTGGATATCCACACCGTGTCCAAAAACTTCATAATATGGAGATTGCAACTCATTGTGCACTTTGACTCCAGTTATATTTCTTACTGTGGCGGCGTATTTCATGGCATATACCCAAAACTCACTCGGCACGCCACTTGCTATCAAGAGCTTTTTGGCGATTATCTTGAGTGCTTGATTCGTCCTTTCTGCTACGCCATTTTGCCACGGATGTCCTACATCACTCTTGGAAAATACCATTCCATGATCATCACAGAATTTTCCAAATGTAGACTTGATATCGCCACCACCATCGGAGTGTATCCGCTTGAGTCGAATTTCTCCATCTTGATGGTATCTTCTGCGGTGGTCTTGTATTAACGCTAAATCGCGCTTGAACTCTAGAACTCATGTTATTTGATCGGCATCCTGATCATCCCTCGCAGTCGCTAACGAATTAGCGTTATTTGCTCGGCCTCCTAGGTCATCCCTCGCAGTCGCTAACGAATTAGCGTTATTTGCTCGGCCTCCTAGGTCATCCCTCGCAGTCGCATAAATTTTCGATGAAGTGAAACGGTAATTTAACGCCTGTGTCATCAAGTCGATAAATCAAGTCGATAAATCAAGTCGATAAACGACATCGTCGCCTTGTAAACTCTTCAATTTTGCGAAAGATGCTAAGTCGGTGGGAAGGAAAGCTTCCGACATCTTGCTTCGGTTAAGCGTTTTCAGGCGTTACTAAATTTAGAATCTTCTAAAAATAGAACGACTCTCTACAAACCGATCGAGGCGCAAAAGGCACTCTTCCGATTGACACTAATCGTAGGTCCACGCTAGCGTGC
>JACLAB010009101.1_pt1 | contig 14922 bp, 6 predicted proteins | sample 8027921 | NCBI WGS metagenome assembly JACLAB01 (sample SAMN15725117, study PRJNA655200) | protist metagenome | isolation source: fluorescence activated cell sorting (FACS) single amplified genomes of... | place: USA: West Boothbay Harbor, Gulf of Maine | collected 2000-07-19 | reverse complement strand
GCTGTCGATACATCAACGCCCGGTGTATACCCGGTGTCGTATCGAATTGTCGACTCGAGTGGGTGCGAAGTTACCGCGACTAGATTTGTGAGAGTTATTGCACTCGTCCCAACTTCAGATGCCGCGGATATTCTCGTCGCGTGTAGAAGACGAGTCAACCGCGTGGATCAGCTCTGCGACGTTGGAAACGGAAACCCGAATCCAGCAAGTTTCCCGGGGTGTTGTTTGGCCGTCTCAGATATGGATAGCGCTTCGTGCTTCTGTGACGATGAAGTTCTCGATACGTTTGCAAAACGCGACGCGAAGTTTGTCGAAAAGCTCGTGGACTTTGTTCCACTCGCTTGTGGATTCAGAATCAAGTATGGCGACGAGATTTGCGAAGATCGCGACGCGCTTTCGGCGTTCTTGAAACTGCCAGCTGAAAGAGACGTGCGCGATAGATCAAACGCGTGGAAACGCGTCATTGACGAAGATTCTGGTCGATTAAAAGAAGACTTGACGTGCGGTGAAACCGTGCAAGCGACTCGTTACATTTGCCGCAAAGTCACGTCAAGTGAGAGCATTACGCCGGTGATTGCAGATATCGCCCCGTGTTGCGACGCGGCGTTCGCTTTGAACCGCTCAAATTGTCTTTGTGACGCTGTGGAAGACGAAAGAAAAGGAACGGAACTCTTCGAGGATACAGCAGGAGCAAAATCATTCTTGCGCAAACTCGTTGGTTTTACGCCTTTGGGATGTGGATTCGACATCTCCGAGCAATGTCCGAAAATCCGCGAGCGTATTGGCGTCCCGGTCACCGAGATGGTTCGAAACGTCACGCAATTTATCAATGAAACTCGTTTGATTCCAGTTGCCGTCGGTGTTCCGTTATTGGTTAGTGAAGGCGACATAACCGGCGTTGACGTAGTCGAAGAAGGTGTTTTGGAGCAACTCAGCGGAGGGTTATCTGCTATAGATCAACGCGGGAATCAAATCCGCGATGAAATGTTCAGAGAGTTTTTCGATAGAGCAAACTACCGAAACTGTTTAAATTACACGGACGCCATCGAGCAAACGTGTACAAGAGTCGTTGTTAGCGATGAAACTACCGAAAACAACGGCGTCGACACGACGACCTACGATGTCACGGCGTGCTGCGGTGTTTTGTATTCGCTTTGGACTCACGGGTGTCTTTGCCCACCCTTTGCGGAGCAGTTGCTTTCGACCGACCTCTACTTGTCTTTATTCAAGATTGCACCAGAAGCGTGCGGTTTTTCGATGGATGAGATTCCAAACGACAATAGAGACGTTTGCGTTAATGATTTATCGGAAACGCTAGAAGGCTACGTCGAGAGCGATATCGATGCTAGATTTGATTGGAGGATTATCGAAGACGCCGAATCGTGGGTTTCCGAGAAATACAGCACCACGAAGCCGAGCGATTTTCAGAATATATTTTTGGTTGAAGGTGGTTCAACCATTGGTGGTTTTGGAGTGGGTTTCGACTTCGAGGCGTTCACGAATGCCACCGCTTGGTGGATACCATCGTCGACGTTTCAAACAAACGTTTCGGTGGCGATTCCTTCTGCATCGACGTGTTACGCCGCCGTGAGAGCGGCTGAAGATTCTTGCGTACCAAACCTTGCAGGTGCCTCAGAAATATTCTTTCAAGACCTCGACTGGCAAATGTGTTGTAGGCGACTTCGCGTCGTCGAAAATGCAAAGTGCTTCTGCGATGGTTTTGTATCTCTTCTTCTCACGGCAGATTCTCCGATTAACGCGAGTGCTGCCGACACAGATATCGTCTCGAAAATTCACGCTGCAGTACTTTCTGAAGCCCCATCGGCGTGTGGTTTTATACCAACGTACGGCAGTACGTGCCCAGCGGCTGAATTTACGGAAACAGTGGACGAGAAACTCGCCGTAGACTCACGAGAGCTTGTCGATGTGGAGACATTTTACGCTCAAAAGAATGAGGTAGATTACTCTCCGTTGGCGTACATTTCGGCGCGAACTTTCTACAGCGAAGACCCGAACACGATAATTCGAGGACTCATGCTCTCAAACGGCGGAATGCTTATTTCGGAACTTGATATAATTGGTGGAGAAACTGGTCGCGAGGCAAGATTAGTCATTGTATCTCCACCGAGGTTGAAAAATCAAGGCGTTACAGTGCTTCGCGACGCCGCTGATGGACAAGTTTCGCTCGAATACACCACGTGGAATACTTCAAGCACGTATCGAATTCTGGTTGAGCTGAGTGATACTCCCGGAACTTTCTTTCTAGATTCGACATCACAGTTCGTGCGTATAGGCGATGGTACTGCTACTTTTGAAGCCGGTTTGTTCTCGGGCGCAACGAGCGCTACGATTGGCGCGAGTGAATCCGCGCTCACGGTGACGTCCAGCGGCAAACTTTTCTTGAGAACGTTTGAGTCTCCGGAAGGTATCGAAGTTGAAGGTGAAGAAGTAACTTTACCAGATGGCACAGTTGCAAAAATTGTTCGCGTGGAATCTTTCGACGAATCCATGTTATTCCCACTCGTTCGCACGTCTGCAATCATCGTTGCGAATGAAACCCTCACGGCGGAAGAGACGACGACGACGACGACGACGACATCCCCTATCGATATTCGTCGCGGCGTGGTGAAGAGATCTGGAGTCATCGTTCCGAAAGAAGAGGACGGTGGCGTCTGTTCGGACGCGCGAAGTGTGAAAAATTTTCTCGCGATTGCGCTTGAAAGTCCTACGCTCTCGAAAAAATACTCCGTCGTGGGTGCACTCACCGTCGCCGACGATACCGATAAAGAAACGATCCTCGTGCCGGAGATTAAAATTCCGATATATTACGTTCCAAGAGGCGGTGAAGTCGAAACAGAGGAGTTCACGAGCAGTTTCTACGACGAGTCATCGTTCGTGGATCCGTTAACGCCTGGCGTTGGAACGTGCTTAGGTATTCAAATCATCGACGGTTTTGGTCGTAGGTATTCTGACGAGGATCTTTGCGCGCGAACGTCGAGCGAAACGACTTCGTTTGGCGTACAATTTACAATATTGGACGTAGAAATGTGCAGAGGGTGCGCGGTGACGGGTAGAGAATCTGACGGTGCTTTATTTGAAGTCTCGCACGGCGATGGCGAAGACTCGAACGCTTTAGCCGTTTCTGAACCTTTTATTCGACGACCATTTTGCGAACTCAACGATTTTGAAGAAGTCGCGCCGGAACAACAACAACAACAGCAACGACGGCGAAGAAACTTACTGCAATTCTTTGGTGGCGTTCCGTTCTTCCAATCGCCTCGGGTGACTTCTCCATCCAATCAAATGGCTGGAAATATGCCAGGAGGCGCGAACAACCAGTTTGCGGCTGGAAACTCTGGAGCGGGCGGTGATGCCCTCCTTCCTTCCACGACGGTGAACGTGAGTCAAGGTCCTCCGACGACGACGCTCTGCTCGGAAGAGGCTTTAAAAGATATCGAAAGTAGTATTTACTGGAAAGACGATCGTGGAGCAATCACCTCGTCGATAAACGGAGGTAATGGTTTCACCGAGCAATACGAATCGTACGCGTTCGCCGGTGATATACGAAATCCAGATAAGAACAACGAAGTGAGCTTGAAGAACGCTCTGACGCTCGTTGCGCTCTCGCCGTGGCTTCGCGAAAATCTTGGCGATGGCACGTACGGCGCGTGGAGAAGAATCAACGATCCATCTCGAGAACTCAAATTTACGTGCTATGGTTATAAAATAGTATCGTACAACGAGCAAGGAGATGAGATTGTACAGATTACCAACCCTCGATGCGAGAATGTCCAATTCTACGCATCGTTGAGTGCGCCCGTGAGCTTATCTGGCGGTGGTGGTGGATCAGAAAGCACAACACAATTCTCTCAGCAACAGGAAGGTAGTAGCGGCGACAGCATCCCTCCAGCATATGTTGTGTTAATCGAAGTCGATTTTGGCGTCATTCTTTGTGAAGGATGCTATCTGAAACCTTTGTATGTCGACGATGATATTCTCTTCAGCATCTTTCCAAACAACGAAGTCATTTCGGAAGATGTAGTAGATAATAACATCGGTAGTTCTTACTACACATTCGACTTTGTCGGACCGACTATAGCAGAACGAATAGAGTGTTCTTCTCCGAAAGGCGCGTTGGTTACTGCCGTCGAGTTGGTGGCACCAGATGCCGCAGCAATTACTCCTCTAGACGACGATGACGGCGAGGAAGAAGATGCGCCTGCGCCGAGCGTTAGAAAGCTTCCGAACCGATACGCGTGTAACGCTCAAGCAAACACCAACTTCAAAGGCGTTTTACTCAACGATGGCAACAAAAACATTCTTTCTTCTGCGGCGGCGTGTTGCGATGCGTGCGCCACGACGGAAAATTGTGACATATGGGTATACTGCGTCGGGGATTGCGTAGATTTCGCCTTTCACTCGTGCTGGTTGAAAAAGTCCATGGAAGGTGGATTTAATTCTACGGCGTCGCCATCTAAAATTTCTGCGTGGGATCGCGGCGACGGCGTGCCGTGGACCTCTGGATATCTCGTCACGAAACAAGACGATGCTGGTACCGCAACTGGGGAAGTATCCTCATCGGAAGAGGAAGTCACGGATACCGCGAAATATTTTACCCTCGAGCCGGGGAAGCCGACGGATATACCAGCGTCGACAATCACAGTAAAAGCAATCGACGCACCGGTAACACCTCCTTCTCTGTTTGATAACGTCAGCGATGGTGTTGAAACGCTACCTCCTCCAACGACGTCTTTGCCGACAGACGAGGAACCTGTCATCGCGTCTCCTCCGCCGACTGGATTTGGTACGATTCGTCCGACGGTTCCCGTGGACGTTCCGACTACTACTACTACCACAACTCCGACTCCAACTATTCCCCCAACGACAGACGAAGTAATACCTCCTACTACTGCCACCACCCCTTCACCTCCTTCGTCCTCGAAGTGTTCAAACACCGACGTCGCCGCCTGTCCACGCGAATCGTCCCAAACGCTCGAAGCGCTCGATATTCGAGCAAACTTTAGAGCGTCCACAAAAGGAACCTCCCCATCAGATGAAGGACGTCAACTCACCGTCTCCGGTACCGCCGTAAACTTCGGCGCGCTCGGCACCGTCTGCCTCGCCGGCGTCACCTTCCGCGTCCCGTTCGAATTCCTCGTCATCCCGGAGACAAACGAACAAGCCGCCGCCTCCCCCGAGCCTCGTCGCGCACCTTCCTCTGAGTTCCTTTTCGACTGCGCCTTCCTCGGCGTCCGCTCGCGCACCGGGCCAATCACAGACGACCCAAACACTACTCCGCGAGAGTGCACGGACGTCCTCAAACTCACCTTCGTCGACGACGAAGAAAACAACACCAACAACTCCTACATCCAATTCACTCTGCGCGACGTCGCGCTCTGCCCGGATTGCTGGCTCGTCGGCGGTAAAGGCGGGGTCATCTTCTCCGTTCGGCACCGAGAGAATTTAAAACTTCTCCTCGCGAGAAGAGACGACGGGGAGTTCATCAACACCGTCAACGCGGAAGAGGTTGCGTGCGAAGCCGCTTTTTAACGACTTTGACGAGAAAGAAGAAAAGCGACAGAAGAAGAAGAAGAGGTTGTTGCAGCGGCGGCTGCAGAGAGAGAGAGAGTAGTGTTGAGAAAACTTAGATCGCCACAAAAGCGAACATCATCATCATCAACATCTTCATCAAAGTAGAGAGAGAGAGAGAGAGACATCAATCACCATTGATCATCGAGTATTTTTAATGAGTACAAAAGAGACACAAAATCACTCACAAATTCCTGATAAAAATCTCCCCTTGACGCGCTTTAAATCCGTTCTTTTTAAGCGCAGAGAGAAAGAGCACACAGAGGAGCGCGCGCAAAGAATGGGGTGCTGCGTCTCCAAACACGACGAAGGACGAAAGGAAGGAAAGGAGAACGAAAAGGACAAAGATCCGATCAAATCGACTTTGAATTCGTTAAAGAAGAAGAAGAAGAACGTAAACATAAACAACACGAAAAGCGGAACAAAATCGGATTCGAAATGCAAACAAAATGTCTCCTCCTCGTCCCAATCGTCGCGGTTAGAACTCATCCGCGCGTGGAGCGGAGAACAGGCGACGACTTCGAGCAATAAGAACAAGAACAACGCAACGAAAACGACGAATGAGGACGACGACGAGGATGATGATGAGAGGCAGATGAATGATTTTTTAATCGCAAAAATGCTCTTCGAGGAGGACGAGTTGGAGGAAAAAAATCGAAAAATGGCAACGCAGAGCGATTTTTTACTCGCGCAATCTTTACGAGAAGAAGAGGAAATAGAAGAAGAAATAAAAGAAAACGAGTCGTACGAGATGCTTTTGGAGCGGTGGAAACGTAGGGTTGGTCAAGAGCGGATCGAGAGTTGGTCGAGGAAGTTGGACGGCGTGGTGCGAGAGCAGGTTTTGAATACGCCTTTGAGGAAGAGCCCGGGAGACGATAGATCTAAAGTGAAGAGGCAAATGTCGGTGCCTATTACGCCGAAAAGGAACCAGGACGAGGATTTACGGATCGCGTTGCAGTTGAGCAGAGAAGATAGCGAAAAGGTGGAGAGAGATCACGACGTGTTATTGGCGAGATTGGACGCGTTTGGGTTGAGAGAGAAAGTCGTTTCCGGGGACGGGAATTGTCAGTTTCGAGCGCTGAGCGACCAGTTGTTTCGGACGCCGGAGTTTTACGAGGAAGTGCGGAAGAACGTTGTTGGACAGTTGAGAAAACACGCGTCGAGGTATGCCGCGTATGTCGTCGCGGCGAATGAGGAAGGCGGGAGTAAAAACGCGCCTTCGTCGTCTTCGAGTCCGCAATCCTCGACGGAGGAAGCCAAGTCGGCGTTTTTCATGATGCAAACCGCGTATTCGAACTATTGCGACGACATGGCCTCGGATGGTACCTGGGGTGATCACGTCACTTTACAAGCCGCCGCGGATTTGTACGGCGCGCAGATTACCGTAGTCACGTCGTATTTAGATAACGGCGTTTTGGAAATTACGCCGATTCGAACGTCGTCGTCGAACAAGAAAGGCGGCGACTCGTCTCCTCCGGACGACGGGAAGAACTCGTCCTGGTCCGAGAAGTTTGGCGAGAGGAATTTATGGCTGAGCTTTTGGGCGGAAGTGCATTACAACAGCGTCTATCCAAAGTTGGAGTTTCGCACGCCGGAAAGCGGGAAGAAAAGTGGTAGAAAGATTGGCACCGCCGGAGGATATTACGACGGGAATGAAAATGCCAACGTCGATACAGGCACCAGCGGGAACAACTACACAAACAATAACAATAACAATAATAACAGCAGCACGAGTAAAGGAACATCATCTCGAACGGCTATTCGTTCCCAAGCTTCGAAGCAAAACGACGCCGCCTTGCGCATCCAAACCTCCTTCCGAGGCGCGCAAGCGAGAAAGAAAGTAATCAACTCTCGACACTTGCTGCAACGCTCCATCGAAACTTTGAAGATACACGACGCGGCCTCGGTCATCCAACGCGCCTATCGCGTGCATCGCGCCGAACGCATCGAACAGGAAGAGTACGAAAAAGTCATGCAACGCATCACGAGCAACACGCCGGAGAAGTTTCGTTCGCCAGAGTTCTACTCGTCTCCTTTGCGCGATTTGCGGGGCTTCGGGCAGCGAGAACTTTTCAAATCGCCGAAAACGCCCGAGGAACGTACGCGCGATTTTCTTCAAAACCAACGCGCGTTTGAGGAGAAGACCGCCGCGATTAAAATTCAAAAGATATTCCGAGGCGTGTTGGAGAGAAAGCGAATGCTCGACGCCTCGGAGGACGATCCGGCGAAGAAGTTACAAGCGTTAGTTCGAACCGAAATGGCCTTGAACGCCTATCGAGAGTTGAAATCAAAACAAACCAACTCGGCGATGAAAATGCAAGCGTTGGCGAGAGGCGCGATTGCCAGAAAACGGTTGAAAGAGGCCAACGACGCGGCGACGAAAATTCAAAGTTTAGTCAAGATGCAAAAAGCGAAGAAAGCGTTGCAAGAGTTGCACATCAAACGAAACGAGTCCGCGCTGAAGTTGCAAGCGATGGTGCGAGGCGTCTTCGCTCGCAAACGCTTAGCCGAGGCGCAGCAGGCTGCAATTAAGATTCAATCGATGGTCAAAATGCAAAAAGCGAAGAAGGAGTTCCAAGATCTACAGGAGCGAAGGCGGCAATCGGCGTTAAAAATGCAAGCGTTTACCAGAGGCGTCATCGCTCGCAAGCGGTTCAACGAAACCAAATCGGCGGCGATTAAAATCCAATCTGCGATGAAAATGGCCAAAGAGAGAGAACAGTTTCAAAAGCAACGCCGAGCGACTTTAGTGATTCAAGCGCGAGTGCGAGCGGCGCTCGAAGGTCGAAAAGAGCGCGAAAAGTTTCAAGAGAAGCGAAACGCCGTTCGAAAAATGCAATCGTTGTTCAGAATGGCGATCGAAAAGAAACGATATCAGGAAACGAAAGACGCCATCGTCAAGATGCAATCGATCGCTCGCGTGAAGTTGGCGAAGCGAGAGTTTGAGCTTTTGAAGAAACACCACGCGACGGCAAAAAAAATGCAATCGATTTATCGAGGTCAGTTGGTGCGCAAACGGCAAAACGAACTGAAGCGCAGAGCGGTGGCTATTCAATCCGCGTTTAGAGGGTACAAAACGCGAAAAAATTACAACTTGCATTCGTATTACGTCGGATGGGAAACCGCGAATAAGGCGACGTGGTCTGGGAACTCCTCCTCGGACGAGGAAGACGTCGAGTGGACGAGAGAGTATTACTTGAAATCGTACTCCAACAAGGACGCGTTCGAGGAGCATCACGAGAACATGGTCAAAGCTGGAATTTTACCGCCGAAGACGAGCGAACCGTTTTCACCTCGCACGAGTTTGGCGTTCAACAACGGGATGATGAGTAATCATCACCACGATCAAAACCATCACGATTTTAGCCTCGAATCGCATCCAGCGCCGATGTCGCCTCCGAGACGACGACGCAAGAAGAGAAACTGGTCGAGACGACTCATCGGTCGTCGTCGAAATGGCGGTTTTGATTCCGACAGCACCGACGAGGAGGACGATTCCGCCGCGGAAAAAGAATATCAAGAACCGAACTCAGTTTTGATCAAAACGATTGCCAAAACGTCCGGCCACACGGTTCTCGTCCGCAAACCTATCGACCTCGAAGCGTCTTCGGCGATGAAGAAGAAACTCGCCATCGAGTTTGATCGAATGGAAAGAGAGAGGAAAGAGAAAGAGTTCAAAGAGATGGAAAAAGAAAAGAAGCGGTTACAAAACGCTCGCAAATCAATACCGCGACGAATTAAAGACGCGCTGAAAAGCGCGTTCGTCGACAAACCCACGAAAGTGGCGCACAGAACTTTCGACGTGCTCACGAGCAAACACGCCATGGAGCTCCTGTTGAAATCCGCCATCGCGTTCTTCGCCTTTGACGGCGTCAAGACCGTACGATCGCAACATCGAGAACGCGTTCGAAGACACCGTTTTGGGCGCGACGACAAACCAGTTTTAGTGATCAAAACATCAAACAGGGGCTTTTTTGGCGGCGCGAAAACGAAGGAAACATAGTAGTACTTTCAATATCGTTCGTTCGTCAATAGTAGAGTGTATTAGTAGTAGTATTACCAGTAGTATTACAGCGTATTATAAAAGTAGAGTTTTACTACGGTACGCGGCTTGGAACTTCTCTCGTCGCCCCGGAACTTCGCACGCGAAAACGTCTCGTATTAGTATTCTCCTCGTCATCTCTTTCTTTCACTTCTTAATCTTCTTGTTGAATATTTGCTCGTCCCTCTTCCTCATCTCGTCCTGAGCGTCAGCTCCAGGTTTTAACCCAAACGTAGTCGCCACGAGGAACCCGCCACCAATGAGAATCGCCAATGCAAAAATCGCCCCTGTCGGTGCTTCCACGTCCCCGGGTTGCCCTCCTTCTGCGACTTCGTATAATTTCCTCGACTGTTCGGTAGATGTCAAGGTGACGCCGAGTAACGCGATGTCATCGATCAAGGAAATCAAAACCAATCCGAGCGCATTTTCGCTCAATCCTCCTGCGGATGTGATGACCCCCCCCGGAAGAAGAATGCATTTTGTATCGTCTTCTTTTTGAAGACGACAAAACGAAGAGCGATAAAAAAGACGCGTTGTTGTTATTCTTAGCTAATAAACGACTGTTTCTTCTGTGAAAGCTCCTTTTGCTGTTGATGCTGTCGTTGTTCGGAGAACGCATCGAAAGAGACGCGAGCGACATCATCATCGTCTCAAACCCCTTCGATTGATTAGGTTTTGTAACGAACTTTTTGTGTGATGAGATATTTTGTGTTTAGGGTTTGTGTGTTTGAAAAAAAACCCTAAACAGTTTTAAAGGCAGAAGATAGTTTTGGTTTGACCTCCTCTCCTCCTCTTCATTTGCCCGGTGGGGGGGGTGCGTGCGCTCGTGAAGAAAGAAAGCGCGTTCTCGGAATAATCAATGCAGTCGCGGGAGTGTAAAGAAACACCTACTCGCTCTCATCGCTGTTCCGCGAGTAGGTAAAATGAGAGAGATGCGTAAGAAGAAGGGTTTGTTGTTCTTCGTGTTTTTCTTTTTCTTCGCACTCTTTGTGACGCCTTCGTCGTGTTCAGATTCAGATTCTGTGACGACGCATCATCGGTATTCCCAACTGAATGAAAATGTTCACGGGCCAATAATGACGCGCGTAGAACGCGTGAAAATGGTAAGAGAGCGACGAATGAAAGGAGCAAAAAAGGATGACGGCGAAAGAAGAGGAGAAAGAAGACGTTCTTATTTAAAAACGCACAGGAAAAAATTACGCTCTGATGGAGAAGAAGAAAAATTTGTCGTTGGTGATGATGATGATGAGGATGATGAGGATGTGGCGGCGCAACGACAAAAAGAAATCGAAGAGTATATAAATAGGAACAAAGATTGCGAAAACGAAGATCATTTATTAGGGGCAAAGTTACCATCTTTGGAACAACAAACGAAACGTTATTGCGAAAAAGATCGCACGACTGAGATTGTATGTTTGCACAGAAAGATGCAGTATCCCGAAACGCACTGTATGGCTTCGAACGTGAAGATTGACGCGAGGATGTTTCGGCAATGGATATCTTCCGGGAAGGATGAGAGCAAGTATTATCCGAAGGAAATTGTCTCGAAAGGAATTTTAGGTGGGAATTGTGGGAGAGATCCAGCGTTTGTGAGTGCTCAATTTGGTAAGGGTGGCCAAGAAATTTTAATGAATGCGTTTAGAGACGATAGAAGTAGCGATTGCTCGTTACGAGGTGATACAAAGAAATTCCTTGGTACGGTGTTCATAATTGCTCATAGTTATGGCGGCGGAAACCCATGGCATGAATTGGAAGAAATATTACATATCTATGCTTCAATGCGAATACATGGTTTAGAAAAGACACTGAAAAGGAACGGTTTCGTAGTATTATTCGATGGTATTAATTTAGGAGATTGGAAAAAAACGCATCCAATTTACCATCCTCTCGTGGATTCTTGGTTTGGAGGACGGGAAGCAAAAACAATGAAAGAAGTATTAGGTGATTCGGATTGTGCGACATTTGAAAAAGTTGCATTTATTCCCCACGGAGGAACTTCACAATTATCGCGAGGTAGCGGCGATGCGGGAGCGAAGAATTGTCGGATTAGTCCAGTCGTACACGGATTTGCAAAGACTATTTTGAGCGCACATCCAGAGATTGAAAAAATACGAGCCGAGAAGATTGTCTTTATTCATAGAGGTAAAGGAACTTCCACGAGTAGGCCTGTGCATGGATATGCAGAGTTCATAAATCAACTTCGTTTGAATATGCAACGGAATGTTCAAGTTGTAGATTTTGCTGAACTGAAAGACATATTCGAGCAAATGAAAGTCGCTCGCGGCGCAAAAGTGCTCATTGGCGAGCACGGTGCGGCGTTAACCCATGGTATTTGGATGCATCCAGGCACGACGTTAGTGGAAATAAGACAAAAATTTCGATGTCACTGTTACGAAAACGTCGCCGCTTGGACAGGATTAAAATACAATAGATTAGAATCCGTCGGTACCGCTCTCGCGACCTCTTTACAATCATACGCGAAAGGAAGAAGAAGGTAGAATTATAGAGTCCGCAGGTGAAAGTACGAGACTACGCCTATTTGCGTTCGCGAGGTTCTTTTGTAAAGCATATGTTCCAGAAGCACCTCATCTTCCCGAGTGTTGTATCAAGAAGGCTTTAGAATATAAACCGAACAAATCTTTGAAAAAAAGACTTGAAGAGATTATTGATTTTACGGGTGATGAGAATGATTATGTGGTCTTCATGGACCTCGAGTGTTTGAAATATTTACACGAAAACGGATGTCCTTGGAACGAAGAGGTTTGTTGTTATGCTGCCTCAGGAGGTCACTTTGAGATTCTGATCTATTTACACGAAAATGGATGTCCTCGGGACAGAAATACTTGTTCTTCTGCTGCAAGAGGAGGTCGCTTTGAGATTCTGAACTATTTACACGCAAAAGGATGTCCTACCTCAGAGGCTGATGACGAAGACGACCAAGATTTGGAACATTCGATAAAACGTCAGAGTATGATAGACGAATTAGGAATACCTAACCAAAATCGTCATTACTTTTGACGCACATACCCGTATTTTTACAATTTTTTATTCACCTTACAAAAACAGAAAAACAACTCGAGACACAATGTACTCTGCTACGTCTAGTATTCCCTTGGGGGGCTCTCCCGGAAGGGCACACACGCAGGAGCTGTGGTATTCCCTGCGGGGCACAGATGCGAGATTGGAGTCTGTTTTAAGCACAGATGAGTGTCTTTGTGATGCGTGTTGTGCGCGATTCTCAACCCCTAATTTTGTTGTTTTTGTTCTCGTATTTTGGACTGAATTTCTTTTTTTTTTGTACGGAGTAGCACCATTTTGTGCGGACGTGAGTGTCTTCGCCAATACCTTTTTTAAAGCCATTCGGGGGGAAAAGTGCATTTTTTTCAATGAAAAATGTATAGAACGACGAGAAGACAAGAAGAACGTAAGTAATTAGAGCAGTCACAAACACAACGCAAACGCAGAGAGAGTAATACTACACACACACACACACACATATATATATTGAGCAGTAGCGGAGAAGTGTTTTTTTATTATTCTTCTTCTCGGAGAGAGAGAGAGAGTTAAAGAGAGATGGCGACACCACCACCGACATCAACGACACCAACGATGACACCGGGGAAATTTAGGCGAATTCTCCTCTCGAACATGGAATCCTTTCTCGTGCACACGATGCCGCTCGTGCGATTATGCGAAAAGGAAAACAATACTACTAAGAAGAAGAGTAAGAAAGATTTTACGTTGAAAAGTTTGTGGGAGGCATTCCACGAGACGAGCGCGTTCGGGTGCGAAGTCCCTCTGGAAATGAATGCGAACAACAAGGAAAGGAGTGAGAAGGAGGAGGATGCGGAGGAAAACGAGGAACCGGAGGTGATTGCGCAGTATTACGCGAGTTACGTTTCAGCGTTTCAGATTTTCGAGAAGACGAAGAAGAAGACAAAGAAGACTTTAAAGAAGAAGAGACGAGAGGAGCGGAGAAGAAAAAACGGTGTTGGTGAGAGTAGGAGCGATGATTATGATGATGATTTTACCCAGGCGGCGTCCGCGCAATATTTCGAATCGTTAGCGCCGTATTCGAGACCGCCTTTGACGGACGTCATCGAAAGACTCGCCGAGGAGAATGAAAAAGTACAAAGTTTGAAAGCGTCGGAGATTGATCGAGAGAAGTCGTGGTTTTGTTTCGCGTGGTATCCGATTTATAGGATACCGCAAGGAACGAGTCGGTCGGATATTCAGGGGTGTTTTTTAACCTATCACGGGTTGAATCATTTAGATATAGAGGATGAGGAGGATGAGGAGGAGGACGGAGACGAGAGCGGCGAAGATATAGAGGAAGAAGATGAAGAGGAGGAGGAAGAGGAGGAGGAAAAAGTGGACAAAGATGGTTCACAAGGTGATGAAGAAGTAGAACACGGAGAAAAAAACGGGAAAACAAGTAGGATTCGAGGATTACCTCCACTCCCACCCGCCTCTTTGACGCTTGCCGGCGAAACCAGACTCCAAAGGCGCATCGAAGACGCCAAGAAGAGCGTCGCCGTCCTCGAAAAGGACGAGCGTAGCAATACAACAACCACCACCAAAGGAGATGATGAAGAACACACAAACTTCATTCCGCTCAAACCGTTCGGTTTGTGCTGTTACAAAACCGACCCGGAAATCTGGGAAGAATCCGACGAAGCTGAAAACGCTCGAACCGCGGCCATGATTGACGGCGCGTACGCCTTCTTGAGGAGCTTGGAAGTTATTCATCCCGATTACGAATTCTTTTCGCACCACGGATGATGATTTTAATACGACAGAGAAAATGTTGCGCGCTTTTAGAGAGAAGAGGATTCTAGTCACACATAATAGCAACCACATAACAACGCGCGCATCACTAATAGACATAATACTCGTACCTCTACAATGCACAGTATGCGCTTTTGTCAAGTGGAATACGTGCCCGCGCGGGGCCAAGTACTTCTTTTGAGCCGGTTTGTGTTTCTTTTCTTCTTTTCTTCTTTTTTCTCGTAAACGTCATTTTTTTGATCTGGGAGAAAAAAAAGAAATACAATGGACGGGAAGAAGAAGAAACAACTCTCCGGCGCGCAGAAGAGGAAGAAGAAAAGGGAGAAAGAAGAGGCTGTGAAGGAAGCCGTGGCGGATATGGAGCGTTTAAAGCTTGGGCCGACGAAGTTGTGGACCGGGTTGGTGTTGCATCATAAGGATGTTTTTGTCTCGCATGTGCTTCCGAAATTGAATGGGACAGATCGGTGTTTCTTTTCAAAGGTGAATAGAGAGAGTTGTGATGT
>JACLAB010002840.1_pt1 | contig 14940 bp, 12 predicted proteins | sample 8027921 | NCBI WGS metagenome assembly JACLAB01 (sample SAMN15725117, study PRJNA655200) | protist metagenome | isolation source: fluorescence activated cell sorting (FACS) single amplified genomes of... | place: USA: West Boothbay Harbor, Gulf of Maine | collected 2000-07-19 | reverse complement strand
CGATGACGAGGGTGATGATCCAGCCGAACACAGTTTTACCGATGATGAACCAGTTGATGCCCTTGCGGCCTTCGAGTAGGGCGACGCCGACGGTGGCACCAACTTGGCAGTGAGTGGTAGACAGCGGCCAGCCGAGACGGGATCCCATGATGATGACGCAAGCCGCACCAAGCTCGATGCAGATACCGCGACTCGGGGTGAGCTTGGCAATCTTGGTACCGAGAGCGTGAAGAATCTTGTAGCCGTACAAGGCGAGGCCACAGACGATGCCGGCAGCGCCAAGACCGAGAATCCAATATGAATCGTCGCCCATTTCAGCTTCCTTCTCAACTTTACCGCTCTTGAAGACGACTACCATAGAGGCGAAGGGACCGATAGAGTTGGCCACATCGTTGGCGCCGTGCGCGAACGAGTCGCAGCACGCGGTGAGGATTTGCAAGTATCGCATGCAAAGTTCAGTCTTTTCGTCAAACTTTTCGGCGTTTTCGTGGATCGCCAATACAGCCATGTCTTCGTCAAGAATGTCTTCAGCCTTGTGGGTGAGTGAAGATTCAAGATGATCTTGCAGAGCGTACCACATGCGACGCGGCGCGCCAAAGACACCGACAGGATACTCGCGCGGTTGACGGACAACCTTCTCTTCGGCCTTCTTGCCCGAACCACGCTCCGCCTTTTCGAGCTGTTGCTTCTCGAAGAGCTCATCGGTCGTCTTGAGGATGTAAGGGGTAACGAAGAAGTACGCAATAATGCCACATCCTCCGCCGATGCCGAACGCGATGGCGCACGCCGTACCGACCGGTGTGTCGTCGAGCTCAAGGAACTTGGCGCCCTTGTACACGATGAAGAAGATGTTGATGATGAGAGTGCACGCAAGCAACACTGGGAACGCGACGGCAGTACGAGAATAAGAATGTTCGGAACGCATGACGAGAGTACGCAGGGTCACGAAGAAGACGAACGCAAAGGCGCCAGAGATGACCGGGGACAAGAGCCAGGAGATGATGACGGCGACGACGCCTTCGACGTACGGGAATTCGTCCGCTTTCTTGGTCCAAATGACACACTCGCTACCACGCGCGACCAAAGTCATTCCAATCATACCACCAACGCACGAGTGCGTCGTGGAGACGGCCATTTCGAAGGCAGATGCGACGACGAGCCAGATGGCGACGGCAAAAATGACGCATAGGCAGCCGTACATCAAGAGGCCGGGATCGTTCGCACCACCGGTACCGGCGAAGCATTTCTGGTTAGCAATGCCCTTGCGAATTGTCTTGACGACGTGACCGCCCATGAACATGGCACCACAGAATTCAAAGATCGCGGCGAGGACTACAGCGTTTTTAATGGTCAACGCGCCGGACCCGACAGAGGTGGCGAACGCATTCGCGACGTCGTTGGCACCTGTAGGTAAATACGATTGATCGCACGACGTCAGTGATGCTTCTAATACACTCCAATCGCACGTGTGCGACCAAGCCGTGTCATTAAAGCCTATGAACGCGAAAGGTAAAAAGTGCGCGCATCGTGTGCGTACCGATGCCAAAGGCGGCGAAGAAGGCGAGGAAACCGCCGCAAACGACGATCCATTCGAATCTCTTGGTTTCAGTAGCGCCGGCCAAAAGGTGGCGGGACGCTTGAGCGAGCGTATCCGAAGAGCTCATCGTTGTGCGTGACGAGACGGCGCGCGACGTGTTCTGGCGGCGACCGCGCATATTCCCACGCGGGAATTTGAAAAGGCAAGATTCCGAGAATATTCCTTGCGGAACGAATTCACGGTTCGTGAACCTCGAAAGAAGACGCGATTGGAATCCAGGGTCGGGAGAAAATTCATTTATGGAAAACACACATGTAGAATGTGATACAAAGTCAATAGGCAAAGCGATCAAAGATATTGTACAGATGCAAAACTCTTTCTCTATTTGTCCATAGGACAATAAAATTCAGCGTCTTGGATGAAGACGTCACCCGCGAGTCGAGACCCTTGCGCTCAAAGCGCAGACGCGATAGCAGAAGCGCTATCGTTTAGTACAGTCCAGTTCGAAAATGCGATCTGCTCTAACTGCAGCGAGGTAAGAGTCGTATAAACTGTATCGTACCTCGCCTGACGTGTGTTAAGGGTGGTGAGCCGGCGGGCAAATGCTTCGTACCCGGACGATTTCTACCTTCGCAAGGGTGCTCGGCGAGCCTTGGTGAATCGAACACATTGGCTCTCGAATGCATCAAAATGTTACATTGCAACGCGGGCGACAGTAACGCGCGAAGGTAATCCAATTTTCAATGTCGTGAACAAACTTTCTCACTTGAAGTTTAGACATATTTACAGCGGATCCAAAGAATAACGTGAGCGAATACATTTTTGATAAGATTGATAAAGGCCTACACCGCCTTCCAGATCACCCGCTTGGTATTTTGAAAGCGGTTATTGAAAATTATTTCACTTCGCAGCACACGGAGAAGGGACATTTTGTGATGTTTGATGACCTTGCACCCGTTGTCACAACTTATGCAAACTTTGATTCCGTTCTTGTTCCAGTGGATCATGTATCTAGGTCTACAAACGACACATATTATGTGACTGAAGACACTGTTCTTCGATGTCATACATCCGCGCACCAGCTTGAGCTACTAAAGAATGGGCACAGACAGTTTCTGGTCACCGGCGACGTTTATCGACGCGATTCAATAGATGCTACACATTTCCCTGTATTTCACCAAGTTGAAGGTGTACGTGTGTTTGAACCACACGAATGGGAATCTCGGAACATTTCCAGCCTCGAGCTTGCAAGCACAGAGCTCAAAACTACGCTGGAGGGGCTTGTACGACACCTCTTTGGAGACTGCGAAATGCGCTGGGTAGACGCATATTTTCCCTTCACAGAGCCGTCGTATGAGTTGGAAATTTTTTTTCAAGGGGAATGGTTGGAAGTTTTAGGATGCGGAGTTATGCAGAGTAGTATCCTGGACAATGCCTCTTTGGGTGATCGGCGGGCATGGGCATTCGGACTGGGTTTGGAGCGTCTTGCCATGATTCTTTTTGATATTCCAGACATTCGTTTATTTTGGACATCAGACACCCGATTTTCGGCACAGTTCAGCGCCGGGATGTTCAAAGCTGGAGGTGTTGGCATGAAAAAGTTTGCAAGTTATTCCAAGTACCCCCCATGCTACAAAGATGCATCATTTTGGCTACCTGATGACTCGAGTTTTACTGAAAACACCTTGTGTGAGCTTGTACGTGATGCTGCTGGAAGCCTAGTGGAAGAGGTCAAACTGATCGATGAATTCACGAACCCCAAACTTGGTCGAACGTCTAACTGTTACAGGTTTACCTATCGATCGATGGAACGTTCATTGACAGACGAAGAGGTGAATAAAATACAAGAAATCGTTAGAGCGAGATTGGAATCAGAGCTCCGAGTTACACTGCGTTGATGGGTGATGATAGTCAGAGCGTCACCATTTTGTGGGCAAGAAGTAGAATCGGCCATAGTTTGTATTACGATTCGTTCACTATGTTCTAAGTGCTCAGACCATGTAACGCTCTTTTGCGCGACGCTCAAGTCTGATGGCATCGTCGTGTACCATATAACCGATTTTTTCAGACTCTGGCACGCAGAGTACCGTCTTAAAGTGACGTCCTATCGCGAGCTGCTCAGGTTCACTTGATGCTGTCTTTGTCCAGAGTGAAATGCGATGTTGCTTCTGCCTCACACTGACCACGGCACCGCAAATCTCACTGGGCTCTGCGAACTGCTCTCCGATCAGCTCGAGCAGGAGATTCAACCAGTTTTCGTCTAAGTCATTCGTATCCTTCGTTTTTGGAAAGTAATAAGTCCACTTTCCACCGTTTGCGCACTTATCATCCTCCCATTTCGGTTCAATACCTTCTTTAAACAGGTGGAAGTCTGTGCCCATGATAAGTTTGCTGGGGCTGAGAATGTTGTTGTAGAGACACCAGAAGTCTTCTACGGTGTTAAAAGTGTAAACACTACGAAGCGTCTGTCCCCAAGTCGTCTGCTTTTGGCGGCTAGAAATGGAATTAGTTTGGGACCTAAGATGAGTTTTGAACGTACCCGTTGGGATTGTCAAACCACAAAGTCCACGTATGTTCTAAAGGATGTTTCGTCAGCGAAGACTGCTGCTGTGACTCCGGCATATTTGATTGCAACGAGAGCGAAACGAAGATTCGTGTCACAAGCGCGAAAACTTGCGGCGACGCGCGACGGTTTAATGCGGCGCGTTGCACTGTCGCCGCGGTTGCGTGTTAGGTTTGTGCTCGCAACTCTGGCAACTTTTCCTGTCGTTTTTATAAATTATATCTGGAAATACACCAGCGTATATTGGTGTTCGCTACGAGTATCTCATGTTCTCATGTGAAAATTGACGTCTTTTTGCTGCGATGCGAGGTCTAAGTTCGATCGCTTTCGCCCCGATCTTCGCAAGACGAACGATTTCTGCGCCGATTCGTATTCAGCGACGTGCGCCTCTACTAACTCCGACCCTACGCGCCTGTAGCTCTATTCCGAAGAGCGTACCCGAACGCTTCAATCCTTTCCAACCGAAATAAAGCTTACGAAACTTATCACTGTAGAACATGCTTTCAACGCAACTCGTCGGTACTTTTCGCGTTCAAATATCGAGTTTTGAAAAGAAATCAAATCATACGAAGCACGCAGCGCGTCGTCAACGTTCTCGATGTTTCGTGCGGGCGAGCATCGAAAGTACGCCCTTGAAGGTCCGGTTGGCGCAGCTTGTCGTGGATATAGTTCCTGGTGAGCGGGGTCTCCGTTCACTCGCTTCAGCTTTTCCGAAAAAGATACGAGGAACGTTCCAAGGCCTGATGGATAGTTACAAGTCGCAGATGATGATTGCAGCTGGGGATGACGATATTGCTTCCAGGGCAACAACTTATATTTTCAAGGACATGGTCAAGGCATACGCTGGACAACTTCTCGGCACACCATATGAATTCCCTTCTTATCATCGAGCCATACGTTCGCCTTATGACTACTTTCAAATGGCAAATATGTACATTGGTAGTCTGATTAACTTTGAGCGCTCTATTATGAGGCATCCTACACGATGGTCGACGATACACTCTCAGATAGCAGCCGGTGAAAACGTTATCTTGTTTGCTAATCATCAAAGTGAAGGCGATGCGGCGTTCATCCCACTGTTCACCGAAGTCACGCATCCTGGGCTGGGGCAAAAAGTGACATATGTAGCAGGGGATCGTGTTGTTAGCGATCTTCTGGCGAAGCCTTTTAGTATGGGGAAGGATTTATTGTGCGTTCACTCCAAAAAGCACATGAACGACGTTCCAGAAGAAAAGTCAAAGAAAATGAAACAGAACTTATCGACTGTGAAAGAAATGCAAAGACTTCTAAACAAAGGTGGCATGCTTATATGGATTGCGCCCGCGGGTGGTAGAGATCGTCGTCAAGCCGACGGAACGCTCTGCCCAGACAAGTTTGATCCACAGGCAATAGAAATGATGAGAAAGCTTGGGACCAAATCAACTTCTGCTAAGACGCATTACTACCCCTTTGCTATGGCAACCTACGATATAATGCCCCCTCCAGCGTCTTCCGAAAAAACAATTGGCGAGCAACGTGTCGTGAATTATACCGGTGTTGGTCTCGCCATTGGTGAAGAAGTGGATGTGGCTGCTTTCACCGAAAGTGAAGCACTTGCAGAGTACGTGTGGCAAAAGGTCGTAGATGAGTACGAACTCATCAGAGATTGTAACATTCCTGGTGGCGGTCACGTTGAGCTACCTGAAGACAGTATCCATCCACCGCGCGCACCTTCGATTCCCATTTTTGAGTGAACTCATTGTCAGTATTATTTTAGTTCAGTATTTCGTTTTGCTCTTCACGTCACTGTGTGCTGCTCCTCAAACCTTTGTTTTCGTGCTATTGACAACGTTCTCAAACGTCGTTGAAGAAAATCAGATCGAAATGATTTGTAACGCTCGTCAACGTGCATGATAGCGGCTGAAAGTGTTCGACTATAAAGTCCGTTGTGTGCGATGAGGATTGTCCGTGGAGCTACTTTACCTTACTTTTATTTTAAATGCTCCGTGCGAAAGGAAGATTATGTTTATCAACCTGCATTCCGTCGTAACGCTCGTTTTCCCTCATTCAGAAGGAGGGCACTATCGGACGACGCGAATAAAGTAGAAGCGTTTCTAGGTGAGATAATCGACACCAGTCAAATTGCTACTCTGTCGGATGGTTTCTGCAACGAAGTTTTCCTGGTGAACACGACGAAAGGTCATCAAGTCGTAAAGTTGTATAGCCTTGTCTCAAAATTACGAACACAGCGTGAATTGAGAGGGTTTGCAGATGTGTTGTGTGCACAACTGCAGCTGTCACCAAATGTGACACGGCGTACATCCCAAGGTATCGCGCACGAGTTCGTTCTTGGAAGAGTGCTATCAGAGGAGGACATGCACAATGATCGGATTAATTTCAGTCTAAGCATCGCATCACGAATCAGCACTCTACATAGCTCACCAATACCACGGGAGTATGGTAGCCAGCCACTGATTTGGGGTTGGTTACACTCTATGCTTGAGTATATAAAATTAAAAAAAGATATTTTGCCCGGCGGTGTCACCGTGTACGAACTAGAAGAAGAAGTCGCATCGATGAAGGAGCGTCTGGGGCGCGCACAACTTCCTGTCGTGTTTTGTCACGGTGATTTGAAACCTTCAAATTTATTACTTGAAGAGCCGTCTGGGAAGATATGGATGATTGACTTAGAGCTCGCTGGTCCGAATTATCGTGGTTTTGACTTGATGAAACTCTTTCGAACGAATCCTCAGAGTTTTTCTGAAGCGAAATTTGAGCGATTTCTTTCATGCTATGCCCATCAACTTGGGTCTCAGCAGTTGACTGTTCATGAGCTCAAGCGTGAATGTCAAATTTGTGAGGCATTGACATGGCTTGAAGCCGCAGTTTTCTTTGCAGCGATGATAACCGCCCCTAATAGTGACGTTGCAAGTAGCTCAACTTTATTTGAAAGTCGATGGCAACTTTTTCTAGGTTGCAAAAGCCAGTGCTAAATGTTGAGTGTTGAACTGGGTGACTTTTCCTTGGCTTCATGGTACAAGTTCGAAGATGCATATCATGAACAGACCACATGCACTGGTCAAGAAAGGATTATCCCAGGTATGTGGAGCCCAGGCTTCACATAGTGTCATCGTGATGGGTAAGAAGACTATGCTAAGTGCAAACTGTGTTGCTGTAAACAGCTTTCTGAAAGGTATGAGTCCAAGCAAAGATACAATGTACACACAGGCGCTGCCTTCATACGATCTTTCGAAGTCTCCGGCGCAGAAAGCACCCTTGTACCAAAGCGCTGAAGTTTTGTACTTATTCTTCCCCCATCGCACCCCAACTGGTTCCGCTAGACCGTCACCTAAAACGTTAATCACCATTGGCAGAACGGCCATTTTTACCCTTCGTATATCCTTCTGCAATGTCAAGTAAAAATGAAGCAAAAGTATAGCAACGTAGTTACCCAATAGCTGGGAAAGCATCCATGTAAGAGTGTATGGTCGATCGTTGACTCGATCGACCGCACGAAATGCCATCATCAATACACGACTTTGTCGCCGAACAGGCTTGATGAGCGCCAAAAATGGTATGAACTGGAACCAGCACGCCCATGTGAGTTCCAAACTCCCCGGAAGTTTCGTTGCATCCTGGGGCCAAAGAAAGTGAAGAGATATCGGCAGCGCATATGCGAACACGTGAGAAATCTTGCGACTGTAACTTTCGTCTAAACCTTTGAAAATTACTGAGTAGCCACAAATGATAAATACCAGACAGAGTAATGTATTTTGCAATAAAAGCTTACTCCAAAAAGTGAAGTCAGGCCGAATCAGTACTGTTTCGTCAAGGTACACGAGGAAGATCCAAATTAAGATCAAACATACGAGGAAAGTGTACGTCCTACGACTTTCGTCCTCAGTCCACTCTTCTCCGTATGCCCCCATATCTGTTTTGATCACACATTCCATTGCCGTAGTAAAGTGATGCGGGAATTGCCATATCGTACACCGATTCATCGTTCTTTCAGCAACTACTCCAAAGTGATGCGGCGTTTGCAGACGGTTTCTTTCGTTTCTTGCCGACAACTTGGAAGCTGAAACGTCTTTCGTGCAACTATATGTCACGACGAGACTTTAGAAGCCATATCCACTGCTTTTGACTCGACTTACTTCTCGTCGACGCTATCCTATCCTCACTTTTTATCCTCGCTTTCACTTTCACTTGGTGGCTGAGTACCCGACAAGTCACGCTCTGTCAGCCCGAGTATGTGTGGTCACTCACTCGAGAAAACTATCTTTAGCAAGAACAAAAATTTCGGGATATCCGACACAGGATGACCAACCTATATATAAATATAATATCGATACAAACCCGAAAAATATAGCGTAATTCCGTGTAATATATGAAAACCCATAACCATGGGCTTACACAACACAGCAAAACAGTAGGCAGTGGCGGCTGCGTCGCGTACTTTCGCGCGCACCGCGAGCGCAACGCCATCGCGAAGTCTTGAATCAATTTCTAGGCGTACATAGAGACACATAATTACGTTCATTTCTGGGAAGCGCGGGCATCATTGATAGCACTGCTCGTGCACAACTGAAACGCACAACAACCACTGTCACTTTTGTTGGGCGATGCAAAGTGACGAAGTCGTCTGGCAGGTAAGTAACGCTCAGTGTGTTCCTCATCAGTACGACTAAATGGACGAAGATAATCAATCATGCGCACTGTAGCTACAAGAGCACGAGCGAAAAAGACAATTTTTGTCGAAACGAGTACAATGTTACGGGTTTATGCAACCGAAGTTCGTGTCCTCTTGCAAACAGCCAATACGCCACTGTTCTAGAAGAAGACGGTAAAATGCGGGTTAACGACAAACTTTTGATATTTGTAACACTCTTGAAAGGAAAACTTTATTTGGCAATGAAGACTGCAGAGCGTGCACACAAGCCGGCCTCACTGTGGGAAAGGGTTCTCTTGAGCGTAGACTATGCGGATGCGCTTGAGCAAATAACTTGTATGCTGAAGCACTGGTGAGTGTGTCAACGATCAAGTTCTATGAAATTTGAACTTCGTCAACTAGGCCAAAGTTCCTCGTTCATAAGAACAAGCAACGCTTGACAAAACTGGTTCAGTATCTCATCCGCTGTCGGCGACTGAATAAAACCATTAGGTACGTGTGATTCGTTCCTATGTATCATGTAGCCTCACATGTGTTTTAGGCCTGATATAGTGACAATGCCTCGCCGTGAAACGAAGCGAGAAGTCAGAAAAGAAGCGAAGGTACGTCTTGGTGGCATAATAAGCTGATGTCGGCCACCTTATCTAACCTGTGCACGTATAGGCAGAAAAGGCAGCCAAAATACAAACCTCGATCGAGAAGGAATTATTGGTAAGAGTATCTGCCTGCTTTTCACGAACTTATGTCAAGCGTTTCATCGATGTCAGGAGCGTCTAAGTAATGGAACCTACAACTCAGCGTATAAATTTTCTTCAGCGAAATATATACAAGAGCTAAGCGATCACCATATGGTAACAAGAACTAATGAGGTAACTGCACGAACTATCTTATTGTTTCTATCTAAGCACCACGCGAAAGGTTAAGAAGAAACGCAAGGTACCGACTCGTATGCACCGAGAGCTCGAGTTTGAAATTGAAGAGACAAACACAAAGTGACTTATGATAGCTATCCAAACATTCTCCTGTGTAAAAAATACTACAAGACGGGAAGACGAGTCCAATAGCTTTCGATGTAAAATGTAAATCATACTCGGAGTTTACTACTGATCCTTCTATGTCCATACAAACTCTCCAGCTGCGCGAGAGAACACTAAGTCTCGTCCGTTAACAGTAACAATGCCATCCTTTAAAAAACATTTCCACTTTGACTTCGTGCGCGAAACTTTCTCGAACTGCCCCAAAAGAATGTTTGCACTATCGATCTCTCGAAGCTCTGATGCAAGTGTCAAGTATGTGTCGCCAGAGACGTTTCGCACTTACCTGCAAGTTCGTCGCTGTCCGAGCTCAGTTCATTGTCGGTGCTTTTTGTTATAGTTGGTGATCTCTGCTAGGAGACTGTGATGTCTGATCATTGATAAATGTATTCATCCTCGCACCGTCGGAGTGGCTTCGTGAGTGAACTTCGTTATCTTGTTACTCGAACTTCCTGCTGTCTCTCTGGCTCGTTTATTCTGGAAACTATGAGTGAGGAAAACTTGGGGATATGGCACTGGTACATACTTTTTCGCCGCCTGCATTTTCTTCACTCTACACCAACATGACTGATGATCCGTTAATTCTGAAAGCAACTTTACCTCTGGTTTCACTCCTATGTCAAGCTTTACGCCACCAAGCAATTTCTCCTCCCAAAGCTAAAGAAATGTTTTGAGCAAGTTGGGCTTTGGCCGTAGCTGCATGTCATACCGTCGCGAGCTTGTTCAACACATTTTCGGACAAGTGTTCCGCTGCAAATTCTTTCTGTTGTCGCCATGTTTAAGGTACGGGCGTCGGGAGAAGGAGAAGACGACGAACTACCTTGGAACGTGCAAGTACATCCTGCATCACGCGATGAAAAATGCCCGATGTATCCATGTGAGATGCACGAGTCTTCAGAACGGTGGAGCCACGTTCACCCAACTCACAGATCGGATTTAGGATCGATGTTTTACGTGTTGACGTGTACTGACGACCGACGAACGTGTTAGTGTTGCGTTGCCAGTCACACCTGATTCTGCTAGTCATGGTTCAATAATTAATCGATGATTATATCTTAATATACGAAACTCAAATAATGAAAGTGTACTGGTGCTTGTACAAGCACAAGTATGGCGGTGCGGTGGAAGTTATTTATTCCGAGTTGCATTTGTTCGAATCTCGTCACGCTTCCGCGGGCGACGAACGTCAGTCCGCGTGCAAGGAGCGTCACTTCGCGACATCTTTCTTCGATAGTGTAGCCACGCGTTCCGACGATCGTCTGGCCCCTCAACCGAACTATACGTTGGCGTACTCTTTGCCGCAGACTGGTGGCTGGATCAAAAGCTCTTCAAACGAGTTGAACCCGTACGTTTAAAATGGAGTCCGCGCAAAGAGATGGCCAGGGTTTTAAGAAGCGAGATGAAGATTTCTTGCTGCAAGGTAAATTGCACTCGGCGCTGATGATCTATCGACTCGTTGACTCCGTACACAAGACGAGCATTCGCCATTTTGGGCGATCGAAAAAGGAGCTGTTCTTCAGGAAGCCCGGTGTTTCAACGACACACAGTTGTCTACGCGAAAGTGTCAGCAGGTAATATTAACTCGACCATTGCGGCAATATCCGTGACTTTCTGGAGTAGGTGATCACGAAGTTACTTTATTTATACAACCAAGGCGAGCGTTTCACGGCGGTACGATTCCGGAGTGTTTCTGTCATACTTTCTGACCGCTGTATGTCGTAGACCGAGGCTACTGAGGTTTTCTTCTCTGTAACCAAGCTCTTCCACGCAACAGATGGAAGTCTGAGGCGTCTATTATACCTCATAATAAAAGAAATTTCCCCAAGTTCGGATGAGGTGAGTGGCTGTCGTTAGCAATCTGAACTTGAACCTGACGTTCTTCATGTAGGTCATAATAGTCACTTCGTCGCTGATGAAAGATATGAACAGTAAAATCGATCTATACAGAGCAAACTCAATTCGAGTCCTATGTAGCATTACGGATTCTGGCTTGCTTGGTCAGATAGAGCGGTTTCTGAAGCAAGCCGTTGTCGATAAAAGTCCGATTGTTTCGTCGTCAGCTCTGGTGTCGGGTCTTCGTTTGATGAAGGTACGACACGTTTTTCCTTAGATTCGATTAAATCACTTAAAATCGGCACAGATGAACCCTGAAATAGTCAGGCGTTGGAGTAGTGAAGTGCAGGAGGCTGCAAATTCTGATGATCCAATTGTACAATTTCACGCCATCACACTGTTGCATCAAATCAAACAGAATGACAAGTTGGCGGTAAGCAAACTGGTTTTGCAGTGTATCCGCAGTAATATTCGATCCCCACTCGCAACCTGCTCAGTAATCAGATACATTTCAGAGGTACATACAGTTGCCAATTTCTTCACATAGTCACTAACTCTCACGTAGATACTACAAGATGGTAATGGAGCTGATACGGACATATATCATGGGTTTCTTGAAAGCTGTCTTCGAAACAAATCTGAAATGGTAGTTTTCGAAGCCGCAAAGTAAGTACAGGCGATTGCTATAGTAAAACACACTGAAATGAGTTGACTTGTAGGAGTATCGCTACATTACCAGATGTGGATTCGAGGCTTTTGCATTCATCTATGATGGTGTTGCAACTTCTTCTTTCGTCACCCAAACCAATTTTGAGATTTGGCGCTGTAAGGGCGTTGAATTCGATAGCAATTCATGGTCCAGCTACAGTGGCTGTGTGCAATGTTGAACTTGAAAGTTTGGTAGCTGACACTAATCGAGCTATCTCAACACTAGCCGTCACCACCTTACTGCGCACTGGGGGCGAAAGCTCGGTCGACCGACTTATGCAGCAAATATCTTCGCTCTTTGCCGGACTGCAGGTGCGCCTGTGCAAAATACTTTACTTTTTTATCTTATTATGAAAAAAATTTAGGATGAGTACAAGCTTACGATCATTGATGCTATCAAGTCATTGTGTACAAAATATCCATCAAAACACCGCACACTGATTATCTTCCTCTCATCTTCTTTGCGAGAAGAGGGTGGCTTCGAATATAAGCGCTCTATAGTTGGTTGTCTCCTTCATATCGTTCATGCAAATGCGAAGGTCAAAGAACTCGGTCTTATGCACTTGAGCGAGTTTATTGAAGATTGCGAGTACACACAATTGTCTATTCATATCTTGCATGTGCTCGGCGAAGACGGTCCGTCTACGGAAGATCCGAGCAAATTCATCCGATACATTTACAACAGACTTTTCCTCGAAAATGCCGCCATAAGAGCAGCGGCAGTGTCTGCGTTGACCAACTTTGGGATGCGTTGCTCGTCGCTGCGTGATCAACTTGCTGTTCTGTTACTTCGTTGTGTTCATGATATAGATGATGAAGTTAGAGATCGTGCAACCCTGTTCCGGCACTGGCTGAAAATTGAAGGCACATCTTCTATCCCAGATCTCAGTTCTATCCAAGTTGTTGAAAGTGCCCTTGGGATCTATTTGGAGTCAGAGATGAAAAGTTCATTTCAGTTGCAGGACGTAAGAGTGCTTTCACAAGCTACAACAAGTCAAGTAGAACAGTTAAGAGAACCAGAAGTCAATCAAACAGAGGATGAGCTACAATTTATATCTGTACTTAGAGCGGAAAAAGAGTTCGCAGATTTTGACTTCAGCGATGGAGAAGTCTTGAGTTCAACCATCATGCCTCTGACTGAATGTGAGACAGAATATAAGGTAACTTGTGTGAAGCATGTCACGAAGGACCATGTGATTTTTCAGTTTGCGGTTGTCAACACAATCGAAGAACAGATTCTGGAGAATGTGACAGTGAACATGGATGTTATCAGTAACCTTGCCAGCGAGTTCGACGAGCAGTTTACTGTTGTATTGCCACTACTTCGTGTAGATGCGAGGGCATTCACCTATGTCTGTTTCACTCGAACGATTGACACAACTTTCAGTTCCCGATTCACATGTTCGTTGCACTTCACATCGAAAGAAATCGATCCTCTGTCCGGTGAACCTGATGATGTTGGTTACGAAGACGACTATCTTCTGGAAGACGTGGAAGTTACATTTTTCGACTTTGTTTCGCCTTTGAAGTTGAATAATGTACTAGACGACTGGGATTCGTTACCCACAAGCACAGAAATTGCCGAGCGAATTGATATGGGACAGCATAGCTCGCTGGATAACATTCTACGTTCTTTCGTATCTGTGACACGCCTTTCTGTCTGTCACATGTTTGACGGAAGCGGTGGTAGTGGGCGTAGTTACATGCTTGCGGCATCTGTGAACTGGGATGAGAAAATTCTCGTCAAAGTTGAGTTTATCGTAGATGCTGCGCATAACGTCATCGCCGATGTTACCGCGCGGTCTGGAAAGGAAGCAGTCACAGCAGCATTTCAAGCTGCACTGGCAACGAACGTCAACTTTTTTCGTGAGTAGATAGCTGTTGAGAAAACTTACAAATAAACTACAAGGACCTACTGACGCAATCGTTCTCCCTCGCACTATTACATATTAGAACGCTTAGATTGAGAGAACCCGAATTCGTACCTCGCGATATTTTCTCAAGAACAGTTTCAGTGGTCCGATGTAGTCTTCGAAGCCAAGAGTGCTCATAGCCCACAAGAGATCGTCTCCATTTATGGTTTTCCGTTTCTCACGTTGACACTTATCGCTCGCACTGTGGTAATATTGTCAGATATGTAGTAAGATGGAACATGACCTCCTCGGGACCTCGAAAAACTTACTCGCTTGTAATAAAACTGATGAATTCAGAGACACACTCCTGAACTGTTTCCTTCGCATCTTTCGCCACCTTGGCGTTCGCTGGCAATGCTTTCTTCATGATTCTGGTAATATTTGCTATAGGAAGAAATCTTTCCTGCTCTCGGGCCATGTCATTTTCTTCGTTCGCGTGAGAATCTTCCATACGTAGACGTAGACTCGTACACGCGCCGCGGGTCGTTATTGGGAGTTTCCAACTAAAACCGACTTGTGCAGCAGTGGTGAACGCAGGCAATTTGGATGCTTAAAAACGAATTTATGAACCGTCCCGAATGGATGCTAGTATATAAAACCACAACATACGACGTGATTTTGCGTAATAGATGAAAATTCAACTCGCAAACGTTGTTGGCGTCGGCGAATTTTCACGAGGGGACGTCCGACATTGATAGAGTTTT
>JACLAB010010448.1_pt1 | contig 14949 bp, 11 predicted proteins | sample 8027921 | NCBI WGS metagenome assembly JACLAB01 (sample SAMN15725117, study PRJNA655200) | protist metagenome | isolation source: fluorescence activated cell sorting (FACS) single amplified genomes of... | place: USA: West Boothbay Harbor, Gulf of Maine | collected 2000-07-19 | reverse complement strand
AAGACGCTCTCGGTGTCGTCCTCGTCGGTGTCGTCGGCGTCTCGCGCGTCGTTCCGCGCGTCGGCGTCCGAGCGAATCGCTCGGTCGCATTCTCCCGTCGAACGCCGAAACCACTCGCGCGTTCAGAATCCGAGCGCGGGTCGCGGTCGAGCGCGCGCGCGCGCCAAAGGCCCGATGCGATGCGATGCGATGCGATGCGATCGACGGGAGAATGCGACGGACGGGCGTACGCGGACCGACGACGACGATGTCGACGTGGGAGGAACTGAGGAAAGACGCGCGACGGTGCGAGAGCGCGATCGAGCGGGAACTCGGGGAGCTGGCGCGATTAGGTACGACGACGACGACGAACGACGACGAACGACGATGTGATGCTCGAACGGTTGAATGCGCGCTCGAACGAACGGAACGACTGACGGTTCGCGCGCGCGATCGACGACGACAGCGCGAACGAACGATGGGATGACGGTAGGGTACGGCGGTGGAGGGTCGACGTCGCGATCTGATGCGCTGGGGAACGCGTTCGAGGCGTGCGGGCGGGTGGAGACGGAGATCGATCGGTTGAGAGGAATCAACGAAGAGATGGCTCGGACGCTCAAGATGGACGAAGAACGCGCGATGAGCGCGTCCGCGACGACGACGACGACGACGACGACGAACGGTGGCGGTGGTGGGGAGTACAGAGACGCGAGGACGCACACGTTACAGAGACACCGGGAGGTGTTGAGCGAGTACGCCGGGGAACTGCGACGGTTGCGCAGAGACGTCGAGGAAGAAGCGGGAAGAGACGCCCTGCTCGGTGGGGCTTCGAGGAGAGGCGGCGGTGGCGGTGGAGACGATGAGAGCATGGAGGCGAGGTTGATTCGCGAGAGGGCGCGCATCGCGGGATCTACGAGCGCGGTGGATGATTTGATTGGAGTGGCGCAGAACACGGCGAGGGAGTTGTTTGCGCAACGCGGGATTTTGAGCAACGCGGGGAATAAATTGATCGCCATTGGAAGCAAGTTTCCGGCGGTGAATAACCTGTTGTTGGCCATTAAAAGAAAGAAGAATAAAGATGCCGTCATCTTAGCCGCCGTGGTTGCCGCGTGCACGATCTTTGTGTTGCTTTATTACATGTCCAAGTAGACGACAAAGACGACGACGAGTCTTTGAGTTTGTGACTACGAGAAGAAGAAAAACCAACCTCACAACTGAGCAGCAGCGGCAGCAGCAGCAACAACAACAACAACGCGCCCACGCGATGATTCGTTTCGCCGCCACCACCGCCCTCGCGTGGTGCGCCATCGCGGTGTCGCATTTCACGGTTGTCGCGCGCGCGCAGACGTCGTGTCAAACCGTCGTCTTTTCTGGAATTTCCCAACACTGTTCTTCGCAAGAGGGCGCCTCGTCTGCGTGTTGCGAAGCGCTGATGACGGCGAACGATCGGCGATGTTTCTGCGAGACGTCGTTAATGACGACGATAACCATGGTGATCGGGGAAGAAGGTGTCGCCTTCTTTCGGGATTACGCAATCGAATCGTGCCGTCGCGAGCTCGTTATCGGCGAGGCGTGCGCGACGACGCCTCCAGATGATTGGGGCGTCACGGCGCCGCCGCCTCCACCGGCGCTCTCGCACTCGATTTACAATCAGCATCGACAACTCGATCCCGACGACACCGGGACGATGTCGAACGAGGCGGGGGGTCAAGTTCCTTTGATTGAAACCTTTTTCCAGCGATTGCGCGGCGGCGACGCGTTGGACGCGTCCGCGCGCGACGAGGCTACTTTGGCTGATTACGCGTTGGACGCTCGTCGAAACGCCGAAATCGGTTTCACGGGAGACGCGTTCGTCGTCACGGGACTACGAACGGGCGATCTCAGCGATCCAGAGGCTCGAATGACGCTGTTTGTACCGACGAATGAAGCCTGGTACGCGCACTTGTTTCGTCTGGGCATCACCAAAGAGGAGCTCTTCGGCGGCGACGTTCACGATTGGTTGCTCCGTTCGCTCGAGTACCACATGACGGCGAACGACGTCGTTTTGCGCACTGAATCTATGAGATTCGGTTCGCACGCGCCCACGCGTTTCCTCGACGCCCACGTCACCGTGGATGCGTACACGACGGACGCGCGCGGAAACGGACCAAACGTCGCGCTCGTCGACGGCTGCGCCATCAACCCTCGATTGAGAGACATTTCAGTCGGCCAAAGCGTGGTGCACTACATCGATTGCGTCCTCGTACCGCCGGGTGTGCCGCTCCCGGCGCGTCGAACGGTGTTGGAGTATTTGTTCGCGCACCCAGACCTGAGCATGTTCGCGAACGCGATTCGCGGGAGCGCTCTGACGGATAGAATTAAATCGGCGTGCGCTTTGAGAGGCGCTTTTTGCACGATTTTCGCGCCAAACAACAGAGCTTTCACCGACTACCTCGCCGATCCCGGAGTCGGGGCCACGTTTTACGCGCGACGACGCGAGTCCGGTGTTCCATCCGTGGAAGACGTGTTGCTCTATCACGTCGTTCCCGGATTTTATTCGCTCGAATCGCTGGGCGTCGGCGAGGCGTCCAAGACGCTGGACACGTTGGAGATTGCCATGGGCAACGTCGTCGTCGAAACGCAGCGCCGGGAGAGAACGGCGAATCGAGTCTTCGTGAATGGGTGCTCGATCGTCGGCGAGCAAGCGTTCGCGCGGGACGGGGCGATACACACCCTCAGTTGCGTTCTGACTCCCGACGGATGAGCGCTCCGCGTTCAGTCGCGTGTCGTTGTTATTACAAATCCGCCCCGTGGTACACAATCATCTCCACCATGGCGCAAGAAATACAAATCATGGCTACACCGCTAAACATCCGATAAAACTCCCCCCACTCTTCGTCGTCTCGACCGGCGTTGTCCGCGTTCCGACTCGGCCCTAATAAGGAAAAAACTTTCGCGTAGCATCTCCAACCGAGCAAAACTCCGAGCGCCGTGACTTCCGAAACCAAAAGCCCGTGCGACGCCGCCTGCCCGAGCCCGCTTTTCATCGCCATCACCGCGCCCATCGCTTGCAGAGGCGCCCAAATCACCCACGCGTTCACCGTCTCCACCGCCGCGTCCTTCACCGTCGGCGTTTTAAAATTATCAATCTTGTACGCGTCGCACAACGCCGACACGGCGACCCACAACGACAACGTCCAAACGCACTCCACCACGAACGCCGCCGCGCTCTGCGCGCTCACATCGATCGGCGCCAACCATCCGGGGAAATCAGGCATCGCGGACACCGCGGAGACTTTTTTAAACAGCGCGTACAACCACAAAACCGTGCAGTCTCCCAGCAAGAGGAGGACGTCTTCCAACGCCGGCGGGTCGGGGCGGGGCGGACCGAACGAACCTTTCCGTCTTCGTCCTCCTTCACCGTCGTTCCGGTCGTCGGGACTCGGCGTCGCCGTTCGCGTCGTCGTCGCGCCTCGTCGCGGCCGAACCGTCGACGTCCCGCGAGACGCGACGACGGCGGTCGCGTCGGCGCCGCTGCTCCCACGCGATGGGCGACGCCGCTTTAACAACGATGACGACGACGACGACGACGACGCGCTCTGTCGTCCAAAGGAACGAACCTCGCGACGACGCGAACGAAGACGACGAGAAGCGCGCGCGCGCGCCGTCTTCGTCGCGATGTACGACGACGACGGCGGCGACGACGACGACGACGCCGTCGGCATCGGCATCGCGCGCGCGTGACTCTGACGTGAACCAACTGTCCGCGACACAAAGCGACGACGACGGATGCGAAGCGTCTCGCGCGCGTCGACGACGACGACGACGACGGTCGCGAACGGACGTCTCGGACGACGCGCGACGATGACGAGAAGCGCGGCGACGAACGGTGCTGCGGCGACAGAGAGCGGTGGTAATCGCTCTCGTTTGTATTGTGGATTGGATTTCGGCACGTCGAGCGCGCGCTTAGCGCTCGTGGACGACGATGGGAGACTGGTTCGGAGCCACGCGAGAGGGTACGAGGCGCCGGATTCGAAAACTGGCATGACGGCGCCGTGGTTGCGGGCGATGTGGGAGCTGTTGGAGGCTTTGGACGAGGACGAGCGAGGGAGGATGGACGCCGTGGCGGTGGACGGAACGTCGGGAACGGTGATCATCGTCGACGCGGAGAACGGAGAGGCGCTCTGCGCGCCGTACATGTACAACGATACGTTTCCTGATGAATCGGCGAGGATACGAGGGATTCGAAACGGACCTGGGAAGGACTCCACCGAGAGCGCGTCGAGCGCGGCGTGTAAACTTTCGCGATGGTTTTACGTGGACGGAGCGCAAAGCGGGGATAAATCTCGAGCGACGCTGTTGCATCACGCGGATTGGTTGGCGTATCAGCTTCACGGTAGGATGGGTGTGAGTGATTTTAACAACTCGCTCAAGCTTGGGTTCGATCCGGCGCCGGGTGTGGAGGCGTTTCCAAAGTGGTTGCGCGACGCCGAATTCGGTTACATGTTGCCGAGCGAGGTGCTCGCGCCGGGCGCGTCCTTTGGCCGGGTGCGGAGCGATGTCGCGGACCGGTTGGCGTGTTCGCCGTCGTGTGAAGTCATTGCTGGGACAACGGACAGCGTCGCCGCGTTCGTCGCTTCGCAAGCGATGGACGTCGGCGAATGCGCGACGAGTCTCGGCAGCACGCTCGCGCTCAAGCTCATCTCTGACGCGCGCGTCGACGACTTGAGCGCGGGGGTGTACTCGCACCGGTTGAACGGAAGGTGGCTCGTCGGTGGTGCTTCGAATTTGGGTGGGTGGATACTGAGGCGATTCTTCAGCAACGACGAGTTGGAGAAGCTCAGCGCGCGCATCGACGAGGATGGCATCGAGCCGACTGAAGATTATTTCGAGGGCGTCATGCTCGGATTCGGCGTGAGCGTCGACGAGGCGGCATCGATGGTTGAGTCTTCGAGACCGAACGACGACGCGCAGTTTGTGGCGAATCTTCTCGGATCCATCGCCAACGTCGAGGCGAGATGTTACGAACGCATGAGAGAGCTCGGCGCGTCGAGCGGCGCGAGAAAGGTTTTCACGGCGGGTGGCGGCGCGAGAAACGCCACATGGAGCGCGATGCGCTCCAGCGCGATGGGTGGTATTCCTGTCGTCCGATCGGAGCGCGACGAGGCGGCGTATGGCGCCGCGTTATTAGCGAGACAAGGGAGAAAAGGATTAGACTCGTACGTTCCTACTTAGCGACGCCACTCATCATTTCAACAACGACACATTTCTTCTACACACGATTAAAGATTTCTTCCACGCACACGCAAAAAACGACGCGCGTTGCATTTAACCATCGTACGGGTTGAGCGCCTTTTTAATCTTGCTAAAGAACCCCTCGCTCTCCGACTCGGTCGAATCGTCCTCGCGCGTGAGCAAGACGACGTCGTCAAACGGATTCTTCTTACCCGCGGCGTCGCGAATATCCGCTTCAGAAACCTTCTTTTCCTCGTCGCGCTCCCGGTAGCCATACTCAACTCGCCCGAACGCTGGCGGTTTCGCGAGCGCCGGGTACATCTTAAACGCCGCCTTGCGCAACGGTTCCTCCGCCGCCCAAATCTCTCGCTTGATAGCCTTCGCGGACAACACCGCCAGCGGTCCGACGGGGAACCACTGATTCGGTCCCGCCGCTCGCACGAACACCTCGACGACGATTCCACCTCGGGCGACGATCTCATCGAATCTATCCCCGGCCGCGACGTCCGCCGCGCTCGGCGTTTCCTTCATCGTCGCCCCTTGGTTGCCACCAGTCTTCGCTTTGCGTCGTCGCGGTTTTTGCGGTTTCGGCATCGGTTTCCCGCGCTTCGTGAGCTTTGGCGCCTCCATGGGTTCCGGGGCGTCTCTTCCACCGCCCTGCGCCCGCGTCGCGACGCGTCTCGGCGTCGGGGTTCGGATGAACACCGCGCGCATCGCGGTCGCCATGGTTCGTGTCGGTTAGTGACGTCATCACGGTTTCGGGTGAAGAGCACTTTTCACGCCTTTGTCTTTTCTTCTTTTTACATGGCGAGATTTAGTGCGTGAGACGAATGAGCTCCTCGACGCGATGAATGATTTCACCGCGGCTGAGGGCGAGATCGGCGGCGATGGCGTCCTGTTGCTCGAGACGTAAATCGAGAAAGCACTCGATCAAATCGCCGTCGACAAAGTTGCGAGCGGGCTCGCTCTTGCCGCGGAGTTCGTGGCGGAAAGAACGCCAGTCGGCGTGCTTTAAACCGCCGACACCCTGGACGTGGACGTTCATGGAGGTTTGGAGCCTTTCGGTAAAGTCGTAGATATCCTTGGGGAGGCTGGCGAGGACGCCGACGACGCCGTTGCCAGTGCCAAAGAGGAGCGTCGGAACGTGCGCGCTGTCGGCATCGCGAAGACTCATGACGAGAGACCCGCGGGCAAAAACGTTGACGAATTCGCCGACGTGGTACTCGCCGATTATCTCGAGGCGGCTTCGCTCCTCGTCCGTCATCGCGTTCGAATTGCGAGCGACGGTGAAAAAGTTCAAATTGTTCTCCGCCCCCAGGTACGTTTCGTCGTCGTCGAACATTTCAATCGCCGTCATCCAATTGGCGTTGAAATCTCTCGCCATCTCGTCGATCGCGCCTTCTTCCGGCTTGTAAAGCAATAAAGACACAGACTTCATGAGATCACCGACGAGGATCCAATCTCCACGCGTCGCCACGCAGTAGGCTATGATGTGGCCATGGTGAGAGCACTCGTTGACGAGCTCGTTTCCGTCATCCTCCGTAGGAGTCTTCCACCGGAACAATTCGAGCTTCGAGTTGATCCCCGCGAGGAGCTTGCCCTTGAATTCGTTCAGGTTGTACACTGCACCGCGAACTTCCTTCTCCGCGACGAGCGTGAGAGCGTCTTCTTCAACCTTCAAGATGAGTATGCGCCCTCGCGACGGTTCGTCTTCATTCTCCAAAGAAATTGCCGTCCCGACTGCGTAATAGTGCGTTGAGTCTCCGGCAAATTCAACCGACTTGAGCGCGCTCGCAAACTCGTTTTCTTCGAGCTGGAACTGCGCGAGCTGGTCGAAGCATTCGTTGAACAGCTTGACGAAAACTTGTGTCTCGGCCGTGGTCGGCGACTCGTCGTCAACAACCACCGCGTACGTCTTTGTCTCTGGCTGATACGCAATCCTTCTCGGTTGTGCGCCGAGCGGGATGCTTCTGATGTGGAGCTTTTGAATGTCATCGATGCCACCAATCGTGAGTTCTTCCTCGCTCGCGAGCGCGAGCGCGTCGGGGAACGCGTTGCAGCTCAGCGGACACGCGTGCAGCACCTCTTGCACATTGACATTCGAGTAGATGAGCTTCTTGTTGTTGCTGTAAATCACAGTCGGTCGATCCGAGGCGGCAAAAACGGACGTCGTCGAGTGACTCTTGAAAGTTTGCAGCGAGATGGGCTGCGAACCAAGGCTCAACTTTTTGCGCCCGCTCAGTGCGCCCGTCTTCTCGTCGAGGAGATACGTGACGAGTTGACCATCCCCGAGGCCGATGAGGAGGTACGGAATGTCCTCAAAGGAACACAAGAGCGTTGATCTCGGAATGACCTCTTCGTCCATGCTCTCTCTAGTGATGGTTTTCAAATCACTCATGGAAGCGACGACGATTTCCATAGACCAAAGACCAACGGCACAAATCGGTGAGCTCGTTCCATCGTTCATCGGGGTACAATCCAAGCACGCGATTTCTTGATCAAAGACGGTACTGGCGACGAACTTGAGCTTTCCCTTGGCCGCACTCAGACTAAACAGTTTGCCTCCATCAGACGATACAACTATTTGTGTTGGGTTTGACTTTGCAGAAAGAATCGCAGAACCGTCATCCGGTTTCCATTCGTCGAGCAGTTTGCCGTCAGACGTGGAGACGAGCCGAACGCTCTCTTGAGTCGCCTGCACAATCGTGTTCCCAACCATGTTTCCACAGCACAAGGTTTGCGCCTCTGCGTTAAAACCGGCGATTTCTGTTTCATCTAATGTATCGCTATCGTCGAGGAAACCCAAAATGCGCGTCTCGTTGACGAATGTAACGACTAAATACTTGTCAACCTGACTGTCGTCGCTATCCTTGAGCGAGAAGAGTCCCTTGACGCCCGGCAGTTGGATCACTGCTTGCTCGTCGATACCGATCCCGTTCCTCACCACGCGCAGGCTACCATCCTTAAACGCACCGCTACACGTCACTACCTGCCCTTGCCCGTGACGCTCCAGGTCCACGACGCACATGTCAACGATTGGACCGAGATTGATGAATTCTTCTAAAACTTCGACATACGTGGGATTGCCTCTCGAATCCACGCCGCACTGCTCCGCGTGCAACTTGATGAGCTGCGAGTTACCAAAGGCGCTTCCGACGTACACGACGCCATTATCGAGGTAGTTGAGCGTGCTGGCGATGGATGTCTCGCCGAGACGTTCCAGGCTCAACTTTTGCACGCGTTGCCCGTCGCTCTTCACGACGAGCATGTAGAGCGTCCCATCGTGATCGCCCAATAGGTACCTCGAACCGTCCGGATCGATCGCTCCGTAGGAGACAATGTTCACGAAATGAGGCGTACTGATAGGTTTGATCCTAATCTCCGGGTCCGCGTCCGTTTTGTTCAGGTAAACAATCGTTTGTTCGCCCAAGACAACGACGCCTCCGAGCGGCGCCGGCACCGGAATGATGATGCTCGAGCCTCTGTCCAAATCATTCATGGCCCACGGCGAAGAGAGAAACTCCTTCTCCCGGATACCAATCTCGTACGTTTTAATGTGCACCGCCTCCTTCATGTCCTTGTACAAGACGGCAATCGTCGGCTTTGGCGTACCGTGTAAAAACTGAATATCAATCACCTGAAGCTCCTCCAACCGAATGTTAAAAGCCTCCTTGAAACTCCCTTTTTCCTCAGCCGGTATAACCTTGAACAACCCATCGTAGAGCTGCAAACCGATCGCCCGACCCGCTTCATCGACAACCCCAATCTGCCCATTCTCCGCCGGTCTCCCAATGTTGTCCCGAACGTCCCCGAACGCCTCCGTCTTGAGTTCCTCTGTCTTTTCGTCGTACGACAGCACCGAAAAGCCGTACCTCTCCGTCGTAAAAAACAACCGACTCTTCCCACCCGTTCCCGCGTGTCCCTTACACAGCGACATGGTCGCCACTCTTCCATACAACGGGACGTCCAACATCGGCTTCAACCCGTTCGCCGTCAGTCTATACACCTCCAACCTCGTGCTCTTTGCCACGATCAAATCCAACGCATCGCTCGACGTAAAGTTCCCCACGCACGAGTGCGTCACCACCGTCGGTTTCTGTGCCTGCGCTCACCGCGACGAGCGTAAATAAAACGAGACGCGTTCGTCAGTCGTTCGTTCACACCGAAGCACGACGCGATCGTCCGGTCGGCCGTGTTCCAAGACGTAATCTAAAATCCAAAATCCAAAATCCAAGCGCACGCACCGTGACGACGTAATTGTGTTGACACGACGACGCCGCGTCGTCGGCGTCCCTCGACGACGACGCCGCGTGCGCGCCCTCATCGACGGTCTGCATGGTCGCGTCCATGGAATCGCGATTCCGTCCTTCTCCCGCGACTGGGAGTGAGGAGCGGTTTCAAGTTTCACGCCGATCGTGCGTGTGCGTGCGTGCGCGTGCGTGCGTGCGCGTGTGTTACAAAAAAGTGATTGACTCTGAGTGACAACTTTGACTGATGGTTGATGGTTCAAGCCGTCGCGTGAACGACCAAGGGAGCGCGCGGGAATAAAAATAACGATGCAAACCGACCGACGAGTCCGCCCGTCTCACGGCACGGCGGTGGGCTCAGCCTCCTTCTTCTCCTCTTCGGTGAGCCCCTCGAGCTCGCGCAAGTCGTCCAAATCGTCGTAGTGGACGGTTTGGTTCGGGACGAGCGAACACCTCTCGGCGGAGTGCTCCGCGAGAGCGGCTCTGAGAAGCTTAATCTTGGCGATGCTGGCGGAGAATTGGGCGACGCACCCCTCGGTTCCGCGGTAGAGCTTGAAATAGGGTAAAACCTTGACGCCGAGAGACTTGCACAAGTCTTTGTTTTCGTCAAAGTTGACCTTGACGAAGACGACGTCTGGGTACTCGTTGGCAATCTTGCAAAGCTTGGGGTACAACGCGCGACACGCCCCGCACCAGCGGGCGTAGACATCCACCACCACGAGTTTATCCGAGTGTTCGTTCTGCGTTTACGAAAGAGACGACGCAAAGACGTCAGCACCAGAAGAGCTACCGGCCGGAACCGTTTCGACGAGCGAACCGCGCGCGGACGAACAAAGGCGAGTCACGACCCCGAACCGCGCGCGCGACGAGAGACTAGGAACAAAAACAAACAGAGAGAAGAAACGAAAACACCATTCGCGACGCACGCACCAACAAGTTTAAAAACATCCCCGTGTCCTCGCACTCGAACATGTTCGGCGCAGAGTTTTTCTCCCACCACGGCTCTTTCGGGTTGATTCTCGCCCTGGCGACGATCGTCGCACCGCGCGTCGTCGATCGCGACGTGGACGTGCGCGCGCTCGCCGGAGGCGCCGCGCGGTGCGCCGCCATCGTCGTCGTCACATTCGTCGTCGTCATCGCGAGCGCGGTCGTCGTCCTTCGTGCGTCCGCGAGTCCGCGCGCGAGTGTGCCCGCGCGCGTGACGTTGTCCTTCGCTCTAAAGTTGTCGGTTTCACCAGCCGCCAGAGTTTTTGTATGTACAAACAGTGTATGACACTTGCTTTCACGACGCGCGTCAGAGTTTCATCAGAGTTTCACTTTTACGCTCGCGTCAGAGCGCGTCCTTCGTCGTCGTCGTCGTCGGGCGACGCGCGTCGACGAAGAAGGAGAGCGCGGGCTCTCGCTCGTTTCGCCGCGGTCGACGCGGACTCGCGGTCGAGAGGACGAGTCTCGTCGTTCGGTTTCGTTCGGTTCGTTCGTTTCTTTCACTCGTTTCCAGGTGTCGAAACGAAAACGGCGAGGATGGGGGCGACGGATGGGTCTCGGTTGTCCGTCGCGCCGGGATTGGACGTCACGGGTCCGCACTATCGGACGTTGTGCAGGATGATGTCGAAACGGGCGCGGTTGTGGACGGAGATGGCGCACCACGACGCGGTGACGCGCAACGCGTCGAACACGATGCGGAGGGCAGAGGCGCTGTGCACGGCGCAGTTGGGAGGGTCTGACCCGGGAGAGTTGGCAAAGGCGGCGGTGGTGTGCGCGGATGAGTACGGGTACGATGAGGTCAACTTGAACTGCGGGTGTCCGAGCGAGAGGGTGTGTGGGAAGGGTGATAGTGAAAAGTGTTTCGGCGCGGCGATGATGCTGGACGCAGAGCTGACGGCGGAGTGCGCCCGGCGCATGGCGGAGGCTGTGGACGCGAAGATTACGATTAAACACAGGTTAGGGGTGCGGTACGATAAGACTATGACCAAGGAGGAAGACACGGACTGTTACGATTACGTCGTGGATTTCGTGGATAAGATTAAGGAGGCGTCGGGCGTGGATCACTTCATCGTGCACGCGCGATGCGCCGTCATGGGCGGGCTCAACCCCGACGCGAATAGAAAGGTTCCACCTCTGCGATACGACGAAGTGTTCGCTCTGTGTGATGACTTTGCGAAGACGGACTTTACGCTAAACGGCGGCGTCAACTCGGTGACGCACGCAAAGGAATTGCTCGACAGAGAAGGAGGCAAATTGGCTGGCGTGATGATGGGACGCGCTTTTTACAAGCATCCGTGTCTGTTAGCGGACGTCGATCGGTTGATATTCGGCGAAGAACAACGCGTTCCACCGCACACGAGACGTTCAGTCATTCGCGAGTACGGCGAGTACGGCGACCGAGCGTACGCTGAAAAGGGTGGAGACGACTTTTTCGACGCCAAGTCGCGCAAACAGTGGGCGCGTAAACTCTTCAAGTCCATCGACGGCATCACCTACGGCACCTCAGTCGGCGGTCGCACTTTTCGCAAAGCCGCCGACGCTCTGTTAGACACACACTATCCATTAGACGCGGAGACTCCTCCGTTCGTTTCCGTTAGCGCGCACATTGCCCGCTGCGCCGAACACATTCCGAGCGAGTTTTTAGACGCGCCCCTCGTCGACGTCAATCCAGAGGGCGATTTAACGCGACAAGACGGCAAGGCGGTCTCGGAACAAATCACCGCGCAGCTCACTAGCCTCAGCGTGCGCGCGTAGACTCGCATCGTTATTATTAGTACCATTGTCAAGTAGAACTGTAGCCCCGACCCAGCCCGTGTTCGTCTCAACCTTTCCAACCGTTTTCCACTCACACTCTGGTGAAGGGGGCGTCAGAACGCGACGCGCGCGAGAGAGAGCCGTCTCCGCCCCCGTCCCCCGCCGCGCGGGTCCATGGCGCCGTCGTCGCACCGCACCGTCGGTTTTAACGGCTACACCGTCAAGTTTTCCCCGTTCAATCCAACGCGAATCGCCGTCGCGAGCGCACAAAACTTTGGAATCATCGGAAACGGGGCGCAGATCATCGGTGACGTGGACCCGGCCACGGGGGCGTTCGTCGAGGTGTGCCGGTTTCACACGCGAGATGGGTTGTACGACTGCGCGTGGAGCGAATCGCACGAGAGCGTGCTGGTGTCGTCGTGCGGCGACGGGTCGGTGAAGGTGTGGGACGTGGCCGCGGGAGCGGCGATGAATCCGTTGCGGAGTTACCACGAACACACGCACGAGGTGTACTCGGCGTCGTGGAACATTGCGGGTGCGCGAGATACGTTTTTAACGGCGTCTTGGGACGACACAATCAAACTGTGGAGCGTCGAAGCCGGGGCGAGCCTGCGAACGTTTGCGGAACACGCGTACTGCGTGTACGCGGCGGAGTGGAGCCCGCACCACGCGGACATCTTTGCGAGCGCATCTGGAGACTGTTTATTGAAGATATGGGATTTGCGACAGCCTCATGCGACGTTGAGCGTTCCAGTGCACGAGTATGAGGCGTTGTGCTGCGATTGGAACAAGTGGAACGATTGCGTAATCGCCACGGGGAGCGTCGACAAAACCGTTCGCCTGTGGGACATTAGAAATCCGTCTAGAGAGCTTCAAACGCTCGTGGGTCACGATTACGCAGTGAGACGCGTCAAATTTTCTCCCCACGCTGAGAATGTGGTGTATACGTGCTCCTACGACATGACGGTGGGGATGTGGGACTGGAAGGCGCCGACGCCGTTGTTAAACCGCTGGGCGCATCACACCGAATTTGCCGTCGGGCTCGACGCGTCGTGCCTGGTGGAGGGTTTGGTCGCCTCCTGCGGCTGGGATGAGATGGTATACACATGGAACGCCGTGGATGGTTCGCCTCCGCCGATTCCGGCGCCGAGAGCGCCCGCACCGACGATGAGCGCGTCGCCGATGCCGGTGTCGCCCGTTCAATGAAAGCGAGGAAAATAGCAAAACTTATTAGACGCGCGAAAGCCGCAGACTGTACTGTAGATGATACGAATAAATGAATTAACAACGTGTGCAAAAATCTCTATGTATATCCTTCTCCACCGCTCCGAAAACGCTGACGCACTTACGCCGTGAAATCCGGCCTGGGCACTTGAATCCAGACTCCGGGGCCCGGGCACTTGCAGCCAGACTCTTGGATAATCTTGTTAGCGGCGTAGTTACCCGCGGCGCAGCACTTGGCAACGTCCGAACCTTGGACGAGCTGAGAGATGAAACCACCGACAAAGGCATCGCCGGCGCCGTTGGTGTCAACCAAGTCCTCCTTGGCGAGCGGGATGACGGCGTACTCGGTGGCGGAACCGTCGCGAGCGACGACAGTCGGGTCGCAACCTTGGGTGATGACGACGGTACGGGACGGCTTACCCTCGGCGACCGGCATGGCGGAGATCTTAAGCGCAATCTCCTTGATATCCTTGGTGTCCCACTGTTGGGATTCAGCAAAGGTGAGCGCTTCGGATTCGTTACCGAAGAGAATGTCGACGTACGGCAACGCCTCCATGAGCGTCGCGAGGAACGGCGGCACTTGCATCAAGAACGGCGCGCTGAGGTTCATCATGAACGTCTTCTTGTTATCGCACGCGTGCTTGGCGACGCGCATGATGCTCTCCGGGCTCACCGTCATGAAGAAACCAGCCATGTAGTAAAACTTGGCTTGTTCCACGAGCGCAAAGTTGCTCGGCTCGTCGAGGTGAGACGCCTTGTAGTTATTCGCCGCGTTCAACGCCGCGCACAACGAACGCTCACCATCCTTCACAATCACCGCGCACGTACCCGTCGGCGTGGACGCATCAACCATGTAATTGGTCTTCACACCGTCCGCTTCGCACGACGCTCGCATCTGCGTAGAAAACTTGTCCTCCCCGACGCATCCCATGTACGCCGTCGCACCCTCTTTTTGAAGCATCCACTGCGCCACACGAATCGAGTTTTGCGTCGCCCCACCGGCGATGTACTCCACTTCGTGGTTCGCCGTCATCTCCTCGTACAACGGCGCGTGTTTCTCCTCAGCCAAGATCGCGTTGTTCAGTTTAAGATCATACTTATCCAACAGCGCGTCATCCTTGACGACGACGGAGATGTCCAAGAGCGGGTTTCCCATGCCCAAGAGTTCGAGAGGCGCCATGATTTCGGTGTTTCTCCGTTCGTTTTATCCACGCGTGCGTCGCGCGGGCGTGTTTGACGACGCCGATCACCGCGGGCGAGGTCCGCTCGTGGTCGCTCCACTTTCCGTGCGCTTCCGCAGCCGCCGGGTGGGTCACGGGTACAACTTTGACGAGTCATTACTCGAGGATTGTGTGGGGGCAAAACGCAAAAATCGCAAATGCAAACTCCAGACGACGACGACGACGACGACGTGCGTACGCGACGACGACGACGACGACGATGGGATACGGCGGTGATCGTGGAGGATACGACGATCGATCCGGTGGTCGACGATACGACGACCGGGACGACCGTGGACGGAGATTCGGTGGACGGGACGACAGAG